>ERZ773076.5-NODE-5-length-187356-cov-7.315935_pt1 | contig 187356 bp, 175 predicted proteins | sample MGYA00580613_ERZ773076 | MGnify/ENA primary metagenome ERZ773076 (study PRJEB29015, sample SAMEA2738005) | human oral metagenome | biome: human oral; feature: human-associated habitat; material: dental | place: China | collected 2057 ...
CTATTGTCCCTATGTTCACATGGGGTTTATTTCTTTCAAATTTCTGTTTTGCCATGATAATTCTCCTTCACATAGTAATAAATTAAACTTTTTTAAACTGGAGCTGTTGAGCAGGATTGAACTGCCGACCTCTTCCTTACCAAGGAAGTGCTCTGCCACTGAGCTACAACAGCTTAACTGATATTCTAAGAATACTATATTATCATTACCGTGTCAACAGTTGCAACAATAATGCTTATAATTATTGAACTCCCCTTTGAGCGGTCACTTCGTACATAATAATCGCTGCTGCATTTGAGGCGTTAAGCGAGTTAATTTTTCCTTTCATGGGAATGGAAACCGTAAAATCGCACTTGCTCTGCACATTGCAACTCACTCCGTCTCCCTCGTTGCCGATGACCAGCCCGACTCCACCGTCGTATTTTAAAGATTTATAATTTTCGCCGCCCATGTTGCACGAGTATATCCATAAACCTTCTTTTTTCAGTTCTTCTATAGTTGATGCGATGTTGGTCACCTTTGCCACTTTCATGTATGAAGTTGCACCTGCGGAAGTTTTCACCACAGTAGGGGTAACCGATACCGCCCTTCTCTTTGGAATGATAATCCCGTGTACCCCTGCACATTCCGCAGTTCTTATTACGGCTCCCAAGTTATGAGGATCGGTTATGCCGTCTAAAATCACAACGAACGGTTTTTCATGCCTATCGCGAGCCTCTTTTAATATATCATCTACAGTGGAATATTTGAAATCCGTAACATATGCTACTATACCTTGGTGATTTTCTCCATCTGAAATCCTGTCCAGCGTTTTCTTATCACAATACAAAACATCTATGCTCTTTTCCTTCGCTCTTGCCACAAGTTGTCTTATGGAGCCTTCTCCGTTCTTGATCACCAAAATTTTTTCCACTGTGTCATCGGAATTCATCACTTCCTTAATTGGGTTTCTACCCATTATAAGCCCTTTATCTCTATTTCTTCCGTCTCTATCCACTGCCTCAATTTTGTTTCTCGGATTTTTAAAAGCGCTTTCACAATTTTCTCCGCCTTTAACCTTTTTCGTTCTATCACAATTATCTTTTGATTTTCTGCTGTTTCTTCTGCTGTTTTTTCTTTTCTTATCGACTGTCATCTTTTCTCCTACTTGCGGATTTCAGTTTTTTCATCTATTCGTTTATCACATATGCAAATATCTCTTCATGATGTCAAAGAGCAGGCTCCGTGCATCTCTCATATTTGGTAAATCTGTATCTTATGCCGTTTTCTTTCATAGGTTCACTCTCCCAAGTCATTTTGAACAAATCGCTCTCGTCCAGGTTCGGAAAGTATTTATCCGCCACAAACTCGGCATCCATTTTCGTTACATAAACCACGTTGCACTTTTCGATAAACTGTTCATATATCCTCTCTCCTCCCGAGATGAACACATCTTCCTCATCGTGTTTGAGCAGCTCTTTTTCCAGACTTTCCTCGCCCACACACACTGTGCAGTGATCATTTTTATAATTCTCATTGCCGGTCAGCACTATGTTCAATCGATTGGGTAGAGGTCTTCCTCCGGGGAAGGATTCCAAGGTTTTTCTTCCTATCACTATAACCTTGCCCGTAGTTTTTTCTTTGAAGTACTTCAGATCCCAAGGAAGATGAACCAGCAAGTTGTTATCTCTTCCGATCCCCCAATTTTTATCCACTATCACTATGGCGTTCATATCATCTTTTCTCCCTTCAAAACATAATCGACTACATCAGCACTTTTAAATTGCGATGGGAATGTTTTTAATTTGCGGATTTTTTTCATAGTCTTCTATTATGATGTCCTCCACGGTAAAATCATAGAAGTTTTTAATACTCGGATTCAATGTGAATTTAGGTGCCGGGTACTCGTCTCTGCTCAAAAGCTCTTCGATCACGGGAACGTGCCTGTCGTAAATATGAGCATCTGCAATCACATGAACCAGCTCTCCCACTTTCAGGTTGCTGACCTGTGCGAACATGTGCAAAAGAACAGCATACTGCACCACATTCCAGTTGTTTGCAGCCAATATATCCTGCGACCTCTGATTTAAAATACCGTTCAGTTTATCTCCTGTAACGTTGAAGGTCATGCTGTATGCACACGGTTCAAGTCCCATCTCCATCAAATCGTCAAACTTATATATGTTCGTAATAATTCTCCTGGAATAGGGCGTATTTTTCAGCTGCCAAAGCACATTGTCCACCTGGTCCATACATCCGTGTGGAAATCGATATTTAACTCCTAATTGATATCCGTAAGCCTTTCCTATCGAGCCGTTTTCATCCGCCCATTCATCCCATATGGAAGATTTTAAATCCTTTATGTTGTTGGATTTCTTCTGCCAAATCCAAAGCATCTCGTCTACAGCAGACTTAATTGCTGTAGGTCTCAACGTCAGAGCCGGAAATTCCTCTTGCAGGTCATATCTGTTGACAACTCCGAATTTCTTTATCGTATGTGCCGGCGTTCCATCGGGCCATACTGCCCTGACCTTTTGTCCTTCCGATGAATATCCGTTTTCCAGAATATCCCTGCACATATTTTTAAAAAGTTTATCCGCTCTGCTCATCAATTGCCTCCATTCCATTTTTCATAACAAATTTCAGTCTTTCAAAATTCCCGCAAAGATATAGATATCCTATCAACGCTTCGAAAGCTGTTGCCCATTTATACGTCATAACGTCTGCATTTTTCGCCTTGCTTATGGGTCTCCTATTTCTCCCTCTTCTGACTATCGATTGCTCTTTCTCATCTAAATCCTTTACAATAGTTTTCATTGCGTGGCACTGTCCCTTTGCACTGACGTATTTTATTACCATTTTATGCAGAACATCGACGTGCTCAATGTTTTCTTTCATGAGTTTTTCTCTGACGAACAACTCGTATACGCCATCTCCCAGATATGCCAATGCCGTAGTATTCATCTGTGCAACATCCTTCTCATGAAGATGCCATTCATTGTCATCTCCATCTGCACCGTCGCAAAACATGTCAAATTTCATCTAAATATTCTCCATTTAAAAATCTACTCAGCCTTAATAATCTGCACTCCCTGCGGGGTATCTTTCAGTGTAATCCCTCTTTCTTTGAGCATATCTCTGATTTCGTCCGCTCTTTGGAAATTTTTTTCCGCTCTCGCCTGTTGCCTCTCCTCGACGAGTTTGCTGATTTCATCATCTACACTTTCGTCTTTCTCTGTTTCCAAGAGTCCTAGAACCCCTGTTAACTCGAGCAGAATACCCAAGGACTTCTCTGCCATCTCCTTTGAGCATCCATCTTTGACGTCCTTGTTTATCTCCGTTACCAACTCGAAAATTGCAGCAATGGCATCCGCCGTATTTAAATCATCGTCCATGGCATCTTTGAATTTCACCCTGAACTGTTCAAAATCGTTGAGTGCATGTTTCTCCGCTTCCGTCGTATTTCCCTCTTGGGTCCCAGCTAAAAATTTCAGATTATCTCTGGCGTTTTCCAATCTACCCAGGGAAGCCTTCGCCATATCCATCAGCCCGTCGTTGAAGTCGATAGGACTTCTATAATGTCCTGATAATAAGAAAAATCTGATTGCTTCTCCATCGTATCTCTCTAAAATTTCTCTGACTGTAAAGAAATTGCCCAAAGATTTCGACATCTTTTCTTTATTTATGGTTATGTATCCGTTGTGCATCCAGTACTTGGCAAACTCAACTCCGTTGCATGCTTCCGACTGTGCTATTTCGTTTTCATGATGTGGAAATTTTAAATCTTGTCCGCCTGCATGAATATCCAGCGTCGAACCCAGATACCTCTTTGACATCGCCGAGCACTCTATGTGCCAACCGGGTCTTCCCATTCCCCAAGGAGATTCCCATGCAATTTCACCCTCTTCTTTTCTCGCCTTCCAAAGAGCAAAATCCAGGGGTTCTCTCTTCTTTTCTTCGACCATGATCCTTGCTCCTGCACGCAGCTCATCGATGTTCTGCTTCGACAGCTTTCCGTAGCTGTCAAATTTAGTAGGACTGTAATAAACATCACCGTCGACTTGATAAGCATACCCCTTTTCAATCAACGTACTTATAAATTCGATGATCTGCTGTATATTCTCCGAAACTCTCGGATGGGTTGTTGCCGGATGTATATTCAAAGCCTTCGTATCCTTAAAATATTCAGCTATATATTTTTCACTGATTTCCGGTGCTGTCAGCCCCTCTTCTTTAGCCCTGTTTATTATCTTGTCATCAACATCTGTGAAGTTCTGCACGAAGTTCACCTTGTATCCTATGTACTCCAAATATCTTCTGAGAGTATCGAACACGACAAACGGTCTGGCGTTTCCCAGATGAAAAAAATTGTAAACCGTCGGTCCGCACACATAGATTTTCACTTCATCTTCTGAAATCGGCACAAATTCCTCTTTTTGCTGACTAAGAGAGTTATATATTCTCATTTCATCCTCCATCACATCGTTTATATTTTTAAGCAATCATCATTTTACAATTGTTGCACCAACAACTGAACCGGCTTCTTTACCGTCACCGATCATCTTGTTTCTCACATTCTTCATCCATCATATCGTCGATTTGAGTTTCTGCTCTGCCGTCAAATTTTTCTTCATCAATATCTCTTCCCTGACATATTTCGCAACTTTCATCTACGCGGAAGATTTCCAATTTATCCCCTAAAGTCGCAGATAAGTGTTCTTCCAGCTGAACTACTCGCTTTCTCAAACACTCCAGTTCCACTGCAATCGGGTCCGGAATTGACACTTGGTCCATATCTTCCGTAAGTTCACCGAATTTATTTTTCACAACGATGCCCGGAATACCCACTACGGTGCTCCCCGGGGGTACTTCTTTTAAAACTACCGATCCCGATCCTATCTTTGAATCATCACCTACTGAAAAAGGTCCTAAAACTTTGGCCCCCGAGCTCACCATAACTCTATTCCCCAGAGTCGGATGCCTTTTGCCTGTGTGTTTACCGGTTCCTCCCAGGGTAACACCTTGATATATCGTGCAATCATCTCCTATTTCCGCAGTTTCTCCTATTACGATTCCCATGCCGTGATCGATGAAACATCTGCGTCCGATTTTTGCTCCCGGATGAATTTCAATTCCTGTTAAAAATCTTGCGAATTGCGAAATCATTCTGGCAATGAGCTTCACCCTATGCCTGTACAAAAAATGTGCCGGCTTATGAAAAATCAATGCCCATATTCCCGGATAGCACAAAAGAACCTCTAATCCGTTTCTCGCTGCAGGATCTTTTTTCACTATATTTTTAATATCTTCCCTTATATATTTAAACACTGTTATTTTACCTCTTTAACAAATTGCGTTAAAGCTCATTATACTATATACAACCGTTTTTTTCAACTTTACGAATTTGAATTACATTGAAAATTCAATGGTTTTATTATTATCTACAGCCATGACAAAACATCTTTGAACTTGCCGATGCAAGTTTTCATATTTCATGTATTTCAACACCTCACCTTGCAGCCGGTGATGATTTTCATTTTGATATCTCGCTCTCACTGCGATAAATCTCGATTTATTGAATGAGCACGTCTTCTTTTATTTCCATAGCTGTGTCCAATGCGCTATTAAATACCTCTATAAAATCCCGACCGTCACTCGTTACAAAATAATTTCCCAAACTTGTAATTGTATTGCTGATATTATTCCCCCATGGTGGCTGCTTAGATAGATCACCAATATCCCATATCACCTTGTCCGGAAGGAGCTCATCTAAACCCTCTCGAATTTGCTCAAGTTCTCTTTTAGCGACAAATGCATTTTCCCAAGACAATTTACCCTGATATAATTCATTCATAACTTTAGGGAACTTACTGCCCCATCTATCATTTTCAAGCCTGTATGCGACTGTTGAAAAAAAACAATGCAAAAATGATGACGTGCCTATTTCATACATTATCCAGCCGACTCTAAAACTGACCACATTTACCTCCCTATAAATTCCAATGCTTTCATGCAGATGGTTACTCTCAAAAATTAAGCTACAACTGAAGTGAACCATCCCCTTTTAGAAAGTCTCTCACATTTAAGTAATTTCATATAAATACTCTACAACCTATTTTTATCCCCATATCTTTCACTCTAAATCGAAAGCAATTTCTTATAGTATTGAGCTCTTATCTTCTCACTCACAAAAGGAATTTTTTCAAAATCGGCGATTGCCTCTTCTTTTAGATTCAAACGATATAAGATAAATGCCCTTGAGATTGCAAGTCCCGGATTTATAAAGCTGTAATACTCATTATTTAAATTCTCATCTATTCTACTCAATACGGATTCTAATGTTTTTGTAGCATTGTAATACTTTTTAATAGTCGGAAGCAAATGTTTTAACGTTTCTCGATAATCTTTTGCTGCCTTTGCGATTACATTGTTGGAACGCTTTTCATCGAAATAGTATCTTGACATGATAACTTTGTCGCGAGCTTGCCTCTTTTTGTCATTCATACCACCAACATCGTAAAAGTCCTTTGACACTTCATACACGTGGGTATAAATACTTTTATCTGTTCTCGCCCACACAATTTTGCTTCCGGAGTACTTCGGCACAAATTCAAAATTCCACCCCCATTTCAAAGTTGCATAAGCGTCATTTATGTGAAAGAATGAAAGCACCTTTCTCATCCCCATACCATTATATTCACTTGCCCATATGAAATCTGCAACTTGGGTCATTTGTAACTCTTTTTCAATAACCGGTGTAAGATGCTCTCTTATAAGTGCTTTTCTCTCCTCTGCTGTAATTATAAAATCCAAGGTCAAACCACCACCTTTTAGATCATCAGTTAAAAACTGTTTGAACTTCTGTAACAGCGACATCGATATTCCTCCTCACGCATTCATGCAAATGGATAAATTAAAATATCTCTCACAAATATTATGTGTTTTACCACATGCTAACATTTCGGTCAATATGCATAATAAATGCTTCATATCCCATTTATCAGCATTTCTCTACATTTCACTTTTATAACTTGAGCTCGTATTTTATTATACATGGGAATTCACGTATTATATACACAATTTTATCCTTTTTCAGACTTATTTTTTAACTTTACATCCTTTTATGTTCCTTTACGTGTTCTATATAATTTTTGCAAACTCGTAAATTCTCAAACTCATCCCAATTCCCCTTGAATTCGCTTCGTTTTTTGAAATATGCAAAAGAAAAACTGCACAATTACACCGATTTTACAATTTTGTTACAATGGTCTATGTGCAGCAATTTTACACTTTTCTTTCATTTCTCTGTGATTTTTCATCATTCCGTCGAAACGCCTTTGCCATGACTTTCATACGCATTCAATTTCATCCTTTATCCGTGATAGTCTGAACCTCTGGTTATTATCATATCTTCTCTATCTGCCAACTCGCATAAAAATTCCGTCTCTCTTTCTTCATTTCTCAAATACATTGCTTCTATGCCTATTACACCTTTGGATTTCACTTTTTTTACGATGCTTTCAACGGCTGAAAATCTTTCAGCGCTTCCTCTTTCTCCTATCTTTATAAAGGCAGGGTGGGCCAACACGGAAAATCCGCCACTGTCTACGATTCCATCTATCGCCTCGTCGATATCAACGGACTTTCTATTGATCCTCGCCATCTCACCGACGTTGAAATATTTTTCAAAAGACTCTTCCAGACTTGCAAAAATGCCCTTTTTAACCATTATTCTCCCTATGTCGGGTTTTCCAATGTAATCCGTATTTTTACTTTTCAAAATTTCTTCTCTACCTATGCCGAAATCTGACTCAACAAGTTCAAAAACTCTCTCGTTGGTTTTTTGCCTACATCTTCTGAGATATGAGAATATACCGTTTAATTTCGTGTTTCCCACATCTATGTCATATCCTAAAAGATGCAATCCTATGAATTTTCCTTCAAAGTTCATATGCGTCGATATTTCAACACCCGTATGGAATTTAATTCCCAGCCTCTCAGCCTCTCTTTTGGCCTCGGAAATACCCTCTACCGTATCGTGATCCGTTATCGCCATCTCGTCTATACCTTTCGCAAAACAGTATTCCACCATCTGTTTGGGAGACAACAAACCATCGGAGTAATCAGTGTGAAGGTGCATATCTATTTTGTCATTCATATTCTCGTGTCAATGCCTTTCTCATATAATCAAAACAAACTCCATTCAATTTTGCAATTTCATTCCATTCCGGATCCGCACTGCAATTCACCTATGCTCGGCAGGCGAAATCTCCATATATTTCATTTTCATTGAAAATCTATAGGCTCTTATTGAACATCTTTTGATAGCTTACGAACTTGTTCATCAAATACCAAATTACTATCATCATCATTACTGCCAAGATGAGCGTCATAATGGCATAGTATGATGGAAGATGTGTTTTGAATATTTGGATTAAAACATCTCCGGGTTCAAACCTTACACCGTACAGGATTCTGAATATCAGTTTTCTGATCGGCGTAATGAGCAATGCACCTCCATATATTGCACATATCACCGAAAACCATATGACGGAATTGGTGAAACTTTCGTAAATCAACCGCTTTTCCTTTTGCCTGTATAGATAAATCACTATTACCAGTGCCACAACGGCGAGGCTGATACCTATTGCCAACGAAACATCAAATATAGTTCTTATGTTCTCCATAATGGATATTCCTCTATCCGTGAAAACATTCTGCGGCTTGTACTTGCTGTTCTCTTTTATTTGAAAATCACTTTTCCTGTGTTGCATGTATTTCCCAAAATTTTCTATCAACTGATCTTTTTTTATTTCGTATGGGATTTCTTTTACAACATCCGTTCTTGTAAAATAAAACGAATAAAAAAACGTTCCTCTGATTATTATATTGCTTGCAAAAATAACTACTATCAGTGGTAAAATTGCCATGAATATCGCTGCGAAAATGTCATTCCAAGGCATATTATAGTCATTTCTCGTGTTTCTCCATGGGTTTCTCTTTGCCCTCATACCAATATTTTTCATCTTCAATCCTTATAAATTTGACCTGTTTCTAGCACGAAATCCGCTGTAATCGTGAGACTTTCAAGCAGTTTTTGTATTTATACCTTCTTTAAGACACCAAAATAATTTAACCATCTGCATCTTTCCGTTTATGTGCAGTAAAGATAAATTCTGCGATGCTTCCTATGAGTTCATGAAACTTCTCGTCATTAAAAATATCATTATTTTTAATTCAAAAACAAGATTTTTTGAATTGCTTCGCTTTAACCAAATTTAAATTTGTCCGTATTATATCACCCTTTATTATATCCATATCTTTAGGTCTTCTGTTGCAGCGTGACCGGATGCTTTCGGATTCCGTTTTTATCGTTATATTATAGCCGTTTTCTCACTCAATTCCAAGTTTTATGACAGATTTTACACCTACTGCAGTAATGAATTGCTTTAAGCGTAGTTTCCCTGCTATTTTTCTCGAGAATCTTCTTTTTCTCTTTCAATAATTTTTCGTATTTTTTTTGCCGGCATCTTCTCCGCATTCCCCAAGAGCAAAATAATGCCCATCTGCTTCAAAGCCGGCTGAATTTCTTCTCTGAAAACCTTTTTGTATTTTTCACGGTTACCTCGTAAAAACTCCCTTGTCGTTCTCGTTATCCTTCCCACGAAACCCTTGGGCATCTGAGAAAAATCCTCTCCGTATTCTTTTATGAGACACTTCTCCATCATCATAGACGACAGAGTATAGTAAAAGTACTTTAAATCATCCGTTCTCAACTTTTCCTGATACTCCCACAAAAGCAAATGCAACACTCTCATGGCTTCATTTTGAGGCACGATATCTCCCAGAACAACTTGATTTTCCATCACTCTGAACATGGCAAATATGCTGTGATAACCGCCAAATCTATGAGCCAAAATATTATCTCTCTTCTTGCTTTCCCCTTTCGTGGTGCTGCCTTCTATGAACACCTCGCTTTTTGCACCGCTTTTGAACAGTATATTCACGAAATCCGAATCGCTGGAAATTCCGATTATCTTGTGAGCGTTATTTATTATTTCTCTCTTGTACTTTTCGTGGAAGCTTCTGTTAAATCCCGGACCATCAAAAGAATACACTCCTTTCAGTCTGGCATCATCTCCCCTTTTAATACCAACGTATTGCGCCTTATTCCCTCCTTTGGAATGACCGCTCACCCAAATTGACACATCGTCTTCTTCAGCCAACAGATTAACCATTTTATCATAGTATTTCAGCGCTACAATCTGCTGCCTCGTGTCGGTCCTATCCTCATAACCTAACTCGCCGTTATCTCTCCATTCCAATGCTCCGGCAGTTCCCTTGTATACCACATAAATATCTTTTCCCACGGTAAACGTCCCGCTTACCACTTTCTTGCTTTCATGATCCTTTCCTTCTACTCTCTTATTTCCAACCTGTTTATTTTCTACGTTCCGTATGATCACCTTTTCAAAAATTTTTTTATTTCTCTTTATAGTATTTACGATATATGAAAACTCTGTTTCGTTCATCTCTCCGGGCAGGTCATCTTCAGGAAATCCTTCACATTGGAAATCCATCGCAAAGTCGTATACGCTCTTTCCTATGAGAGATTCACTTCGCTTCTTTATTTCAAAATCTCTCAGATATATAATCGCATTTAATATCAGTATTTGTTCGACAGCTAGTTTCATCTCTCCTCTCCCCAAATTTTAATAATATATCTGTCACATTATAAATATATATGTTAATGCTTCCATTTATATGGTAACATGAACCTATGAAAAAGAATATAAAAATGGTAAATTTAAATAAGAAAAATATAATTGCAATAATCGGAATAATTCTGGTGATAGCGGCAAGCATACGAGTTGTCAACATAATTTCAAAGGGCAGTAAACTGTCTATGGAAAAACCGTCCAATCTCAACTACGAGGTTTTCGGTGTTGATATATCCCATCACAACGGCAATATTCGCTGGAATGATTTGGCGAACAACGGGATTAGTTTCGCCTTTATTAAATCCACTGAAGGCAGCAGCCACAAGGATAAAAACTTTGATACCAATTGGAAAAACTCAAAAAAAGCCGGAATTACAACCGGGGCATATCACTTTATGAGCTTTGAGTCTCCGGGAGTTGACCAAGCGAAAAATTATATTAAAACTGTCCCCAAGGAAAAGGATTCCCTGCCACCTGTTGTGGACTTTGAATACTACGGTAAATTCGAGAAAAATCACCCTTCACAGGAGACCGTAGATAAAATTTTGAAACCCCTTCTAAAAAAATTAAAGGATCACTATGGCAAGGATCCTATCATATATGTCAACAGCAATATGTATAAAAAATACATATCAGGGAAATACAAAAATCGAATCTGGCTTGCCGACCTTAAAGCTCCAAAGAAATTGCCCGATGGCAGGAGCTGGGAATTTCTGCAGTATTCATTCAACAGCAAATTGACTAAATACGCCGGTGGCATACCCCACCTGGACCTAAATGTTTTCCGCGGAAGTAGATTTTCATTTGCTGCGAAGTATCTATAACGAAATTCCTTTGAAATCCCGCGAACATTTCCTCCAGACAGGATTTTAGTTATCGTGCCAGTGACGAGCTTTACACTGTTAAATCCACACACAACTTTACAGTCTCCTCAGGCGATGATACAATTAACTTGTTTGGGGATCCAAAATCACAATGTGAAAAATAATAGAACGAAAAAATTGAAATATAGTAAATTTGATGATATCATACGATGAGTGATCTATCACAGAAAGTCATATCAAGTGCAGTGATGATTGAATTATAGGTGCCACATATGAAGAGCAAGATAAAATTTCATAGTATTTTCTACAGGTATATACTGTTCATAGTTTTACTTCCCATAATGCTCTTATATAGTATCTCTAACACTACAGTGATAGACATAACGTTCTTTGACTATACCTTAACCATAAACGAGGAATGGTTGAAGTATATCGCAATTGCAATTTCTATCATTTCCGTAGGAATTTTTTCTTTTGTAAATTGGAAATTTTATATTTGTAAAGAAGGAATTTATTTGAGGAAAATTGATTTATTTGTACCGTGGAATGATATTGTTGCAGTCAGTCATATCTGGATTAACGAATGTGGGCGTGCAGGAGGTGCTAATAGGTTTTATTATAATCGCAAAACCCTTGTCATATACAGGGAGAAATATAAACCAATCTGTATTTACAATAGTTCCTTATTTGCATTGTATTTAGCAAAACTCTATAATTCTGAAATTAAAACCAATATTATATCGTCTACCGTTGCTACCACTTTTAATCTTATTTTGAACGGATTGGTATTTTATGTGCTTTGGTTTAAGCATTTAAGTAACATAAAATTTGATGTTTTTACTGTTTGGGTTGTTATGTATGCAATTAAGTCATTGATATTACCATTGCTGATGGTTAAATGCCAGAATAAACTCTACGGGGCATATTTGTCTCATGATACTGTATATAAGCGCAATCCTTCAAATGTAATACACATATAAAACTGCTACATGGCAATCTGATAAATCCACCTATGGGATACAGTGAGAATAAGAACTCTGTTAAAAAATTTTAAAAGTCTGCAAAACGAAAAAAATCAAAAGTCAAAATACAGAAACACGAGATAGTCATCGTGGTGGTGAAATTTAAACAAACTGCTGCGAACAGCTAAAGTCGAATAAAAAGAATATGCAGTCAATGTGCGGAAAGGAATTGAAGGCTTTGGAGTTAAATAAATATACCACTATAAAAGAGCTTGTTGAATACGGGCTAGATAAAATTTCAGATGAAGAAACGATAACGATGAATCTTACCGATTTTCTATATTTGCGTCGGGTTTTAGAAGAATATATGCGCTTCTTTCACAATCCCGACCATTATCCGACCATTGAAGCCGTCAGAGAATATTTAGGCGATGTTTCTTCCGGCGGAGGATTTGAAGTTCTAAATACGGCTCTCTACGAAAAGACACATAAAGTGAAATTGCCGGATGAAATCGAAAAAATGTTTGCAGAGGATATGTTTGAACACCCTCTCTATCCTGAGTATTATCGGGAAAATAGTTAGATAAAATTCAACTTATCATATAAAAAAAGCAAGAGAAAAATCTTCGGCATATCATATGGAATATTTCAAAGGATTTAGAACAAAAAAGACTCTGCAAGGGACAATCTGAAATCGAATATCAACCAATACTACAAGAGGTTTCCTAATCATAGGGAATCTTTTTTTATGCAGGCAAAACTGAGAAATCGAATGACACAAAATCCAAACTCATAGAGCGAATGAGTACAGCTATCAGAAGAACATACGACCTTCCACGAAAGCCTATTTATATCATGATAAATAAAATTATAGGGAAGCCTTTTATCCACGATATATTTTACCGTAAACAGAAAAAATACATTTAAAAATAAGCTGATGCAGTTATCAAATTCTGACCGGAAAAGCGAATTATGAATAACTTTTTCATGTTCTTTTTATTGTTCTACGTTCAAATAAAAAATTTTTAAATGATTTTAAAAAATGTATTGACTATAACGTAACGTAATAGTTTATACTTGTCATTGTTAGGAGGTGCTTAAATGTATTTGATTAAAACAGTTAGCAAAATTAGCGGTGTATCGGTGCGCACTTTACACCATTATGATGAGATCGGTTTGCTATCTCCTCAAAAACAAGAAAATGGATATAGGTACTATTCTGAAGAGGATATGTCGTTTTTGCAGATGATATTATTTTATAAATACTTGGGATTTCCTTTGAAAAAAATAAAAGAATTGCTGAAACAAAAAGATAGCGAAATATTAGAGCATCTGAGAATGCAACTGAATTTAATGCAAAAAGAAAAGCAAAAGCTCATAACATTGATAGATACTTTGGAAAAGACAATTGCGTCACAAGAAAGGAGAATCGCTATGTCAACTAGAGAAAAATTTAATGGATTCACATTTCAAGACAATCGAAAATACAAACAAGCTGCAATAGATATGTATGGGGAGGAAGTTATTGAAAAAGCTATGGAAAAGCAAAAAGGCAAAGAGCGGGAAATTACTGATGGTTTCAATAAAATATTCTTTGCTTTTTCCGGAAATATGTCCAATGGATTGACGGCTATATCCAAAGAAAACATGGACTTGGCAGAAAAACTTCATAACCATCTTTGCAAATACTCTTTTGATTGTCAAACAGATGTATTTTCACGCATCGGTTATGGATATGTTCAAAATATGGAATTTAAAAATAACTTAGATAAATTTGGAAAGGGAACAGCTCAGTACGTATGTGATGCTATTCAGCAATATGTAAAAGAGAAAGAAGATTAAAAATATAATTTAATCCATTTAAAACAGTAAATCAAAATGACATATACAACTAAGCTTAAGCATTATATAATGTTAACGTGGATTTTATTAGACAATCTACGAATTATTAAGTAAGAAGTGGATTTTATATATATAAAATTATGGTTTTATTGCAATAAGGAGGATTCTTTACATGGGAAATTGGGAAATTTTTAAAATAGTTTATGTTGAAGATAACTACGGCAATATTCATAAAAGAATTTCTGAATGCGGAATAAATGTTCATTATGAAACGGAACCCCCTCATGGAGATGGTATATATTCTGTTACTCTGAAAAATAAAAAGCTGCCCTTTTGGATATATGGGAGGAATGTTGTATTTATTGCAGAAAATTTAATTATAGTAGAAAGCGTAAAATATAATACATTCGACCCCATCACCAGTATGATCATAGATATTAAAGAAGCAAAATATTCTAGTTTAAAAGATTGGTATCCCGATATTGAAGCTAATGATGATAGGATAGAGCTGAGTAATCGATTCCAAAAAAATAAAAAAATTGTTTTCAGTGATATTGATGAATTTCAATGGTTGTATTTGTAGGCTCCGGTTTAGACAACTGAACAATTTAGTAAGAACAGCAGTTTAAGAAACTTTAAATCCATCATTATATACAACTTACAGGGTGTTTAAGTATAATCACTTTTAGAACATATCGTCTTATCTCACGCAAGAAAGATGCCCGACTGCAAAAGCCGGACATCTTTCTTTAGTTATGTTATTTGGATTTTAGCATATGTATTTTAAACTAGTCTTTTAGTTCACCTCTATCTCTTTTTCTGATGTTCTTATATCCGATTACCCAAAGAGGTATAATCAAGAATATCCAGTTAAATATGCCCAGATATTTATATGCTCCAGTGATTACGAACATCAAGCCGAATGTAGATACACCGTAACATATCAAGAGTCCTACAACGCATATGATGGTCTTTTTCAGAAGTTGATTGTTCATGTTCTTCAGAACATACGGTTCAACACGATGAACCATTCCGAACATCAAGCCTACTGCTGTAGTGATCAGTGCCAAGAATAACAATATAGGATATAGCACTGATAAAATTGGAACATCCAACTGTTTCACTATGAATATGGTCGGAAGTTTTCTGGCTACCTGATCTGTATAAATATTAGGCATCTGGGAGAATATCAACAGACACACTCCTATCAGCATGATGATATTCAGAACGTATCCGAGAATCATTGCTCCCTTCGATTCGTTTTTATAGCTGCCGCCCTTAAATGATGATACCACTCCACCGATAGCACCCATTTGGAATCCCGCATAGGTCAGTGCCCATAGGAATGAGTTGAAGAATCCGCCTTGAACAGTTTCGGTGGTACCTGTCACGCTCCATTTGGAAGCGTTGGGATTTACATATTTCTCACCGAACAACTTCGCAATCTGCGGAGCGAACTTTATCAATCCTGCAATTAAAACTATAGCAATGATTATCAACATGGCACTTGTCATCACCACAGCATTTTTTCTAACCAAACTCTCTCCGAATATGCACAAAACCGTAATAACGACCAGCATCATCAGAGAACCTACGACTACCGGCAAGCCTAAATACTGTTTCACAAGCAAACCGCCTGTCGCTATTGCCGCTGCCGATGCTGCGATAGTCGTCATTATGACACTTATATCCATTGCCGGCGACAACACTTTTCCTATAGTCGGTCCATAGGCCTTTTTCGCCCATACATCATAGCCCCACGAATCCGTCTGTCTAGCGGTTTCCAATCCCACATAATAGGTGAATGCTATAATTGCAAAAGTCAGCAACGGCATAAATATTCCGAACCACCCGTGGTTTGAAAAATATTGCAGCTCTTGTGTTCCCGATGCAAACCCGGCACCGCAATGGGCTGAAAACCAAACTGCAGCTACCCCAATACTTATTGAGGTAAAATACTTCCCATTCTTTTTCATGTAAATAACCTCCCTAACAATATATAAATGCCTTCTAATTTCAATTATGGTGATTTCCGTCTTCGTTAAAGAAAACAACAGCTTTGTATAAAAATTTACTTTTAAGAATAAATACTGAATTTATTAACATGCAAGTCAACTTTTATTCCACATTCTCGATATCTCTACGACTTCAAAATCTGTAAACTGAAATTCGATATAAATAATTTTAGCACATTTTTAACAAAGATAGTACACTTTTTTTTAATTTTTTTGATTTTTTTAAATTTTCATATCTTATAATCCGCATTTATCCGAATCTTTTCAAAAATAACTTTGATAATTTGTTATTCTATTTTCTTTTTTTGTGTATATGTATAAAAATGCAGCCCGCCGAATGTGATGCGTGGCTGCATTTTACAATTGCAATTGTATCGTTTTCATCCAATCATGAAGCTGATTTCCGCTTCTGTGCAAAGTTCTTCTCCGCAGTAGATTTTTCCCTTACCTATGCCGAAGTTTCTCCTCAACTTCACGATTTCTACATGTATATCCAGTTTGTCACCGGGTCTCACTTCTCTTCGGAACTTAGCCTCCTTGATTCCCGCAAAGAATGCCAACTTGCCTTTATGTTCTTCCATGGATAATATGGCTACAGCTCCAGTTTGCGCCATAGCTTCCACAAGCAACACTCCGGGCATAACTGCGTGTTCCGGAAAATGTCCCTGAAACCACGGCTCCGTTGCCGTAACGCACTTGACTCCATGAGCTTTTTCGCCGACTTTCATATCGACTATCTGATCGATTAACAAAAACGGGTATCTGTGAGGAATGATTTCCTTAATCTGTTCTATATTCAGCATACTAATCCTCTTTTCTATAAGCCTTGAATAGCAAGCTTCCATTGTGTCCGCCAAATCCCAAGGAGTTTGATATTGCATATTCAACTCCTTCATACCTCGTTCCTTCGGTGATATAATCCAAATCGCATTCCTCATCTGGAACTCTATAGTTTATCGTCTGAGGTAGGAACTCATCTTTTAATGCATATGCACATACGATGGCTTCAACAGCTCCGGCAGCGCCTAACATATGCCCCGTCATACTCTTTGTAGATGATATCGCTAGTTTTTTGCTGTGTTCTCCAAAGGCCTTTTTTATAGCTACGGTTTCCGTCAAATCATTTAACTGTGTACTCGTACCGTGAGCGTTGATATATCCAATTTTTTCAAGCCGGATGCCTGCATCGATCACAGCTTCTTTCATCGCCAATGCGGCTCCTTCCCCCTCGGGATCCGGTGCCGTTATGTGATACGAATCGCTGGTCTGCCCATATCCTGCTATTTCACATATTATGTTTGCACCTCTGGCGACGGCGGACTCCATTTCTTCCAGCACCAACACGGCAGCTCCTTCTCCCATCACAAACCCCGTTCTCTCCTTGTCGAAAGGAACCGAAGCTCTGTTGGGATCTTCACTGAAGCTCAATGCCGCCATCGATTCAAATCCCGCTATTCCCAGCGGGTTTATAGTCGATTCACAACCGCCTACGAACATGGCATCTTGATATCCGTCTCTTATCAACCTAAATCCTTGCCCGACCGAATCCGTTCCCGACGCACAAGCTGTAACCACCGATGAACATACTCCCTTGCTACCCAGCTGTATGGAAATCTGACCTGATGCCATATTTATTATGCTCTTTGGAATAAAATGAGAAGAAACTTTCTTTCCGTTCAAAAGTTTTTCATATTCTTCCTGGATAGTCAACAGCCCACCTATGCCGCTACCAACCAATACGCCTACCCTGTGTGCATTGTTTTCATCTATTACAAGCCCGCTGTTTTTATTTGCTTGATATGCCGCAGCAAGAGCATATTGAACGAATTTATCCTTCTTTTTACTACCGCTTATTTCAAATTCTTTCGGATTGAAATCCTTTACTTCTGCAGCAACTCTCGTCTTATATCCCGTATTATCAAATGCGGTTATGTTATCTATTCCACACTTGCCATTTTTCACATTTTCAATAAAAGTTTTCACATCATTTCCGATGGGGCTTATAACTCCGCATCCTGTGATAACAACCCTTCTACTCATCTATGCTCCCTTCAAAACTAGACTATTGACAGACCTCCGTCTACGCTCAACACCTGCCCTGTTATAAACCTGCTTCTATCATCTGCGAAGAACGATACCGCATTGGCGATATCCGCAGGCTCTCCCATGGTCCTTAGCGGAGTGCTGGCGATCATCTTCTCCTTTATCTTGTCCGATACGACATCCGTCATATCTGTTTTAGTAAATCCCGGTGCAATGGCATTAGCGGTAATTCCATATCTTCCCAATTCCGCCGCCAAAGTTCTGGTCATACCCATAACTCCGGCCTTTGAAGCTGAATAATTCACCTGTCCTATGTTTCCGATAAGCCCTGCAACGGATGCGATGCTGATAATTCTTCCTCCATTTTGTTTAGCCATCACTTTAGCCGCATGTTTGGTGCAGTTGAACACGCCTTTTAAGTTTGCTGCTATTACTACATCAAAATCCTCTTCACTCATTCTGGAGAGAAGTGTATCCCTTGTAATTCCGGCATTGTTTACCAACACATCCAATCTGCCGTAATTTTCGACGATATCTCCCACCATCTTTTCCGTATCTGCAAAAGACGCCACATCGCACTTATATGCTTTTGACTCTATTCCTTTTTCTTTTAATTCTTCAACAAGTTTTTTCGCTTTTTCATCAGAACTGACATAGCTGAAACAAACCGTATATCCATCCGCACCTAATCTTTCGACAATTCCCTTGCCGATTCCTCTTGTACCTCCTGTAACTAAGGCAATTTTTTTCTCACTCATAGTCTTTTCCTTTCCTTTGTACAATTTCAGGATTTTATGCCTGACTGTTTAACTTTGCGAGAACACACTGCACATCTTCCAACTTTTCAACATTTAACACCTCTACTGTCTTATCAATTTTTTTCACGAAGGAACTCAAAGTTTTTCCTGCTCCGATTTCTACGAAAGTGTCATAACCGCATTTTATGGCTTCCTGCACACATTCCTGAAATCTCACGGGAGAAAACATCTGACGTTTCAATTTTTGAACTATTTGAGCTTTATTCATCTCGTCGCCATACACATTTCCGTCTACATTGGAATATATTCTGAAGTCAGAAGGAAGATATTCGACGTTCTTCAAAAAATTTTCAAATTCCTCTGCTGATTCCTTCAACACCTCTGTGTGAAAAGGTCCTTCCACATTTATTCTAACGATTTTTTTGACGCCTTTCTCCACGCAGAGCCTTTCAAACTCGTCAAGTGCCTTGAAAGTTCCGCCGACTACTACCTGCTGTGGGGAATTGTAGTTACAAATGGCTATAACTTCATCGCTATCTACGTTTTTGACAGTTTCTTCAATGATGTCTTTTAGCAAATCCAGGTTCGGTCGCATCACGGCTATCATCGCTCCCTTGCCTTGAACCCCTTTTGACATGATGTTTCCTCTCGTATTTACGAGTTCAATCGCCTGTGACAGAGAAATTTTACCGCCTGCACACAGTGCCGTATATTCGCCTAAACTCAGCCCTATCATGGCTGCCGGCACATCACTCAATGGACTTTTGAACACTGCATCCACATCTGTGCCATCTGCCATATCGTAACCTGTGATAGCTTTTTTAAACTCAAAATACAAAGCCAAGCTGTTTAAGAATATTGCCGGCTGGCAGTATTTCGTCTTTTCTAAAGCTTCTTTCTTTCCTTCTCTTATCACTTCAAATACTTCTTCACTCAACACTTCTTTAGCCGCAGCGTAAACCGGATTGTTCTCAATCAATTCACTACCCATATTTTCGTATTGAGCCCCTTGTCCGGGGAATAAAAATACAATTTTTCTATCCGCTAAACTCATCTGTCATCTTCCCAATTATCTTTTCACATCCGCAAACGATATCTAAAATGATTTCCTTTGCTGATTGTCTTTCACTTACCAGCCCTGCTATCTGACCTGCCATTACAGATCCGTTGTCCACATCTCCGTCTACTACGGCTTTCTTCAATGCTCCTGCTCCGAGTCGTTCAAACTCTTCAGGTGGCAGATTTTCATCTTCCATTTTTTTCAGCTGCTTTGCAAATTTATTTTTCAAAACTCTGACGGGATGTCCTGTGGAATTTCCGGTAATCATCGTCGAAGTATCCTTGGCTTTTAGTACCTTATCCTTGTAGTTATCACTGGCGGTACACTCATTAGCTACTATGAATCTCGTTCCCACTTGAACTGCCGATGCCCCCAGGCAAAAAGCCGCTGCCATGCCTCTTCCATCAGCAATACCACCGGCTGCGACAACCGGTAAAATCGTAGCATCGACTATCTGTGGAATCAGAGACATTGTATTTGTGACACCGATGTGTCCGCCGGCTTCCGCTCCTTCCGCTATCATTGCCACGACACCTGGATTTCTCGCCATTCTCACCGCCTGTGCTACTGACGGAACTACCGGAATTATCTTTATCCCATTTTCATTCAGCATCTTGAAATACTTTCCGGGATTGCCCGCTCCGGTGACGATAATTTCAACGTTCTCTTCTATTACGCCCTCGATGACTTCATCTACGAAAGGGCTCAGCAACATGATATTCACCGCAAAAGGTTTGTCGGTAATCCGTCTGACCTTGCGAATCTGCTCTACAACCCAATCCTTCGGAGCATTTCCCGCAGCTATGATTCCCAGGCCGCCGGCTTCCGATACAGCCCCCGCTAAATCGGCATCCGAAACCCAAGCCATGCCGCCTTGAAACACAGGATACTCAATTCCTAATACCTCGCATATAGGATTATTTTTCATTTTTCTCTTCCTCTCTACTGAGCATTTAGAATCATCTGATTTCTATCCATGGTATTATACGATTTATTTTTTATTTTTTGCTTTCTATGTATTCCTGGATTTTCTTAGGAGTTGTCAATGACTCTATCACATCGTCTTCCATTTGAATATCAAACTCATCTTCAATAGCTGTCATTATATCCATCACATCCAGCGAATCGGCTCCCAAATCTTCTTGAATGTGACTGTCATCACCGATTTCATCCATTTCCACTTCTAAATTGTCAGCTAATATCTCTTTAATTTTCTCAATCATTTTCTTCTCCTTTTTACAACCACCAAGTGGTCATCCTCTACCGTTCATCTAATTTATTTCGAATTCTCTCAACGCTCTGCTGTCTCATCCGTACTCTGACTCGATTTCTTGTCGGTCAATCGATACAGGTCGCAGACGTCGTGCAGCTCCTTTGAAAAAATTTTCGACTGATTAAATTTCATCCTTGGCTCAGCTTCTCGCTTCTCTACTTTATCTTAAACAATATCCCCGCGTAGCTAAGTCCTCCGCCAAATGCTATGGACAATATGTATTTCGCCCTGTCTGAACCTTCATCATATTGACCTGTCTTTTCCACATTCTCTCCTGTTTTGCGAGAAGATGCCTTCAGAACGTCACTCCACTTTTCCAATGCCTCATCCAATGCCATGGGAACGCTGGCTGCGGAAGTGTTTCCGTATTTTTCTATATTGGTATACCATTTATCCAATTCAATCCCGCTTTTTTGAGCCATGGTTTTTATTATTCTAACATTGGCTTGATGTGGTACCACAAATTTTATATCATCTTTCGTCAATCCGGTTTTGTCGAACAATTTCTCTATGACCTTGGGACCTATTTCTGTCGCAAACTTGTAGACTTGTCTGCCGTTCATTCCTATGAATCGGTTGTTCTCCTCATCTATGTGATTTTTTGAATGCAATGTTAACAAGCCTTTGTCATCAACTCTTCCCCCAAGGTAAATATCGCAAATTTCCAATCTGTTTTCGCAGCTGCATTCCACGTTTCCGGACATATCTCGAGTATTTTCCAAAAGTGCCGCACCTGCACCGTCTCCGAACAAAATACATGTGCCTCTATCATCCCAGTCCACATATTTTGAAAGTCTTTCAGCTCCGACAACGAGGGCATATTTTTTGTTCAGTTCCTTCATCATGGATTTTGCTACAGTCATGGCGTATAAAAAACCGCTACACGCAGCATTTACATCCAGGCAAGTACATTCCCTGATGCCCAGCTTCTCAGATAGCCTAAACGATGATGCCGGAGTTTTTGTATCGCCGGAAACCGTTGCAAATACGATTAACTCAATTTTGCTCATCATATCCGAAACATCGATGCCGTTGAGTTCTGCAACTTTTTTCACTGCCCTTTCACATGCCATCTGTGCCATTTCTTCTGTAGTCTTATCTTCCGATATTCTCCTTTCGAGAATTCCGGTTCTCTCTACAATCCATTGGCTGTTTGTATCTACCATCTTTGACAACATGTCGTTGTTCAATATATGATCGCTGGCATATCTTCCAGTGGAAATTATATCAATTGACATATATTCCTCCATATTCTTTTAAGAAAAAATCATTTATATTTTTTAAAGCTCTTATCAGAGCTTTATCTTCATCCGGTCGCAAATCAATCATCAGATGATCGATCATCTCATCGTGAAAATTGGTGTGAATTTTATTTGCCAATTCTCCCCTCTTCGTCAAACCGGCTATTACTATTCTCTTGTCCTTCACATCTTTAGTCCTAGTTGCATATCCTTTTTTTTCAAGTTTAATTAGAGTTGCTGTCAATGTCCCCATAGTGACATTTAGATTTGCCGCCACTTCGGACATCTTCCGACCTTTTCCTATACCTATCGCCTCAATCGCATGCATCTCAGTCATAGTCAAGTCTTTTATCCCTCTCACTTGCAATGCTCTTTCTTCAATATTCAAAATATTTTTAAAGAGATCAACTACGATTTCATTGATTATCCTTCTGCTGCTTTGATAACTGTCTTCTCTCGTGTTTTTGCACGCCGCATCATCTCTTTGATATTCTGTTTTTCTCCGTGTTTCACAGTGAATATTTATATTTTCTTTTTTTAGATACGATTCATCCGATGGAAATTTTCCATTTCCAAAGTCGTTTTTCTCCATATTTATTTTTTCTCCTACTGACAATTTGCATATCAAATTATTTTTCTATACTTATAATATCTTTTTTTCAATAGTTTTTCCATAGAGATACTCTGATTTTTTTCTAAAAACCATATTATCTCTTCTTTCAATCTGTAAATTTCACTTCCGTCTTCCGGAATGATCTTATCTATGAATTCATCATCCATCAGATGCTGACTGGTCAGCCCCATAAGTTGTGCAGCTTCTTCCTTCTTGGACGCATTTTTCCAGAGAATACTTGCAAATCCCTCCGGAGACAAAATGGAATAAACGCTTTTTTCCAGCATCCAAATCTCATCTGTCACGCTGATCGCCAGAGCTCCGCCGCTGCCGCCTTCACCGATTATCACGGATAGTGTGGGGGTTTTCAGTTTCGAAAATTCCATAATGCAGTTGGCTATTGCCGACGCTTGTCCCCGCTCTTCAGCTTCAATTCCACAACTCGCTCCGGGAGTGTCCACAAAAGTTATTACCGGCATTTTAAATCTTTCAGCCAATTTTATTACTCTCAAAACTTTTCTGTATCCTTCCGGTTTTACCATGCCGAAATTTACGCTTTTCTGCTGTCCTATTACCATTACGGATCTATTTTGAATTTTCCCTATTCCACATATTATAGCCGGGTCTTCACCGAATAATCTATCTCCATGCAACTCCATAAAATCCATGCAAATGGCTTTTATATAATCCATCGCTTTTAAACGATCCGGTTCTCTGGAAGCCCTGACCATGTCCATAGCCGTTGTCATATTCAACCTCTTTTTCTCACACTCATTTTTTTGTTTTCTTTTTTTCCGCCTGCTTGTCGCTCTGTTTTTCCGGTACGAAAATATCCAATAGCTTTGCCAATGTGTATTTCATATCCTCCCTTGCTACAACCATATCCAGCAAACCGTGCTCCAGCAGGAAATCGGCTCTTTGAAATCCATCCGGCAATATAGTTCCGGTGACCTGCGAAATTACTCTCGGACCTGCAAAGCCGATCAGAGCACCTTTTTCACCTATAATCACATCTCCCAGACTTGCGAAGCTGGCACTGACACCTCCCGTAGTAGGATCTGTCATAACACAGATGGATAACAATCCCTTTTCCCTGTGTTTACCAATCGCCTGTGACGTCTTTGCCATCTGCATAAGAGAGAACATCCCTTCCTGCATTCTCGCTCCTCCGGAAGCCGAAAATATTATGATGGGAATTTTCTTCTTCATGGATAACTCTATGCTCTTAGTGACTTTCTCTCCGAGAGCAACTCCCATGCTGCCCATCATAAAATGAGTGTCCATAGCTACTATTACGACTCTCCTATCATCGATTTTGCAAATTCCGCTGATTACCGCTTCATCGATTCCCAAATTCTTTTTCAACTCTTCCTGTTTTTGATCATAACCCGGAAAATTTAGCGGATTTTTACTTTTTCTCGCTTTAAAATATTCCACGAAGGTTCCATTGTCCGCTATGCTGTCAATTCTCTCAAGTGCAGACATCTTAAAATAGTTTCCGCAGTAGTTGCAAACTCTGTATTTATTCAACTCCCCTTTGAAAATCATCTTTTCACATGCCGGGCATTTTATGATTCCGTCAGGTTTGATTTTTATATTTTTTTTTGCATCGTATTTTTTTCTTTTAAAATGGTCCAGTATCATATTTCCAACCTTTTTCTATGTTTTACGACGATTTGCTCAAATTTAATCCATCGGTTTTCCTCGGTTGCTTTCCGACAGCTTTGCATATTCTTCCATATATTCTTCCATGTCGGAAGTAGTGTATTTACTCTTTGCAAATGCCTTTTGTTCCAATAAAAATCCATTGAATTTATTGTTTATGCTAACTCCTCCCACAACCAATTCTTCCAAGGCTCGGCTCATGATCGCCATCGCCTGTTTCTTATTTTCTCCCCAAGCTATTATCTTCATTAACATGGAGTCATAAAACGGCAACACGTCGTAACCCTGATAAATTCCGCTATCTACTCTAATTCCGTATCCTCCGGGCAAATTTAACTCTTTGATCTTCCCAATACTGGGTGTAAAACCCTCCTCGACATTGCATGCATTGATTCTGCACTCGATTGCATGACCTCTGAATTTTATATTTTCCTGTTTTATTTTCAGCTTTTTCTTTTCCGCAATGTTTATTTGTGCACGAACTATGTCTATTCCCGTTATCATCTCTGTCACCGGATGTTCGACTTGTATTCTGGTATTCATTTCCAAAAAAAATAAATTATCGCCGGAAACCAAAAACTCCATCGTCCCGGCACTGTAATAGCCTATTTCCTTGGCACCTTTAACTGCATACTTACACAATTTTTCTTCCAACTCTTTGGAAAGATTTACCGGCGGTGCTTCTTCTATTATCTTCTGATGATTCAACTGCAGTGAACAATCTCGACAACCCAGATGAATAACATTTCCGTGTTCATCTCCAAGTATCTGAACTTCTATATGCCTTGGCGACTTTATGTATTTTTCGATGAATACCTCTCCATTTCCAAAAGCATTTTCAGCTTCCTTTTTTGCCGAAGTCAAAGCGAACTCCATCGCATCCTCGGAATTCACGATTCTCATGCCCTTTCCGCCACCGCCCGCTCTGGCTTTTATCATCACAGGATATCCGATTTTCTCTGCAATTTTCAGCGCTTCTTTCAGTGAATCCACCACGTCATCAGATCCGTCTATTACGGGGATTCCCAACTCTCTCATGGTTTTCTTCGAGATATCCTTATCAGCCATCGCTGACATGACTCTGTGGCTGGGACCTATAAATTTAATTCCGTAAATCTCGCACATCTTTGCGAAACTCGAGTTTTCCGATAAAAACCCGAATCCCGGATGGATTGCATCGGCTCCTGTGACCAACGCCGCATTTATGATCTGAATTTTATTCAAATAGCTGTCCTTAGGGCTTCTGGCACCGACACAGATGCTTTCGTCTGCCATCGTTGCATGAAGAGAGTTTCTATCCACGTCGGAAAAAATTGCAACGCTTTTTATACCCATATCCCGCAGAGTTCTTATTATTCTCACTGCTATTTCGCCGCGATTTGCGACCAATACCTTCTTTATCCTTCTTTTCTTGCTATGTTCTTCCTTCTCTGCACTGCGTTTCAACTGTTTTCTCTCGTCGGAAGGATTTGCTGTCTTCATTTCATCTTCTTCGGATTCCTCACTCAGTTTCTTTCCCAAGCTGCCTTCATCTATGAAAATTCTCTCGTTCTTCATATACAAATACTCCTCGATATCGTCTCGAATTTACAGAGCTATCTTTTGCCAAAATAAATATCACTCTCGGTAAAATCGCTCTCTTTTCTCACAACTCTAACTTTTGCTCACTTTAAAAAGTTCTTCTCCAAACTCTACTACTTCTCCGTCAGAAATCAGAATTTTCTCTATTTTACAATTAAAAGGAGCCTTGATTTCATTCATCATCTTCATAGCTTCCAAGATACATATCACCTGACCTTTTTTGACTCTGTCTCCTTCTCGCACAAATGCCTCGCTGTCCGGATCGGGTTTTGAGTAGTAGGTCCCTATAGTGTTAGCCGTAATGCTCTCAAACTTCTGATTACCCTCCATTTCGCATCCTGCATCTTCTGCATGTTGAGCGTTTAAGTCTTGACCTTCTCCCTCTGCTGAAATACCTTCTCTAAGCCCTCTAACTGCGGTGCTTTGCGGTGATAAAAGTTGATTTGCTTCCAATAACTGTCCTATTTTGGAATATTTTTTCAAAGTTATCAGGGCTTCGGAATTTTTGAAAGTCAGTTCGTCCACTCCTATGTCGTTCATTATTTCACCCAATTCTCTAATAAATTTCTTATCCATATCAGCTTTACCTTTCTAAAAATGCTGGTAATTCAACCTTCCTCTATTGATTTCGTGGAATTTTAATCTTCGTCAAAATAATCCGTTCTCACTTATTACATATATTTTCCCATCTTGCTGTACTCGGAAGTATATTTTTCTCAAAATTTACACTGCCGACTTCTGCAATGTCGATATTTAAAAATCATATCCATACTGTTATCAATATCGCCTTTGAATTTTAACAAGCGAGTGCGATTGCATTCACCGTGAATAAATCATTTAAAGCCCTCTGATTTCAGTGTGATATCTATTCTATATGCAAATTCCAACAATTCAATTGCCTTAGTGGATTATACCCCTATTCAAATTTCATGTCAATATTTATTTTGATATTCAAATTTTTATCCTCACCATATCTATACAACCTATACTCTCTTTAAATTTCATCGAACATTCCCATGAAAATAGCAACCAACCTCCCCTCATAGGAAGATGGTTGCCATACTTTTTTAATCGTTTAGTTAAAGTTGTATTCTGTGACTATTTTATCTCTGCCTGTAATAGCGTCACGGAAGTATTCATAGAATGAAATACCCAGGAAAGAACCGTCTATGTTGTATAAATTCTTATATCCTAAAGTTTGGAGCGCCATAATTACGTTATAACTTCTCTGTGAGGACCTGCAGTGCAGATATACGGGAATATCTTTTGGAATCTCATCCAGTCTATTTCTGAACTCCGACATCGGAATATTTCTCGCATTGATTAAATGTCCTGCTTTAAACTCCGCCTCTTCTCTGACGTCAATTATAAACGCATCGTTTTCCACCAATTCCCTCACTTTATAAACAGGGACTTTTTTAAAGTCTGCATGCAGCACGTTCAAACCTACTAAAGCTGTGTGGTTGACCACATCTTTTGCAGTTGAATAATAAGGGGAATAGCATAGTTCCAATTCTTTCAAATCTTCCAACGTTCCACCCATCGCAATAATTGCAGCTATGACATCTATTCTCTTTTCTGCATTACCCTTGCTGATCGCTTGGGCTCCCAAGATTTTGCCTGTGGGAACTTCAAAAATCAATTTGAAAAATATTGGATGAGGACTTGGCATTAACCCTACCTTATCATTTGGAATGGTATATGCAAAATCATAGTTTATTCCATAACGTTTACACATTTTTTCATTTAAACCTGTATTGGCAATGGTTAAATCAAATAGATGCAAGCAGCTTGATCCGATTACACCTTTGTTGTTGTGATACTTTCCAAACATGTGATCGGCTGCCGCTCTGGCTTCTCGCTGGGCTGGTCCTGCAAGTGCTAACTTAGTCTTATCACCGGTCAACTTGTTAGTCACTTCTACTACATCACCTACTGCATAGATATCCGGATAGTTAGTCTGATAATTGTGATTTACCAAAATGCCTCCTGTTTTGCCGATTTCTATTCCACAGTTTTTCGCCAGTGACGTCTCAGGTGCTACTCCTATAGCCATAACGACTGCTTTAGCCTTTACACTTCGTCCTGATTCAAGCAACACTCTATCGCTTCGAATTTCAACAACTTTTTCATCTAATTTTATATCTACACCTTTATCGTACAGCTGTTTGTGAACAATTTGTGCCATATCAATATCCAGTGGCGCCATTACCTGATCGGTTCCTTCTATCAGATGAACATTTCTGCCAGCTTCAATTAAGTTTTCACATACTTCCAGACCTATGAATCCACCACCTACAACAGCTACATCTCGAACGTCATTTCCGACCAAATAGCTCTGCAATCTGTGAATATCCGATACATTTTTTACGACGAATACATTTTCTCCATCAATTCCCTTAATCGTTTTCGGCAGTATCGCACCGGCTCCGGGTGCTAAAGCCAATTTATCATAAGTTTCTTCGTACACTTCCCCCGTTGCGAGTTTTCTGATTTCCACAGTTTTTTTATCGGGATTTATCTTTATTACTTCCTGATTTACTCTGGCATCAATATTGTATTTTGTTGCAAATTCGTGCGGATCCATCAATACCAGCTTATCGCTTCTATCCACTATCCCGCTTAAATGAAACGGCAAGCAACAGTTCGAAAATGACACGTGATTGCCTTTTTCGATCATTATCACTTCTGACAGTTCATCAATTCTTCTGACTCTTGCAGCGACGCTTGCACCGCCTGCCACTCCACCAACGACTACTACTTTCATTATTCATTTCTCCTATCTTTATTCGTTCTATTTTTTGACATATACATTATCCATCCTAACACAACCCATATTGCCAAGAAAATAAATGAATTTCCGGACAGTTGTGCCGGTGAATAAGGCAATGTCAACAGCAATATAAAACCGACAGATATTACCACTGCCAATTTTGCCAATAACTTGTTCTTCCTATCTTTTGATTTGCCAATACTTATATATCCTACATAACCATATGCAATAGCTGCCAGCAGACTCGCCATATCTACTATATACAATATGACTTCTCTTCCTATCCAAGGGGCGATCAGACTGATTCCGCTTACGAATATTATGGCATAAGGATAGGCACCTTTACCATTTTGGGTGTGAAACTTTTTGCTTATTATTTCGTATGCTCCCAGTGCGGATATCAACTTGCTGCTGGCTATCATAAATCCGTTTATTCCACCTGTTATCGCTGCCCAAAGCGCGACGAGCATAAGAACAAAACCTATATGTCCTACCGTATTGACTATGGAATCTGCAACAGCCCAATCCGATTTTGCAGCTTCGGAGGGTCCAAATCCAATTCCCGCAATGATGTTTAAGGCTGCATATATAAATATTCCAATCACAATAGATGCTATAGCCAACTTCGTCGCCTTTCCCACCGGAAATCTGAGTTCGTTAGATACCTGAGGTATAACATCAAACCCCACAAAGAGAAATGGCACTATGGCAATTACCGTAGCGATTTGTCCAAAGGAAAACCTATAGTCTGAAATGTAATTTCTGCTAAACGATACCATATCTCCCTTTGTTATCATTAAAATCAGAATTACCAAAACTATAGCAACTAAAAGTCCACTCATCAAATCTTGAACTTTAGAACTGACTCTGAGACCTTTTACGTTTATGTAAGCAAAGATCAGTATGACTATGCTCATAAATATGACGTCGCTCAGATACACTTCATACCCGGCAATGCTATACATATAGATGAAATTGAGTTTATCTTGAAAGATGACTTTAAATAAAAGCACATATGCACTGGCATTTAGCGGAATCATGCTCAGGTAACAGAGGCTGAGCGACCATGCCACAACGAATCCATGTGCCTTTCCGAGATTGTCATAGGCATATGTAAACTCTCCACCTTCTTCCTTGTTGTGCTCCAACATCGTATGATATGCATTTTGTATTACCACGACCAGAATCCCTCCTATCACAAGACCCAGAGTAGTGTTAACCACTCCGGAAGTAGGCAAAAATTGTTTTCCCGGTAAGGTAAATGCTCCCCATCCTATTACGGATCCTATTACAAGTCCTAAAACATCAATTCTAGTTAATTGCTTTTTCACATCTCTTCCTTTGTATCTCTGCAGTATCTATCGAATAAATCAGTTTACTCTATCCGGACTCCAGATAAATGACTGATTTTTTTCTTTACTTCACATATATTATCAATTTTCATGGATATTTTCAATCAATTGTAAATTTTTTCAACATTTTCATCCAACTGTAAATCTCAATACATACTCTCTCTTGCAGTTACTTAAAATCTTCCGGATCTCTATGTCTTGCCGGTATCAAACATGAAACTCCGCCTTCGAAAATTTTAAGTGAAACAACTGCTCCCAGAGAAATCGCCACCAAGAATACCCATCCTGATATTGAAAAATTCGGTATTGATGAGTATAGGGCTCCTATATTACATCCCTTTGCAAAACGTGAACCAAATCCCATCAGCAATCCGCCCAAGCCGAATAAGAACGCATTTCTAGGATTGAATTTAAAGTTAAGTTTAAACCTTCCAGCCATCAAAAGCCTCCAAGTAAAGCTATCATCAACTTTAGCTTCTGTAAAGAGTCTCCAAAATAGAATGTCAAGATCACTATTACAGCACCCAACACAACTTACCATTTCTTAAAGCCTTGCAAAAAATTCATGTTATCATATGTTACAACACATCCCTTTAATATTTTTGCACAATTTAATATTTTTATACAAAAAGAGGCACTCTTTAAAGAGTGCCTCTCCTGAATTCTCACTATATCTAGTCTATTCTATTCTGTCACATCTTCAGTCTCAATCTTCTCTTCAGCAGTTTCTCCCTTTTCTTCGGCAGCTTCATCAGCGACTTCAACTTTTTCTTCAATGATTTCATCTCCGGTTTCCTCAACTGTCTCAACCGGCTCAACTTTTTCTTCAGACTTTTCCTCGTCCTTCTCCGTTGCACCTTTGATGCTTAGACTTATTCTCCTTCTATCCTTGTCAATTTCAAGAATTTTGGCTGCAACTATCTGTCCTATTTTGAGTTCTTCATTTATGTCGGCTACTCTGCTGTGTCCAACTTCCGATATGTGAACTAATCCGTCCAATCCCGGTTCCAACTCTACAAAGCATCCGTATTCTTTGATTTGTACAACCTTTCCTTCAAAAATCTGACCGACCTTGTATTTTTCGTCTATAACTGACCAAGGTTCCGGTGTGGTTTGTTTCAATCCCAATGACACTTTACCCTTTTCAGGATTCATTGACAATATTTTTACATTGACTGTCTGACCGATTTCCAGTACTTCCTGCGGATGTCTCAATTTCCCCCAAGAAATCTCAGAAATATGAAGAAGTCCGTCCAATCCTCCAATATCTATGAACGCACCATAGTCGGTAAACCTCATTACGTTGCCCTCAACAATATCTCCAACGTTGATGCTTTCCCAAATTTCTTTGAGAATCTTTTCTTTTTCTTCTATCAGTTTTGCCTTGTGAGAGAAAATTGCCTTTCCTCTTCTGATATCAACTCTCGTAACTTTTACCGGTAATACCATTCCGACAAACTCGCTCGAATCATCGACAAACTTGTCTGATAGCTGAGATAGTGGGATGAATCCCTGTACTTCCTTGTAAGTAGCGATCACTCCACCGTTCACTGGTCTAACAACAGTAACATCTATTAAAGATTTATCTTCAAACGCCTTATTGATTTCCTCCCAATGTTCACTTGCTTCCAGCTTTTTCTTGGATAGTAGAATAGTTCCATCGCCATCGTCTGTCTTTAAAACTTTTGCGGTGATTTCATCTCCCACGCTAAACAAGTCAGCAAGTGTTTGTTCTCCTTCCAAAGTTATTTCGCTGAACGGAATCATTCCGTCCTTTTTACATCCCAGGTTCACTATGATCTCTTTATCTGTAACCTGATGTACTTTACCCGTAACCAGCTCACCGGTTCTAGGTAATCTCAATGATTTTTCAATCTCTTCCATGTAATCCAACATAGATTCTTCTTTAGTGATTTTGTCACCCATTTTTGTAGTAACCTCCTTAATTGCGTTTTCAGGCGTCGATGCACCTGCCGCTATTCCTATTCTATTATATTTTTGCAATTCTTTCAATGGAAAATTTGAAATATCACTTATAAAATAACTATTTTTACAATATTTTTTCGCTATTTCATATAATTTTTTACTATTTGAACTTGCTTCATCGCCGATTACCACCATCGCATCGACTTTTTGCGCTAAATCTCTACATCCTTCCTGTCTTTTTGACGTTGCACTGCAAATAGTGTTCTTTATCTCTATATCTCCCCCCTGAATTCTCTCTAAAACCTGTTCGAAAACTTCTTTTCTGATAGTCGTTTGAGCTACGATAAGCGCCCTGTCAAAATATAAATTTCCCTTTATTTCATCAGGATGATTGATTATGGTTGCCGAGTTGTTGCACCATCCGTTTATCCCCAAAACTTCAGGGTGTTTTTTATCTCCAACGATTACAATTTCTCTACCTTCATCGTAGGCATCCTTGACAAATTTGTGAATTTTCGCAACGTACGGACAGGTCGCATCGATAATTTCTACACCTTTGTCCTTTGCTTCCCTATAAAACTTCTCTCCGACTCCGTGACATCTGATTATCACTTTATCCTGATCGGTTAAATCTTCGATGGAATCTATTACCTGCAGTCCTTTGTTTTTCAGTTCCGATATGACCATCCTGTTATGTATTATATTGCCGTAACTGTAGATTCCACCCGAATTTTTTTCTTTATCGCTACCTGACATATCGCTTCTATTTTCATCTGTCGCATCAGATAAGCTGTTTTCTCTTCCTTCAACTTCTCTATATGCTCTTTCTACACCTTGCTTAACTCCAAAGCAAAATCCGCTGTGTTTTGCTCTTATTATTTCCATAGTTTATCTCCATCTGTTCCGATTGATTGCACTCTACAACAGCTTTGAATCATATTCAATCATCCTTTCTATTTCTCTGCCTGAGATTCTCAACGTAATTTTTAAAACTCCTCTCACTGCCGTTTCCACTAGGTTCATAATATATCGTGCCTTCTTTGTAAAGGTTATCAGGAAGATATTGTTGATCTACATACCCTCCGAAATCGTGCGGATATCTATATCCTATACCCAAACCTCTGCTCTTTGCTCCTTTATAATGGCTATCTTTCAGATGATCCGGCACATCGTCGATTTTTCTGTTTCTGATGTCCTCTTTAGCTTTTAAGAGCGCTGCATATGAACTGTTGGATTTAGGACTTGCAGCCAGCAATATAACCCCTTGTGCCAAGTTTATCTCAGCTTCCGGATATCCGACCATAAGCGCTGCCTCAACGCAGCTCTGCACAATTGTTATCGCATTGGGGTAAGCCATTGACACATCTTCACTGGCCATCACCATAAGTCTTCTCCCAATCGTCTGGATGTCAGCTCCCCCTTCAAACAATCTCGCCAAGTAGTGAATAGCCGCATCCGGATCCGACCCTCTTACAGACTTCTGCAATGCTGAAAGCAGATTGTATTTGTCTTCCTCTTTGTTGAAAAAATAAGTTTGTTTCTGAAATGCCTCCTGTATGATTTTTTCCGTAATCTCTAATTGATACAAATCCGAACTTAAGTCCGCATCATCTTCATCTTCTCCATTCCGAAACACATTTACACTTTCACACATGCTTTTGTGCGAGTTTGAATCTGTACGACAATCTCCTTTTTTCGGATTTCTTTCAATATTGTTCGTTCTCAAATTATTTACTATGAATTCCAAAGTGTCCAGAGCAACTCTCCCGTCGCCGTTGCTCATGCTCGCAATCAGTCTCAATTCCATCTCAGGACATGCAACTTTCATATTGCCCAATCCGACCTCGGTATCATCAAGAGCTCTTCTAAGTATCTCTTCAAGCTCTTCTATGCTGTGAAGATGGAATTCATATATGTGCCTAACTCTGCTCAATACGGCATTATTGATTGAGAAGTACGGGTTTTCAGTAGTGCTTCCGATAAATTTCAGCACTCCGTCTTCTAAAGCCTTCAGCAGTGAATCCTGCTGAAGTTTATTCCATCTGTGGATTTCATCAACGTACACATACGTAGTTTTATTTTCGAATCCGAAAAGCCTTCGTTCTGCTTTTTCTATTACCGCTTTCAACTCTTTCGTCCCTGTATTAGTCGCATTTATTTCCACAAAATCGCTATCCATCTCTCTTGCGATGATTCTCGCCAAAGTAGTCTTCCCTGTCCCTGATGGTCCGAAGAATATGGCGTTATCAAAGGTTTTATTTTTTATGCTATTATAAAGCAGGGACCCTTTATATAAAAAGTGTCCCTGTCCAACGAACTCATCTATGTTTTGCGGCCTTATTCTGTTAGATAAAGATGGCATAATTCTCCTTATTTTACCGATACCTCAATTATATCTTTTCTCTTTCACGCCGTGTTGACAATTTTTAATCTGCTCAATCACGTACTTTTTCCGATTTCAATCCTTTCACATCTGCGTCCATCACCGGAATCTGTCCCCGTGTTTCGATTTATCTATGGACTCTTCAATCTCATATGTGATTTCTTCAACATTGTTCGCTATGGAGCTCACTGCGAGCATCGTCACGCCGTTTACTATTAGATATATGCCGGCTATCATTACTATCGCTGTCATCGTTGCAAACACATTCCATGCCATAAATATCGCAAATACAAGGTGTATAACGCCAAAAATCACAATTGCTTTCGTATCTTCTCCCCTTTTTTTACTATTCAACGCTATCATAAAGTTGTCAATTGCCATGACGAGTGCAAACACTGCCATTAGAATTCCGACAGTGAATATTGTAACATCGGGATTCAACAAGACGAACAATCCTAAAATAGCTATCACCACAGGCAAAATCACCATCGCTCCGCTGTGGTTTGACTTCTTTTTCAGCGATGCAAATCCGAATATTCCAATCAATCCTACAACCAATAGAGCAACCCCCACTATGGTGTTAATAATCAGCTGTGTCTGTCCGGGAATGACTACCAGCACTATTCCCAAAACGATCGATATGATGCCGAACAGTACGGCTATAGACTTAATTTCTCTCAGTTTACCCATCATTTCCTCCATAGGATTATTATAGTACATATTCTAGATTTTTAAAAGTCTTTGCCGATATTAAATTGTACTTTTATCAGAAACCTTATCTGTTACCGATTTTTCGATTCCACATTCGCTGCCGAGCCGAATTTTCTTTTCATTCGACGCAGAGTTTCCTTCTCAATCGTATCATCTATTTTTCACGGGAGAAATATCATAACGAAACGTCATCCATCGGTCACCGTTTTCATCTCAGTTCCGCCCGGCGTGCACTGATTTATACTCCGCCTGTATTCCGATATGTATCCTGCAATCTGTCTTAAATTTCTCTTTTCTGCCTCAATATCCTCCTTAATCAGATTTAAGTATTCTTTGGTTTCTTCATTGACAGTCAATTTCACTTCATCTATAAGTCCGTTGATGCTACCGGCAATGCTGTGATTTCTCTCAGGGACATATGCGATTTTTACGCTTCTGTTTTGCCGATTGTAATATATCGTATCCATGGACAGTTTCAGTTTTTCCGGCGGTATGTAAAAATCTCTGCTATGATTCAAAGATAACAGCGCTTTTTCAATTATCTCAAAAGTCTCTTTCGGTCTTTTTAAATGCAATTCTCTCATAGAAATTAACCCGCTACACTCATAGTTGATTTTAACCTTATCTCCTTCTCTGGAAATCCACATCGGAACGACGAAGTTGCATAGTCCGGATTCCAGCATTTTTTCTTCCAGGCGACTTACATCTTCTCCTTTCACTTCTATTTCATAACCGCTTTTTCTCAAATTCATGTATTTTGCCTCCTCTATTTCTGATATTTCTGAATTTTACGGATTGCACTTGCTACATGGTGTATATCCCTTCTCCTTGGCTTTCTCTACAGTCATTTTCTCGATATTTTTCGTTACCGTTCTACATGCCCCTCTATGATAATAATCTCCATATCCATTAAACACATAAACCCTATCATTTCCTTTCAAATTCTTGCTTTTACAAATAGGACAAGGTTTAAATTTGGATTTATCTATTTCTCTTACTGACAGTTCAGTGGCTTTCGGCACCACATATGAACACCTCTCTCGATGATAGCGTTTCCCGTCAAGCGGGAAAATATATACTATTTTGGTGTCTTCATTTTTCTCCATTTCATCAAAAGGGAATTTTTCCCTTCGCTCTTTGTCCCCTACAAACATCCTAGCCAAAGTTTTTTCGCTGCCATAACCATTGTAATAACCTATTACCGGAATATGCAGATTTTTTTTATACTTCGTTTCCAACGCTATCAGACTGTTGTATCCACGTTCCGTAAAATCATATCTATAGCCTTCTATTTTAAAGTTTTCAACGCTTTGCTTTTCGCCCTCAACTTCCGAACCGATTCTGTTTCTCACTCTAAAGGGCAATCCCTTACCCTTATCGTCAAAATATGAGGCTCCCATCGTTAAACGCATTTCATCGTCTAATTGCGTTTTTATTTTGAAATCCCAATAATAGCTTTTGCTCAAACTGCCCAAAGTTAAAATTCCCAGCAGTACTATCGGTAAAATAATACACGCCTCTACAATATAGCTCCCTTTTTTATTTTTCCACTTTTCTTTCAATCCGACTATAACTTCTTTCATATGCTGTCTCCATTCTGCTGAAGGCTAATATTTTTCGCTAAACCAATATTTTTTACCATTTATTACCATGCTCCCCTCCAAACCTGTAAATGCTGTCGAAAAAGTAAATCCTGCATCATGATTGCCTTGAGTGTTTATCTGCATTAAATCCATCGCTCTGTCAAGTTTCACTTTCTTACTGGTAAAAAACAGAAAGACTCTTAGATAATCTTCGTAACTCATACCTTTTTTACATTTGTTATCCACGTAACTGTCTCCGAATATTTTGTGTATATTCTTTATATCTATTGCCCACTCTCTGTGCGTTTTGGTCACCGGTATCTTACCGCCGTGTTCCAATATCTTGACATCGTTTTTTGCTTCCGCCAACGCCCATGTTTCAACGATACCGGCATAGAGTAAAGGAGAAGCTGGTCCTCCGGCAGATGCAAGCCCCATAGCTTTCGATCTCAAGATCGGGTCAGCCTGTATCACTCCCAGATTCACCAAATTTCTGAGAGCCACCAGCTTGCGTTTGACTTTACTTTTATTTTTCTCGTCCGACATATTGCCGCTTAAAATATATTCGATTTCATTTTTAAAGAAAGTGCTTCCGTCGTCATTTACGCAGCTGTTAAATTTTTTAATGATGTATTCATTGATTAAGATATCAGCTTTCGTCTTATCAAAAATTTTATCTATATCTTTAATTGATTCGTGAATTTTATCAATATCACTGACTATGCTCTCACTGCCCTTTGATGGTAACATATACTTAATTTTTTTATTTCTCAGAATTCTATCTCCATTTCTGTCAGATTGACCTTTTTTCTCACGCCCTTTCTTATCCAAAATCCCCATTGATGAAATTTTCATATAATCGCGGATTTCCTTCTCAATCACATCTTGATTTATCAATGCATATATGCTCTTGTTGGCTGATAGTCGCTCTACTTCGGCTTTTCGCAGGTTACCATTCAAATAAAACTTTATGGCATGTTCAATTTCTCTGTTATCTTTTGCAGTCGCCAGTATTCCGTACCTGTCTTTAAGATACGGATTGTACTCGGATAATATGCTTCGCACTCCAAGAGACATAGATGATTGTATCTTTCCTTTTTCTATCTTCCACTTAGTTAATTCCACCAGAGAAATAACCAGCATCAGTACAGTTCCGATTACTACAGCAGTTAAAATCGTAGTACTACCTTTCTTATTCTTTAAAATATCCATTGAACAAATCCTTATATAAGATATAATTTTTCTCTCTCAATTTATATCTGCTTTGCCTTATCTTCCCCATCAATAATTTATCTACTAAACCTCCACCTCTGATCCTTTCTATTCTGTCAATGCGCAATGCGGGGGTTAAATTCTTCCGACTCTTTTCAAAATCATATTCTCTTATGTATTCCGCCTCTCTGACCGTCCCTGAAAGCTCTCCTGTCTTCAACCGTAAAAACTCATCTACATTAACTCCCGAAAATACCATATTGCTGATGAATACTACTGTTATAACTGCTGATATCACAGCTAAAATCACCACCGGCAAAATGATAGCAGCTTCAACAATAGTGCTTCCTCGTCGACATTTTAAGGTTCCTTCTATAAACGCCTTGAATTTCATTTCAAAAACCGTTATTGAGATTTGAAAACGTCTTGTTTACAAATGCCGTTATCTCCGATTTAAATATCAATCCCAAAATTATCGCCAAAGCGATCAGTATGGCAACCTGTATCATCTCCATTCCAGAGTTGCCCAGCCTTTTATTGAGCTGTTTCATCTTCCTAAATACCTTTCTATCCAAAATTTTAAATGATATTGTTCCTTTTCTTTCCATCGTAATATTCATATTTTCTCTTTTCATAATTGCCTCCTAATCAAATATCTATCAGTGCAGGTGCCACTGTTATAACAACTAAAACTCCCAACATTATAACCATCGGAAATACCAATTTAGTTTCCGAAATGCGTCCTTTCTCTTCTATTGATTTCTTTTTGTTAAACCACATTAACTGGCTTTCAACTTGAAGTTTTTCTGCGAGCCTATCTCCTTTCTTTAAATTATCCCCTACTAAACCGACTATTCTCATCATATTTCGATCTTCATTTCTCTTCGCAAAATCGTACAGTTCATCAACTAAGTTCTTCTTATGTCTGAGAGTATTTTTTAGAGCCTGTTTCATCTGCATATAAAAATAACTGTTTCCCACTTCTTTTATCATCGAACTGTCCAATACCGCCCTCTCGAAAGCCTTTTCAAATATCATACCTCCGCCCATCAGCAACACAATCTTGTTTAAAAATCCCGGCAAGTCTCTTTCAATGCTGTTTTTCGCCTTTTTTTCAATTGAATTTATATATGCAAATCTGCCCTTGTGAATAGCAATCATAAACACCGTTATGTATATTATCGGTAATATCCAATCTTTTTCGGCCTTTCTTTCCCAATGCAATTTCATATTGTTCGGCAACTTCTTCGGAAGAACAATCGTATCTCCCTTGCCGTTTTCCAATTCTCTTATCTGACGATTTAGCACTTCTTTCCAGTCGCTGTCCGAGTCCTTCAAGTTGTCCATCACTTTTTTACGATTTTTCCTATCCTCACTCATATTTAAAGTAACTTCTTCTGAAACTTCCTTACCCTTTTGCCGACTCTTCACCTTCAGGCTTATTCGTTCATTCCTTCTTCCAATCTTTTTTATTTTAACAATACCATGGGCATCGTCTTTATCTTTTATGAAGGAAGAGCCTTTTGAAATGTTCTGATAAACCACCGTCGCCATGAATACGACAAAGGTTATCATTGCCAATATCGCCAATCTGCGATTCTTTTTCAATATTTTGTTCACCTGTTCTTCATGCCCTTCGACACCGTATATCCTGTTGAGCCTGATCCTGAATTCTTCTCTTTTCCCTATCAATTTTTCCGTCATCTTATCAACTTTGCTCTTTAGATTTTGAAAGTTCATCCGACTCCATCTCCTATATCATTTAAATTCTATTTCCAATTCACAATCTTAAATATCCATATAACAGCTGCTATAAATCCTATCAGCGAAATTGTCATTATAATCTTTCCCGCCAGCGTATCGTACATCGGTGATAGATAGCTTGGAGAGGCCAAGTTTAAAAATGCAAGCACGATAATCGGTATAATCGCTACTATCTTTCCTTCCATTTGCTTCTGTGCCACTATAACTTTTATCTCCCTTTGAATATTCATTTTATCCATGATTACTTCTATTGTGCTCATAATTACTTTCTGTAAGTTTCCTCCGGTGGTTTTGCATTGCACATATACGTCTATGAACCCCCTTATATCTTCCAGTGCAGACCTGTTGGCAAAATCGTAAAGTATGTCACTTTCATACATCTTTGCGTTGTCAAATGCATGTATCATATAGTCGATTTCTTTCACTATGTATCCGTCTTCCGAATACAATCTAACTAAGTTATCTCTGCTGTTTTTCAACGCTTCCTTTATATTACCCCCATTGTTCACTCCTGTTGAGATACCGTACATCAAATCTTTAAACTGAATCAAAAGCTGGTCTCTCCGCTTCTTTCCCAGATATTCTTCGTACAAGACTTTGAACTTCCACGATGACAATCCTATTATCATCGCAATTATAAAACTTTTGTAAAACAGGTATCCCACTGAAAAGAATGAAAAGTACGATGCTGCTACATACTTGTACAACTCATTTTTATTCAGCACATATCGTGCGTAATCTATACCTTTCCTTTCTTCTATGGGCACTGCTTTCTCATTTTCTGTCAATATGTCAATCGTTTTCATTTTCGTCAAATCCTTTGCTTTTTATGATAGCGTTATCCGTCCTTCTCAGTATATCTTTCTCTACGATGAAAATGGGATTTATATCAATTCTTCCTCTTTCTCCGATGAACAGTTCCGAAACTTCTACGACTCTTCTATCCCCATTTCCCAGCCTTTCAAGATGAACTATAATATCTACACCTTGTGCTATTTGCTCATCAATGCTCTCTATGGGAAACGACGATTCCTGCATATAAAGGCTCTCCATTCGCCTTATCATGCCTTCCACGGAATTACTGTGTCCTGTGCACAGCCCCGTGTGACCGGTATTCAGTCCGTTCAACATGTTAACCAATGCCTTTCCATCTCGTATTTCACCTATTACAATCCTGTCGGGTCTCATTCTCAAACTGGCTTTTATCAACTTGTCAGTACTTACTTCATCATCATCGTAACCGCTTTTTTCCTTGCATTCCAACTGCACCACATTTTCAAGATCACCTCTTGCAAGTTCTCTACTATCTTCTATTATCACAACTCTCTCATCTCTTGGAATACCTTTTAAAATTGCATTTAGCATAGTCGTTTTCCCCGAAGATGTTCCTCCGGATACGAATATGTTGTATCCTCTGTTTATTATCGTCTCCAAAAAATCAACGCATTCTTGTGTAAGCGTTCCGTTTTCCATTAAATCTGACATAGTTACATCTTTCATCACGAATTTTCTAATGGTTAAGATATATCGCCCGTCCGTTATATTTTTATAGATGGCATTTACCCTGGATCCGTCGTGAAGCCTGGCATCTAATATAGGAACTCTCTCGTTTATCTCTCTGTTTACGTTGCTGCCGATACGCCTTATAACCTCTCCCAGTTCCTCTTCATCGAAAAATTCATCCTCAACTTTGATTATTTCGCCGTTTTTCTCAATGAAAATTTCATTCCAACCGTTTACCATAATTTCCGAAATCTCACTATCTGAGATATATTTTTCCAAAATTGATACATCGCTGTTTATCGCCAACTCGATTCTGTCCACCATAAACTTCACTTCTTCTCCTGTCAAATCCGAAAGCTCATCATCATCTAAAATAAACGATTCAATGTACGTTGTGATGTTTTTCTCTTGTGAAGAGTCGCCTCTTCTGGACAGATTTTCCTTTATCTTCGCCGCTATTTCCTTTGTGATATCTCTGAGCTTATCATTTAAATATTTCTTCTGTCCTCCGTTTTCGCATTTCATATATCTTCCTCTCTCATTTGATGATATCGTCTTCTGTTAAATCTATGCTTTGTGAAATTTTGACATAATCATACTCCTGTGCTAAATCCATTAGCAAGTGAATTGCCCAATTTTGTTGAAAAAAACCGCCAAGTGACATTTTTCCCTCTTCATATTACATTTTTTGTACATTCTCCGAATGAAATGCTGTCATCTGATGTTAACACATATTTCAAGTTTGCATTCAGTTCGTATTTCATCTCCGCCAACCCCCTTTTAAATAGCTGTTGAACTGCTGTATAAAAAATTCTTTTCCAACAAAAAAAGAACCTCTATTCGAAGTTCTTTACATCGGCGTACAAATGTTCACTCATTCTGTTTCTTTCACATCCGACACTCGGTCACCATCCATCTCTTCCATATCATCTATCGAAATCTGGTTTTTCTCCCACTGAGAAAGCTGTGAAAAATCTTCAATAAAGTCATCTAAATCCGGTAATTCATCCAGATCGCTCATATTCATATATTCGAGAAATTTATCCGTCGTTCCGAAGATAATTGGCTTTCCTATCGTATTGCTTCTGCCTTTTTCCGCAACAAAACCCTTATTTATCAGTCCCTCGATTACTTTATCGCTTTTCACACCCCTGATACCTTCAACTTCACCTCTCGTAACAGGTTGTCGATATGCTATTATCGCAAGCACTTCCAAAGCGGACTGACTCAATTTTTTCTTTTTGATCGGTCTCACCAGCTGCTCCACATATGCGAAGTTTTCTCTCTTGCTCACCAACTGGAAGCTTTTGTTTACTCTTCTTATTATCAGACCTCTTTGATTGCTTTCGTATTTTTCCGTCATATCGAGCAGGACACGATATACTTCTTTGCTTTCAACGCCAAGAGCTTCGCTTATCATCTTTACGCTCATCGGCTCTCCCCAGACGAACAACAGCGACTCTATTATGCTTTCCATCTTTATCTTTTCCATATTACTCTCCGTTACCATAACCTATCTTCATAATGTAAAGGTTTCATCTTCTTCTGACATCGACGCTTCCGACAGCTTACAACCTCTGGATAATTTAATGTTTCCATATGTGGTTTCCTGGCTTGCAACAACTTGTCCCTGTTTTATCATCTCAAGGACGGATGTAAATGATAATGCTTTGTCATACCTGTCTTTCTCATCCTTTAACGTCTCGATAAAATCTATTTCCTGCTGATCGTCAATCATTTCAAGAAGCAATTTCTTTATATATCCTATTCTCTCTTCAGCAGTTATTCTCTTTCTTTGGATGTTATCGTATCTTTTTTTGATATCCATAACCTTTTGCTTCTTCAATATGAACTTTTCAAAAGCCTTGATGAATTCTTCGTGACTCAATTTCAAAATTTCCGTGGGATCGCTTAAAATCTCTTCCAGGTCCTCCTTAGGCTTTGCAATTAACTGCAACCCTTCGCCTTCTCGTTTTTTTAAATATTCCGCAACGTTTTTAAACTTTTTATACTCCATGAGCATGTCGACGATTTCTCGTCTGGGGTCATCTTCTTTTAAGGATTCTTCTTTATTATTTCCCGGCAAGAGCAGCTTTGACTTTATTTTGAGAAGATTTGCCGCAAGTAAAATAAATTCTGCTCCAATTTCTACATCCAGGTTCTGCATCTGTTTAATATATTCGATATACTGCCCCGTTATCTCGGATATCTCTATATCATAAATATCCATTTTAGCATTTTCTATCAGATATACCAGAAGGTCCAACGGCCCCTCAAACATATCAGTTTTAATTTTATAGCTCATGTTTTCTCCAATTTACTATTCAAAGCTAAATCGCATTCTCAATTATTTAAATCACGTTTATACTTTCATCATTTAAATTAGGCTTGCTCTTTATAGTCTCTATATTTTTTTGGTATAATACATAGTGTGAAGCTGCGAGTAACCACGCTTCACATATACTATAACATATAAGAAAGGATAATTGTTAGCAAATGTTTCACAAAGCATTCACGCAAAGGCTTTCCTTGAAAGAATATATAGCATATTTAATACCATCTATCATATCCATGATATTTTTATCATTTTACACTACCATAGACGGATTTTTTATTTCAAAATATGTAGATTCCAACGGACTGGCAGCCATAAATATAGTCATTCCACTAACCTGTATATTTTTCGGGATTTCCATCATGCTCGCTACAGGTGGCGGTGCATTGATAGGGATCAGGCAAGGGCAAGGTAGAATTGACAGGGCTAATCGACTATTTTCATCTCTATTTGTTTTGCTTTGGATATTCATAATTTTGCTAACCGCTTTCAGTATAATTTTTCTGGAAAAAATACTGCTGTTTTCGGGAAGCAACGACGTTTTGATGCCCTATGCGAAAGTTTACGGGTTCTGGACTGCAGTAACCATTCCCGCGATGATGTGCAAGCTGTTTCTGGAGCATATGGCACGTGTGGACGGACATTCAAAGGTATCCATGGCTATGTCCGTGCTGGGATTACTCTCAAATGTGGTTCTAAATTCACTGTTTGTCATCGGTTTTGATATGGGCATCGCCGGTGCCGGCTTGGGAACTTGTATATCAATGTACATATCAGCGTTTATAGGGCTCCTGCATTTTACTGTGGGTAACCATAATTTGACATTCAAAAAACCCGCTTTTTTGGGAAAAGAACTTTTACATTCGTGTGGAAACGGTCTTTCCGAACTGATGACAGAACTCTCTACCGGTGTGACAACGCTTTTATTCAATATATCTCTTCTGGCGATTGCCGGAGAAAGAGGAGTTGCCACCATTTCACTGTTAGGATATTATTACTACTTTTTTACATCCTTTTACTTCGGTATAACCGTTGCCTCTCAACCCATAATTTCATATAGCTACGGCGCCGGAAACGAAAAAAAGTTAAAGGAAACTACTTTGTATGCTACGGCTCTGACCTCTATTTTGGCTCTTACGATAACATCGATGTGCATTGTTTTCTCATCACCTTTAATCAGTTTTTTTTCAGATGATCCACGCATACTGGAAATGGGTGTACCTGCACTAAAGCTGTTTGCATTAACCTTCCTCCTGTCCGGGGTAAATATATTTGCATCGGGGTATTTCACCGCCATGGGGAAGGGGCTTCCTTCTGCCATAATTTCATTTTTACGATCTTTCATATGCATAATTTTATACCTTCAGATATTACCGAAATTTTTAGGTATAACAGGTATATGGCTGACAAATTCTATGGCGGAATTGACGACGCTATTCGTGGTGATCATCTTGTGCATCGTATTTCGCAAAAAACTGTTTAAACCGTATTCGTAACCCTCAATTGACGATATGCACAACCGTTAACTTCGTTTTTCGTCAATTGTGACACTTTATATATATTCATGTCATTGCAGTGTCACCTGTAGCAGTTATAATGAATACATAAATAAATAACCTCTCTAAATAAAATGTTTAAAAGACGGAAGATTGAGTTTATCTCTCTTCCGTTTTTTCACTTCTCGTGAGTCATTTTATCGCAGCCTGCTATATGCTACCGCTTAAAATTGTAAATTAACGAAAAATAAAGAAGTCATCATGAGGTCACAGTCTCATGATGACTAACTTTTTTATTTATTTAAATATAGAAGCTAAACCAACGCTTTTCCCAGTTCCTGACAAGCAGCATCTCCGTCCGCATCAGGTGTTTCGTTTACGATAACGTAATCTGTTGCAAATGTCACACCAGCTCCGTTACAACGTTCTTCCCAATCTCTCATCCACTGACCGTCTCCCCAGCCATATGAACCGAACAATGCTATTTTCTTGCCACCCAGTTTTCCTTCACAAGCAGTAAACATAGGATCGAATTCACTTTCTTCAAGAACTTCCGCTCCCATTGATGGGCATCCAAATGCGATTGCATCAAAATCATCAATCTTTTCAGGACCGAACTCTGCAGCTGTAAACATCGTTACTTCCGCTCCAGCTTCTTCAGCTCCTTTTTTTACCTGAGCTGCCATCATTTCTGTATTACCGGTACCACTCCAATAAACTACTGCTACTTTACTCATTTTGTATTTCCTTTCATTATCATTAAATTATTTATATCAGGCTGACACAGCCAACTGCATCAATCCTTTTCCACTATTCCACAGGTTCTTATAAACCTTCTTGCATTTGTCAAACTGTGCGAATTTCTTTTTCGCATTGCACTCGTCACAATAGACCTTCCAACATCCGGTACATTTGCTGTTCTTTCCGCTGTTCGCTATAAACCCTATAACATCTCCCAGCGGATATCCCAGAAACATACCTATCTCATGGGGAAAGCCTTCATTTTTCATCAGTTTATCTGACAACTTATCTATCGCCATATCAACACTCAAATCACCATATCCACGTTTTTCCATAAAGGATTTGACCCCGGGCTTAGCCCACTCATCTATCAGCTTATCCTTACGATAAACGTATACAAGTATTCTCGTGTTGCTTTCTTTTACTATTCTTACGTTAACACCCTTTTTATTAAGTTTTTCATTTAACTCTTCTATGCTTTTACTCGCATTTTCTATCTCATACTTAGATACGTTTACTAAATTTCCAGCCTTCAACGATGCCAAGGTGGGTGAACAATGCTCAATTAAAAATTTTTCCAACTTCATTCTCCATCCGGGACATCTCTCTTGAGGTTTTATGGCGAGTGCCGTTGCCGGCACTCGCATAAATGTTATGAGTCAAAAGTGTTTTTGTTAGTCCCGCCTAACGTATCTCTATTATATCACATTTAGATTTCAATGCAAGCATTTTTTGAAAAAAAGTAAAAAAAATTTTCATATAGAGAAATATCCCCTTTGATTTCGCATTTTTTCAATGAAAATTTAATATTTTTTCGTTTTTAATATCTTTAGACGAAAGATTTTTTATCTATCAATTATCCTCATTTTTAAAGTGATTTTGTATCCATCACGTTTTTTTGTTCTATCTTGCTAACATAAAATGCTTTTACGAGCACTTCATATACGTGTACATTCATCTCGTTTTGTGATAGATTTATTGTGTGGTTATAAATATTTAAACTGTGTCTAATTTATATTTTGAAAAGGTAAAACTATGAAAAAGCAAAAAAGTTCAAAAAAGATTGTCCACAAGACCAATGCCATGCGCATATTGGATAAGTTCAAATTACAATACGAGTGCATATCATACTCCGATATCTCAGCGGTCAGCGGAAGGTCTGTTGCAGATGCTCTCTTGGAGAACCCGAATCAGGTGTTCAAAACACTAGTTGCACAGGGGCATTCAAAGAAATATTACGTGTTTATGATCCCTGTTACCAAACATCTGAATTTAAAGTCAGCGGCGAAGATAACAGGTGAAAAATCTATTGATTTAATTCCCCAAAAAAATCTTCTTCCTTTGACCGGATACGTTCACGGCGGATGCTCTCCCATAGGAATGAAGAAGGAGTTTCAAACATTTATAGATAGCTCAGTTTCAAACTTCAAGGAAATATTTTTCAGTGGCGGGAAAATCGGTTTACAAATAAAAACAACCCCGGATAACTTATCCGAGATTATCCCTCTTAAATTATACGAATTGACTGATTGAAAATGCGGAGCTTTACCTATTTCAATGTTACATTTCAACCCTTCGGGTTACAAGATGACCTACACGTTTGTCGTCTCTCACATTTTTTATCATTTCATGTAAAAACTCCGGATATCCTTCATACTTTTCCAGTTCTTTTAATGCCAGCCAGTGAAACTCTTCTCTCACTCCCAAAGTACGACTCTCCTTTGTTATTTCCATGCACCTTCCCATGGGTTTCATCAAATAGTAAAATGAGATTTCCTGACATTCTCTCCTGATATCATCGACTCTCAGATTAAAAAAATATTCATGAATAAACGCTATCCTATCCACTTCATATTTTAACCCTGTTTCTTCGTACACTTCTCTTTCTATCGCTTCTTCGGAAGTTTCTCCCAGATGAACTCCTCCCCCCACAGTATAGTAAAATTCTTCCCTTCTGTTCCGGACGAATAAGATTTTCTCTTCTTCAATGATTATTGCTCCGACGCGAAATCTGAACCATTTATCGCCTCGACTGAAACCGCAATCCAGATTTCTATTATCTTCATCCGCCATGACACTGTTTTCTATGATCCATTTTTTTGCTTTTTCCCCACTTTTTTTCAAAATATTCACGCCCTTTTCTTCAAAATGCATCCACGCCCTTTTGTTTCCGATTATTCATAATGCAGTTTTATGATAAATCACTTCTATAATTGTTTTTAAATCCATCAAGATATTTTACGTTTTTTCCGTATGCAAAGATTCTATAAGCAGTTCCTCCGGCAAGGTCAAAGCTGTGAATATCATTTCTCTTGAAGAATAAAAATTATAAAAAGACCCTTTGGAAATATCTGTCATTGCTGCCATTCGATCAACTGCGGTTTTCCTAATCCCATATCTTTGAAAGCATTTCTTTGCAACTGTATGTAATCTATCTCTAATTACTTCTTTTTCTTCATCAGTAAAAGAGTATCCATAATCCCCTCCCAACACTCTATGACTTTTTCTGTATTTATTGTCATAAGGTATCATATAAAATGAAGAATGTCAAAAATGCTCATACGCTCATTGTGAGAAAAAATTAAATCTTATCACTATATATTTCAACATATTAATCTCTCGATTTATAGTTACAGGATGTGTGATGATAGAATGTTATTATCCATTTACATTACATCCTCGCTCATATGTTGTGATCGATCAGTGCGCCCATCTCAGCGCATGATGTATACTCAGGCTAAAACCATTCAGCGGTATGAACTGCTGTTTGTTGCTCATCTCACATTCGTTCCATTAACCCCACTGAAGCAACGAAATAGACCCTAAATCGTAAAATTTAGGGTCTATTCATTTCAATTAGTTTATTCCAATATGTTTATGATGTGATGCATTTGTATGTCTCGTCTCATCACAACTGCTAATACTTGCTATTAAGACTCGACAACTACATCATACCCGGCATTCCGCCCATTCCCGGCATCATTCCGCCTTCGGGCGTGTCGCTCGGCATATCTACTACTCCTGCTTCCGTAGTCAACAGCATCGCTGAAGCCGATGCCGCATTCTCAATAGCCGATCTGGTTACTTTCGCAGGATCGACAATACCATGCTCTATCATATCATGATATTCCTCTGTATAAGCGTTGAATCCTACACCGACCTTGCTGCTCTTCACTTTCTCGACTACAACGCTACCTTCAAATCCCGCATTTTCCGCGATTTGTCTGACAGGTTCTTCCAAGGCTCTCATAATTATATTCGCTCCGGTCTTTTCGTCTCCTGACAGAGTCTTCACGTATTTTGCAACTGCAGGAATCGCATTTACAAGAGCAACTCCACCTCCCGGCACGATGCCTTCTTCCACACCTGCCTTGGTCGCATTCAGAGCATCTTCTATTCTCAATTTTCTTTCTTTCAGCTCTGTTTCCGTAGCCGCACCAACTTGTATTACAGCTACTCCGCCGGTTAGCTTTGCCAGTCTTTCCTGAAGTTTTTCCCTATCGAAATCAGATGACGTTTCAGCGATTTGGTTTCTGATGAATGACACCCTTGCCGCAATTTCATCTTTTTCACCTGCACCGCCTACGATAACCGTGTTTTCCTTATCCACCTTAACTGTGCTTGCCGTTCCGAGCATATCGATTGTAGCTTCCTTCAAATCATATCCGAGCTCTTCCGCCAACACCGTACCGCCTGTCAAAGTTGCGATATCTTCCATCATATCTTTTCTTCGATCGCCAAAACCTGGAGCCTTTACCGCAACGCAATCAAATGATCCCTTAAGCTTATTCAACACCAATGTTGCCAATGCTTCTCCTTCGACATCTTCGGCTATGATGACGAGTTTTCTTCCCGCCTGTGCTACCTGTTCCAATAACGGAAGAATTTCCTGAATATTGTTTATTTTTTTGTCGGTGAGCAGGATTAACGGATTTTCCAAAACCGCTTCCATTTTTTCGGGATCTGTCGCCATGTAAGCTGACAGATATCCTCTGTCAAACTGCATTCCTTCTACGACTTCCAAATTTGTCCCTATGGATCTGCCTTCTTCTACAGTTATAACTCCGTCTTTTCCGACCTTTTCCATAGCTTCAGCAATGAGCTTTCCTATGGTTTCATCGGCTGATGAAACAGATGCTATATTGGCAATAGCTTCCTTTGTTCCCACTTCCTTTGAATTCTTTTTAATTTCTTCAATTGCGATGTCTACAGCTCCCTGAATTCCTTTCTTTAAGATCATTGGATTTGCACCTGCTGCAACATTTTTGAATCCTTCTCTGATTATGATCTGTGAAAGGAGTGTAGCCGTTGTCGTTCCGTCACCTGCGACGTCGTTAGTCTTTGTAGCAACTTCTCTAACCAATGCTGCACCCATGTTTTCAACAGCATCTTCCAATTCAATTTCCCTCGCTATTGTCACTCCGTCGTTGGTTATCAACGGTGCACCGTATTTTCTTTCCAACAGCACATTTCTGCCCTTTGGTCCCAGTGTAATTTTCACCGTATCAGCCAGTTTATCTACACCTGCCTGTAATTTTCTTCTAGCACTTTCTCCGTAATGTAATTCCTTTGCCATTTTCAATACCTCCTGTGAACTAATCAATAATGGCCAATATATCCAGTTGGCTTAATACTATATATTCTTCGCCTTGGTACTTTACAGCAGTTCCCGCATAGTGAGTGAACAGAACTGTATCTCCCACGGATACTTCCATCTCAACATCCTTGCTGCCTTTTCCCACTGCCAAAACTTCCCCTATGGAAGGCTTTTCCTTCGCTTGGCTGGCTAATAAAATACCGCCTGCTGTCTTTTCTTCGGCTTCTTTTCTCTTAATTACTACCTTGTCTCCTAAAGGTTTGATTCCAAAACTCATCTTCTTCCTCCTTAAATTTATTAGCACTCTTTTATTAAGAGTGCTAACTATATTCTACTATTTTTTATTTTTTTGTCAATAGTCTTTACGATAATGTTAATTTATATATTGTCACTTTTGTTTTCCGTCCGAATTTTTCATCAAGGTTACATATTTTTTAATACAAATTTATTTCTTTGCAAGCTCGGATACGGATGTCACAAGTCCTGCCAGATTCTGTATCTCAGAAGGAACGATAATCTTTGTCGCATGTCCGTTTGCCACTTTTTCCAATGCCTCAAAGCTCTTTAACGTGATTACTTGACTGCTCGGTTCCGCCAGTTTAATCATCTCTATTCCGTCGGCAGTTGCTTTTTGAATCATCTTAATAGCTTCAGCTTCACCTTCGGCTCTCTTAATCGCTGCCTGCTTTGCCGCTTCCGCTTCCAGTATCGCCGCCTGTTTTTCCGCTTCCGCTGCTAAAATCGCAACTTCCTTGTTCCCTTCAGCCACCAATACCGATGATCTCTTTTCACCCTCAGCTCTCAAAATGGCTTCTCGCTTTTCTCTTTCCGCCTTCATCTGCTTTTCCATGGCACTCTGTATTTCCCTAGGCGGTGTGATATTTTTAACTTCCACTCTGTTAATCTTTATTCCCCATGGATCCGTCGCTTCATCGAGCACGGATCTTATATTTGAATTTATGTAGTCTCTCCCTGTCAAGGTCGCATCTAAATCCAACTCCCCTATGATATTTCTGAGCGTTGTGGCAGTCAGATTCTCAACTGCCGACATGGGATTTTCCACCCCATACGCATATAGCTTCGGTTCAGTAATCTGATAATATACTACGGTGTCTATCTCCATGGTTACATTATCTTTTGTTATAACCGGCTGCGGTAAAAAATCGATTACGGTTTCCTTCAGATTGACGCGTCTTGCAACTCTGTCGATGAATGGAATCTTAATATGCAGTCCCACCTGCCATGTGTTGTTATATGCGCCCAATCTTTCAATTACATAGGCATTTGCCTGCGGCACGATTCTTATGTTGGAAATCACAAGCCATACAATGAACAGCACTATGATTATGCCTATTATAATTCCACCGATTCCGCCAATTCCTTCTCCCATTTTGACACCTCCTGTCAATTTTCATAACTTTACAATAATTTTCAACGTTTTATCATAGCCTATAAAATCGAATTATATATCAGCTCAGCTACTCTATTTTTTTCTTTCTTCTACAATTAGAGCTACGCCTGAAATTCCCACTACTAAAACTTCCTGTCCCACTTTGATCTCTTCGCCGTCTCTGGTAGTTGCAGCCCAATCCTGCCCAGTTACATCGACTCTGCCCCTTTTATTTCTCTCGATTGCCACCGTAACTACGGCTCTGTCTCCGATCAGGGATTCTGCGTTAGTTCTCACTATTTTTTTTGAAATATATTTGTTGAACAACGGCTTGGTGTATACCAAAGAAATCACCGACACAACTACGAATATCGTCAGTTGCACTAAAAAATTATCGGTGAAAATGCTCACTATGCTGGCTACAAAAGCCCCCAGCGCAAACCAAATGGTCACGAGCCCTGCCGTCATCGCCTCACTCACTGCAAACAGCACGCAAACCACAAGCCACACTATGCTGTTTGGAACTATCCAACCAAATAGACCGACTCCTATAACTGCCATGTCAATCGCCTCCTAAAGATTTATTTCTCATATAATAGAACAGATACTGTTGTGCAATCCCCGCATTATCTCCAAAGTTTTTCACCGCATAACTTTCCATAGCCTTTACATTCTCAACATCTATATCATACAGGTGATTCATTACTTTTTTCATCCAGACATCTATGGGGAAGCTGTCTTTTTTCTTGAGCCCGAACAACAAAATACAATTTGCCACCTTCGGACCGACTCCCGTAAACTTGCTTATTTCATCAAACGCTTGCTTTGAAGTAATCCCGTCATCTTTTAGACTCTCATACTTTCGACTGCCGTCTTTCACATATTTTTTTGCTGTTTCGATTATGTACCTTGCTCTATATCCTAATTTACAAGGTCCAAGGTCATCCAATGTCAGGTTTGCAAGAGTTTCTGCCGTAGGGAACGAATACCTCTTCTTACCTCTGTACTCTCCTATAAGCTCTCCGAACCTTTCGCACAAATTCTCTATGCAACCCTTAATTCTCGGTATATTGTTGTTTGACGATATTATAAACGATACGATTACTTCCCATAAATCCTGATTTAGTATCCTGATTCCATATCCGCTTTTGATGGCTGTTTTCATAGCCTTATCGTTCTCGCTCAATCTATTCTTTATCGTTTCGTAGTTCTCATCCAAGTCCAGATAATGTCTCCAAATTTTATCGAAGTCATCTGCTGTAGCATTATCTACGATCAGACTGCTCCCTTTCATGTTCACATTTATGGTCTTGCCCATGGCAACCCCAGTGTAACTTCCGTCCGATTCCTTATTCCACCTGAAGCACTGTCCACAATCGAAAATATGATCTAAATGGAAATCCTTAACTTTATCTATCATCAATTTGCTCATGCTATCTCCTTGATTTCTATGTTCATCTCTTTTATGTGAAACGCTGTCATCTCCTCAATAATTTTAACACATTTTTCCTGTAAAGCTCTACAATTTTCCAATATATTGCAGTTTTTTTTCACTTGCACAACGACTGTCACCACCATGTTTTCTATTCTGTTATCGCTCACAGTCCTATATACTCGCTTTATTCCTTCCACGCTAACCGCTGTACATTGTACGATATCTCCTATCACCTTATCTGAAACTACAAACCTGCCCATGTAGCTGTACGTAGGCCTAACGACGGATTTTTCATTTAAACTGCCTTTGCTGCCAAAGCCCTTCAGTATTCTCATAGGACTCAAAAAATATCCTGAAAACTGTCTTTTTATTTCCATAGTAGGTACGGGAATTATGTGTTTTCCGTATCCATGTCGCTCCTTATAAGCCATCTTTCTTTCGCTCTCAGTAGTAATATCTGTAATGTTTATTTTTTCATCCACTTGCTGGATTCCCATTTTCCCTGCTATTTTTTCCGTCATTTTTTCGGAAGTACCGATTATGAGAAGTGAGGTTGGGCTAACTTTTTCCAGCATCCTCTTCACTTCATCGCGATGATTATCGTCGTTAAAAATAGCTCTGCGAACGGCTCCTATCTTTGTAGTTTCGCGTTTTGCAGATTTGCCGGCTATGGCTTTCCCTTTATATATCAAAAGGCCGTCATCTATGATGGCTTCTATATCTCTTGCCTTACATAAATTTATAGCCTGGAAACTTTTCCCAGTTCCACTCTTTCCAACAAGTGTGTAGACTTTCATCTTTACTTTTCTCCCGTTTAATGTTATAATGATTCCGATAAAAGTGATAAAATTATATTTGATAAAGGAGGAAATAACTATGGCTTATCATATTACAGATGCGTGCATAAACTGTGGTGCTTGCGTGAGCGAATGTCCGGTTGATGCTATCTCTGAAGGTGCTGAATTCCACGAAATCAATGCAGATGCTTGTATCGATTGTGGTGCTTGTGCCGGTGTTTGTCCGGTTGATGCTCCTCAGGCATAATTGAAATTTAAGCAAATTCAATAATAACCGTTTCATGACGAAACGGTTATTATTTTTGTTGTCTCAATTTATTCTCTAGATTTCCTCATCAAAATCTTTAAATTCACTTTTGTTGTCATCGACGTGAGACATGTGATATGCGAGGAAGTGCAAACCGTCACTCAAATGTACGTTTTCGATTTTCACATGTTCCGGCACTTCCAAATCTACAGGTGCAAAGTTCCAAATCCCTCTGATACCTGCGAAGCAAAGTTTATCTGCCACTTCCTGTGCCGATTCCTTTGAGACACATATGATGCCTATATCTATTTTATTCTCTTCAACGTAAGAAACCATGTTTTCGTAGTCCATGACCGCAATATCATTTATCTTAATCCCCACCAATCTCGGATTTATCTCAAATATGCCTTCAACAATAAATCCTGATTTGTAATAATACGTGTAATTTGCAATTGCTTGCCCCATATTGCCTGCACCTACGATAATCATTTTGTAGTTCTGATCCAACCCCAAAATGGTACCGATTTCCCTATGCAGATCGGCCACGTTATATCCATATCCCTGTTGACCGAAGCCTCCGAAGTTATTTAAGTCCTGTCTAATCTGAGAAGCTGTATACCCTGTCATGCGACTCAATTGCCCGGATGAAATCTTTTCAACGTTTTTTCTCATTAATTCTTTCAAATATCTCCTGTACCTTGGCAGTCTTTTTATGACTGTATTCGATATTCTTGAAACATCCTTTGAACTTTGCATTTTCTATCTGTTCTCCTCTACATAATTAACAATATCTGCAACCTTCTGGAATTTGTCAGCTTCTTCCTCGGGGATTTCAATATCATATTCTTCCTCAATAGCTACTAAAATTTCCGCAGCATCCAGAGAATCAGCCTCCAGATCTTTCAACAAATCCGTGTTCATAGTTACAGAATCTATATCAACCTTCAATTGTTCAACAATAATTTCTCTAATTTTATCAAAAGCCATTTTTATTTCCTCCTATAGTTTTACGTCAAAACTTTATCATTATTTTTTCTTTCCTCTTTTTTAATATATCCCTTAAATTGCGGATTATTTGCGTATTGACGTTCCTATTTATCACTTTTAAGTAGTTTATTATACCACATTATACCACTTTATTAACAAATTTTAAATAGCAACCTGTTTTTTATTTGAATATTTTTGTACTTTACTCATAAAGTTTCATCCACTCCGCATATCTGTCTTCAAGAGTTTGTTCGATTTCCGAATACTTCTTGCTCAATTCTTCTAATTTTTTGCGATCTTTTGATATATTTTCATCGGAAAATTTTTGACTCATTTCCGCCAATTCTCCTTCGAGATTCGTGATTTCCTCTTCCAAGGCATTTTTCAATCTCTTCACTTTCTTCTGCTTCGCTTCTTCCTCTTTTTTCAGGATTCTTTCTTCCTTTGATGACAGATTGCGCCTCTTCGCCGCATCTTCCTGCTCCTTTGGTAAAATTTCCCCGCTACGTCTGTTTTTCCCATTCAGTCCGTCCCGCTCATCCCCACATAAAACGCCGCCGCTATCCACATCCGTTGGAACTCTGTTCTTCAAATTTGCATCTGTGCCGTATTGTTGCTCTTCCGCCGCTTTCTTTTCCATGTAGAAATCGTATTTGCCAAGGTATATTCTGCATCCGTTGTTTGTCAGCTCCACTATTTTATCGGGGATTTTCGACAGTAAATATCGATCGTGACTGACTATTATAGCCGTCCCTGTGAAATTTAGAATCGCATCTTCAAACACTTCCTTGGAAGGAATGTCAAGATGGTTCGTCGGTTCATCTAAAAGCAATAGATTTGCGCCTTGGAGCATCAGTTTCAAAAGGGATAGCCTGGATTTCTCTCCACCGCTCAAAGCGCGCACAGGAAGGTTGATCACATCATCTTTAAACATGAACATTCCTAAAAATCCACGTATCTCACCACTGCTGTACAGTCTGTAAGTATCGTGAATTTCTTCTAAAACCGTCCTATCTTCATCGAGGTCTTCCTGAGTTTGATCGTAGTATCCGACTTCCACATTGTGCCCCAGTTTGAAATACCCGCTGCTCTGCTGTCTATCACCTTTTAAAATTTTTAAAAAAGTTGATTTTCCAATACCGTTTGCACCTACAATGCAAATTTTTTCGCCTCGTCTAACATCTAAATCGACATTTTGAAACAGATCAACACGACTTTTTCCATATCCGAAACTCTTGCAAAGCTCTTTCGCTTCAACAACATCTTTGCCGCTCTTGAAGTTCTGCTTCAACTTCAATGCCATTCTTTTCTTTTCCGGTGTAACTTTCTCCACGTCGTGGATTTTTTCCAGCTTCTTTTCCCTGCTTGCGGCCCTCCTTGCCAGTTTTTCCGTTCCGCGCTGTTTAAATCTCCTTATCATCTCTTCCTGTCGCAAGGTTTCCCTTTTGTACATTTCGTAAGTTTTCAGCTTTATCGCAAGTCTCTTCTTTTTCTCCTCTGCATAGAATTCATAGCTCCCATTGTAAATTTCAATCTTTTTATTCTCTATCTCCATGGTCTTTGTCACAACTTTATTCAAAAAATATCTGTCGTGAGAAACGACCATAAATGAACCTTGATACGCTTTCAGATACTCTTCCAACCACTGTATCGCCTCTATATCCAAGTGATTTGTAGGCTCATCTAAAAGCAATACGTCCGGCTTCTTCATCAATATACAGCCTAATGCCAATCTGGTTCGCTCTCCCCCGCTAAGAACCTTCGTTTTTTTGTTCAAAATATCTTCGCCAAACCCCATGGCTCTTAAAATGGCCTTTGCCTCATTTCTGGCTGAAAAACCTCTCATCTGTGTAAACTTTTCCATGAGGCTCTCATTTTCTTCCAATATTTTCCCCACATCTTGTTGAGCACATTCTCCGCAAATATTTTCCAATTTCGCATTATTCTCGTCAATTTTTCTCTCTATATCTAAAATGTGGGAAATATTTTCCAAAGCGACTTCCCAAACAGTCATCTCATCGTCGTATTCGGCACTTTGCTTGAGCATCTCCACATGGACATCCTTTGGGATGAACAGTTCTCCGCTGTCATACGCGTATTCTCCTGCAAGTATATTTAAGAGAGTAGACTTGCCTGCACCATTAGTTCCGACTATGCCTACTCTATCTCCCCTGTTTAAATTGAACGTTATGTTATTAAGTATTATGTCAATGCCATAACTTTTGCATATGTTTTTACATCCTAAAACTATCATATCTTTAAATTCACATCCGCATCTAAATTCAAATCATCCATCTGTCCGGATCTATACTTATAGTATGCCGCACAAGCTATCATTGCCCCATTATCCGTAGATAGTTCAACAGACGGATAGAACAACTCAATTTCGTGATTCGCACATTTCTCTTCCAACATTTTCTTCAGTTTAGAATTAGCTGCCACTCCTCCTGCCAACACCAATTTATCCTGTTTTAACTCAACTGTCGCATCGACAGCTTTTTTGACCAAAACATCCAGCACAGCTCTTTGAAAGCTGGCTGCTACATCAGGTACATTTATCTCTTCACCTCTTTGCCTCTTCCCATTTATATAGTTCAGCACTCCTGTTTTGATCCCGCTGAAACTGAAGTCCTTGCTCCCCTTTTCCAAGAATACCCTCTTAAAGTACACCGCATCCTCATTTCCCATCTGTGCAACTTTATCTATTTTAGGACCTCCGGGATATCCCAAGCCTAAGACTCTGGCTACTTTGTCATACGCCTCTCCGACGGCATCATCCCTAGTTTGACCCAATATTTCATATTCCATGTAACTTTTCACATAGATTAAATTCGTATGTCCCCCCGACACTACCAAAGCCAGGAAAGGCGGTTTTAATTCCTTGTGTTCTATATAGTTTGCACATACATGACCGTGAATATGATGAACGCCTACCAACGGTTTACCGGTTACCAGTGCATATGACTTTGCAGTGGCTATGCCTATCAACAGTGCTCCCACCAGTCCCGGACCTTGGGTTACACCTAAAACATCTATTTCTTCCATAGTGCACCCTGCATTTTTCAAAGCCTGCTCAACGACTCCATTTATGCTTTCCAAATGTTGTCGAGAAGCTATTTCAGGTACTACGCCCCCGTATATTTTATGAATATCTATTTGAGACAATATAACATTAGATAAAACTTCTCTCCCGTCGGCTACAATCGCCACAGAGGTTTCATCACAACTGGATTCTATTCCCATTGTCACTATCTTATCATCTATCATATGATTTTATTTATAATCCTTTCTCATCATAATCACGCTTTCACCATCCGGATAATAGTTTTCTCTCGTTCCTCGGCGTAAAAACCCGCATCTTTCATACAGTTTGATTGCACTGTAATTTGATTTTCTGACCTCTAATGTCAGAAAGCTGATATTTTTCAGCTTCGCCCATTTATCCGCAAGTTCCATAATCCGATATCCGATACCATTGCCTCTATATCTGTCATCCACCGCAACATTGGTAATGTAGCCCTCATCCAGTATTTTTCTGATACCGCAATACCCTATCACCTTTTCATATCCTTCATCACAGCTTGCATATTTCCCGTTTGCATGGATATCAGGTTTACACGTTTTTCCACCCGAAGTGTCGGCAATTTCGCCTGTCGTCGTTCCCTTTACTCCACCTATCTTTTCACAGCATATCGCATATGCGGAATTTTCACCGCTTCTTATTTCATCCGTAATCGCAGCCAAACTCCACGGTTTAGCAAAGGTCTTCATCTCTATTTCATATATGGCCTGTGCATCTTTCGCTTCAGCCATTCTAAATACAAACTCTTTCATTGGTCTTTTTTCAATCGTTCTTCGAGATTTCTCTGTGCTTCCGGTTTTCTCATGTATACCGGCAGCAGCTCCCCGAAATCTACAAGTTCCCCCTCTAAGAACTTTCTTTTACCCAGAATGGCGATTCCTACGGCATCCTGATATTCATTCCTAAATTCCAAAGAAACGGATATACAGTCTGTGCACCATTGCAATTTCTGTTCAACTTCATCCGCTCTTTTATTTTCCCCGGAAGATGTTTTTTTTGACTTCCAAGAATGTCGCTCAAAAAAATTGGTAATCGCTCTCGTTATTTCACTTTTATATTGAACTGCTCCATCACCTTTAAAAGATAGTGTAACTTTCGATATGGCTTCGCTCCCATCTTTCTCCATATTAGAGATTATTCCTTTCAGCTCACTCAGAAGTTTTTCCATATACTCGTCGACTGCATAGGCTCCCGGTGATACGATTTCAATTTCGTCGGCGTAGCTTCCACCGTAAATCTGTTTTCTGCGAGCGTCGAAAATCGGACACGATATAAATCGTTTCTCCGAGGGTTTCCCATCTCCTCCCGCTTCTCTATCGCTTTCCGAACAATTCTCTTTTCGATTGTCCTCCGAACAATTTATTTTCGAAAAATCCTTCAGTGCAAACGCCTCTATAGTCGGAACTGAAATGCACGGGATGCCCCTCATTTGACTCATTCCCCTAGCTGTCGAAACTCCTATTCTGATCCCTGTAAACGATCCCGGGCCTGTCGAAGTCGCTATTGCATCTATCTCTTCCATGGAAATATCATTATCTTCCAACAATTCTCTAATCATGGGGGTGAGCTCTTTTAAGTGATTAAATCTGCTGTCAGAGCTCCTTTGTACGATTTTATCATCTTCGTCTATAACTGCCACGCTACAAAAAAATCCTGTTGTTTCAATAGCTAAAATGTACATCTATACAATCTCTCCCCTTCATCTTCTCCATATTCAATAAAAATCACTTTAGCATCTTCAGGAATTATTTCTTCCACTATGTCTGCCCATTCCACAATGCATACTCCTTCGCCGTAAAAGTATTCCTCATAACCTATTCTGTACATTTCCTCTATATCATCTACTCTATAAACGTCAAAATGATACAGCGGCAACCTACCGCTGTGATATTCCTGGACTATTGTAAACGTAGGGCTCGTAATAGTTTCTGTTATCCCTAAAGCCTCCGCTATATACTTTGACAACGTAGTCTTCCCTGTTCCTAAATCTCCAACCAAGGCTATTACATCACCTTTTTTAAGTGTCTGTGCGACATCCGTTGCAAACTTTTTTGTTTCTGTCTCATCTCTGATAATAACATTTCTCATAATGGGATAAGTTTATCATAAATTTAGCGGGTTTTCAAACTTATGCACCAGGGAATTGTCTCAAAGAATCGTTCGAAATACCCGCCCTTGGTAATCTCTGTATTCCTTCAATAAGGCCTCTCTCAAGAATGATACAAGCATACCAAATGGTATCACACAATCAAAAACGCCTTTTAAATTTCTATGGCTAAGCGGCTGTATGCTCACCCGAATAAAATTTAAAAGACGCAAAAGTTATAAATTGTGGGATATACCGTCACTACCTTTTCATAAGCGGTACCCGTACTCCGTCTCATATGATAAGTTAAAACTTATGCAGAAACTTCGATACTTTTTTATACAGGATAAACGTGATTACACTATTCACTCCTGCCTTTATCAAATTAAATCCTACTATGAACGGTAATATTCCGGTAATCGCCTGCTTTGGCACGTTCATGAAGTAAGGCGTTATCAGATAGTTTGCAGGTATCATAATCGCTGTCATGGCAAGGGTTCCGCACAGCAGTCCCAACACTGCCATCTTTCTGTTCTTTTTCATTTTATATATCGTGCTGGACACGAGCACCAACGTGCTGGTTGCAACTATGTGCATCAAAATTCCATACAAACCGCTCTGTGCACTGACTGTCAAACCCTGTAAAATTGCCGTCACAATTGTTATGCACACTCCTGCTAAAGGTCCGAATGCAAATCCTCCTATCAGTATTGGAATATCTGCCGGATCGTACTCTAAAAATGCTACTGGTCCGAATATCGGAAAGTGTATATTTACCAGCAGTATGGAAATTGCTACGAGCATTCCCATCTTTGCCAACTTCATCGTTTTCTGACGATTTACCGCAATCGCTTCATTTGTTTGTTTTTGCATATCAAACTCCTCTCATTATAGAAAATATGTAAGGAATCTGCTCGGGAAATAAAAAAACTCTGAACCTCAGTTCAGAGCATTATCAACTCAATCAAGTCACAATCTGTGACTCATCTGGTTTCTCTCATCCGGACTGTGACCGTCGGTACTGGAATCACACCAGTTCAGCCGCTTGGCTCGTGGACTTATGCTTTACAATTACCACCGGTGAGGAATCGCACCTCGCCCTGAAACAGATTACATAAAAATTATAATACTTTTTATCGCTCAAGTCAATACCCGTAAGATTTCAGAGTCTTCATCGACTCTATAACAGCTGTATCTCTTTTTTTATATATGTATTGTGTATTTAAATTTATTGTAGTAGAATATGTTTTGTAATTTTTATGATAATACCTTTAAAGGTATTAGTTTTGTTCGAATTTATATTTTTATTGGAAAGGAGGTACAGTTTTGCAATCAACAATCGCTATAGGAATATTTGCAATCGTAATGGTCGCAATTATATCGGATAAAGTGGACTCCACCGCAGCTTCTGTAGCCGGTGCTGTATTATTGCTTTTATCTCACATATTGACAGTTGAAAAAGCTGTATCATATATTGATTTTAATACCTTGGGTCTCCTCATCGGAATGATGTTATTCGTTTCCGTTGTTAAGGCGTCAGGTATGTTTGAATACATAGCCATAAGGTCTGCAAAAATGGCAAAAGGTAATCCTTGGAAGATTATGATGTTATTTATGATTGTCACCGCATGTCTATCGGCATTTTTGGATAACGTGACGACGGTTCTCCTAATCGGACCAATGACCATCTCCATAGCGGGAATTTTAAAAATCAATCCGGTACCTATGCTTTTAACTCAAATTTTAGCATCCAACATAGGTGGTACCGCCACATTGATCGGTGACCCTCCGAATATCATGATAGGAAGTGCCGCTAAGTTGAGTTTCTTGGATTTCATTAAAAACACCGCTCCCGTAGTTGTCGTCATAATGATTATCCTGGTTCTTGTGTTTAAATTCATATACGGCAAAAAATTCTCTGTAAATTCTGATGCTGTATCCGAAATCATGGCACTTGACGAGAAAAAATCCATATCCGATATGTCCCTTTTAATTAAAAGCGTCATTATGATAGTTTTAGTCGTCATAGGATTTATAACTCACAATCTCTTGAAGATCGAATCCTCCGTAATAGCCCTGACTGCCGGTACCGTCATGCTTTTAATCGGTAAGCAGGATGTGGAAGACATCATCCACGAAGTAGAGTGGTCAACTATCATGTTCTTCTCATCTCTGTTTGTAGTAGTGGGAGGTCTCGTTGAAACAGGTGTCGTGAATAAACTTGCACACTTAATCGTCGAATATACTGCCGACAGTCCTATTTTGGTAATGCTCGTATTGCTTTGGGCATCTGCTCTAATCTCCGCAGTACTCAATAACATACCGTTCATCGCAACTTTAATTCCTCTGATAATGGCTATGGGCAAGAGCGGAATAGATATTACACCTCTATGGTGGACCATATCTCTCGGGGCTTGCCTCGGCGGTAACGGAACACTGATAGGAGCTTCAGCTAACGTCTTGCTATCTACCATAAGTACAAAACACGGTTTTCCTATTACCTTCAAGAGTTATATGAAAGTAGGATTCCCTGTAATGATTTTAACAATTTTCATTTCAACTATATACCTACTACTGCGTTTTAGTGTATAATTTAGTAAAAGATGAAAATTTTATATGAGTTTATTGTGACAAACAATATAAATGGAGGTGTTTCAGTTTATGATTAAGTCGTCAATTTCCGCTGATATGCTCGGGCTTAGCCTAAGACAGATGGGAGCAAATATTCAGGTGAATTCTTCAAAAATACTTTTTGTGGAATTCAAAATCAGTGAAAAACTAACCGTTTCTTATTTCTGCAACATTAGAGATGAGGATCAGGTTTACTTGCAGCGCATTGAGCCGTATCCTGTTAGAAATTTCCGCTTCGAGGAAGTTGAAAACATTTTAAAATTCATTAAAAATGACGTGACTTTATTCGCCAATGCCTCACAGAGTTCCAACTTTCCCCTTTTTCTGGACATCATAGATGCCAACTACTATGTCCGAAAAGAAATCGAGCATCTGTTTCTATTAAAAAATGTTCCTCACGGTCTGCTGGAAGATCTTTTAAAGAAGAACAACGACATACTTGAACAGATTAAGAACTCAAAAACACCTGATCTCGCTAAGGGAATCGTTCCATACACAGATGAAGAACATTATGAAGTCATCAACAAACACTCCATTGAAGGCTCTATTGATGAATATGCCAGCTCACACCAAGTGACTCGTGACAGGAATTTGCACAAGAAATAAATTTTCGGATTTTTACCACCCCTTCAAAAGTTAGATTAAAAAATCTAGCTTTTGAAGAGACACACATTTTTTAAGAAATAGCCATGTCATAAACATCGTACGATAAATTTACAAAATAAAACCACCGATTTACGTATCTCTTTGCCGCACCGGACGAAAGTAATTCCGTTGATAAAATCGATGGTTTTTTCATATCAAATCAAAAAACTTTTCATATCAGATCAAAAAGCATTTGCCTATATCTTCTCTTTTCACTCCGGAATCCAGGAGTATCTTTAATTTAATTCTGGCTTTTAGTCCGCTCATTCCCCTTGTGAATATGACTCCTTTTTTCTTGAACTCTCCTCCACCGCCTTTATAGTTGTACACGTCTTGAGTCATTCCGTTGAAAGCTCTGGACGTGAATACTACCGGAATTTCGCTTTCCAGGAATCGATCTATACTTTCTATTGTCCTCGGAGGCATGTTACCTGCTCCCAGAGCTTCTATCACGAGACCGTCAGCCCCCAAATTGTAAATGCTGTCGAATATGCTGCCATCCATGCCAGCATAGGCTTTTACCAAATATACTTTATTTCTGTTCTCAGTTATTTGATATTTTTCTGTGAAATTTGAATTTTGGAAGTAGTCCACTCTTTCCTTTGAGACCAGTCCGATGGCTCCAAATGTCGGAGACTGAAATGTCGCAACGTTGGTGGTATGGGTCTTTGTAACAAATCTAGCCCTGTGAACCTCATCGTTCATCACTACCAGCACACCTCTGTTCAACGAATCTTCACTTGCGGCAACTATGAGCGACGATCTCAGGTTTACGAGTCCGTCCGCCCCGATTTCGTTGCTGGATCGCATGGCACCTGTAATTACAACAGGTATCTTGGTCGTAGCTGTCAAATCCAAATAATACGCCGTTTCCTCCAGAGTATCCGTTCCATGAGTAACTACTACTCCGTTAAATCCTTCCGTTACAGCCTTATCGATTCTATTTTTAATGCCCAACATTTCTCTTTCAGCGATGTGAGGGGAAGGAATATTCATCAGCTCGTCATAGTGAACTTCCCACTTGTCTTTCATCAACTTGGCATTTTCAATGGGGTTTTTCTCATTCGGCTTTACCTTTCCCGTGCTTTTATCCTCGCTCATGGATATAGTTCCACCGGTATTTATCACCAGTATTCTCGTCATAATCTCTTCCTCTTTTCATATTTTATATTTTCAAATTCTATCATATTTTTTGCGTATTTCATAGGGATATTATTCAACATGTCACATTTCATCCCTAGGATTTTTCATCTGATATTTTCTAATCTAAAATCTATATGCAGCAAGTGTCAACCTGTGTTAGAATGTATGTAACACGTGTAAAAAGGAGATTTGATTATTATGGTTAAAGATGATGTTTTGAAAATTTTGATGGCTAGTCCGGAAACTCTCATATCCGGTCAAAGTATCGCCAAGAATATAAATGTATCCAGAACGGCTGTTTGGAAAGCCATATCAACTTTACAAAAAGAGGGATTTCTCATAGAACAAGTTCCCAACAGAGGCTATATTTTTCACAATACGTCGACAAAGATCAGCAAAAGCGGCATAGTCCAACATCTTACAAACAATGTCCCGGTTCATATATATGATTCCCTTCCATCTACCAACTCATTTGTTTTATCGAAAATTGACAAATTCCGTGAAAACGGAACGACGATAATAGCTTTGGAACAAACCGGCGGCAGGGGAAGATTCAATCGTCCATTTTTATCTCCTGCAAATTCCGGTGTTTACATGTCTGTTGTCTTGGAAAATTCCCTGCCCGCCGGTTTCGTGACCCTGGTCACGGCGGCAACGGCAGTTGCCGTTTCCAAAGCTATCTACGACGTGTTAGGTATTCAGTGTGATATCAAATGGGTTAATGATCTGTTTTTAGGTGATAAAAAAGTCTGCGGTATTTTAACCGAAGGGATAACAAGCCTTGAAAGCCACACTATAAGCCATTTAGTCGTGGGAATAGGTTTAAATACTTCATCCAAAGGCATAGCCGGAATCTCCGATATCGCTGCTTCAGTAGGTGAAAATGATTTCAATGTAAATTTGCTCATTGCCAATATCATAGATAACCTTTTGGACTTGCATGAAAAATTGTCATCAGAAGACATTTCATTCATGGATTATTACAGGTCTCATTCCAATGTAATCGGTAAAATCGTATTCATCAGGAAATTAAATCGTACTGACGATGCCCCTTTAATTCCATATGAAGCTATCAATATATCCGATGACGGTACCTTAGTTATAAAATCAACAGACGGTAAAATTTCAAAGTTATCCAGCGGTGAGGTTTCTTTGAAGTTCAATCGATAACTATGTTTCTACAGCAAAATCCCCCTTTCCGATTTACAGGGAAATCCATTGACTCAATCACATCGATTTCAACGGATTCTCCCTTCTTTCGAAAAGCGGGATTAAAAGAGATGTTATTTCGTTGTACTCATTTTTAAATCATCTTCAAAGCTCTCTATTTATTATTTTTTTGCTTCCGATATACGTGAATATAAAGTATATACTGTAAATTATGATTACGAATACTCCCGTCGTAAACAAGCCGTTCTTCATTCCGAGAATTCCTATGTCCTCCAAAATCCTGTTGACAGCTATCAGGCCTACGACAGCATGAACCAATGCCAGTGTCAAAGGCAATGCGAAGTAAAAAACAATTTGTCTGAAAAGCGCTTTGTTCAAAAGTTTTTTATCAGCTCCAATCTTTTCCAAGAGACCATATCTGTGTTTGTTATCATCTACTTCCGACAATTGCTGTATGGACAATATACTCGCACAGGCTATCATGAAAGTTATTCCCATATATATCGACATAAACGCTATAATCGCCTTAACTGACACTGCTCCAACCAAGGTCTCCTCCCTGGTTTCGATACCGTGCACTCTGAAATTCGCCTTAATTCCCCCGGCGATTATGTAGCCGTTTTCGTCGGTTTCTATCTCACGATCCCCCTTGAGTCCTCTGCCCTTATCTACAAACAGCCTCTTTATCTGTTCGCTGATTTTTTTATCTCCGGTTTTGATATTTACAAATTCACTGCTCGGCACTGCATTTTTCCATATAAATTCATCATTTACTACAAATGCCCCATGAACATCACTGGTATTTGCCAATGACATTTCCTTTATTTTTTTCATTGGTACAAATGAATTTTGACCCAGTTTCACTTTCTTATTTTTATCTATAAACGCTTTTGCTACTTCTTTGAATGTGCTGTTACTGGATACTATTAACGTTTCATTCTTTCTCAGTTCTATGGGCTTCTCTCCTCGCAGTTTCAGCAACCTGTTAAATTCTGACAACTTCACAACCGCTTTAGATAAATAGTTTGCTCTAGCATTATCCACTCCTGTATAATTTTCAACGTTACCTTTAACCTCATACGTCGACACATACACTATGTTCTCTTTCTTTACACCCTTTACATTGGCTAAAACCATCTTATCAAAATTTATCTTTTTTCTGTTTTGAATAGCTTTGCCCAGTTTTTTATCTGTAGGCTCTGTCGTGTCTACAAATGCCGATACATCGTATAGATTTTCATGTTTAGCCAATTCCGATACGCTTTCCTGTATCGTATATCCTGTAGAGAATATTCCCATCACCAGCAACAATGCAATGCAAACTACGGTTATCGATATGACGTTGGTATTTATTCTGCTGCCAAGCTGCCTGAAGGTGAACATATTCAAACCTCTGAAATAAGTCTTTTCCCTCGCCTTTACAAAAACCATCAACATGCTCGATATCGATACAAAGAATAGGAATGTTCCTAAACTCCCCGAAATTATCGATAGCATCATCTTTTTCGGATAAGCGAATCCGTAGTCCAAAATCTCATAATATGCAAACCACAATAGTGCCAGTGAAGTCACCAATAACACCATCGAGATTTTAGTGTTTTTTATTTTCAACCTTTCGCTCTTGCTTTTTCCGTACAGCAAATCTATGAGTTTCAATCTCCCTATGGTGAAAACATTTATTGCCATAGCCAACAGGAAGATTACCGCAAAATATAAAATCGACTTCCATATGGCTTTATATGCGATTATAAACGTGAGAGATGACATATTTATCTCAAACATTTTGGCTGTAAATATCGACATCAACTGTGAGCCTAAAATCCCCAACACTATACCTATTCCCAGTGCCACGATTCCCATTATTACCGTCTCGACAATCAGAATAAACGTGACCTGTCTTCCGGATAAACCCAATGTTAAATATATCCCGAATTCCTTCTTTCTCCTCTTTATGAAGAAGTTATTCGCATAGACTACCAAAAATGCCAAAATCACCGCAACTGCCACCGATACGTAGCTCATCGCTTCACCTATGGCCTTTAATGACTCTTGAGCATATTCTACCGAACTCATTATCTTCTCTTGTGCGTATATGGAGTTGAAAATATAGAATATACTCACTCCTAAAACAAGAGTTATAAAATATATTATACTGTCTTTAAAAGCATTTTTCGCATTTTTTACAGCTAACTTAGTTAACATCCACATCACCTCCAAGCAATGCGATAACTTCTATTATTTTATCGAAAAATTCTTTCCTGTTTTCATTTCCTCTAATCAGTTCTGTAAATATCTTTCCGTCTTTTATAAAAATAATTCTCTTGCTGTAGCTGGCTGTAAATGCGTCGTGAGTTACCATCAAAATGGTGGCATCTATTTCTCTGTTTAAACTTTCCATGCTTTCCAACAACATCCTTGCTGCTTTGGAATCTAAAGCTCCGGTGGGTTCATCCGCTAAAATTATCTTCGGATTTGATATAATTGCTCTCGCTGCTGCCGTTCTCTGCTTTTGTCCTCCGGAAATCTGATAAGGATACTTTTCCAAAATATCGGTTATATTCAGCCTCTTTGCAGCTTCATTGACTCTGTTTCTTATCTCCTTTGCAGGAGTTTTGGTTATAGTCAGTGCCAGTGCTATATTCTCAAATACAGTCAGAGTATCCAGCAGGTTAAAATCCTGGAAGATAAATCCTAACTGTTCTCTTCTATACTTTGAAAGAGCATCCGATTTCATCCGAGTTATATCGTCATTCCCTATGTGTATCGTTCCTGACGTCGCTTTATCAATCGTAGATATACAGTTGAGCAATGTGGTTTTTCCGCTTCCCGATGCACCCATTATACTTATGTATTCACCTTTTTCCACGGTAAAACTGATACCTTTCAGTGCGTTGGTGATACTTCCCTTATTTCCATAAACCTTGTGTAGATTCTCTACTCTTAAAATTGTTTCACTCATAAATTCCTCCTCAATTACATATTCATCTTATCCTGAATCTCTCGCATCTACCATCGATTTTTCTTACATCTTCCTAACAGATATGTAAGTTAATTTTATATTCTCATTTCGCATCGCCACTGAGAGCTTTTCTGCTTTATCTTCTTCCTTTTCTGTAAATCATCTTCTTGCAGGAAAAATATGTTAGTAGAAAATACAATCCGTAGGTCAAGATTATAAACTTGCCGGTTCTAAACAAACTTCTCCATATTTCAAAATCTCCATATCTCGATATTAGCTCCCTTATGGATATAACTCCAACAAAGAAATCCATCATGGCAAATATCAGCGGAATCAGGAAGTAAAAAGATATCTGTTTCAGCAATGCCCTGTTAATCATTTTATCATCAGCACCCAGATATCCTAATATTTTGTATTTCTTTGCACTTTTATCTATCTGCAACATCTGCTGAATAGAGATTACAACACCGCATGTCACCATTAAAACCAGGCTTATATATATGAATAAAAATGTCACTAAAGTTTCCTTTTTCAGAGAATCGTTTACAATCTCTTCTCTTGTCGAGTGCCAAAAGATCGCTTTTTTGTTTTCATCTTTGGACTTCTCTTTCACAATATCGTCTATTTCCCCTAAAATTTCATCTCTCAAAGAACTATCTTTGTCGGTATTTACATTGCACACAACCATCTCATTGAGAAATCTCTGTTTTACTTTATCATTTAATATGAAGGCTCCTCTACCGTTGTGCATATTGTCAAGTCTGCAATGCTCAACGCCTACGGGGGTAAAGACCTGTTTGCCTATTTTCAATTTAACTTTATTTTCTACCAACATCTTTCCGAATTTATATTTTTTATCGTTTTCAGCTGCGAAAATATATTCATTTTTTTCTATTTTAACATGTTTCCTGCCAATCATACCCAAACACTTATTGAAGTCCTTTTGTGACATAAAATATGCCACATCCAATTTTTGTTTATTGTCTTTAATATCTTTCAAATATTTCGAAACTGCTTCTCCGTTATGTTTTATGGTAATTTGGGCAAATGATTTCCTATGAACTTTTTTCTTTAACTCTTTTGGCAATTGATCATAAATATCGAAATTAACCTTGCGCTCATTGTAATCTATAACCGTACTTACATCGTACAACATGGAATTGATATCTTTATCCTCGAAGATGGTTTTTATACTGTTTCCAACCATAAATACCATGCTGGATAAAAATAGAGTCAAACATGTAACCGCCATAACTATGGAACTGCTGTTTATTTTATTTATAATTTGACCAAAAACAAAAATATTTATTCCCTTAAAATATTTCTTCTTCCTTCTTTTTATGTAAAAATCGAAAATTGCTGAAAGGGCTATAAATATTAGTACCGTCCCGGATATTCCAAGAAATATCTCACCCATCATCTCTTTCGGTTCTGATAAAATTCCCTGTGTAATTGCCATGAGATAGCTCATTCCCAACATTATAATCCCCGGTACTATCAAGATAATTGCCGTTTTCATATTCCTTGTATGCACTTTTTCCAAATCCGATTTTGAATACATCAAGTCTACAATTTTAAATCTCGAAATTGCTATCGTATTCACTATGACGGATACTATAAAAATCGCACTGAAGTTTATCAGCGTGGATATCAAAGCGTATTTTGAAATCATAAACTGAAATGTTGCAGCAGTCATTCCATAAGTTTTCAATATCATCACGGTCATAAATTGGGAACCAACTACTCCAAATAAAATGCCCAGACTTATTGCCAAAACTCCTATGACCAAATTTTCGATCAGAAGAATCCCGATAATATGCTCTTTTCTCATTCCCAATGTAAGATAAATCCCAAATTCATACTTCCTGTGTTTTAAAAAATACCAGTTGGAATATACTATCAAAATTCCCATTGTTATCACTATGAAAAATGAAGTTATCGTTATGAATGAAACTATGTTATCGAGTCCTTTGGATGCGTAGCTAAACTGTTTCATCAGCTGTGGATTTTCATTGATACTGTTGAAAGTAAAATATATAGCTATGCAGAATGCCAAAGTAAAAAAGTATACCATAATATCACTGACGGATCCTTTTATATTGCTCCTCGCCAATTTCAATATCATAATCTCTCCCTCAACCAACCATTTTAAGCCTATTCGTTTACTATATATCCTATTAAAAATATTATCCTTTTTCCATAGCTCTCACTTACACCATCCTAACACTTTTGTAAGATTACGTGAAAGATATATAAAAAAAGAGAGATTAACACCTCTCCACAAGTTTTACACATCTTTATTTGCCGTCGGCAAGGAGTATCCTGCTGTCCTTAGGGAATGTCAGCACAACCTGTGTACCGACTCCCTTTTGCGAGTATATCTCGATGCCTATATACATCTTATTGCACATTTTTTTACATAAATACAATCCTATCCCCGTAGACTTGCCGTAGATTCTTCCGTTTTTCCCCGTGAAGCCCTTTTCAAAAACTCTTCCCAAATCCGATTCATCTACACCTATTCCATTATCGGATATTATCAGTTCACTGCAGTCAGGTTTGTTTATCATTTCATAAGTCAGCTCCATATCCCTGTTCTGATCCCGGTATTTTATGCTGTTTGACAATATCTGTCTCAATATGAACTCGATCCACTTTCTATCGGCGTATACATCGCCCTTAATTCCTTTGAAGCTGATCTTGGCAGATGCCGAGATAAGTTCTTTAGCTTCCTTTTTTATCACGTCTTTAACGATTTTTTCCAGATCTAATGCCGAAATCAAATAATCTTTTTCGACAACGTTGCTTCTGGCGTAGTACAATGCCTGCTCCACATACATTTCAACGCTCTTCAACTCATTTAAAATATTTGTCGTGATTTCATTTTTATTGTTCTCACAGATTAAAGCAATTACCGCTATGGGCATTTTTATTTGATGAACCCACGCTTCGATATAGTCGCTATACTCTTCACAATCTACATTCAATTTACCGATTTCATCATTCATGGATTTTACGGATTCCTGTATTACATCATATATCAACTTCCCCTCTACAAAATCCGGCTCATCCATCATGGCTGATATCTGATACTTTTTATCCAGAAGATTTAAATCTCTATAAATTTTCTTATAAAATCCCGCACTTCTGTGATATTCGCAAATCAATATGACCATGCCACATCCGCCTATTATAATTTCGATGAGAATCACTATATTTTTAGGCATTCCCATAGTTCCGATGAGCCATCCCATAGCAGATCCCATCATCAAAAACAAGACTATGAACATGAGTTTATCCTTTATAAAATCTCTTCTTTTCAAACTATGTAACCTTGCCCCCTCTTGGTTGAAATATAATCATGCAAACCTATTTCTCCCAACTTTTTTCTCAGCCTGTTGACGTTTACCGTCAACGTGTTATCGTCTATGAACTCGTCTGATTGCCACATTTCATTGATGATTTCATCTCTGGAAACTATCTTTCCCTTTTTGCTCAACATTATCTGTAGAATTTTATTTTCATTTTTGGTCAATTCAACTTCATTGTCATCGTGAACGGCTATACCCTTTTCTGGATAGTATGAAAGGCCCTTATATTCTCTAACTTCAGGATTTTCTCTTTTATTCAGCCTTTTAAAAATAGCGTTTATATGTGCCAGCAGAATTTGAGTATTGAAAGGTTTCGTTATAAAATCGTCAGCACCCAAGTTTAAGCTCATCAATTCATCCATATCCGTATCTCTGCTTGTAACCATAATTACCGGAATATCCGACTGCTTTCTGATGTCCCTACAAATGCAATACCCGTCTTTATACGGCAGATTCACATCTAACAGCACCATATCCGCATTGCTCTCGAAAATTCTTTCTTCTATGTTTTGAAAATCATCGCTATATAAACATGAATACCCATACTTTTCCAAAAAGGTTTTCAGCTGTTTTCTCAACCCCCTGTCATCTTCCACAATGAAAATTTTCATAACCTCCCCTTTCTCGGCATATACATCTCCGTTTTCTTACAGTTCTTTGTATTCTACTGCTTTACCATTATTTATATACAGTGTAAACCCTCTAGCCGGTCTCGGTATCCACTCTACAAAATGTCTCTGCTCTCTTTCAAAGACTTTAGACATGATGGCGCCAATCACTCCTCCATGACACACGCACAAACTGTTGGCTACAATATCTCCGTGTCTGTACTTCAATTCTGAAAGCCTGTGATTGTCCAAAAGCTCCATAAATCCCGATATCACTCTTTCTTGAAACTCGGTTTTGCTTTCCCCGTTGGGCAACTTGACATTCCCTATCTCATCCTCTATCCACCTGACATATCTTTCATCATCTTTCAGCTCCTCATGTGTTTTTTTCTCAAATTCCCCAAAATTTATCTCTCTGAGATTTCTCACATATTTTTTATCAACATCCCCATATATCAAGTTTAACGTCTGATTGGTTCTCAGCATGCCGCTGGTAAAAAATCCACCGTTTATATCCGGATATACTTGTAGAAGTTTTAAATTTCGTATATTATCTATCCCTTCTTCCGCCAACGGAATATCGCTGCTACCATAGTGCCAATTTTTTTGATTTCCCTCTGTTATCCCGTGTCTTATTATGTGTAATACCGATTCCATAATTTTCTCTCTTTACCTACTTTAAATTTTATAACTTTTTTTATCCGTAACCTGCCCATTGTATTCATCCGAATTTCTCTCTTTTGCGATTGTAGCTTCACAAAATATTGGCGCTGCGTATCTCTCATATCACATTGAATTTTTCTTTTGATTTATTGCTTTCATCATTTTTATAAATCCTCAATTTCTATTTTATCATATAAATTAAACTTTCGTTTATAATTATTTTCTTTTATCTTTTCACTCTTTAATCTCTTGAATAATTTTGGTATAATGTATCTACATTTTTTGTGCAGGGGGTAATCTATGAGCAAAAATAAAAAACTTCAAAGCGATTTGATGCTGCTTTTGACTTCTTTGATATGGGGGTCTTCTTTTATATTTCAAAGTCTTGGTGCCAACCACTTAGGTCCGTTTACGTTTAATACTTTCAGGTATGTTTTAGCTGTAATTTCACTCCTTCCGGCAATACTGTATTTTAAGAAAAAAAATTCGGTTACTTCTGATTTCAACTATTCAAAACCTTCAACCGATGTTCGATCCGATAATGCGAATCGCTCACAGTTCAGAAATCCTAAAGTCCTCATAACAGGGGGTGTTTTGCTTGGAATGATTTTATTTATCGCCGGAAATTTGCAGCAATACGCTATGGCATTTACCACGTCCGGAAAAGCCGGATTCATAACTACTCTCTATGTAATCATAGTTCCGATACTCGGTATATTTCTCGGCAATAAAACTCGTTTGATAGTATGGTTTTGCGCTCTGCTGGCAGCTGTCGGCTTATACTTTCTGTCCATAAAACCGGGTTCTTTCACTATTTCAAAAGGTGATTTTTTCATTCTTCTATGTGCTATTGGATTTTCATTTCACATTTTGCTCGTGGATCATATTTCGCCTAAAGTTGACAGTATCGTTCTTTCGTGTATCCAATTTGCGGTGGTTGCATCGGTTTCCGGCATCGCCATGATTTCATTTGAAACCTTTACCATATCGCAGCTTGTCGATGCCATCATACCGCTGCTATGTACCGGTGTGCTGTCTTCTTCTGTGGGATTCACTTTCCAGATTATAGCTCAGAAACATGCCGATCCAACTGTCGCTTCACTGATTTTGAGTCTGGAAGCCGTATTTGCAGCCATTTGTGGTGCTATATTTCTGGGAGAAGTATTGAATGCCCGTGAAATTACCGGTTGTGCTCTGATGTTTGCAGCTATTATCATCTCTCAGCTGCCAGCCGGAAAAAGTCGAATTTAAAGCATTCCGTATTTGACTTAAAAGCAAAACATTATTCAAAAAAAATGCCCTCTTTACCTATCCTCTGTCCGGTAATGGGGCATAATAAATATATTAACGCAAGAGGAGAACTTCATTCATGTCCCATCTCTCACTTAATTATAACATTTATGACAAACTCTAATATGATTTTTAACTATCTTTTCAAAAGTTCTTATATGCCGATATAGCCTGTCTTTACAGGTATTTTCGGCATTTTGTATATCGGGAGATACTCACATATTTTCTTAAATCTGCTTGTGTTTTCGCTTTGAAAGGTAGTAAAGAAGTAGTAAAACCTCTCTTTTCCTTTAAGCCGCCAGTCTGAAAAATTCCGCCTGTGCGCTGTCAAATGTGGCGTGTGCGTAATAGTTCAGTGTCATGGTAATGTTGGCGTGTCCCATAAGATACTGTAAGGCTTTCGGATTCATTCCCGCATTTGCCATGTTGGTGCAGAACGTGTGTCGCAGGGTATGGGGCGTTGTTACCGCCGGCAAAGCTTCCTCATGATTTTTGTTATACTTTTCTACAAGTCTGCGAAACATAGCATCATAGTTGATACAAGCCTGTGGTGTTCTGTTCCTTGTGAGAAAAAGAAAGCCTGTGTAGCCGTCAACCTCGAAACTACTTTTTCTTCGGCTTTGCACAACTCTCTGCAAGGCCTCAAGAACTCGGTCGCTCATTGGAATTTTCCGAATACCGTTTTCCGTTTTCGGAGTTTCTATGCGGTAGGATATTTTACCGGAGTATTGAAGCTGATGATCTACATTGATTGTCCGATTCTCAAAATCAATATCTCTGTCCGTCAGTCCGCAGAACTCGGAGATACGAAGTCCTGTTCCAAGCAGAATGATAAGCTCGTCATAATGCTTGTAATAGACCTTATCGCTTTTCACAAAGGAAAGCAGGCTTTCTTCCTGATTAGGCGAAAGAGGAATTTTCGGCTCGGTGTCATCCTCAATGACTGTATTGATATGAAAGTCGAAAGGATTTTTCCTGATACAGTCATCCCGAATAGCGGTGTAAAAAGCTGCCTTTAGAGAACGCTTGTAATTGCTGATGGTTTTGAAAGAATAGCCTTTTTCTTTCATGCGTAAAGCCCATTCCTTTGCATCGGACATTTTCATATTCTCAATGCTGCATGCTCCGATTGTATCTTCCTCAAGGATTCTCATAAGCTGTTTTCTGCCTTGCTTTGTACTGTGTCTTACATTTGCATGGTTTCGTATCTGCTTTGCGTAAAGCTGGCAGACGGTCATTTTCTTTCCCACCGGGTCAATCCCGTCATCAAGGTCTTTTTGTATCTCCTTGACCTTTTCCCGCAGGGATTTATCCTCGCGTTTTCCTTTCGGGGTCTTATCCGTTGGAACTAATTTCCATGCGTACACAAACTGCGTCTTTCCAAAGGTGTCTATATATTTGTAAGCATATCTCCCGTCTTTTCTCTGGCTCTCTCCTGACCGCAAAACTCGATTCTTGCTGTCCCGTCTTTTTTCTGACATTTTATGCTCCTTTCCAAGACGGAAAGAGCCTTGATATGCTATATCTATTATACCATCGTCAAGGCTCGATCTCCATTAGATTGTGTCAACCGTATCGATCATTTTTTCAAACTGCTTGCGCTTGATCTGAATACGGTTGCCGTTTAATATCACCCAATTTGCGTTAGGATTTTCTTCTGCCAGCTTTCGCAGCTTATTTTCTCCAATGCGAAAATACTTTGCCGCTTCTTCTATTGTAAGGGTATATTTTTCCCAGATAGGCACATCAGTATGATTCATCTCATCGCCCCCTTTCTCAAAATAGGTATAGTAAAAGTTCTGATATTTGTATGTTTTAAGAAAGGCACTACCGGACGGCTTTAAGCATTAGCCTCACGGGAATTTCACCCCTGCATGGATCTCATCCAGCCCTACCCATTGCCTGCGACGCTTTGAACGCTCGGACTGTGGCTATAGGGGAGTATCATTATATATTTTGCGCCGTCATGGCTCGCAAGCAGCTACGCTTGCTTTACGGCAAAATGTTTCTCGCTCGGCTTCCGGGTAGGGAAGTGTCATGGCGCATTTTCCGCATAGCTAAAGCACAAAAGGAAAGTATCCGGTTTGCCCTATGATACGCCGCCGTTATCTTGCGGGTATATTTGTCAAAGAACAGGCGGCAGCTTCTTTCTGCCTTGTCTGCGGAAAGGGGAACGCAGACAGCTACATTATTAAATCTTGAAAATCAGGACAGCCTGCATGAGCTTTGAGCGAAGGCGATCTCGTATATCCTCGTCTATGCCGTAATAGGTATTTCCCCGTTCATCACGGAGTTTTCTCATAGAAAGGTGGGCGATATAGCCTACGTAATGCTGGCAGACAATATTCATTGCCTGCGGCTCTCCTTTAGTTGCGGCTATGATTACCGGATAAGGCAACAAGCCGCGTTCATCGTTTCCTGTTTTACCAGTCAGGGTAGTCATAGGCATGTTCCTCCAAATAGCGTTTTAATAGCTCAAAAGAGCTGGTACGCCGATACTGCACTGTACTTCTTGGAATCTGATAGAGCTTCGCAATTTCCGCATCACTCATATCAAAGAAGTAATAGAGCAGGACGGCTCTGCGTTTTTCTTCCGGCAAGCTGTGGATCGCATCGGCAATCGTCTTTGCATCCCATTCTTTACCGCCTGCGAAAAAGGTTTGTTCTTCTTCACTGCCTACAAAGAAATCTTCACGGGTATAAAGCTGATTTTCCTCTTTCGGTGTCAGGTCGGAAAAGCTGATTTCTCGTGCCTGCCTTCTTTTGATTTCCTTATGTGCATTGATACTTTCGTTTTTCAATGCACGTTTACAAAAACCGTTAAATGCGCAGCGTATCTGCCATTCAGTCCGTTCAGGCTCATTCCATGATATTCACCTCCTTTCGCAGCCGCGAAATCGGGCAGAATTTCCCCTTTCACAAACCCTCAACAACGGGCAGATGAAAACTGCCAAAGAAAAGCGAATATTTTTGAAAAAAAGTTTTTGTAGACGCAAAAAATCCCGACTGCATAAGGCAGCCGGGATTGGACATGAAAAGATAGCTATATAAATATGATTTAACAGATCATCTATATAAGCATAGAAACATGTAAATAGAACATATTCCCTTTAATAATGCTTTATCATAATAAAAAATGAACACGATGATACCTCCTTTGATACCGCCATGTTTTTTCGTAAGTTATGATTGATTTTGAGTCTTCACTCCCTTATTCAAGCAGAATAATATAGGCGGTTTAATATTATATATTCTATCTTTTGCATAAATGGTTCTCTCCTTAAATAAAATAAGCCGGTAATTACAGTTTCGTAGCTGTAAATCACCGGCTCTGTGTCTTTGCATCTGGCTCTTTGATAACTGATACATTAAATTGTTTGACATTGATTAAAGATTCTTGTTTGCATTTCGGACAAAACAAGGGAAAGCTTTTTAACTCTGTATCGCTTCTGATTTGCAATCGTGTTTTATTTCTGCAAACAGGGCAGAGTAACCATTGCCTTTTAACTTTTTTATTCTTCATTGCGTAATCCTTCTACGTTCATTTTATAAGCTCATATATCTTATCGTTAGATTAATCTATAAATTCATTTTTATCATCGCCATGATATAAATTACATTGTGTCCAATACGAGCTCGCTTTGCATTTTTCTTAGAAGTCTGTATTCACGCATAAGCAGGATGACAGCGATAAAAAGGATAACTATATCGTTCAGCGGAAGAGCAAGCCATACTCCCAAGACATTCCCTCTCATCAAGACAGGAAGCAAAAGAACCATAGGAACCACCAAAACTAACTGGCGAAATACGACAATGAAACCGGCCAGTTTTGCTCGCCCAAGTGCTTGAAAATAGGTAAGTGTCATAATCAGCAGACCGTAAGTAAAAAATGCACAAAACATCAAACGGTATAATGAAATTCCTGATTCAACAATATCTGATTCTGTAATAAATGCCGACAATATTTGATTTGGAAAAAGCTCAATTACGGCAAAGAATATTCCGGAAAGGACAGTAGAGCCAATAATGAAGATGTTAGTAAGCTGTTTTACTCGCGTATAATTTTTTGCCCCGTAATTCGTGCCGACAGCAGGCTGCAGACCTTGACTCATCCCCCAAATGGGAACGAAAGCAAGCTGCATAACACGCTGAGAGGCACCCATCAATGCAATTTGCGTTTCTCCTCCATATTTTACCGCTGTATTATACACCACTGTCATCTGTATCAACATCATGACCTGCATAAACATGGCACTGACTCCGACAAAGAGAATTTCAGGAATCAAATCTTTTGCCGGACGCACCCCATGAAAACGAACGATAGGACTCTTTTTCAGAAAGTAAATAAGGGTGACAGTAGCTTGGAAAAACTGGGAGATAACTGTTGCAATCGCCACAGCCTGAGGTCCCCTTTCAGGAAAAATTATAATAAGGATCGGATCTAAAACGATATTTAATATCGCGCCACCGGCCATGATTACCATGGCAAGACCCATCCGACCCTCTCCACGTATAACCATATTGGCACTTTGCATGAAGTTGACAAAAATAGAACCCAAAAATACGGTGCGCAGATATACCACACCCATCTCCAGAACAGCTCCCTCTGCACCAGAAAGACTCAGCAAAATAGGAGCAAAAGTAATTCCCACCACCATGCTGATAGATGAAAGTAACAGCACGAGAAAAGTAAGATTTCCCATAACTCTGTTTACTGTGTCCATATCTTTTTTCCCAATGGCACGGGAAAGTACCGAGCTGGAGCCTATACCTATCAAAACGGCAATGCCATTATTGATAATGACAAAAGGTGATGCAGCCGAAACTGCACTCATGGCAGATGTTCCCACCATCTGCCCAACATAAATTGAATCGACGAAGGCATAAAGCCCTACCACAAACTGTCCCAAAATTGCAGGAAGCGATAATGTTATCATTAGCTTCCATGGATTTTCCGTCAATAGACGCTCTCTTACATCTGTCATTTGTATAATCTCCTTTGTTTAACTGTTTATCTTGAGTTTGCCTTCTCCTTCATCTTATGTGACTATCAATATTGCTTAATCCAATTCAGCACAATATTTTGAAAATCTATGGGAGCTTCAGCAAACATGAAATGTCCACAATTTTTGATTTGCTGCAATTCTGAGTTTAGAAATAAACGATTGAGCTTTTGTGCTGTATCAATTGTAGTAAGAGGATGTTCGTTTTTTTCACCAACCAAAATCAGAGTTGGAATATCTAATCCCCGTACCATTGTGGAAATATCATTTTTTGCTCCACCTACATGAGTACTCACCGAATAAGATGTTACAGTATTTGAAAAGATGTTTTTTGCTTGAGTGTTATAAAAATATCCACCAAGAAAAGCATCTATATTCTCCATATACCATTTATTTGCATCGATCTGATTTTTTGGTGGAAGTCCTGTTTTCAAAAATGCAAATGTGTTCTGTGGTTTATAATCCGTATAAACAGAAGATATTAAAACCAATCCCTCTAGTGAAGTTTCGTATTTTGCGGCATATTCCATAGCAATAAGTCCACCAAAAGAATGTGCTAAAACAATGACATTCCTATCGGGGAAAAAGTAATCTTTAATTGCCTTGCACTCGTCAGCAAACTTGCTTGTGCTGTAATATGATAATTCTTTTTTTATTTGTGAACGCCCGCATCCTCTGGCATCGTAAAATAAAAGAGGATGGTCAATAGATAGAAATCAAAGTGAATCTTCCATGTAATCCGAAGATAAACCACTGCCTCCGGCAATCACTATAATTGGCTTTTTATCTGAATCTTCATTCAGAAGTTCAAATCAAAGTTTGAAGCCATCGATTTCTAAATAATCACCATAGTCTATTTCAAGAGCTTCCCGTTCCGCAGCAAAAGGTGGCATCGTTCGATATGAGATAAACTTACTTATACCAAAGAACAATGCCGCGATAATGCCGATAGAAATAATCCATACAACAATTTTTCTCTTTTTGCATTGTATATTTTTTGTACTCATTCGATACTCCAGTTTCGTGCCTTGGCTTGCTCCGCAATCATGCGAGCATACCAGCCATTTTGTGCTAACAGTTGCTCATGATTTCCCTGTTCACGGATTCTCCCCTTGTCCAGCACAAGGATTTGGTCGGCGCCGATAATCGTGTTCAGACGGTGAGCGATGACGATTACCGTTTTGTCTTTCATCAGCGCGTCCAATGCCTTGTGAATTTCTTTTTCGTTGTCCGCATCCAGACTGGAAGTGGTTTCGTCAAGTAAAACGACGGGTGCATTTTTAATCAAAGCGCGGGCGATGGAAATCCTTTGTTTTTCCCCTCCGGAAAGTGTATTGCCGCCTTCACCCACCATCGTATCGTAGCCGTCCGGCAGTGCGGAAATAAATTCGTGACACTGTGCCGCCTTTGCCGCTTCGACAATTTCCTTCATCGTAGCGTTCGGCTTTCCGACGCGGATATTGTTTGCAATGGTATCGTGTAGAAGATATACATCCTGAAAGACAATAGCGATATTCTCAGCGAGTGTATCCGGCGATTGTTCTCGAATATCGCAGCCTCCGATGGTAATCGTGCCCTTCGTCACATCCCAAAACCGTGAAATCAGACTGATAATTGTGGTTTTACCGCTGCCGGACGGACCGACCAAAGCCGTGGTCGTTCCGGGTTTTACAGAAAAAGAGACATCATGTAGCACAGGAACATTTTTCTCGTATGAAAAATCTACATGAGAAAAACTGATGTCAAATGCTTTGAGCTGTACCGCATCGTCACGATACGATAGGGGCTCCTCTTGACGAGCCGCCAAGATATTTTCTGCCGCCTTACTCAAATATTTTAATTCCGGGTACAGACTGCCCAGTGTCGCCATCATGCTGGAGAGAGAAACGCCGATCATCAGAAGAGCGACCATCCGGTTTGTGTCAATCACTCCCGATTGATACAAACCGGGAGCCAAAATCAATGCGGCAGGAAGAATCAACGATGTCACAAAGCCAAAGGAAACGGAGAACGGCATAATCGCAAGCTCCAATTTTACAGAATCTCTTTTTAAGGTGGTAAAGCTGTCATCCAATCGTTCAAATTTTTCTCCGGTCAAATTATAGAGCCTAAATGTCTTGATCCCGTTAATGTATTCCACGATTCGAGAAATCACTCGGTTGATACTCGTGCGCTGATTGCCGCCGTACTTCTGAGACATTTTTCCGCTGAGCTGCATCAAGGGAAAAGCAATTAGAATCAGCACGGTAGCAGTCAATCCGAATTGCCACGAAACCATGAAGGCAAACAAGAGCGTCAAAGCACTGAAAAACAGCACTTTAATTAAGCTTGCCAAAGAATGGGTTAAGATCTGTTCAAAGTCCGTAATATCGGTTGTCAATGTGCTCATCAGTCGTCCAATGCTGTTCTTGTTGAAATATCCGAGATTTAAGCTGCGGATATGGTCTCCGAGGAAAAGACGCTGTTGTGCCGAAATATCCGCACCCCGATATTGAACTTGTGTATAGTTTATAGAAAAGAGGATCGCACGCACCAAAAACAGAATCCCGAGGACAATGCTGTATAAAGTCAGTTTTTCCACTGTAAAGATGCCGCCGATCAGTTCAATAATCGTCAATATCATCGTGCTGAACATCCCCATGTGAAGCAAAGCGTCCACGCAGGACAATGCAACCGGTAAATACAAAGATCTGCTGTTTTTGCCGGCGACCTGTTGAATCATTTTGAATATATACATCATATGGCTACCTCCTGAGTATAGCTTTTCCACATATCAGCATATCGCCCGTTTTCGGACAGGAGCTCATCATGCTTTCCTTTTTCTGAAAGCTGTCCTTCGTGGAATACGCAAATCTGATCCGCCCCGGTAATTGTATGAAGCCGATGAGCGATCATAATGGTTGTTTTCCCCTTCAACAAGTGTGACAGGGCAAGCTGGATCTTATGCTCATTTTCCAAATCTGCAAAGCTTGTTGCCTCATCAAAGATAATGATGGGCGAATCCTTTAAGATTGCTCGTGCAATACAGATACGCTGCTTCTCACCTCCGGATAATTTCACTCCGTCCTCGCCCAGCTTGGTTTGGTAGCCGTTTGGAAGACTCATAATAAAATCATGGATTTGCGCAGCCTTAGCGGCATCCTCCACTTGTTGGCGAGTAGCATTTTTGTTTCCTATGGCGATATTCTCATGAATGCTGTCGTGCAAAGTAAAGGTTTCCTGAAAGACGAAGGATACCAAGTCCATCAGATTTTCATTTTTCAGATCCAAAATATTCTTGCCGTCGATGCAAATTTTTCCGTCGGTGACTTCCCAAAATTTGGGAATCAGCTGTGCGGCGGTCGTTTTTCCTGCTCCGGAAGCTCCCACAAAAGCGGTTAGACTGCCCGCAGGCATGGTGAGGTTGATATTTTTTAGCACGTCGGACTTATCATAGCGGAAAGTAACATTCTCAAAGCTTACGCCATGAGGCTGTGTGCGGTCTAGTGTACTGTCTCCCTCGGTCGTGCAAGGCAACTCCATGATGTCCTGTATCCGTCCCACGCCGCTCATGATCTGACTGAACATCATGGCGAGGTTTAACAAATTCAGCAAGCCGGAGAGAAATACTATGCTCATAATCATAAAGTAAAGGTAATCTTGCTTAGGTAGTGTTCCACGGAAGTAGAGCATACCGCCCAATGGCAGTGCAAATAGGATTCCGCTTTCTACGAGAGCGACGAAAAGTCCATAGGTATAGCCCTGACTCTTGGTGCATTGCTTCCAAAAGGCGTTGTATTCATCTACGGTGCTTGCATAATCACGATAGCTCTCTGCCGTCATATTATAGGCTTTCATAACAGGCATTCCGTTGATAAACTGCATGATTGCCGTGTTCAATTTTTCCAACAGACGATGATAGGTCGGCATTTGCTTGCCGGTAATCGCCATAGCCGTGCCTTGGATGATGAGCCCCAATATCACCGGAACCAGAAGAGATAAGGACATCGGGATATTGATTGTCAACAGGTGAATAAAGACAATGATCGGCACGCAGATGGCTGCGGTCACATCCGGAATCTGATGAGCCAAGAATTTTTCAATCCGTTCCACATCCTCAATGATGACTTTTTTGATTTCTCCCGAAGCATGATCTGTAAAGAATCCCAAGTTTATCTTCGCAATATGACGGCTAATTTGCACGCGAACATTGTAAAGCGTATTAAAAGCTCCAACGTGAGAAAATGTTCCCGAAATGATGGAGAAAATAAACTTCCCAAGGATCGATACTGTGGCAATCAGACCATAGTGCAGGGCATTTCCTTCACCACCCAGCAAAACCAGAATACTTCGGTACACCATAACATAAGGCAAAAATGTACATAATGCACTGGCTATTCCAAACAACGCAGATACAAATAGATGTAATTTGTATTTCCCGGCCAGTTGCATTAGGTAAGCAGCGCCGGATTTTCTTTTCTTTTCCATATTTCCTCCTGTTATTCCCGCATGGCAGCCATTAGCTTCGCCGCCTCCTCAATTTGAAAATCATCAATTAAAGTACCATTACGGATCACCAGAGCCCTGCTACAAGTGGCAAGAGCACATTCCAGATCGTGGGTAATCATAAGGATGATGTGTCCCTTTGCCGCAAGTGCGTGAAGCTGCTCACTTACAGCGTGCATATTGCGACCATCCAGACCGCTGGTAGGTTCATCCAAAACAATCACCGGAGCTTCATTCAAAAGCGCGATCGCCAAGGCAAGACGCTGTTTTTGTCCACCTGATAGGGTAGCCGGGTGACGCTCTGAGAATTCATCTAAATTCAGGAGCGCCAACAGCTTATTCGCCCGCTGCATCAAAGCGGATGTCTCCTTTTTGCCGATCAAAAGCTCATCGGTCAGACTTTCTCCAAACAGCTGACTGTCCAAATCCTGCATGATATACCAGATTAGTCCGCGTCGCTTGTTCTTTTTCATCGGTTTTTCCGCGAAACGAATCATACCTGCATCCTCCTGTAAAAGTCCGGACAGCAGTTTCCCAAGCGTACTTTTTCCCGCAGCGTTTGGACCGATTATTGCAACGATCTCTCCCGGTGCACAGGAAAACGAAACATTCGACAAGACCGATTGAGTTCCAAAATGCTTGCACAGATTCTCCACTTTCAGTACCGGACCGGATGCAGTTTCTTTATAGCTCTGTGCAGAAATCGGCAAACGTAAAAGCTCCATACCGCGAAGCCCCCACTCCGAAATCTGTTCGTAGGATAATTCCTTCATTTCCTGCGGAGTCATTATGCTGATAATTTCGCCATTATTCATATAGACAAACCTATCCGCAATATCACGAAGATAGTAGAGTCTGTGCTCCGCAATCAGAATCGTTTTTCCTTGCTTTTTCAAAAGACGTACAAATGCAGCAAAATCCTCCGTGGCTCCCATGTCCAGATTGCCAGAGGGTTCGTCCATAACATAAATATCTGGGTCAATGGCCTCGGCGGAGGCGATTGCTACACGCTGACGCATACCGTAGGAAAGATACCTGACCTTTTGTTCTAACAGGTTTGTAATACTCAGCGTCTCCGCTGCACCCTGAACTCTTTTTACAATTTCATCATGGGAGATACCGTAATTTTCACAGCCGAAAGCAATTTCTCCGGCCACCTCATTGGCAAAGAATTGACTGCGTGGATCTTGAAATACATTCCCCACATATTTGCCGCGTTCCCAAGAGGGAATTTCATTCATGTTTTTTCCGAAAAGTTTGACTTCGCCACTCAATTCTCCTGTAAAAAAATATGGAATCAAACCATTTATTACGCGGGTTAGCGTACTCTTCCCACTGCCGGATGGACCTGTAAGTACAATGACCTCTCCCGGTCTTATGTTGAGATTGATATTTTTTAACTGGTCATCTGTGCTTGTATAAGAAAAGCTGAGATTTTTTATTTCAATTGTCGGATTCAATTTCTCACCTCACAATAAGATACATATTATCGCTGTTGATACAAACAAAACGATCATAATGCCGTCGCTTACAGCCATTTTATTCAGATAGTAACCCTTTTTCTTATATGGGCTCTCAATCCCACGGACAACACTGGATGCGGCAAGTTCGTCCGCAATTTTTAGCGAACGAAAGACCATAGGTACAATCACATACTCAAAGGTATTAAGAGGATGTAAGATGACTTGAAAAGGAGAACGCATAAGTCCTCGTGTTTTCATAGCGTCCAGCACATCGGAAAACTCCGAAGCGACCGTAGGAATAAAACGCAAGATAACAATCACCGTCAACCTTATAGAGGATGGCAACGGCAGTTGCCGAAGCGCTGTTGTGAGTTTGCCAGACGGTGCCTGTGAAAGCAGGTAGACCGCCATAAAAACGGGAATCAACTCAATCAGAAAGGTAAAGAGCATTGGAGAGGGTATATTGATCCCATATCGCACATTGAAAATGAGCCATCCGTAGCTGATGAGAAAAGAGATTAAAAACTTTAATCCCGTTTTTAAGCATCCGAATATCGCCATCACCAAAAACAACGCAGTCGTATAAGCAATATGCAGCCACATATTTTTGCAGAAAAAGGCTACGGTACAAACACAGATGGACAGTATCAGCAATGTAAAAATATTGACACGGCGAATTATTTTTCCGTTGTTTATTATTTTCCCCATTACTTCACGATCCCGGCTTTTTGAAAATGGCGTTTCAAAATCCGCTGTCCGAAGAGGCAACCGAGTAAGGCAAGAACCACCGTGATAGCGCAGGCTCCAATCATGTGCCACGGATTGGAGAGCATACCCAGTTGCATATCAAATACTTCCTTTGAAAATCCCTCCGTAGATGCCTTCGCCACATAGCTTTCCCATGCTGCCCAAATTGGAACAGCGTTTCCGATAATCATACCAAGCCCGTAGCAAGACCAACCAATAGCGTTGCGCAAAGGTTTCCGATAACTGTCCTTACCAAGCATAACAAGCTCGCAAAGAACGCCTACCAGCAAGAAATAAGGAAGCAGGAACACATAACCTCCGAGAGCGCTGATGATGCCAAACACAGTACTCCAAATCAGCAAAATCCCATGTTTGTTCAGACGGTTGGCAACAACGAGGTAAAATGTTGCGCAGAAAAACTCCTGAATGCCGGCAGCAAGGTAGATGTAGAAAAATGGAAACGGTAGTGTCAGCGTGCCAACGGCTCCGTATACTGCAAAGGTCAAGACCATCATGGCTGCAATCACCATCACATCTCGTGTAACAAATTTTTTCTTTTCAGTCGTAGTATTCATATAGATAACTCCTTTCAAAAAATAGATCTGTAGGATACACAAAGCGATAAGTTATATTGGGCTAACTAACATACAAAAAAACACCTCCTTACGCAAAGTACAATTTCCATGCACTGCCAAAAAAATCCGCAATGAGGCGTATTCTGTCAAGTGCCTCCTCTTTTTCCAGCTTATGACGTACAATCTCAAAGATCGCATAATACTGTGCACTAAGTAGAACGTGGATTTCATCCGGAGTTAACGCACGGCAAGGGTAACCACGCCGGATCATCTCCTGCTGAAATTCATAAGTTTGCTTTTCTCTTTCCGCAACAAGCTGATCTACAAAGTTTTCGTAAGCACTTCCCGCTGATTTGCTGATGAGCAGATAGAATGCATCATTGTTAGCAAAAATGTATTCCACCAGCATAGAAATGACCTCTTCCGAAATGTTCCACATGTTTTCAGGGCATCCATCTGTTAGAGAATCAAATCCTCTTTTTTCACCTTTGCGATATAACTCCAACATATGGTCTGCTACAGGTGAAACAAGTGACGCAAACAAACTTTCCTTATCAGCAAAATATCGAAAGATTGCTCCGGTGGTCAGTCCGGCTTGTTTTGCAATGTTACGAACCGAAGCATCACTATAACCCTTATCCATGAACTCGATTTTTGCCGTATCCAAAATTAATTGTTTTGTATCGTCGCTTTTACTCATTATGAACTCCTTTTTATAAAAATAGCGGTGCTATTTTTATTATACCTAAATTTACACCCTTGTCAAGATAGCAGTGTTATTTTTATTTGACAAACCTACAAACTTTATCAATGAAAACTATCATCATAAAAATCTTTGCACGAAAATCAAGTTTGATTATCATCCCAACTCTCTATGAAATTTTATTTCTCCATACCTACCTTTTGAAGTTTTTTCAAGAAATTTGGATTTTTGAATTTTTGGCAAAAAGCAACTTTCCATTGTTGTAGAGATTAAGGAATAAGTGGAATAGCAAGCATAGGAAAGGGGTACCCTTTCCGTAAAAAATCTCTTTTTTCCGCAGTTCCGGAGATAGAGATTTTGCTTGTTGGGAAGTATCCCAAACCCTCTATGAAAACGGAAAGGAATTTTGCCTATGGAAAATAGAAAAAGAAATATACAGATTAAATTCCGTGTTACGGAAGAAGAACGCACTTTGATAGAAGAAAAGATGAAACAGGTGCCTACAAGCAACATGGAAGCGTACCTTCGGAAAATGGCAATAGACGGATATATTATTCAAGTAGATCATAGCGATGTAAAGAAAATGCTGGCTGAACTTCAAAAGATCGGGGTTAATATCGACCAAAACGCAGAGAAAACTAGCCACTTTCGTAGTAATTTAGGATATAAAAACAATGGCTACCATATTAATAGCCACTCTGCAATTCTTAAAATAAGCTATAATGAAATATAAGAATATGAAATCGACTGTACATCGTATATGCTTGTGCCAGTACACTCAAAAATACTTGGGTCAAACACTGCTAAATTTGTACCTTTTTTAGACATTGTGCTTCTGTACTCTATGCCATCATATCCTTTACTGCGTATGAAGTCGCTAATATACTGCGTTGGAAGATAATCAAGCACATTATCATTCCGCAGTGGCTTTGCTATTTCTTGAGCAACCATTCTAAGATGCTCAATATTCATAGCATACTGTGTAAAGTCAAATCCATAATTAATCCCAATAAATGGGCTAATGCGGTCAATATTTGCAAGGTTGATAACTTCGATATCCCTTAAAAGCTCGAATCGTCCAACCGAAACGAAGTCATATACACCTGCACGAATTTCGTACAATGTCGTTTCTATTGAATCCGCAAGATAAAGAATGCTGATACCTGCTGGATTAACACGCCCACCCTTCGCTTTGTTATCAGGAGGTGGTCCCATTTCCGCTTTCGTAAAACCTTTTTCATTAGGGCATATTCGTGAACGAAACATTACTTCGCCCTTACGATGAGGTTCTACAGCACACCGTAAAAATATGAACAGCTTGTCTGTATTGATATAGTCGCTGTGAAATCGATTCTTACTCTTTATCCCTTTTACAAAGTCGTCCCAACAGTTATTCTTTAGAATGGAATTTTCCTCTAAATAATCGCGATCTTGACCTTGCTTAATTCCTACAGGACTATCAAACAAGTTTGGCTGTTCTTTATATCTGTCGGTGCATATTGCTGTGATAAGCTTATAAGCCACATCGGGTCTCAAATTGAATATTCGCAAATTGCTGCAAAGAACATTTTTCAATAGGTCTGTTTTTTCACGAGGGAAGTCAGCGGGTAAATCTGATATTGGGGTATAAACATCTAATAGATCGTCAAGGAGTTCGGCGATTGTCTGGTCTGTTCCAATTTCGTATAAATGGACATTATTACTCCCGCAAAATTCGCAATCCCCAATCGTTTTATTCCCGTCTATGATTGCCTTGATTTCAGCGTCTGCAAAACAATTACTACAGCAAAACATACGCATTACTCCTTGCTAAGGTATTTACCCATCAATTCAAGGTGATGCATTAGCGAAAGCTTCTTTACTGTTCCAAGACCAGGATATGACTGCTGTTCGTAATGCTCTAAAAAAGTTTGAAGACCTACTGTAATCTCAACAGGGTGCGGGTCGGCATTATACCACGCAGCCAATTTTGATACTGCTTCGTAGAATTTCAACGCAGGATTTGTTATATCTTCGTTGGAATCCGATACGAAATGTCGAACACGCAAAGTCCTGTCTAGCGCAAAATACACTATATGGATAGCTACCGCATAAGGCGCAAATCCAGCCTCAAGATACTCATTACCTACTACTGAATAGTCTGAAAAGCCAACGAATCCATCTTCGTTGTAGTATAAATGGTCATCAGAAAAGAACTCATCTTCAATATCTTGGTAGTCTGCGTTTCTGTCTCGCTTCTCAAACTTGTCATCAAGTAAAACTTTGTGGTGACGTACTTTACGTCTAAATACGCTTTCATCCGGCATCAAAACATAACGAGGAATCACTGTTTCAAATTCTTTTTCATATAGGTTCAAATAATCTCGATCGGTATTGATAACAAGCAAATCTGCTTTATTGACACCGTTCTTATCCCATAAATCAAGCAAAGATTTTGCATTTCTCTGCATTATGAGCGATTTAATTATGACTGAATCCTCATATTGCTCTGAAAACCGTTGCTTATACCCTGCCTCTCTTGACTGACCTTGGACATCATACCAGTCAGACATAAATGTTCCTACTACGGGATTTCGGATAATCGAAATAGGTTGTTTGGCCTTAATATATTCCTCCATCATATTCACAAGTGTGGGCGAGAGTTTTACAGGTTCAACGATGGGTGTAACGAAATTACCCAAAAGGTTGTTTGTTGCCAACTCACGTAGTGCAAGCAACTCGTATTGTCGACCTCGAACATACGGGAAATACATAAATTTATCCTCCATATTTTTGATTTAGAAACTCTGTGATCGTTTGCCAATCAGATGTAGATGGTTTGGCAAAATATATTAGTGATTTTAATTCGTAGGGTATTTTTTTAAATTCGCTAACCTTAATCCGATTCCGCATTTTAAGCTGTTTAAGGGTCATCTTATGGGCATGAATAATAGGAATCTGTGAGAATTGCTTTAAACATTCATCATAATAGAATACCTGCGTAGTGTCTGGCAATTTGCCAAAATATTGTAGTAATATGTTCTCGTACTCATGTTTGTGTAGCAGCTTGAAAATAGCTGTATAATCAAGCTGAGAATTATCTTCTACAGGTTCTTTGCGAAATTTCATGCTAACTGTATTCCTTGGAGTAAGTACATAAATTCCTACTGGTGTATCTTTGAGAATATTCACAGCGCGATTATATTGGTTTTCTGATGTGACAACACATACATAGTTAAAAGCCTTGAAATAATCTCGCAACTGATTATTTAAACGATCAAAAGTATCAAGTTCTGTCTTTATCTCATATACGACGGCTTTACCATTAATTAAAATAAAATCGGCTTTCGATTTACAAATTGGAACCTGTGTCAACGCCGTTGTAGTATTTATGCTATGCTTTCCAAGCAAAAGTTTATTTAGCAAAGTATTTTGATAAAAATATTCGTTGCGATATGATTTTGACATAAATTTATACACTTCGCTTATCAGGGCTTCGTTATCTTTATTCTCTGGGTCATTTACAAATCGTTGGATCACAGTTTCATAAATAGTATTGTTAGCACTGACCATATCAAAAAAGACATTCTGGGTAAAGAGCCGATTTAAGATGATATTATTTTCTTTCAAATCTTGCCCTCCCTTCAGATAAGACACAAATATTTACTTCTATTATACCACACAAGTCAAATCTTTGACAGCATATACATATGGATATATTTTAGGTGCTATAACCACCATAAAAAGTAATGTAAATCTATAAAGGGATACTCACTATATAGCTTTGTTACTGTTGTTCAAATTAAATCTGCAGTCAGTAAAATACAATATATCCATTGTTTTTTTCTTAAAGCTGCCATGCTGATACTCCTTTCATTCTTATTTGTTACGCAGTTAAAGGACGATTTTGAAGGAAAAGGTATATTGCCCTTGCTATATCAAAACCGCCATCTAAAAGCCTTGTATTTCAAGTCCTAATTTGCTTCTACTTCGTAACATGGGCATGAAAAAAGCAGTGTCCTTATACTTCCTTTACAGAAGCGAAAGATCACCGCTTTTACGATTTCCTATTTAATTTTGATCCCTGCAACATACCTTATGGCATCTGTGATAAAATACTTTTATTCGCAAGAGTTTTTACAGCATATTAAGGCTTTTTCCTCAAAAGTAGTAAATTGGTAGTAAATTCAACTTGTTCTCTTGCAAATATCCTTGTATTCCAAGGGGTTTGAGGGTTAATTATTAAAGTTTATTTTTAAACACAAATCAAAAATAATATTTCATCAGAAATGTCGCTGCTATGGGAAGCGTAATCAATGAGATTAGCGTAGTCAAAGACACAACCTCCGCCAACCTGTTGCTTTTAATTCCCTGTTGCTCTGCTATTGCCGCCGGTACCACTGCTGCCGGAAATACGCTGGCAAAGACTATCACCAGTCTCACATTCACATCTAAAAATGAAAATCTCTCGACTGCTAAAAACGTCAATATTGGAATTGCAAACATGGAAAATATATTTACCAAATTTATGTACTTATGCTTCAAAATCTCCATTATTTTACTTGAGCCCAACTGCACTCCGATTATTATCATGGATAGAGGAATTGTCATATCGCTAAGATATATTATCACCTCATTGACCATCTTAGGTGGTCTCCAGCTCAACACGAGACATACCACGCCGATTATTATTCCTATTATACAGGGATTCAACATATCCTTTAGATTGCTCCTGAGATTAGCTTTTACGTCTTTTCTGCCCATTTTCAACAGCAGCGGTACTACGCCGTAGAGGTAAAAACAGCTTATAACATTATGCATCACCATAAAATAGAAAATATCTTCTCCAAATATCGCTTTCGTAACCGGAAATCCCATAAATCCGTTGTTTACGCTTGTTATAGCGACTACATACAGTCCTGTCTCCTCTATTGGCTTAAATTTCAGAATCTTTACGATAATTATACTGAATACGGTAGCAACCACGAAAAACACCGCCGCTCCTATGACTACCTGAAATGTGGATTTCACAACCTGCGGCGATAATTCTTTCATATAAATTGACGATGCTGCCATGCAAGGTGCCGTTATGTACATCATTAAATTTATAAGATACTTTCTGGATTCGTCAGGCAATATCTTTTTTCTATTAACTATGAACCCTAAAAGGACAAGGGAAAATATGGCTATAACCCTTCCAAATACTACTGCCATCCTTTAAACTACCTCTCTCATTTTTTTCACACTTCATATGTCCTCGCAAAGCCTCTTCAAATACTCGCTGTTAGTCATGGACTTTCGCCAATTTCTTTCTGCCTCTCACAACGAGTATAACTCCAACTATTGATGATATTGCACTGTGCAAAAACAGTAATCCGATAATCCACTTTCTCATCGTTCGCTCCTTTGTAACATGTCATAAATGTTAATTTGCTCAAACTCAACCAAGTTTCTTCATTTCAAGTACTAGTATACCATCTAAGCTCAATTTTGAAAAGACCGCAGGTTGTCATGCATATGAACACAATATAAAACGCACCGTTTCACCATTGTGAAACGATGCATTTGCTCGCTCATAAAATCTATCTTCGGCGATTATCCCTGTAAACGTTCAACTAAAGCCCAAATCGCTTTTGCGCTGTTGAAATTTTCGGGAATGATATCCGGTGCTGTAATCTCAACATCGAACTCATCGTTAATCTCTCCTACAATTTCCAAAATCGCAAAAGAATCCAAAAGTCCGTCATCGATCAGCGTTGTCGTATTTTCAAAATCAACATCCGGACTAACTTCTTCCAAAATTTCTAACAATCTTTCCATTTTTTTCTCCTTTTACCCATTCTACATTTTACCCTTAGTGCAATTCCCAACATCACACTAATAATTTAATTCGAAAGCCTCAACTCTATCTCTCATCATCTTCAGTCCCTTTTCCTTTTCATACAGAAATACCTTAGGTAAGTCTCTGCTCAGGAAAAGCGCTGCAGTTTCCGTCATTGAATACGCCCCCGAATTCTTAAACTCAAGTATATCCTGTAATTGCGGATTTGTCAAAGGCATTCCCTTGACCAAGTTATCATTTATAGTGCACAAAGAACCGCAAACATTGGCGTTATCAGAACCTCCCATATAAATTTCTCCATTTCTCTTCAACTGCCTGTACCAAGGTTTCTTCATTGCCATCATCTGACCGAAATAGTTCAGCTGATGAATCCCCCCGTCTACTATGCAAAAATCTATATCGCAATTATGTTTTTTATCTACTATAGAAGTGTAGTACCTGCCACACGATGCAACGATAAACCTCCCGATTTCCAGAGTTATCCTGCCCGAAAATTCCATTTCGCTCAACAGCTTTGAAAATTCCTCAAGCAGAATTACGTCTTCTCTTCTCGCATTCGCCTCGCTTTCTTCTTGAGACATTTCGGCTTCACCTTTTTTAGCTTTCGGCTGGAAATATTCAAAGAAAAATCCCGTACCGAACTCCAGCTCTTCGGCTTCAAATTCATAATCTTCCTTCAGTTTTTTGATGAGGCTGTCACAATAATTGAGCTCTTCCTTGTAAATTTTTAAATTTTTTCTCTGCGTTCCTGAAAAATGCTGTATTCCTACGATATTGACACCTTTGTACTTCGCTCTGTCAGCGATTATCTCACACAGTTCAACCTCATCTATACCGAACTGATTTCCCGTTGTAATTCTCAATATCATATTTACCACGATATCGTTTTCAACGGCAGCATCATTGACTAAATGGAACTGATTCACAGACTCTGCCGTATACAAGATATCATCTTTATACGCAGCTACTATTCTCTTGGTATCTACCGCTTCTTTATAAACGCCCGAAAGCACCACCTTTTTCATCGGAACTTCGGCTTTTTCGCATATTTTAAACTCTCCGGGTGAACAGACTTCATATCTGTCCACAACTTCATCTATATCTCCTACTACAAAAGGATTTGCTTTCATCGCATAGCATATTCCGATTTCTTCGCCCAGAGTATCCTTGATCATCTTCAATCTGTCTCTTAGAACGTCTAAATCGAATACATAGGCGGGAGTTCCCGTATTTTTCACTATCTCATCATAAGACGGTTTATATCCATTCATTTTCTCACCCTCTGTCTCTTTCGTTAAATTTATACTTCATGCCTCGGTGGAAAGACTTCCGTCATTTCTCCATAATAAAATCAAAATTCAATAAAAATTCTACACGTATTACAGCAATTCCGCTTCCGCCTCAGCTTCAATCATTTCCTTTAACTTGCCTCTGTCTATTTTACCATTTTTGTTCAAAGGAAATCCACCTATTTGTATATACACATTCGGTAACATAAATACAGGTAAAGTCTTCTTCAATTCTCTGTGAAGGTCTTTTCTGCCAATCTCTCCTTCGTAGAACGCATGGATTTTATTGTTCTCAAATATGCAACAAACCCTTACGATCTCTTTTACTTTGTCTATAGCCGTTTCAACTTCTCCAAGCTCTATTCTATGTCCCATGTGCTTTATCTGGAAATCTTTTCTGGACGAAAAACACAACATTCTGTTATCATCATAAAAACCTAAATCTCCGGTTCTGTAGATTGTTTCCAAATACTTATCATTTAGAGGATTTTGGCAGAAAGCTCTTTCGGTCTGTTCTTTGTTGTTATAGTACCCCATGACAACTGCCGTTCCACTTACACAAATTTCACCAAGTCCGCTGTTAGGCTCTCTCTCTATCAATTTATTTTCTTCATCCAACAGAAAAACTCTCTCGTTTCTAAATGATTCTCCTATGGGAATAACCTGTCCCGGTTCATATTCTTTGTTAATCACATGGTATGTGCAGTTGCATGTTATCTCCGTAGGTCCATACAAGTTCACATATGTCACGTCCGGCAGATGATCCTTCCAAATGTTCAGATGTTTTATAGGCATCACTTCGCCGCTGAACATAACTTTTTTCAAATCAGTGGGAATTTTGTAATCGAAGCCTTTCAACGTACTTATTATACAAACCGCCGAAACTGCCCATATTATAGTGGATACTCTTCTTTCCACCATAAAGTCTAACAATGCTGCCGGCATTGAAAAATACTGTTTAGGTATGATCTGCATGGTCGCACCTTTTGAAATTGTCGAATAGATATCCTTCACCGATACATCAAAATCCCAAGGTGCCTGATTTCCTATAATCTCATTTTCATCTATTTCAAAGGTTTCAGTAAAAACATCGATGAAATCTATTAAACTCCTGTGATTTACCACTACGCCTTTCGGAACTCCCGTGGAACCCGACGTGAAAATTCCATACAACGGATCCACATCGATATGCTCTTTTCTAACTCTTTCGATCACGTCTTCATCTACGTCGCCCTCAAGTTCCTCAAGCATTATTGTATTCCCTTGAAAGTCCAGTTTCTTCAAATCACGTTCGAATTCCGGTGACGATACTATGGTATTTACATCCAAGGTCCCCAGAATGTGATCCAATCTGGTTTTGGGTTGCTTCAAATCCATCATCACATAGAAACATCCTCCGTACAAAATTCCGAAGAACAGACTTATGGCATCTACGCCTTTTTCCATAAATACGGGAATAGGTGTATTCTTATCAAATCTCTTTCCCAAACTGCTTCCTATTGACTTTGCTCTAACCACCAGCTCAGAATATGTTATTTCTTTCTTAACGTCTGCAAATGCAACTTTATCAGGATACTTTTCGGCACTTCTTTCCAGGTATTCCAAAGCGTTATACATCTTTCATCCTCCAATCTCTACACTACCGGTTCACGGCGTCTTAGGCTCGGGTTTCTCTTTGTTTCCTTTCTTTTTAGGTGGGCTTTCACCGTTTTTCGATTCGTTTTCCTCTTTATCAGTTTTATCTTTTACCGGTGGGGTACCCTTTCCGGGCTTGACATTAGGATTTGCGTGGCTTTTCTTCTTCCTCACCTTAGGCTGCGAAGTCTGAGGTAACTTCTGTCTCGGCTGTTTGGAATTATCCGGTTGCACAATTTCAGGTTTACCTTTTTTCTTCTTTCGTTCCTTCTCTAAGTCGGCTTGACGCTTTTTATTCATTATCTTGCCTTTTGTTTTCAGGAAGCTCTCATATTTTTTGATAGTTCCATTAACTATGTGGTCGATAACTTCGTAGTTGTAGTGCATAGGGTAAGGTAACTCTTCATCTATTTTCTCAGTTATCCACTTGTAAGTTTTTTCATAAACCTCTACGTTCTCTTTCCACAACTTCGTGTTTCTAGCATCCAAGTTGGATTTTATTCCCATCGGCTTTATCACCTTGTCATAGAAATAGTCCGTCATCTTTCTCTGTCCGTATACGTTCAGATGTCCCTTGTTGTAAAAATCATTCTTTACATCCAGACCTATCTGGTTTACTTCCTTTGTAAAATCGTACGTTTTAAATCCGTACTCCTTGCATATTTCAAGGGCTGTATTAACCCTTCTCTTTGCAAGTAAATCCTTTGGGTTTCTGCTGTCGTAGAATACCGGCATATTTACAAAAACTACATTTCTTATGTTCTCTCTCTTCAAATATTCCAGCAATCTGTAAAACTGCTTTTTAGTCTTAGGTTCCAGTGGAGACTTCTTGTTATACTTGTTCATATCCATGGCGTATTGCCGAGGAAAGGCGTCTCTATTTTTATTCGCCTGTCCTTCTATTCCGCTAATGGTCAACAATCTATTATCTCTTTCCGCCTTTAACTCTCTCTTGGTCATTTTATAGGAATCTTTAAACCTTATTATATTGGAATGATATTTCAAAATTTTATGTCTGTATGAAGATTTTTCACCTTCTACCAGCGTATCGATCCCTTCGTTTCTAACATCTGATTCCGGCATGTTATCCAGCCACATTCTCGTATACCCTTCAGCTACTGCACGTCCGTCATCGTACTGTGCTCCGTTTAATGAAATTACGTACAGTTTGGGATTCTGGGTTTTTCTGATGGCTTTTATCTGATTTTCCGGCAATCCCATATGTGCTCCTGCCGTAGCTATATTGTAACTGGTTATATCATGTTTCTTCCAAAGGTATTCCGGGGAAAATCCGGTATACATCTCACTGGCACCTATATAAGCCACGTCTATGGTATTTTTAGGCATGTTGAACAAGTTCTTAATTCTGACCTCATGAGAAGAATATTGATGAGCCGAAAATTTAGCGACTACAAATATGGCGAAACAAAACATTCCCAACATGACAAAAATCTCTATTAAGTTTTTCAGTTTTTTTGACTTCATATTTTGATACTCTCCTAGAATTGCACGTACGTAAACTGATTCTGATCAAATCCCGGGCCGTACATTCCAAGTCCGACTAACATTATAAATCCTATGAGATAAACTGCCCACCTTATTACGAAATTTCGATTTTCCAGAAAGGTCCTAACGTGGACTTTTTCCTGCATCAAATCGACTATGAACAATATAATGAGAACCGTCGGAATTACCATTATATCGTTAATTCCGATTTTCAGTTTTAAAAATTCCGCCACGTAATTGCCGGGAATATTGAATATGTTTAACGATTGCTTGAATATTACCCAAGCCTCGTGTAACCCCTCCGCTCTGAATATTATACATCCTACACATGTCAGCCAAAACGATCTCAGTATCTGCCACAAAATGAATATCTTGGAAGATGTATTTATATGTAACAGCTTGTTCATCCCGTCGAATATCGGCTTCATCATTCCACCCAGACCGACTACGAGACCGTAGTATACACCCCAGATGATGTAGTTCCAACTGGCTCCATGCCATATACCTATCAGCAAAAATACCAATACGTTACCCATCGCTATGGGCAGAGTCTTTCCAAACGTGTCCCCACCATGTTTCTTGGCAAACTTGCTGAACTTTTTCATAGCCGATGTCAATGCGAACGGATAGAACACGTAGTCCTTCATCCATGCTCCCAGCGACATATGCCACCTGCGCCAAAATTCGGCGATGGTTCTGGAAAAATACGGTCTTTTGAAGTTTTCCGCCATTCTTATCCCCATGGTCTGAGCTATACCTCTTACTATATCCACTCCTCCTGAAAAGTCGGTATAGTCCTGAATCGCATACAGAAACACGCCAAACGCCACCAGCGGTCCCGACATGTTGTTATGACCCGCGAAAACAGTGTCGACTACTATCCCCACTCTGTCGGCGATTACCATCTTTTTAAAATAACCCCATGCTGCCAGCTGTATTCCGAATTTTATATTGCGCGGATCCATCTTTCTCTCTTCAAAGAGCTGACTCGACAACTCCTTAAATCTTCCTATCGGTCCCAAGAACATCTGCGGGAAGAACGACACAAAAAGAGCGACCTTTCCTAAATTTTTCTCCGCCTCAACTTTCTTCCAGTATACGTCTATCACATAGGACATCGTTTGGAATGTGTAAAATGATATTCCCAGCGGCAACAGCAACTTCAAATGCGGAACCGTCGTCGTCTGATGTAAAAACGGCTTCAACAGAGCGTTTATGTTATCTGCAAAGAAGTTATAATACTTCAAAAATATCAATACTCCGAAGTTTACCACCAGAAGTCCGATTAAAACTCGTCTTCTTCTCTTCTTTGCCGTATCTTTTAGCTTTTTCTTTTCTTCTTTTGTCAGAATTTCTTTGCCTTCTGCAAGCATAGCCTTTTCTCTCTTGTGATTTTTGCCTATCATAAGAGCCGCTATATATGATGTCAACGTTGTCATCACTATAAACGGTATGAACTTTACACTGGCGAAAGCGTAGAAAAAATAGCTCGCTATCAACAAGAGTATCCATTGAAATCTCTTTGGTACCACGTAATACAACACTATTACCGATAACACAAAAACTCCAAAAGCTATGGTGTTAAAAGACATATTCAATCCTTTCAAAAAATAAAATTCCTCTTATACTTTACCACATTTATCCGGGGTTTGTCTTTACAAAAATCTCCATTAAACATACAATTTTGTCACTTTTCCCCTTGCATCGAACACGGCATGGTAAATCATCTCAAATTACCGTTCACCGCTAAAATATCTCTACATAAAAATCACATATCAACTCCGCTGTCACGGCAAGCAATTTTTGAAATTTTCATTAGAGTAATATATCACACAAGTATGAAACGAATATGAAATAACATAAAACCGTTTCCACAATAGTAAATATCATCGGATATTTACTATTGAAGCTGTGGTTTAGGTTTTTCTTTATCCTTTCCCTCATTAATCGTCTCGAAGGTCATTTTCTTTCTCCTGACAACAAGTCCCACCAATGCGTGCAAAACTACAGCACACACGATGGATATCAATATCACTATACTGTATATTCTTATATCATAAAGCTTGTATCCCATAAACTTGGCGGCTTTTCTTACGGTCACATGAGTCATATACAGCTCCAGTGAATACTCTCCAATTTTTGATAAAAGCCTGTAAAACTTGTTCCATTTCAACAATTCCAATACCAAACAGCAAAGCAAAATCAGACTCAGCGCGAATACTCCGCTTATAATTCTCTTTGAATATTGGGAATACTTGATTAATAATGCAGATGCCCTCAATATCAGCCCTGTCAGTATTATTAAAACCGTAACCCACTTCTTCATATTGACACCTTGTATAATCATTTTGGCAAAACAGGCTCCCAATATGAAAATCGGAATTCTCGTGATTACTATCTCAATTTTCGCAAACAATGACGGATTTGCCATATTGAGTATGAAATTTCCTATTAAAACTATCACTATCAGAGTCAGCCCGTCTTCTACCGACTTTTGCCATCTTTCATTTTCCACTATTTTAAAAATTATCGGAAATAGAATATAGATTGCGACCATTGCTCCTACAAACCACAGAACGATCTCTTTTCTCGTAAATATGCTGATAAGAGAAAAATCTTCTATGAATCTGGCAAAACCCTTATCTTTGAGTACTAAATCCACTGTAACCCAATATGCTATTCCCACGGGAATATATGGAATTAAAAGGCGTTTCATCCTGTTCTTATAAAATGTACTCATCTTTCTATTTTTATGAAGCGAATAGAAAAGTCCCATTCCTGACAAGAACATAAATACTTCTACCCCTACGCTGTTAATCGTTTTCATGTACCAGAACTGGAAAAATTCTTTTGCGATTATTTTGCTTTTATATGCTATATAAAAATCTTCTGTAAAGTGAAATATAATTATGCTGATAATAGCTAATCCGAACATCACATCTCTGTATTTGCTGATCAGTTTTAAATTCATTCATACCTCCTGTTCCACTTTATGCATTTTACATTAAATCTCAATATTTTTCAACTCATTATAGAGATTCTCTATGCCGATGAAATAATTTCTGCTGATGTATTAGTATTTCAACTCGAATTGTGGTAAACTCTATTGTAGTTTATATTTACAGAGTCGCTTTTCTCTATAGTAAAACTCTGTAGCCAAACCATGTAAAAAGAGGAGATTCTATGGTATTCGTACTGAGAGTTGCGAGGATAATCTTAAATGCAATTTATATTATCTTCAAAATATTCCCCCAGAAAAATAAAGTTCTTTTTCTTAGACAACAATCTGATGATCCCACATTGGACATTTTGATGTTGCGTGATAAAATCAGAGAGCTTCATCCAAATTGCAAAACGGTCTTGATGTGCAAAAGCGTGCCCAAGTCTTTTTTCGGAAAAATCGGCTACTGTTTTTACATGTTGGGTCAGCTATTTCAACTGGCTACGTGTAAGGTCGTTATTTTAGACTCTTACTCCATAGTGAGCCTGATTAAAAACCCGAGACCTATGGTAGTGCAAATGTGGCACTCGATTGGCACTATGAAGAAATTCGGATACAGCACTATAGGCAAAAAAGAAGGTCATTCCAGGGTCATGGCTGATGCTATGAGAATGCATAAAAACTATGATTACATCCTCTGTGCCGGGAAGGGCTATGTGGATCATCTATGTCAGGGATTCGGTTATCCGAAGGAAAGCATCGTGGTTTTGCCTCTTCCCAGAGCAGAATACCTATTAGATCAAAAATTGCAGGCAGAAAAGAAATCGAAAATATTGCTGGCACATCCCAATCTATCTCGAGGAATAAATGTTCTATATGCCCCTACATATAGAAAAGACCCCTCGGAAGCTGAAAATTTTAAAAAAGCTGTTTCGAAACTTGAAGAAGCCTTTGCCCCGTATGCTGAAGACTTCAATTTGATTGTAAAAGCTCACCCTTTGGCTAACATATCGTCTAAATACGATAACTTTTCTACTGTGGATATGCTCAGTGTTGCTGATGTCATGATAAGCGATTACAGCTGCATGATTTACGAAGGCGCCATAATGAATATTCCAATTTATTTCTATCCTTACGATTTTAATGACTACATGAGAGAAAGAGATACCTACATATCCTACATGATGGATCTTCCGTCTGAACCCCATTTCGATGCACAAAGTCTGGTTTCGCATATTCTCCAGAATTCTTACGACATGGACGCTTTAAAAAACTTTAAGGATACGTATATTGATCTCTCTTCCGATACCATTACCGAAGACATCGTCAAACTGATAGAGCCTTATCTATCTTAGATGGAATTTTCAAATTAATTTAATCCTAATTGCGTATGTGGCTATCAAAACATACAAAAAACAGATGCTCAAATTTATCCGCATCTGTGCTTTCTCGACTATATATAGTTTTCGCCATAAAGTGAGATACCTGCTCGCAAGCGTCGTATCTGTATTCTACCCTATTCTCTGAACGATTTCATCCGATCACTTATCATCGTCTATTTCATTCAGTCTAGGAAAGTCCTGATTTCTTTCCTTACGTCTCTTTACCTTATATGCGACCAATACTATAACTCCCATGAGTATAATGCCTATGTATATTCCTTTTTCCAAATCTATTTTCATCTGTTCATCCTCTATCTGAATCTCTTTACATGAAGTCCACGGCAACATTACCGATCGGTTCAAATATTTCAAATTATACTGTCATATATATTTTATCATTTAATAATTGTCTTTCAAGATATTTTTATCCTTTATTTTCAGACCTTTTGCATCTTTCTTGCGGATCATTGAACATCTGCAGTGCTATATACAGCTTGCTATAATATCTGATAATTGATGCTCCGTTGTTTTTGTAATTTTAAATGGTCCTAACCTGCGATAAACGTTATTATCGTTCCGATGGAAATAAACGGTGCAAAGGGAATATACAACCCTTTATCAACGCTCGTTCTCTTTCTTTTGCAGCACCATACAAATCCCCCGAACACACCTGCAAGTACGGTCCCTATAGCCATTATGCCTAGAAGCTCTTCAAACTCAAATATCGTACCGAGAGCAAATATCAGCTTTATATCTCCACCCCCAAAAGCGTTCTTGACGAAAAAGTTAAGGCATATGATAAATATCGGTATGATGCTTGCTGTCAGACATTTCAACGCAATTTCGGAAAATATGCCTTTGATGTTTATAAATGCTGATTCTGTTGAAAAACTGCCCGTCCAATTTTTCAAGACACAATTCACGCATATTAGGCTTATACCTATTATGCATACGAGCAAATTCATCCTGTCCTCTATAATTTTATGTTTTATATCTTCTATGCTGATTTTTACCAAGATTACTGTCAATGCAAAATATCCTGAGATATTTGACAGAATTAAGAGCAACTCACTGTTTATCTTCACCTATTATTATGCGAATTTTCCCTTCTCTCGATATACCGAATATGTCTTTATTTTCCCCCATGAGTTGCAGCAATCGTTTTACGCATTCTTCGGTTATTATCTCTCCGGAGCATACGAAAGGAATTCCCGGTGGATACGGGATTATTGCATCTTTGCTTATACAACCCATGGAATCTCTTAAATACACTTCCGCACTTTCACCTTCCGGACCTATGTACTCTCCGGGCTTGGGTATCGAGAAACCGTTATCAACGCTTATGCAATCGCTGTCTTCTACGGAGAATTTTATCATACTTTCATCTCCTTTCCATCCTGTTTTATTCAATTGTTCATCAGACGTACTTTTTTCGTCGCCACATGTCTCTTTTCGCTCATCAGCATCGATTTCAGACCTTCTTCGTCTAATGTCCATATCGCAAGCAGAACTTTCACATGAATTGTAATCCACATTTTCTCTTAGTTTAATTTTTCTTCTCTCTTTTATGCTCCATACGATATCCTTTACGGCATCTAAAAGTTTGTCGTAGTCTTCTAGCGAGTTTCCGATTCCCGTCAGTGCCATCACTATATTTCCTGCAGCAAGCTCCACGTCTATTCCTCTATCAGTCAGCAATTTTTCAAAAGTACCGCCGTCAATTCCCATTTTCTCCAGCGACAAGTTGATCTTCGTCCAGTCTAAGTTTTCATCTTCCACCACGGTAACTTCCGGAATTTTCGCCATCTGCTCATAGAATCTTTTCACGTTATTTTTCCAGTTTGCAAAAACTTCATCTCCGTGTTTTTCTATTATATCAGCATTTATATCCAGTGAAAGCATCAATATGTACGATGGGCTTGTGCTCTGAACCAATTGTAATTTATCAAAGATATTCCTTTCGTCCACTCTGTCAGTCATCACATTCAACACGGCACTCTGCGTAAAACTGCTCAGAGTCTTGTGTGTGCTGTTTATTACGATGTCCGCACCGCTGCTCTCCGCAGATCTGGGATATGTGAGATACCGATAATTTCTACCGCCTCGTTCAATGTTTCTTTCACCTACAGAATCTTTTTTTAAATCGTCAACATAACCGTTTTTCTCAAAGAATTTTAAATGAGCTCCATGCGCTTGATCCACGATGAGGATTTTTCCATATCTGTGCACGACCTCCGCAATCTCCTCTACGTTAGAACATATTCCATAGTAGTTAGGGCTTGCTAAAATCACAGCGTAGATTTCATCTTTATCTCGAAAATCTTCCTCGAGAATTCTCCGCACATCCTCGGCTGTGATTTCTCCCATTACGTGAGAAGTTTTATCGTGTTTAGGCATTACATAAATCGGTACGCACTTGGTCAAAACAGTTCCGCTGTAGACGGATTTATGACAATTTCTCGCTGCCAATATCTTTTTCCCCGTCGGAACACAAGCCATAATCGATGCCAAAATTCCGGCGGTGCTGCCGTCGATCAATAAAAACGTTTTTTTTGCACCGTATAACTCGGCGTATTTATCTTCCAAATTTTTGATTACGCCTTTCGGCTTATGCAAATTGTCCGCACCTGATATCTCGGTTATATCCATATTGACCAGGTTCTTCATCAATTCACCATATCCGTACATGCTAAATATGCCAAGGCCTTTATGCCCCGGCATATGAAACGACACTCTATTTGATTTGGAATGATTCAGCAAATACTCTTGTAAATTCATATGTCCCTCGCAAAGTCACGTTCAAATAAAAGCATTTTCAAATTGAATTGCATTTAGGATATTTCTCTCGATTTTCCAAACAGCTCCTTTTGACAATTTCTCAAAGCTATATTGCCATTTAAAATTCCTAAAATCTTTCGTTTTTCACACTGTCAAATTCTGCCATTACCTCCTCATTAGGTTCAGTCAACAAACTTACCACCACTATCGTAATAGAGGCTAAAATAAATCCCGGTATTATTTCGTAAATATCCCAGATTCCTCCTTTCAGCCAATACCAAAGAAAGTCTGCAATACCTCCTACAATCATTCCAACGCCTGCTCCCGCAAGGGTAGTTCTCCTCCAGAACAGTGCAAATATGAGCATCGGTCCGAAAGTGGCTCCAAAGCCTCCCCACGCAAATGCGACCAGTGCAAACACGGAACTTTCCGGATTCAAAGCCAAAACTATAGCTATTACGGAGATTATAACGACTGTAATTCTGGATATGTATACTATCTTCGGATCTTTTAAATCTTTTTTGAACAGCGTGGCATATATGTCCGTAGATACGGAAGATGCAGCTACCAAAAGTTGTGAGCTTGCTGTACTCATAATAGCTGCTAAAATAGCTGTCATAAGCACCCCCGAAATCACCTGATTGAACATCTTGTTTATCAATGCCATATATATGGTTTCTCCATCTGCCAGGTTTGGCATAAACGCTTTTCCTACTATTCCTATTACGATAGCTGCCGCCAGAGTTATGGTGACCCATCCCATAGCGATAACTCGTGATTTCTTAATCATATCAGGTGACTCTATAGCCATGAATCTGACCAATATGTGAGGCTGCCCAAAATATCCGAGTCCCCATCCCAGCGACGATGCCAGCAGCATGGTATTGATACTTCCGTTGCTTTTAGGGAATAATCCTAAACTCTCAGGTGTCAAAAATGCGAGCCTTTCTTGTACTCCATCTATTCCGCCCATCTTTACGGTGGTGATAATCGGCACCACTATCAGAGCTACAAACATAGTTAATCCCATTATTGTATCCGTAATACAAACGGCGTTAAATCCTCCTAAGCTGGTATACGCCAAAATTATAACCGCACCGATCAAAAGACCCCAAACATAATCTATTCCGAAAATCGTATTGAACAATTTTCCGCCGGCAGCAAACTGTGCCGCCGTATAAACTAAGAAAAATATCACTATAAATATTCCGGATGTCACCCTTAAAATATGTCTTTTATCTTTGAATCTGTTTTCGAAAAAGTCGGGTAACGTAATTGAGTCTCCTGATTTCCTGGTATACTGCCTCAATCTCTTTGCTACGAACTTCCAATTGCAGTACGTTCCTATCCATAATCCTATAGCCGTCCAAATCGCTTCGGAAGTCCCTTGGTAAACAGCATATGCCGCCCCCGGTAAACCTATCAAAAGCCAGCCGCTCATATCCGATGCCTGTGCCGACATTGCCGTCACCCAGCTGCCCAATTTTCTGCCACCTAAAATATAGTCAGACAAATCGTCTGATTGATTATAGTTCTTTGCACCTATCCAGAGCATCAATCCTAGATACAGCACAAAAATTATTCCTATGGTTAACAAATATATCCCTCAATTCTAATTTAATATCATGGTTTTCAGATTATTTAACGTCACACCCTATATCTCTTTGGTAATTTTATCGATTCCCATGTAAGGTTTCAACACATCGGGAACTGTCACTGTTCCATCCGCCTGCTGGTAATTTTCCAAAATTGCCGCTACAGTTCTGCCTATGGCAAGTCCCGAACCATTCAAAGTATGCACGAATTCCGGCTTCGCCTTTTCCGATGGTCTAAATCTGATATTTGCTCTTCTGGCTTGATAGTCCTCAAAGTTTGAGCAAGAAGAAATCTCCACATATCTTCCGTAACTTGGCATCCAAACTTCTATATCGTATGTCTTTGCAGAGGAAAATCCTAAATCTCCACTGCTGAGAGCTACGACTCTATATGGAATCTCCAGCGCTTTCAGCACGCTTTCCGCCGCTTCGACAAGAGTTTCAAGTTCATCATAAGACGTTCTCGGTTCGACGAACTTCACCAATTCGACTTTGTTGAACTGGTGCTGTCTTATGAGGCCTCTTGTATCCCTTCCTGCGGAGCCTGCTTCCTTTCTCCAGCATGGAGTAAATCCCGTATAATATAGCGGCAGCTGATCCGCCTGTATTATTTCATTTGATTTCAAGTTGGTCAGAGGAACCTCTGCAGTAGGAATCATAAAAAATTCTCTATCGCTTATTTTAAACATATCATCCTCAAATTTCGGCAATTGTCCAGTTCCTATCATAGCATCTCTGTTTACCATGTACGGCACTAAAAATTCCGTAAATCCGTTTTTTTCAGTGTGAAGATTCAACATGAAATTCATCACGGACCTCTCGAGTCTGGCTCCCATGCCTTTGTAAACCGTAAATCTGGCACCTGCGATTTTCGCCGCACGTTCAAAGTCCAAAATTCCCAGATCAGTACCTATATCCCAATGAGCCTTTTCTTCAAAATCGAATTTCACGGGTTCTCCGATTTTTCTGATTTCAACGTTATCACTGTCATCTTTTCCTATCGGAACGCTCTCATGAGGCGTATTGGGTATTTCCAACATAGCCGCTTTGATTTTGCTCTCCACCTCATCGACTTCTCCATCCAACTCTTTTATTTTATCTGAGAGACCCTTCAACATTTTCATCAATTCGTCGGTATCCTTGCCTTCTTTTTTCATTTTAGGGATTTCCTTAGAAGCTGTTCCCTGCTCATTTTTCATAGCTTCTACGATTCCCAAAAGCTCTCTTCTCCTCTTGTCCAAAGACGGAATCTCATCTATTCCGAAGCTTCCCTGTCCTCTCTTTTCGATTGCTTTTTTAACTCCTGCAAAATCTTCTCTTATGCGTTTGACATCTAACATTTTTCGGTTCTCCAATCTCTCTAAAATAAATTCTTCTTATAGCTGCTGTACATTTCGCTTAGAGTTTCCATTTTCTCCATCATCTCTATCTGAAGTTTTGACACCTGAGCGTATTCCTCTTCATCTATGGCGGAAATTATCCGGCTCAACAGAGAAGGTTTTTCCAATGAACTCTTTCCTATGGATTTCCTCAACTCGTTTATCTTTTTCCAATTGCGGTCATCGTATTCATTTCCGCTCGAATCATCGTGAAGTTTTACCGTATTTCTAATTATATCCATATTGCTCGGTACAATTCTGTCGTGAAGTTCCGTTTTCCACTGGTTCACCAATGCAGTTTTATACGAAGCTATGGACTTTTCATCCATGACGTCACCAAACTTTAACACCTGAACCTTTTCAGGATGATTTACAAATGCCATCAAATTTTCCCACACCGTAACAGGTGTCTTACCGAAATTTAACTCTCTCTCCTGTTCGCTGTACGCCTCATAGACGTTTTCCTCGCTTCGATACATCCTATCTTTTTCCAAATAGAAATCCTCTTCTCCGACTTTTTTTGAAAGCGAGCGTTCCGCTTCCGCCGCAGTTTTCTCATTTTCCAGAACCGCAGTTATACCATCCAGCATTGCCATATATGCCATACCTATGACTAAATACGTATTGGACTTAGGACAAGGTCCTCTGAGCTCAAATCTCGTTGCCAAAGGATTACCTGTGTCTCTTATCAATCCCAGCAACACCGTTCTGTTTCGTGAAGGAATGTTCGGTTCATGCCCTAATGATGTGACAACGCAAACCGGAGCTTCATATCCGGGTTTCAATCTGTTGAAAGAATCGTTATTGGAAGCTACAAATGGATTCACAGCCTCATAGTTCTTCATCAATCCCATAATCGCACCGAATCCGACGGGACTTGCGAATTCATTATTCATATCCGTGTGACTGAACAAATTTACGATCTTTCCATTTTTCAACTTTGCAGCCAATCCCAAATGAGTATGTTCACCGCTGCCCGCTATTTTAGGCATAGGTTTTGCAGCGAATGTAACATCCAGTCCATGGACTCTGAACACGTCTCTAACCACATATTTCACCATGTTTTCATTATCTGCCGCCTGCATTGCCGAAGCGTACTTCCAATCTATTTCCAGCTGTTCCATTACTTGATCGTAATTTCCCGTACTGCTCATCTTAGCCTTGGCACCGCCTACTTCCTTGTGCCCCATCTCCATTTCAAATCCGTATTTATCCAGCATCATCAGGGACTTTTCCAGCGCCGACCTGACCGGTCCTACCGTTCTCTTCCAATACTGCTCTTTCAATATTTGCGCCGTAGACAGCTCTTCCATGTCCCTCTGATCATCGGGAGTTTTCACCCAGAATTCCAATTCAGTTGCCGATGTCAACAGTATTTCCTCAATATCATCATAGGAGTCGATATCTATGTGATCGAATATATACCGATGCTCTTGTAACAATTTTAAAACCTGCTTTTTAAACGTATTGATTCCTCTTTGCAGTATCGCCCTGGAGCCTACCTGCTCCACGTTGTTATGAATCAAAAATGACGGTATTCTAAGTGTTCCTATAGGTAACTCTTCCGAATCCGAAGCCTTATAGACATTTATCAAATTGTGATCCACATACCAATTCACAGCAGGGTCGGGAACGATGTCAACCTTTGCGTTGTTCAGTTCGGCTATTTCAGGCAGTACCACGGAAGAGCCGTCAGTCTGCACACCTTTGCAAATCAAATCATCATAATCCTTTAGAAATACCGATACCGGAATTTTTTCATCAGTATCATTCCCCATTATGTCAATTCCGACAAAAGAAACGAACTTCACCTCGGGATGTTCTTCAAAGATAGCTTTCAAGTCTTTTAAATTATGCTTATCCGGCGGAATGCAATAAAGCATTTTATCCAAATCAAAATTGAGCATTTTTCCTCCTGTTTTAAAGTCTATTAGCCGTGTTCACCACGGCTAATATTCAAAGTTATTTCAGTTTTTTCAAAGTCTCTTCCAGTTCTTTCATATATTTGCCATAATCTCCCCATTCGCCTTTCTTCTGAGCCTCTATGGCATTTTTATAAGCATCGTTGGCTTTCTTTATCAAGTCCTTTTGACTGTTGCCATCTCCATCAGGTGAAGACCCTGAAGGACGCTTCTTGCCGCTGCCTTGTCCGAAAAGTTTATCCAGAGCTTCTGACAATGTCTTCTCGTAGGCGATTTTATCGCCGTATGCAACTATTACCCTCTTCACTTCCGGAATGGAAGATTCGGAAGCTTCCAAATATACAGGTTCCACATATAAAATGGAGTCTCCTATGGGAATAACGAACATATTCCCCCTGGAATATTTCGAACCGGAGCTGTTCCACAGTGAAAATTCCTTTGAAATTTCCGGGTCCTGGTCTATTTGCGCCTCAATCTGTCTAGGTCCATATACCACTTTGTTCTTCGGCATCTTGTACAAAACCAGCTTACCGTAATTTTCCCCGTCATTTCTCGCCATCAAAAGACCTGTCATATTTTTCTTGTCCTTAGGCGTGTATGGAAGGGTGCTGACGAATTCCGCCTTGTTTTCACCCGGCAAATTCATTATATAGTAATTCGGAGTCATGGTTTTTTCTTCAGTGCCGTAAATTTCCTTCGCTATATCCCACAAGTCCTCGTTCTGGTAAAAAACTCTTACGTCATTCATGTGATACCTGCTGTAAACCTTTGCTTGGGTCGCAAACAATTCGCTCGGATATCTGATATGTTTCCTAATTCCTTCCGGCATCTTATCGAAATCCTTGAAAAGCTTAGGATATATCTTCTTAAATGTAGATGCCATAGGATCTTTGCTGTCCACAACGTAATAATCCACGTTTCCATTGTAAGCATCTATTACTACCTTTACCGAATTTCTTACGTAGTTGACATATTTTCCATTCACCTTAAACGGCTCTGAATAAGGATAATTCTTACTTGATGTATATGCGTCGATTATCCAGTACAACTTGCCGTTGTCCACAACCATGTAAGGCTCTTTGTCATACTCCAAATAAGGCATAATCTTTTTGACTCTTTCCTTTATGTTACGATTTATCAAAATCTTTGAATTGCTGTTTATATTGGATGATACCAAAAGTTTGAAGCTTTTTTCCTTGATGGCAAAAAGCAACCTGTTTATCATGTTCAGCTTGATGCCTCCCTTGCCGTTGTATCTGCTGTACTTATTGCTGTCACCATCAGGATAATCAAATTCATCTTCCTTTGTTCCGGTGACTGCGTAGTCGTTTGTCAATTCACCATAGTAAATCTGAGGTCTCTTCACTTGAACCTCGGGGGCGGAAGATTCCGAAGGTATATTTTTTACGATCATAGATGGCTGTCCACTAGCCGTTACCGCATTTACTCTGGACAAAGTCACCCCATATCCATGAGTGTATTTCAAGTGTTTATTGAGCCATGTCTGATTTATTTTGCTTTCATCAATTTCTCTTGGCGACAAGAATGTCTGCGTATACTCGCCGTTGATATTATATCTGTCCACGTCGACATCGTTGAACTTGTAATACTGCCTTATGGACTGAGTCTGATTATAAAACTTTTCCGTCGGCATATAGTCGTTTATTCTTATATTGGAAATTGTTGGCTCATTTTTTACTATATCTTTCTTAGTCAAGTCGTTATTAGCCGGGAAGAACTTCGTATCGACATTTTCCAGTCCGTAAGCCTTCTGCGTATACTTAATATTTCTCTCCAAGTACTTGCTTTCCTTGGTAATTTCGTTAGGTGAAACGATAGTGGATTGAACTACCGCTGCTATCCCTTTGCTGGCACCTAATATTACCACCATAGCAATGGGTACCGCTAGAATCCATTTCAGCTTATGCCTCTTGATTCCTACAACGACTGATACTGCACCAATTATACCCAGTAAAGTGATAATCCTATACGTCCACAGCGTAACAGTCACGTCTGTATATCCTGCTCCGTAAACTGCTCCTCTATGTTGGTGTAGCAAATCAAATTGCTTTAGCAGAGCGTTTATGGAAATCATCACAAACAATGCTATTCCAACTGCTATCAGCTGCTTTGAGGCTATTGTGAACAGCTGTTTAACATTATTTCTACCGATTCTTATATTCTTTTTGCCGACTTCTTCGGAAAAAGTCGAAGACATAGTCTTAAACAAGTCCTCGAAAGGAGTTCCTCTGAATCTGTCCTTAAATTGCTTATTTTTCTTTCTCTTCTTTCTGCTATCACCGTCGTTTACACCATTTGTCCCACTCTGTTCGCCCGTATCGCGAAAATCGTATGTCGCCGAATCAAACCTATCTCTCTCTTCAAACCCATCGTTTTCCCTTTCAAACACTCCGGATGGTCTTGTGTTCATTAAAACGGCATAATATCCCAGTGTCAGCAGTATGAATACCAGCAATATTATTATCACCAGGATATTCAAATCCTTTAAGAAGTCCAGTTTAAATACATAGAATGAAATATCCAAATTGAATATCGGATCCTTTGTTCCAAACTTTGTATTGTTTACAAACTGCAACGCGCTAAACCACAGTTTCGACGTTACATACCAGGTTACTACAGCACCGAATATCGCTGCAAATCCCCATGAAATCCAATTGATCAATCTATTTGCTTCAAGTTTTTCGGATATTATATGTTCATAGTAGTTTTTTCTTATCAGCTTGAAATATATGTAAGCTGTAAAGGTTATAACTATAAAAGTAGGAACTCCTATTTTCAACTGTGTGAGCAGTTTTTTAAAGAATACACTTATGTATCCCAGCTCTCTGAACCATAAAAAGTCCGTTATGTATTCGACACCTGCAACTATCAGCAGAATTGCTGCTAAAATCACAATACCAGCTATTTTTGCTCTCTTGCTCACAGGTCGTTTTTTTTCATGCATTTTTGCATTCCGCATCACTAATCTCCAATTTCAACCTTATTCATACTTCCCGTCCGACAAAACCGTAATTTCACAAGTATTCTAAGCCTTGCTATCGTCACTCAACTTTACTCACTCCTGTGAAGACAAAATTGTCATCTTTCAGTGACAATTTATATATTTTTTTGACGGAATTGTTATCATTTATCTCATTTACCCACACGAAAAAATCGTCGTTAGCCTTTCTGATATCACCGATTTCCAGCTTTTTCACCTTTGTCTTCTCTTTCCCGCCTTTCAGAGCTTCAACCTCTTTGTAAAGGTCGCTGTCCTTTTCTATCATATCTAAAACGCTAACGTTGCTTTTTTTCCCATCTATGTAGGCGTTTTTAGCGGATTCAAATTCCATTATTCTCCCTACGACAGCTTTGTCATAACTGATGGATTCGCCATCGTTGTCTTTCCATGTCAGCCCCGAAGTTATCTTCGATTTCGATATGTTTTCAAATGCGTCTTTATCGCTGTCTGAATATTTCAAATCACCGTTAAAAGCGACTTTTTCTAAACTTTTATTTATGTTTTTATCGCTGTTGGCTTTAATCAGCTCCGTCTTATCTATTGCCAGATCATCTTTTTTTTCATCGTTCTTGGCATTGCTATTTCCCTTGAATACAGCTGCTATTTTAGATGAAGCCGTGTCTATTTGTTTCGCAACGTAAGATGACGGTAAAAATACTCTCACCGCAAAGAGGATCAAAATCAAGAGAGTTATCATCGCCAATATCCAAAGAGCTATTTTACTCTTTCTTCCCATTCTGTGCCTGTCATCTGCTGCATCTTCAAAGAACTTTTCCGCGACTTTCTCCCTTTCCTTCTGTTTTTCTTTCTCCTTCTCGGGGTCTATGATGACCTGTGCTACGTTACCATCTTTTTCATTATTGCTTTTTACGATGTTCTCATTCGCACTTTCGCTTTTTACCTCCGATTTGACATCGGTTTTCGGGGCTTTCTCATCTTCATACCCTTTATCATTATTGTCTTCAGTCTTCGTCCGTGACTCATCACTATCGACTTCTGTTACGGATATCTCCTCATCGTCATCTTTCAAAAACGACAAATCTCCATCTTCTTCCACTTCGTTCTGGATATCCTGCTCTATATTCTCTATAGTGAACACTTCCGTTTTCGTGTCGTATCTAGGAGTGTCGACGCTTTTTTCCATCGTTTCTTCCGATACGTTCGTTTCATTCGTCTCTTCTCCATGTTCTCTAGTGAATTCGATTGAATCTCCTCTTTTCACATCGGAACATTTTTCTGCCTCTATGTCGATTGTTTCAGCTTTACCTTCAACTATCTCACGACTTATTCCATCCTCTTCCAAGCCTTCCGGTACTATATTTTTCCGCTCAAAATCATCTTCATCTTTTCCATCCGGTTTATCGCATGGAGTATTTAAAGGCTTTTCCCCATCGCTTTCCATTTCAATCCGAGCTGTTTCATCTTTGCCTTTAATTTCGCCTGAATTCGAAACTGAAGACTCGGGCTTGGCTGCCGGCAAATTATTTGTCCCTACTCCATGTTTTGCGGGAGTATCAAAAAACAATTCTCTGGCTCTGACCATCTCTTCCAACTGAGTTGTCGCATCTACATCAGTACCCAGCTCCACGTCCATGAATTTAGCTATGTCTTCTTCAAAGCCGTCTGCTTCAACATTTTTTTCTATTCTTTCATATTCTTTATCCAATAATTTCTGGAATTCTTCTTTCTTTCTATTGAAAGTGTAGAATTTATCTATTCGTTTTTTATCCTGATCTATCTGAGCATTCTCAAGAGAGTTTGCTGCATCCTGTGCTATCTCGTCAAACAGGGATTTTACAGCAACCTTAGATTCTGAAGTTCCTTCACTCTCATCTACTGAAAAATCTGATATGGCATCAACTGTTTTCGCCACTTTCATATGCGATTCATCTCCGCATGCAGCTACTTCTCTCTCTGCCACAATCCTCTCTTTTCCGTCAGAAATAATAATTTCCTCTCCATCGTTTACTTCTATCGCTAAGCTGCTTCCCGGCTGCTCCACCTCCACAACGTTGTCATCCTTTAAAAAGTCCGGTTTGTTCTCTTCTGCCTTGGTATCTTCAAACACTTTTGGTATTTCCAAGTTACTCTTGGTGTTTTTATCTGTTGCTTTAGTTCCCTGAGAATGAATCCCATCTTCCGATTTATTTTTATCGTTCACGCTGACAAATCCTTGAACTTTTTCTTCATTTTGCTCTGTTCCGTCGATGACGGATTCTTTATCAGCTTCTCGCAGTTCTTTTTGTAGGAACATATCATCATTTCTCCAAGATACAGTCATTTCTTCGTTTTTCTTGCATCTGTTGAATTCCTCAGTATTCCAATTCATTTCGGGCAATGCGATCCCCTTTTTATCAGATATTTTCCCATCGTTCTCATCTTTATTTCTCTTTATGAAACCGATATTTTCATCGGGTTTTTCGAATTCTTTCTCAATTGTCTCTTCCTCTATGACTATTTTGTTGCCACAATTGCTACAAAAGTTTTCTTTTCCGGATAAAAATTGTCCACAATTCTTGCAGTACATAGTGCCTCCCACTAATCTCTAATAACGTTTTTCAAATCCTCTTCCGTGTACGTCTTTCCGCTTTTTCCTGTATTATATCTCAAGAAATTCGAACTTTCGTAAGACTGATTTTCGGTTTCTTTTAGCATTTTGTTGATTTCCGCCATAACATCTACTTCTGCATCCGTTACTTCGCCGTTATTCTCAAGTTTTTCATCAATATAATCCTGATGTCTCGCCTTCACATCACCCTTCGTCTGCTCTTCGTCACCATATTTCACCTCATCGGATGAAATCAAATTCAACTGTTCAGCATCGCTTTTGTCCTTTCGAATATCATCGTACATTTCATCGCTACGACTATCGCAGTGTATTTTATCGATATCTCTATGTTTTTTAACAGGAACTGCAGCCTCATCATATGATATACCTCTATCGTTGATATTTATATTGATATCTCTGATTACATCTCTTACGATTTTTCTGCATTGCTCACTTTCGTCTCTACGCTCAATTTCTTTTTTGAGAGATTCATTTTGTTCACTTGTCCTGTTGCAGATATCGTTTTCCTCTTCCGCTGTCAAAACACTTTTACCATATGCCAGTTTTTTATCTATAGATTTCAGTGCTCTGTTCTGTCGACTGCTCTTCACCAGCCATATGATGAATCCGACAACCAGAATAACGGCTATAACCACAACGCTGCAAGCAATTATTAAATCAACTCTGCTGATATTGAGTTTAAGCTCTATATTCCCCATATTTAATCCTCTCTTTTAAGTAATTTTTGCGTAGATAATTTCCTTACCATTATACTATATCACGGTATCCTTTGCAAATTTTTACCACCGTTAATTTACTGATTTTTTACAGCATTTTACCTGTTTATTCCCTTCATTTTCTCTTTTTTATTTTGCTCTTTCACATATGTATTTTCGCTTTCCCGTGTCGTCATTTACTTTTTGGAGAAAATCCACCAAATGTATTGACATAAAATACCTATAATGGTAAACTTTTAAAGGTGTTAATCTTGCACCATTAGCTCAGCTGGCAGAGCACCTGACTCTTAATCAGGGTGTCCGCGGTTCGAACCCGCGATGGTGTACCAATAGTAAAAACCGTTGAAATAGCTAGGTTTCAACGGTTTTTTTAGTTTTTACATTTCTCTAACTTCTGCATTTTTAGCAGCCAAATTAGCCTTATTTTTTGTCTATTTTGTCTAAAAAGCGTGTACCTTTTTGTCTGCGAGTTTATTTTTATAACCAAAATACTTTTTATATATTTTTTCATTTTTAGCTAAATCTCTACATAAAAATAAGAATATGCCTATAATCGATTCTTTCAGTGAATCCTGCCCTATTGATTTTTGCATAAATCTCACTTCTCTAACACTTGCTCAGAAACCTTACCGCAGATTTTCGAGCCTTTTCTATTTTTTCGGATTCAACATCTTCCACAGCAGATGAGGGGATCCATCTTTTGTCAAACAAGGTCTGAACTGCCTCGATCATAATCCCACAAGCTTGTAAATCTCTTTCCTCCCGGATAACCTGAGCAAATATCGTCTTCGTTTTTTCACGTACGGTTTTCACATCGACTCTATTAAACGACATTTGCATAAGACTTGCAGCGGACCAAGCTCGGCAAAGAGAGTCTTCATCGCTGAGCATTTGTCTCGTTAAAATACCAATTTCTTCTGTTCCGCCTATCCAACCAAAGATGATTATAATCTTACGTCGCAAAATGTAGTCATTTGTATTTATCAGAGAAACGAGCATAGGAACAAACCTATCGCAAAAGTTCGAATAAAAATCTCTATGTTTAAATTGGGAAAGAATTTTCCCTAAGAGAAATGCAGTCAACACCCTTTGTTTTTCGTCTGCTACCGTGTCCATTTTTTCAAATAAAAACTCTATTCCTTGCCTTCCGTGCTCGCCGAAACTGCTCTCGAAATACAGGTTTCTATTTTCTTTCCAATCTTCACAAATAAGTTCATAATGGTAGCCTATTTCTTTGCAACCACCTAAATCAGCCGTAAATTTAATTCTTTTATCATCGGGAAAATTTTCTTTTGCCAAGTCCAAATACGCCTTTTGTAATTCCTCCTTGGTGAGGTTGGTACGACGGATTTGTTCTGTCTCAAGTTCCCGTAAAACCATATCCCTTGACTCCTTCATCGATCTTATCTCCTTACAGATGAGTTAAAAGTTTTAAATGTCTAAACAGCCTATGCCGTATCATATTACGAATTTCCTTCCCCGCTTTTACTGTCCATCCACGATTTATTCACTATGATCCCTATACAAATGACCCAAGACAGGAAATAAAACCAAAACATTATGGCTACAATAGTGGCAAGCGATCCGTATAACAGGTTGTAATTGGCAAATTTCCCTAAATAAATCTTATACACATATGTTACTAAAAGAATTCCTACAGATGCAAAAATGCTTCCCGGCACAACATCTCTATATTGGGATTTCACGCTGGGCAACGTAAAATACATATAGCTGATGAGAGTAAAATATAAAACAATGGCTAAGGGCCATCTCAGAATCAGCCAAATCTTGGCGGTCGCCGCCTCCTTCCCGATGATCGACATCACAAAATTCACTATTATGTCTCCATACATCAGGACTATCAACGCAAACATGGCTATTATTATTGTGAGCAGCATGGTTCTAACCGCTCGAAATCTGTCTTTAATAAAATCTCTAACTCTGGGCTGTGGTATTCCGAACGTATAATTTGCGATGCGAATTAGGGAATATTGCCATTTTGAAGCAGACCATATGGCAACAAGGATAAATAGAATGCTCACCGCACCTCCATTTCTTCCGAGAACTATTTTACCGGCTTCCTTCCCGAAAGGCACCTTATGAAGATATTCCAATATCCATGCTATAGAGCTGCCCCACTTCCCCGGAAAAATCGCATACAATCCCTGCGATATCAACATTAAAATCGGTACCAGAGAAAGTATCAAATAAAATGTCAGTTCCTCAGGAACTCCCTGATAGTAGGGCTTTCTTATTTGAGCAAAGCCTATTTTACACATTCTTAAAAGCCTTGTTTTCAATTTTCAACCTCTCTTTTTTCTCCCTACATGTTTTCCAGCATTTTTCTCAGTTCTATCAAAGCATTGCCCCTGTGACTTATTTTATTTTTTTCTTCCAGAGAAAACGTTCCGAAAGTTCTGTCATATCCGTCCGGGATGAAGTACGGATCATAACCGAAGCCTTGATTGCCTTCTTTCTCCATGGCAATTCTGCCTGAAATTTCACCTCTTGCAACTAATTTCTTCCCCTCGGGATAAACCATAGTAATTACACTTACATATTTTGCTCCTCTTTTTTCTGCAGGAACTCCTTCCATGAGTTTGATCAATTTTTCATTGTTTTCCTCATCTGTGGCATTTTCCCCTGCAAATCTGGCACTGTACACTCCCGGCGCATCGTTCAGATAGGCAACTTCCAACCCCGAATCGTCGGCAATGGTTATCTGTCCCGTCTTCTTCATGATCTCAAAAGCCTTCTTATATGAGTTTGCCTCAAAGGTTTCTCCGTCTTCTATCACTTCCACATCGCATAGCGACAAGTCATTCAGAGAAACAGCTTTCATTCCGAACTCGCTCAAGATCGGATTTATCTCTTCTACCTTATGCTCATTTCTGGTCGCTAAGATGACCCTCATTTTCTCTTTCATTTCATTCTCCACCCATGTGTTTAAACTCTATCTTCTCCACAATTTCCTTTTGTCAAGCCTGCTCTTTCTTCGTGATTTCCTTCCGTAAAAACCGCTTCTACCGTTGAACATCCCTCCATAACGCCCTCCTCGATTTCTTCGCCTTTTAACGATCAAAATGATGATTCCGATGATTATTGCAACAGGTATCAATATTATTCCCAGAAGCATTACGAAGATGTGATTCGGTTGCTTCAACAGCTTTATGGGATTCCAGCTGTCATCGATTATCTTTCGGTTATGAGTCTTTCCGTAATAGCTTGGAATTTCCTTATTTTTAAAATTATCTATGTAAGTTGCCAAGGCATACCACTCTTTGATTTCGTTACCATTTTTATCGTATATTATGTGCTTGTTGAAATCTTTTATCACGTTGCCGTTTTTATCTTTCGGCTCAATGGACAGCAATCCGTGCGATTGATCTTTTACGTAACTCAGCATTTGACACGAGTACAATCCGCCAACCACGTGATACAACTTGTCGTTATCTATTTTACCTGTGGTATTTCCCTCTTTATCTATGAGTCTAACGTCTGTTACTCTGTTCAAAAACAGTCTGTTCCGATTTATAGTATACCCCAAACCGCTCATGTAGAGTCTCGCTTCATCCATTTTATCCGAAACCGTACCGTCGACTTCCGCCACCGCTTTAAGTTCCTTTCCCGTCAGATATACACTCACCAGCGGATATCCTACCTTTTCATCCTCTCCTATGCCCAGAGAACTTATATTGAACGCATCTGCTGCAGTGATTTTTCCTGTTCCCAGTGAACCTCTGATGACACCTGCCGGTACCAATGAAAGATCGTATTTAGGTTCATTTCCCTTTAAATTTTTATTGGCTATATCCAAGTAGCTGTCGGCGATCAGATTCCCAAGAGGATCCTCTCCCTGTTTTTTGCCGAGACTATTCACATCGGTGAATTTATTCTCATTTTTCGCAAGGACGGTATTGGAAGAATATCCGTATTTTTTGAAAAAATCGTTATCTACATTTTTCTTAAATCTATCTACAACCTTTTGAATATCCTTATCTCCCTCAACGCTTTCATCCAATTTAATCAATTCATATTTATCGATTCTATATCTTTCCCCATCTTTTTTCAAAACGATATGTCCTATGTTATGATTATATGCACCACAAGATACAATATGCGTATTGCCGACAGTTTTAGCTTCTTTCAATTCTGTATGGCTGTGCCCGCTGACTATTAAATCTATATCAGGAACGCTCTTTGCTAATTCCACATCTTCAGATTTATCAAAATCCTTTTCATCGGTCCCTGAGTGACTTAAACACACGATTATATCGTATCCGCCGTTTTTCTTTATCTCCTTGACAATTTCCTTCGCTCTTGAAACAAAATCCTTGAACTTCAGCCCGGCAGCCGGTGCATTTTCTACGGCTTCTCTGCCTAAAACTCCGAATACAGCCATTTTAACACCATTTTTTTCTATTATGGAATAGTCGGCTACACCGTATTTATCCATCGATTTCTTCAAAACCTTTGCGTTCTCTGAAATCATTTTATTCTTATCTGCAAAGGACTTTTCCCAATCTATATTTCCTGCCACAAGAGATGGCATTTTTGTTCTTCCTTTATTATAATTTGCAGCTTCTTCAAACATTCTGCCAAGTCCTTTTGCCCTGTAATCAAACTCGTGGTTTCCCAGTGTAGTCGCATCGAAGCCTACCTCTGCCATAGTTTTAAGCTCGGATGCACGTTCCCTGAAAACAGTCTGGAAAGGTGTTCCCATGACAAAATCTCCTGCATCTACCAGAAACGTTCCGCTATATCTGTCTTCCGTGCGATCTTTCACGGTCTTAACTTTTGCCAATCCACCGCTTTCTCTCTCTTTTCCGTCTTTCACATTCCTTTCCACATCTATGTGACTATGCATATCGTGGGTAAAAAGAATTGAAACAGTCTTTTTAGATTCCCCCAATACTTTCTGGCTATTAAAAATGAATGCCGTCATCAGCAACACTGAAAATACAATTTTAATTTTTTTATTCATATAACTTCCCTCTAACAATTTCAAGCATCAAAATTTAAAGCTATTATCATATTTCCTTTGATTTTACCACAATTATATTCTCATATCAACGAAAGGGCTCTCCCGGGGTTTATTTGTTCACTAAAAAAGAAGCTAATCCAGTTTTCTACTTACTCAGCTCCTCTATACGCTTCTTGCATTGCCATCAATGCCGGATTTTTCGCACTGAAAAAGCAGCACTACCTCTTGGTCATGCTGCTTTAAAATTAGTCCATTTTATATTTGTTCTTGAACTTTTCAACACGTCCACCGCGGTTGATGAACTTCTGTTGACCTGTAAAGAACGGATGACACGCTGAGCAAACATCAAGTTTCATTTCTTCATTAGTCGATTCAGTTACAAATGTGTTGCCACATGCACAAGTTACTTTACATTCCTTATATTCAGGATGGATTCCCTGTTTCATGTTTCACCTCTTTCCTGCTCAGGCATCGCCTTTGCATAGTTATTACAATTGCTATAACATTACAGCCAGATTATTATACCACAGCTTCATCTCATTTTCAAGGAATATATTTCATTCTCGCCACACTCCGCTTCGATCTCTTACAGACCTCCTACAACAATGCCTAGAACATATACTGCCAATGTCACTCCACACAACACGTATCTTCCCATAGGTTCAAACCACTTACCAATTCGCTTTTCCTTTCCCATTTGAGCATGGCTCCTGGCAAAGCCTTTTCCACAAACCCAGTAGATCATAACTGCCGCAAGCAAAGCTCCCAGAGGTATGATATATGCTGAAACTATATCCATCCATTTTGAAAGCACATCGCCCTGCTCTATGAACAACCCTACTATCAATCCTATGGTGAGAATAATTCCGACGGCTTTTGCTCTGCTCAATCCTAACCTGTTTTGCAATGCTTCAATAGGTGTTTCATACAGGTTCACCAGCGATGTAAATCCTGCAAACATAACTGCTACAAAAAAGATGATCGCCATCAACTGTCCCAGAGGCATCATTTTAAAAATGCTCGGCATGGTGATAAACATCAAAGGCGGTCCTGCCGCATGATCCACATTGAATGCGAACACTGCCGGAATTATCACCAAACCCGCTACCATGGCTGCGAGGGTATCAAAGAAAGCGACGTATTTTGCACTGGAAACTATATCTTCCTTTTCGCTCACATAGCTGCCGTATACCACTGTTCCCGATCCTGCCAAGGACAACGAGAAGAAGGCTTGACCTAAGGCGTAGACCCATGTCATAGGTTTTTTCAAAACTGCCCAATTCGGATTGAATAGAAAATCGTATCCCTTTTCCGCTCCAGGCAGAAAATACACCCTTACGGCAAGTATCACAAACAACACGAAAAATGCGGGCATCATGAATTTATTGACTTTTTCAATTCCTTTTGATATTCCAAATACCATCAAGCAAAATGTAACTGCGATTACTATTATATGCCATTTAACTGCACCGAAACTTCCCACGATTTCTCCGAAGTACTGCCCGCTGTTTTCAGCATTCATCATGCTTCCGCTGAGTGATCCGACGACGAATTTCAAAATCCAAGCCATTACGACGGTGTATCCCACCGCTATGGCCACAGCCCCTATCACCGGAATCATCCCCAGGATGCCTCCACCCTTGAGTCCTCGAATTTCCATAGCCTTTTTGAAAGCTCCCAAAGGTCCTGTTTTCATGGAACGACCCAAAGTTATCTCTCCAACTATCCCGCTTACTCCGAGCAACACGACAAATATGAAGTACGGTACCAAAAATGCAGCTCCGCCGTTTTCACCAACCTTGTAGGGAAATAGCCATATGTTGCCCATTCCAACTGCCGAACCTATACATGCAATTGTAAATCCCAACTTCGACGAAAAACCATCTCTCGCCTTGATCTTCTCCAAATTGTTTCCCATTTTTTTCACCTTCTCCAATATACTGCTATAACGTTGCGGTTTCTCCAAAAACAAAAATCGCCCGTCCTCAAACTAAGGACAAGCGTATGCCTGCGGTGCCACCTTAATTAACGGCATTGCCGTTCTCTCTGCAGAGTGCCATCACACTCCTTGCCCGTTACGTCGGCATCACGTCTCCACTACTGACGAGAATTCATCTCGTTTTCATTTCGCCCTCAAAGGCCCATTTGCTATCACTGACACTACCTAGCTCTCACCACCCCAGATTCGCTGTAAGCCGTTCTAATAACGTTATCCCCTTATCAACGGTTTGTATTTTGCACTATATGTTATCATCATTTCTTATCTTTGTCAATACCCAAATTGTTTATTTCCGCATTCACAGCTATGCTTCCCAGCCAGTTCTTCATAGCCGTCTCAAACATCGGAATATTCTCTCTTTGCAACTGATGTCCGCCGCCATCCAAAATCAGCATGGTGGCTCTGGGATAACATTCATACATGTTCATAAAATCCCTATACCCCGTAACTATATCCTGTCTCCCCATTATAAACACGGCAGGTTTCATGAATTTCTCGTCTGCGATAATCTCATCGGGTTCAAATGACATGAGATAATTCTTAAGAAGTTTCCTAATAAAATTTCTCTGTATGGTAGGTGCCGCATCTCTTATATCCCTTCTATATCTGTCATAGGTCTTCTCGTTCACCACGGCAGCCGTTTCCATGAATTCCGACATTTCCCTGCGATTTTTCGCCATCATCTTTTCGGCAAAGTTGCAATCTATTATTCTCATATTCATCTCGGGAAGTTCTCTTTTAGTTCTGTCCGGAACTCCTACGGGACAAATCAATCCCAATCCCATAACCTTGTCCATCATCTTTGTCATTATTCCTCTGGATAAATATCCTCCATACGACTCACCGACCATTACGAAGTCCTCTCTGATTACTTGCCTCGCAAAATCCGTCATAACATCCAAAAGTCCATCTGAATTTGCCAGTTCCATTGGTAATTCAGACTTTCCTTGTCCAGGCAAGTCTACGTAAATCCTCTTGAAACTGCTGTTTATTCCGTTCATTTCATCGTTGTAGTCCTTTATGAAATTTCCGTTAAACAGTGGTTCCATGCAGTTTTCCATCAATCCCATATGGCATCCGAGCCCGTGAATCATCAAAATCGGAATTCCTTCTCCAATTTCTTTATAGTGTATCTTACCACCTCTATTTTCATAGTACATTCTGTATTTCTCCAAACTTTCTTTGACATTACTACGCAATTTTATATATGGCAAGCATCGAAATAGCACTGTCTATCATGAACGTTGTGCTTATGGAAGGAATGAATATGTATCCAAGCACATATACAACAATCTTGGCACATATGAATAATATAACGCTTTTTCTCACATTTCGAAAGAATTTTTTACAGTACGAGATGAAGGAGCCTACATGATCTAAACCGTTGTTCAAAAATAATAAATCGGCATTTTTTCTCACACCTCTTTTGTCAAATCCTCCCAAATCAAACCACACGTCAACACCCGATTCTCTCGATATTTTTTCAGCCAAATTTCCTTCCTTGAAAGATATCAACCCTGTCTTATCTCTGGGAGTTTTGCCTTCATTTATCTCTTTTATCACTCCTGCGTATTTAATGCTGATATTGCCATATTTTTTTATGCCTGCCGCCTTCCAGTTAGCATAGATTTCCCTTATTCCTTCTCTTTCGATGTACTTGAAAGCCATGTATCCGGCATATTTTCCGTTTATCGCCATATGGACCAGCTCGACATTATTCCCCTTCGGCAATTTTTTTATATTTATTAGAGACATCAGTCTATCGCTGCCGAAGCATACGAATTTATCCCTGAATTTTCCGGTTACTCCCTCTTCTTTTATATATTCAACTTTATCGATTAATCCTGTTCTTATGGCATCTTGCGGAGAAATCTTTTCATATTTTGCCAACTGCAAAAACGCTTTTTTCACAGCCGTTGCAATTGGATGATCTATTTCATTTTCAAGATGAGCTGCATACACTAACATCTCTTCCTTGCTGACAACTCCATCGCTGTGAATTTTAACAAGCTTATAAGCCCCGCCTAAATACATATCGTTACTTTCAACTATGACTCTGTCCACGAATCCGGCGTTATTTCCCTGATCTAAATCTTTTGGAATTATTCCGTTTTTAGCATTTCTGATGATGAACTTTTTCATACCGACTTCGATGAAATCCGTCGCTATATCTACGTTTGCCAACAGCAGTGCAAAGCTACCCCAATACAAAGCACTCTTGTACTCATATCCCATGAAAAAAATCCAAATTGAAATCAGGACAACTCCGAATATAACTGCGAAATACTTCGCCGCCGATACTATCTTTTTCAATTTTAAAAACACTTCACTGCTGTTCACATCTACTCGTAAAATCCTGTCAACAACCTGTCCCATCAAGCTGTCTTTCTGTGTCGATATGGATTCTATCTGCACTTCCTCTCCGAGATTTATGCTTCCTGCAAATACGCTGTCTCCGCTTTTTACAGTTCTGGCATCGGAATTGCTCCCGCCCCCGATCAATACCTTTTCGTCCAGAATCGTCTTTCCTGCAAACACTATTCCGTCTGTTGGAATTCTCTGCCCTCTCTTTACCACGGTAACATTTCCTTTTTCCAGGTCTCGACATGAAAGCTCTCCCTCAATACCGTTTGTGAACACTGTAGTCTTTTCCGGTAAAATTCCCTTCATGCCGTCTATGGTTTCAGAACATCTCTTTTTCAAAAGTTTCACTTGAGACTTTACGACTATTATCGCTGCCAGAATTACGATGCCCTTGCTGTAATATCCTTCAAACACCAGTACTAAACTCACCGCAAGGGTTATCAATACTCCGGCTATAAAATTTCTATTTTTGATTTCCGACGAAATTATAATCACAGTATTTACCGCTCCGATGCCGAATGCTAAAAAATATCCTATCATCGCAACATTTGTGCCGACCGGTGCAAACTCCGCAAAAGCTAAAATCAAAGTCATAATCACCACTTGTAACTCAAAAATAAAGTCCTTAATTCTCATTTGAATCCCTTCCTCAACTGAATGTCCGCTGAATTTTCTGCATGCTCTACAATTTTTCCTTTTGAACTCATGGCATTTTTATATTCTGTAATTCCCTTCCCCGTATTCGGCTTAAATTGTGAATAAATCAAATCAACACAGAATACGGAAAGCAATATCACGCATATTACAACACATACTTTCCCGGGTATCTTGCTGAATATTTTGTCGAAAAACGGAGCTAGAATGTACACGAACGCCATTCCCCCTAAACCGAACAATATTAAGCCTTCCGCGCATACTCTTCCATTTATGTTGAGAAAATAACCTGAATAGTCCCACCATATAGTATGCTTTGTATACCACAGAAAGGTCCCCGTAAAATATTCTACAATACCGCATAGAATTACCGCTAAAAGAAACAATAATCCCGGTCTATTTCCATATCTTTTTAAAAGTAAAATAACTAAAACACCACCGCTTCCATATATCGGCAACCACGGTCCATGAAGCGTTCCTCTGTTGATAAATTCCCCTATCTCGTAAACGTACATTCCAACTTCCCACAGCCAACCTATTATGCTGAAAGCAAAGAACATCAATATCATGGAAGTAGCACTATAATGCTTCTTATAGTCAAATTTAATCCAATTTCTGCTGACTCTGGTTTCTAACGGATAGCTGTCTATATCATAGCTTCCTGCAACCATAGGACCATCTAAATTAACATCGAACATCAACTCGCTGTTTTCTATTTTTTTCTTTTTTGCTTTCTCTCGCAGAGCCAAGTAGAGTTCAGCCATCACCGTTTCTTCGTACGGTTTTATGAAGACCATTTCAAATACTCCGAATGTAAAGCTCCCTATAAAATACCATCCTATAAATGAAAAGTGCAATTTAAAGGTCTTCCACTTCTCTCCGTGCATCATATCCTTGGACAATTTTATCGCATCTTTTGTGGATACGCCGGGATTTTCAGCTAGAATGTAGGGAACCATGTAATATGAATAATACTTTATTACTCCTCCTACAATTGTAAGTGCCCACAAAAGGGTATAAACCTGTCTGACGAACATGACCCACGCAACGTGAAGTCCTTTTTTCACGTACCATGGAAATAATATTCTCCCTATTTTGGTGTCTTTGTACCTTCTGGATTCTAAAATAAACCTGTTTTTTCCTACGAACAGCGGCAGCGCTATAAAAATATACACTAAAAGTAGCAATCCGGACGAAAAGAGCATTAAAATCCCCGTACTGATTCTGTTCTTTAACACAAGCTCGTTAAAAGATTCCATAATCCCTCTCGCAAAGGATCTGGAACCGATGACTCTGTTGTATACGTTAGCTAAAATTCCTTCTTTCGGCTTATAGTGTCTCTCAGCTATTTCATACAGCCTTTCTTTATCCTTATCGGCGAAAAGCACATCAAAAATTTCTCCCGAAGATTTCAACTCCAACCTGCTCCCCAACGGTTGATATATGCCGGTTGTAGTTCTTATTATAGCCTGTTTCACCTTTTCCGTATCGGAACCGATATGAAGTTGTCTGAGACCTCCTGTGAGCAGAGCACATATTAAAATTATTCCCAATATGCGCCAATATGAATGGTGCATATTGTACATGCCTCTCTCTTTAAGATCTTTTCTGGTCCACATAAACTCTCTCTTCCTACACTCGTCCAACAACTATTTTTTAAAGTTTACGTTCAACATCATAATCTCGGCATCACTGCCTATTCTCATCTTAGGGCCCCAAATTCCAACGCCTGATGTTACAGCACTGGTCATATTACCTTTTTTTAAAATTCCGTACGGGTTCTCCCAAGGGATTTTTACCGTCAGATTTCCCGGAAATATCTGACCGTTATGAGTATGTCCGGACAGCGCCACATCCACTCCGCTTTCACTTGCCTTTTCCAATTCTCTCGGCTGATGATCCACCATTATTATAGGCTTGCTCCTGTCGAATTCTTCTGTAAACTCGGAAACCTCTTTTCTCTTTTCTCCAAGTTTTTCAGTCATGGAATAATCCTTTCTGCCGAACAGGTAAAACTTACCCTTTACGAGAAGACTTTTATCTTCCAGGAGCTTCACATTGCTTTCCTCTAAGAATTTCTTAAATTCAGGCTCTTCTTTGTACGGTTCTTTCCCTCTCAAAGTAAATCCGCTCAAAAGCGCTTCCGGAATGTCATGATTTCCCCATACCGCATAAACGCCGTATCTGGACTTAATACTTCTGAAAATCTTTTTAATCTTTTCCGGATTTCGCACCGCTCTGTATTCATTGTCGAATATATCTCCCGCTATTATGACGAGATCCGGATTTTGGCTGTTGATTTTGTCCACCATTTTCTGTATCTGCTTTTCACCTATGCTGTATCCTATGTGTGTATCTGCCACCAAGGCGATTTTCAGAGTTGATTTTTTCTCCGGCTTATCTTCTAAAACGAGTTTTTTATTTACGTCGATATCATATTTATTTATTTTTATGGTTCCGCTGTGAGCAAATCCATAGCTGCAAAGCATCATAACTGCCAGTACAACAGCTGTTCCTCCGTATTTCAGCCTGCGAATGTCGTACGGTTTCCCCCTCCAGAAGGTGAATCTCAGACATATCCATAAAATGCCGTATATGAGAAGAGATACTATGCTGACCTCAAATATGCCCAGCCAGTAATTGCCCATAACTTTAAAGAAAACGTGCCACGGCTCGCTTTTAATCATAAACCCGAGCAACGGACTGAACATGAACACCACATACACGCTCCCTATTATAATCTTAGTCTTTCTCTTTTTGAAAACATCATGCCATGCTCCCAGATATTTTAACGTCCTGTTTAATACGATGTAATTTATCGTCAAATAAACAGGTATCAATATCAGTGCTATCATTTATTTTCCCCACTTTTCAATTATCTAAATCGGTCATTTGAACGTCATAAGTCGGTCTTATTTTTCAGTGAATTTCACCCACTCCGATTCATTAAAACCTGTAATTATCCTGTCACCGTTTATCAGTATCGGTCTCTTTACCAGCATTCCGTCCGTAGCTAAAAGAGCATATTTTTCATCATCCGACATGTGCTTCAATCTGTCTTTGAGGTTTAACTCTCTGTATTTCAACCCTGAGGTATTGAAAAACCTCTTTATGTCCAACTTCGATTTTTTATGCCATGTCCTGAGTTCGTCCTCTGTAGGATTTTCTTCTACGATATTTCTGAATTTATACGCAAATCCGTTATCTTTCAACCACTGTTCAGCCTTCTTGCTCGTGCTGCACTTTGGGTACCCTATGAACATCATATCCATATTCTTTTTCTCCTATTCCGATTTCATTTTCGATATATTCCATCTCATTTTCTATATATGTTTTCATCGTCGATATATCCGCTTCAACTTTTCTTTTTTTATCCGTTCATTATTGCATCGCCTCGGATAATGCAGGAATTATCTGTTTCTTCCTGGATACTGTATCGGCGAGCATCAAACTGTCCTTTCCTTCGGTATTAAATGCTCTTCTCGCCATTTCTATGGCTCCTGAGCCCGCACACAAAAGTTCCGTGGATTCATCCAAGATATCTGTCAGCATCAGGAAAATCATATTCAACTCTCCTCTTTCGATATTCTTTTCCATGTATTCCTGCAGCTTTACTTTTAAATTATCCAGCTCCGCTCTGCTGACCGAAGAGACCTGACCTACCCCGTAAGCAATTTCTCCGGACTGAAACTTTTTATAATCCAAATTAAATATCTCATCGATGGACTTTGATGCAAAATCGCTGGCAGCACTGAACATGTCCATCGCATACTTCTCATATTCGATTTCCGCTGTTTGTGCCAGTTCCAGTACCGCCGCCTTGTCCACAGGAGTACAGGTCGGAGATTTGAACATCAACGTGTCGGACAATATTGCGGAACACATCAATCCTGCTATATCCTTCGGAATTTTAACGTTATTCTCCTTGAACAACTGATACACGATGGTGCAAGTACAACCGTATTGTCTGTTTCTATAAAAAATCGGATAAACTGTGTTGATATTCCCTATCTTGTGGTGATCGAGTATCTCAATCACCTGTGCTTCCATCATTCCTGTCACACCCTGTCTTCTCTCGTTGTGATCAACCATTATCACTTTTTTCTTCTGCGTGTTAACTATGTCATTTCTGGACAGCATTCCCAAAAGTCCTCCTTTTTCATCGATAACGGGAAAGTATCTGTGCTTTCCTTCCGCCACCACAGGCTTTATATCGACTATGAATTCATCCTCCTGAAACTTGATCAAATTTTTTGCGACCATATAACTTTCGATGGGTACGCTCTGGGAAATAATTCTCGAAACCGTGAATGTATCTTTTTCAGTCTTTATCAGCACGCATTTTTTTTTCTTTGCGAGAGCTATCAAACTTTCATCCACATCTGAGTTTAAACACAATATTAAACATCTCGCACCTCTCTCCATTGCAAGTTTTTGAATCTCCCTGTTGTCCGCCAATATCACTACGGAATTTTCATCTATCAGCTCGTCCACAGTGTTTGTGCTACTTCCGGCGACGACTACTCTACCCTCGATAGTCCTATTCTCCACTTCTCCGCAGATTACAGTTCCATCCAACACTTCCACCACATTTTCATACGGCGTTTTTTCCCTGACAAGAGCCATACTGTCACATGATTTGATAAAAGATTTCGTTATGTCTCCGAGAGAAATTATACCTATTACCCTATTCTTGCCATCGACAACAGGCAACGAACTTATATCCGCCTCTCCTAATATCCTCCAAGCTCTGCTTATCGGCTCATCTTTGTGAACCCCCTTTGTCTTCCTGTAGTCCGCATCTTTTATCTGACTTCTCAAATCGGTCAACAGCTTGGGTTCCTCAACATTGAAGTGCTCCAAAACGAATTTGGTTTCAGGACTTATTTCTCCCGCTCTCATGGGAAGGTATTCAAATTCTCCTATTCGATTTTTCAAATAGGCATACGACAAGGCAGAACAAATTGAATCTGTATCCGGATTTCTGTGACCTACTACATACACTTTATCTTTCATATATTTACACCCGTCCTTTATCTACCTTTCCAATACGTTTAAAAGCTGCGGCACTATTTGCTTCTTCCTTGAAACTACACCTTCCAAAAATACGCTGTCTCCTGTCACTTCCCTGTCGAAAGCGGATTCAACAAGCCCTCTTCCCGTGTCTCCACAGAAGATTAAATCGCTGCTATCTGTTGAAACATCAGTGATTAGCAGCCCCATCATATCCACCCCCGCACCTTTAAACTCGCTGTTCATATAAGGTCTGATTCTTTCTTTCAATTTTGCCACATCGCTGTCATTTGCAACCAAGACCTGTCCTATTCCGAATCCGAAGCCTCCGTGCGAAAACTTCTTGTAATCCTGATATAAAATTTCTTCATCGCTTTTGTCCTCAAAATTCAGACTGGCATCTAACATTCCGTTCCATATATCTTCCAATTTCTGTCCCAGTATGTTCTCGAGTTTTTTCGCAGCTCTCACATCCTCATCCGTGCAAGTTGGCGATTTAAAAAACATCGTGTCCGACAAAATCGCTCCGCTCAATACGCCTGCAATATGCTTGGGAATTTCAATTCCGGCATCTTCAAACATCTGGCAAACTATAGTCCCCGTACATCCAACCTGTTTGCTGGTCACGTTTATCGGTCTGTTGGTCTCTATGGTGGACAGTTTGTGGTGGTCTACTATTTCCACCACTTCATGATCTGCCAATCCGAAAACCGCCTGAGTGCTTTCATTGTGATCGACCAGTGCAATTTTCTGGGAATTCACCTCTATGAGAGAAGCTTTATCCACCAATCCCCTGATTTTTCTATCATGGGTTATTACTGGGAATTCTCTCACTCTTTTTTCCAACATGATATTTTTAATGTCATCTACAAATTCATCCAGCACGAACTTGATAACATCTCTCTCATCTACCATGAAGGTTTCCACCGATATGCTCTGATTTATAAGCCTGGCTATTTCATATATATCGTTTTTTGACGATATAATTGTAACTCCGGTATCATTTGCCATATTGATTAGAGCTTCATCCGGTTTTTGATCGTGACACAACACGACGGTTCCGACTTTTTTATTTATCAGATATTCTATTTTTTCCTTGCTGTAATCGGTGATAATAAAGCCATTTTCCTTTATCACTCTATCTGCCAGCGTTATATCGGCTGCCATTATATTCACCGAATTGATGCAGATTTTTTCGCTTTCCACTGCAGTCAGCTCATTTCCATCTATGGCATCCAAAAGGTTTTCTCTCCTGACGACAAATCTGTCTCCCTCAGCCTTATTTCTATCGCCCCTGCTGTCGCTGACATATGCGTTCGCAATATCCTTCAGCGTTATAAGACCTCTGATTTTATCGCTGTCATCCCTCACGATCAGAGTTTTTATCCCCTGCTCATCCATGGTTTCCCATGCCCTCCTTATGGATATATCTCCACTGACGGTAAATGCCTCCTTTATTTTTAAATCTGAGACTCTGACTCTTATGTCTTTTACAACTTCCGGTTTTTCTACTCCGAACCTGTTCAGTACATAAGCGGTTTCATCGTTTGGTTCACCTGCAGCTCTAGGGATGTACTCCCCGTCTTCAACAAGTCCGAAATGCTTGGTGACATCGCATCTGTGTTCTTTCGCCATTTGATTTTTCAAATATGCCAATCCGATAGCCGAGCAAATCGAATCCGTGTCCGGGTTTTTATGCCCGTAAACATATATCTGACTCTTTTCCATTGTTCGCTTATTTCCTTTCCCATTACTGTTCTAATTTTTTCGGGATGAATCCAATTTCCGCACATCTTTCTTTTTCAAATTAGTTGTCTTCCATTATATCACAATATTATCGTTGCTCTACTATTATTCTCATATTTTTTCATCTTTTGTTTATACAGTATTTTTACGTTGTCATACCTGTATCTTCTCATAACCTGATTCATTGTTTTAACGACACTTACCTATATCTCATCTGTTTTCATCGATGATTTTACACATGTTTCCAAGATTCATCCGGTTATAAACCACCCATCTATCTCTGTGTTCTCATCCATAACATTTAAATTCGCTTCTTTACTTTAATAAAAGCGTTAAGTTCGCATATGTGCTATACTCAGGTTTTATATGCATTTTTTATATGATTTTAACAACTCCTTTCGTCGGTTTTATATGTTTTCAACATGCTTAATAGTTTTTATCTATTTCTATCGATGTTTATATATTTTTTTTAAATCAATTATTAGTTATAAATTTATTCAGTGATATAATGAACTCATAAACAGAATAAAAGTGATGGGAGGGAAATTATTTATGATAACATTTTTTATTTGTTTAGCTATTTTGATTATTGGCTACTTTGTTTATGGCAGAGTCGTAGAAGGATTATTCCATCCTGACGACAAGCCAACTCCGGCCGTATTGCATCCGGACGGAGTTGACTACGTACCTATGAAAGAGTGGAAAGCATTTCTGATCCAGCTTTTGAATATCGCAGGTCTCGGACCTATATTCGGAGCTTTGGCCGGTGCGCTTTGGGGTCCTGTAGTGTTCCTCTGGATCGTTCTGGGAACAGTATTCGGCGGTGCTGTGCACGACTATGTGAGCGGTATGCTGTCAATCAGAAATGACGGTGCCAGCTTGGCGGAACTCGTAGGTAAGTATTTGGGAACCACCATAAAACACATTATGAGGGTGTTCTCGGTAATCTTGCTTGTAATGGTAGGTACCGTTTTCACGGTTGGTCCTGCGGGACTTTTGGCAAGACTTACTCCAAACATGTTAAACGTTACTTTCTGGACAGTTGTAGTTTTGATCTACTACTTCCTCGCAACACTGCTTCCTATTGATAAAATCATCGGCAGGATTTATCCGGTGTTCGGGATCTGTCTGGTTATCATGGCGCTTGGTATCGGCATCATGACAGTTGTTCGTAACGGTTCGCACCCTATGCAGGAACTGACTTTTGCCAACTTGCATCCAAAGGGAACTCCAATTTGGCCTATGATGTTCGTAACTGTTGCATGTGGAGCCATTTCAGGATTCCATGCGACTCAATCGCCGATGATTGCCAGAACTCTTACATCTGAGAGACAGGGCAGAAGAGTATTCTACGGAGCAATGGTTTCAGAAGGTATTATAGCTCTAATCTGGGCAGCTGCAGGTATTGCCTTCTACGGCGGTGTTAACGGCTTAGCCGGTGCAGGTGCAAACGCAGCCAACCTCGTATATGAGATGTCATTCTCATTGTTAGGTCCTGTAGGCGGTGTTCTCGCTATGATAGGCGTTATCGCTTGTCCTATTACTTCAGGAGATACAGCTCTGAGAAGTGCCAGACTTACTATTGCCGACTGGTTTAAACTCGATCAGGTTTCAATGAAGAACAGGCTCGTGTTAACTGTTCCTCTGCTGGCTATAGCATATGCGATTTCACTAGTTGACTATAGAGTTGTATGGAGATACTTCGCATGGTCAAACCAGACTCTGGCAGTGTTCACCCTATGGGCAGGTTCAGTATTTATGGCTAAGAAGTTCGGTAAGGCAATCAGCTTTATCCTCGTCATCCCTGCTATGTTCATGTCCGCAGTGTGCTCCACTTACATTCTGTTTGCACCGGAAGGATTACATCTATCTGCAAATGTTGCATACCCTATCGGTCTTGCATTTGCAATAGTATGTTTCATCGTATTTGCAGTCAGGATCTTAGCCAAAGAGCACAATCTTGAAAATCCGGCATAGATTTTTGACTCACAGCCAGTTTGACGATTGCGTTTTTAAAATTATAGAAATTACGAACTCCCCCTTTACATAAGATGTTGAGGGGGAGTTTAGAGTTTAATCGAGAAAATGAGTTTTGTTTGAAAAATGTGTGGTATATTTTATTTACCATTACGATGGGAAAATCTAAATGATAAATAATATAAATGAAATGATGTAATAAAATTGGAAAGAGGTGTTAATATGAAATATGTGTGTCAAGTTTGTGGTTACGTCTACGACGAAGAAGTTGAGGGTGTGAACTGGGAAGACCTGGGAGATGACTATGAATGCCCTCTATGCGGGGTTGGAAAAGACGATTTTGAACCGGAAGACTGATAAAAATTAACTATTCTAAAATCAAGGGAGAGTATTTCTTTCACACCTGCAGGCACAATACTATCGGTTGAGTGTCTGTCGGCATCGTCAGAAATGCTCTCTTTTCCTGTATCTTTATCTCTATCTATAATAACAGTTAAACTCTCTATTATTTTTTTCACAGTATTCATTTTATATATTTGAATTTTAAAAAGAACTTTTTTTGTTTTTTGGCAATATTTTTCTACTGTCATAAAACAACGGCTAACACATATCCGATTTTTCCGATTTTAAATTTCCATTTCTATAGCTTTTCTTTTCCGAATTGCAACTATAAGCCCGTTTACAGCCTCGGATTATCCACAGCGCTCCATACTGCGAAATTAAGTCTTACCTAACTTTTTGTTTCTCATAGGGAAACTGATTGTTTTCTATTATGTACATTTCTGATTTGGCTACAAAATTGATATAAAAATATAGCATTTAAAGGTAAAAAGTGGTATTATTATGGTGTTAGTTTGGTACAAATTCACGAAAGGAAGGTTTTATAAATGAGTCAACAGAGAAAGCATTTACACAGCATCCATGTTGCCCATCATAAAAACACTGACAAGTGCGAAACCAAGCGTATGCCTATTCCCGAGGAAGTTTGCATACCTATGGCGATGCACATAGGTGCACCTTGTAAACCTCTCGTTAAAAAAGGAGATTACGTCAAGGTCGGTCAGTTGATTGGAGACACTGATGCTTTTGTGAGTGCACCAATTCACTCGAGCGTATCCGGAACCGTCAAAAACATCGAAGAGCTTAGAAACGGTATGGGCGGATACGATCAGGGTATCGTTATTGAAACAGATGGTGAACAGGCTGTGGCTGAAGGTATCGAGCCCCCTAAGGCTGATACTTTGGAAGAGTTCGTAGCCGCAATTAGAAGAAGTGGTCTTGTAGGGTTGGGAGGTGCATCATTTCCTACTCACATCAAGTTTAACCCGCAAAACATTGATGAAGTCGACACTCTAATTGTAAATGCCGCAGAGTGTGAACCTTATATCACATCCGACCATAGGTTGATGCTGGAAGATACCCAGGATATTATAGATGGTATGAGGTTGGTTATGAAACACCTGAACCTGTCAAAAGGGTACATAGGTGTTGAAGGCAATAAGCCTGATGCCATTGAAAAATTAAAAAAACTCATTTCTGACGAAGGATTAACAGACAAAATAGAAGTGGTTACTCTTCAGACAACTTACCCGCAAGGAGCAGAGCGTGTAATGATTTATGAAATTACCGGCAAAACCATGAGAGCGGGAGTTTTGCCTGCGGCACTTGGCGTAATTCTGTCCAATGTTACTTCTATAGCATTTGTAGGTCAATACTTTAGAACAGGAATGCCTCTAATTGAAAAGAGAATGACCGTCGACGGTTCTGCAGTAGCCGATCCGGGCAACATCATCGCCCCCATCGGAGCCAGAATCGCAGATGTTATCGAGTTCTGTGGCGGTTACAAAGCTCCTCCGAAAAAAATTCTAATGGGTGGTCCTATGATGGGTAGAGCTATCTTCTCAGATTCGCTTCCCGTTGTTAAAAACAACAATGCCATTTTGGCATTTGACGGTCCACAGGGATTGGTTCCGGAAGAAACAAGCTGTATAAACTGCGGTAGATGTCACTCTGCCTGTCCGTTCAACCTGCTTCCTACAGCACTCTCAGATGCTATGGAACAGAAGGACGCTGAAAAATTGGATCAGTTGGAAGTTATGCAGTGTATGGAATGCGGTAGCTGTGCCTATGTTTGTCCTGCAAGAAGACCTTTGGGCTTCAACAACAAACTCGGCAAAGCGATCTTAAAGGAGGCTCAGAGTAAATAATGGGAAAACAATATCATGATAATTTAATTGTATCGGCTTCACCTCATGCGGTGAACAACGAAGATACAAGGAGGATTATGTGTCTGGTTATGCTGGCTTTAGCTCCGGCATTCCTGGTTAACACATATGTCTTCGGACTTAGATCTGTTATTCTAACAGCAGTTTGCATAATTTCTTGCGTACTCTTGGAATATCTGTGGAACATGCTTATGAAAAAGCCTCAGACTGTTGGCGACTGTTCAGCAGCTCTCACAGGCCTTTTACTCGCTTACAACTTGCCGGCAAATCTTCCTTACTACATAGCCATAGTAGGTGCCGCAGTAGCGATTATCCTTGTAAAATGCCTATTTGGCGGAATAGGTAAAAACCTGTTCAACCCGGCAATCACTGCCAGAGTTGTTCTGCTGGTATCTTTTGCAACGCAGATGACCACATGGCCTGTTCCGAGAAACGCAGCGACCGACGCTTTGACAGGGCCTACGCCTCTTGGAATTCTAAAAGAAGGCGGAAATGGATCAATGCCTTCCAACCTCGACTTGTTCTTAGGGTTTACAGGCGGATCTCTAGGTGAAGTCAGTGCTGTTGCACTTTTAATTGGAGGACTATTCCTCATTTGGAAGAAAGTTATTTCGCCAATCACGCCGGTTTGCTTCATCGGGACAGTAGCGATTATCGCTTTGATCGCCGGGCAAAATCCGATATTCCATGTGTGTGCGGGCGGTGTCATGTTAGGTGCCTTCTTCATGGCGACCGACTATGTCACAACTCCGCTGCTACCTTGGGGTAAGGTTATATTCGGTATAGGTTGCGGCGTTATAACGATGCTCGTGAGACTGTTCGGTTCATATCCCGAAGGCGTTTCATTTGCAATACTGCTCATGAATGTAACGACTCCTCTAATCGAAAGGGTAACCACAAACAGGTTGTTCAAGCCTAAGAAAAAGATAAAGAAAGGAGAAGCAGCTGATGAAAAGTAAGTTCTTTAAAGAAACAATAGCACCTTCTCTGGTTCTGGTGTTGATTTGCTTGGTAATTCCTTTTGCACTGGTTTTGACCAACAGTGTAACAAAACCTCAAATTGAGAAAATCGCAAAAGCAAATGCCGATAAAACCAGATCTCAAGTGCTGCCAACTGCCGACTCCTTCACAAAATATAAAGGGAAATTAAGTAACGGTGTAGTTGAATTTTACATTGCAAACAACAAATCCGGCGGAGTTGTAACCGCTCAAGGTAAATCATTTGGTGGTACTTTGACAGCTATGATAGGCATTGATAAAGACGGTGCTATCACCGGCGTGGAAGTTACAAACCATTCGGACACTCCGGGTCTTGGAACTAAGGCCATGACGAAGGAATACCTAAAAAAATACCAGAAAATAAAGGAGCTGAAAGGTGCAAAAATAAAAGATGAAAAGAGCGTAGACCACGTTGTAGGCGCTTCGATTTCCTCTAATGGAGTTTACACTGCCGTAAAAAATGCACTGGCTCAGTTTAAAGATGCAGGAGGTATAAAATAATGGGAAAATTAAACATATTAACCAGGGGGATTATAAAGGAAAATCCCGTACTGGTACTTCTATTGGGAACTTGTCCTACTCTTGCAACTACCACAAGTGCTTTGAACGGTCTCGGAATGGGTGTCGCTGCAATGGCTGTACTGATATGCTCCAATGTGGTAATATCCATACTTAAAAACATAATTCCCGATACCGTAAGAATTCCGTGCTACATCGTAGTAATCGCAGGTTTCGTATCCGTTGTGCAGATGCTTTTAAAAGCGTACTTACCTGCTCTGGATGCATCACTGGGTTTGTTTATACCGTTGATCGTAGTAAACTGCATAATCTTGGGTAGGGCGGAGATGTTCGCCAACAAGAATTCAGTTATCGATTCCGCTCTTGACGGAATCGGCATGGGTGTAGGCTTCTCGTTGACGCTGACTGCAATGGGGTTGATAAGAGAGTTCTTTGGCAGCGGTACGCTGTTTGACATGCACATTTACGGCGGATCCATCTCACCGATGACAATCTTCATGCTGGCTCCGGGTGGATTCTTCGTATTCGCCATTCTGGTTGCCGCAGTAAATAAAATAAGCAACGGAAAAGCTATCAAGAAAAAGGAATTCGGCTGTGAAAGCTGTACCCTGTCCGAGTCTTGTGGCGTTGGAGAACAGGAGGGTAAAGCATAATGAAAGAATTATTGATGATAATGATGAGCGTTATCCTTGTAGACAACTTCGTATTGTCTAAGTTCTTGGGAATCTGTCCTTTTCTGGGAGTTTCCAAGAAACTGGATTCCGCAGTAGGCATGGGTGCTGCTGTAACATTCGTAATGGTAATCGCAACAGCCGTAACATGGCCGATCCAAATATACATATTGGACAAAAACGGCATTACATATCTACAGACAGTAGTGTTCATTCTGGTAATAGCTTCCCTAGTGCAATTGCTTGAAATGATTCTAAAGAAGTATATGCCTCCTCTATACAGGTCTCTTGGTGTTTATCTTCCTTTGATAACAACCAACTGTGCCGTGCTGGGGGTAACAATTCTAAATATAGATGAAAAATACACTTTTGTTCAGTCTATCTTCTCATCATTAGGTGCAGGTATCGGTTTCCTATTGGCGCTCATTTTGTTTGCCGGTCTGAGAGGAAAACTTGAAAACAACGATAGCATTCCTGAATCTTTCAAGGGAATTCCTATCACGCTCGTTACTGCTTCAATTCTATCTCTGGCATTCATGGGATTCTCAGGAATGGTAGATGGAATATTCGCTTAGGATAAGGAGGTTTTAATATGAGTCTATTGCCTATTGCTCTAGTTGTAATCATAGGTTTAGTGTTTGGAATCATTCTTACCTTCGCTGCGAAAATAATGTACGTTCCGGTCGATGAAATTGTCGCGGAAGTACGTGAAGCGTTGCCCGGTGCCAACTGCGGTGCCTGTGGATATTCCGGATGTGACGGATACGCAGCAGCTTTTGGTGAGGACAGGTCTACTCCAGTGAATAAATGTCCCGTAGGAGGTCCGGATTTGGCTACCAAGCTGGGTGAAATTCTAGGTGTATCTGCAGATACTTCCGCTGCTCCTATTGCTGTGGTAAAATGTCAGGGAAACAGAGATCTCACAAATGATATCATGGAATACGGCAAGGAAATGACTTGTACTGCTGCCAGCCAGTTATTCGGTGGCGGTAAGGGTTGCAGTTCCGGTTGTCTGGGACTGGGAGATTGCGTGAGAGTATGTGACTTTGATGCGATTCACATCGTAAACGGCGTTGCCATAGTCGACAGAGATAAATGCGTCGGTTGCGGAATGTGTGCAAAGGAATGTCCTAAGTTCATAATCGATATGATTACTTCTGCCGATAGAGTTACTGTTAAATGTAATTCTAATGACAAAGGTGCAAAAGTTATGAAAAACTGCAAGATCGGTTGCATCGGTTGTATGAAGTGCGAAAAGAAATGTCCATTTGATGCAATTCACGTAACTGACAGCCTTGCCAAAATCGATTACGACAAATGTAAGAACTGCGGGCTATGTGTAAAAGAGTGTCCTACAAAGGCAATTTACATGGTTCCGAAGGAAAAGAAGATCGCTGTCAGATCTTAAATTATGAAAATTGATATGAAGTTTTGATAAAATCCAATGTGATTTTAAACTGTGTTTTCAAAAGTATTAAACGCCGGTATAGCCTGTTGTTTCAGGATATACCGGCGTTTTATGTGCCGTAAGACATTTAACTTTTCACAAATTTATTTATATTTTCTCCTTGAAAAACAATTCCACTATGTCCAAGGACGCCACTGTCCTCTGGAATCCGTTTTCCATCTGTCACCAAAAATACGCGACATGCCGCTTTTATCTTCTTTTTTCCATCACTTCATCTCTCTGATCAATCCCGCTTTCACAAGATGTTTTTTGAAAATAGCCCGAGCCAACATCGTTCCCAAGATGGCGGTAACAATTGTAGTAACCAAAGCCAACATCAGATACGGTCCGCTTATAAATTCAACTAAGCGGGACATGAATTCACCGTTGATACTGTTCCCTTCAGCAAGTTTTAGATAATAATCTTTCATGACAAGAAACGGAATATACGAACCGACAGCCGTACCCATCATTAAAATGCAATAGCCGATGACCTCTCGAGCATAACCCTTGTAATCTCCACTTCTCGCAATCAGCTCCGCAATAATTGAACTTACAACTACCGATGCAAGTATTGGCCAACCACTGCCCATAGCGAACATGACCAGCCCGAACAGTATTCCGAACAATATAATTGCACCGGTTTTAGGCGCTTTTGCCCTAAGCAACATGTATGCAGATGCTGCGAAGAAAGAACCTAATGCAACCCCAAAGGGTAGAGTGTAAATTGTCATGCTCATGACCATGATACATGCCATAAAGAGTATGATAAATATTACGGTAAAAATGCCAAGATTGATAAAATCACGGCCACTCAGTTTGGTGCTTGAAATAGTTTTGTTTTGATTCATTTGAAATCCTCCTCACTTTCTGTTTTTAATTTATCTTGATAAGGATATGATTCGCGTACAAACGAGATTCAGGAATTCATTGTCATGAGAGATCACGACAATAGCTTTTTTCCCTGAAAGTTCCTTCAACATCTTTGCCACGCGATTCATATTCTCAAAATCCAGCCCGCTCGTCGGTTCGTCAAAGAAGAGTATACGTGCAGGAGACAAAGCCGCCAGAGCCACACACAAACGTTGCTTTTGTCCGCCGGATAATGATAGTGGATGTCTGTTCCGAACACCGGTAAGTTCCAAAGAGGATAAAATCTTTTGCACATCCTCCGAGTCTGGGATTTCACCGGTAGCGGTAAGCACCATCTCTCCGACTACGCTGTCGCTGAACAGCTGATAATTCGGATCCTGCATTACAAGAAAAGAAACCTGTTTTCTCATGGAAATATTCATCCGCTGTCCCTCTGAATAAATATCTCCGTTTTTTTCTTTCATAAGTCCACAGACCGTCCGTGCCAAGGTGGTTTTCCCGACGCCGTTTTCTCCGATTATCCCCACAATATCTCCATAGTCTAGCGAAATATTTACGTTTTTCAATACGGTCTTTCCTGCACGTTTAACCGAGAGATTTCTTATCTCCAATGCGGGAATTCTCGCCGTACAGCTTGCAGGAGAAGGCGAAATTTCAATATCCCGCAAGGTTCGCAGACCCATGCTGTTAAGAGTTTCCACAGGTGTATCGACAAGTCTATTCATATCGTAAAGTCCGGTCAATCTACCTTCACGAATCAATGCCACCTGATCTGCCACATCACGAAGATAATAAAGTCGATGTTCGGAAATCAGCAAAGTCTTTCCGCTATTCTTTAACTGCAAAAGCAGGTTTCGAAGTCTCAAAGTCGCAATCCTGTCCAAATTTGCAGACGGCTCGTCCAAAACATATATTTCGGGAGATAGAGCGTATATACTTCCAAAAGCAATTTGCTGTTTCTCTCCTCCTGAAAGGGCAAAGATATCTCTCCCGCACAAATTCTCTAAATCGAGATTATTTACTGTCTCTTCATAACGACAGTGCATTTCTTCATATGAAATTCCGCAATTTTCCATGCCGAAGACAATTTCACTATCTGTATCCGTATTGAAAAACTGCGTTCTCGGATTTTGAAATACGGAACCGATTTTTGTCGCTAATTCGTGCGGTTCCAGTCCGGCAATATCCTCTCCATCTATTTTTATGGTTCCAGAGAGCTCTCCCGAATAAAAACTTGGAATCAACCCGTTTATAAGTCTTGTTATCGTTGTCTTTCCGCATCCTGAACTGCCCGAAAGCACTACGCATTTACCTCTGTCTACCTGAAGAGAAATATTTTCTAACGCTTTCGTTTCCATTTCTGCATAGCGAAAGCTCACATGTTCCAATTGAATCAATTTACCACCTCCCAACGATTGTCCGCAACAGCACAACAGAAATCAGCAAAAGTGTGAATATAACAGTTAAAAAAGTGTCCTTAACCGTTATGTTAAGTTTTATGAATGCCGTTCTAGGTGCAGGATTGTCCAATCCGCGAGTAATCGATGCTGCTGAAAGCTCCTCAGCAATAGTAGAGGCTCGAACTAAAAGCGGTGTGATAAATCCTTCAAATACCAGTCCGGGACGCCGTCTCAGATTTCGCCAAGAAAAGCCTATCCCTCTAAGTGACATGGCATCTCGCACATGAGAAATTTCTTCTTTTGCAGTAGGAAAGAACCGCATGGCAACTGCAAAAGTAATGATAAATGAACGAGGAATCCTTATTGCATAAAGACCTGTAACCATTTCACTGACCGGTGTCGTTCTCAAAAACGTTTGTCCATATAGCAGAATCGGCATGCACATTCTCATGCATAAAACAATCATTAACATCATATTGCTCAAAGTTACCGGTACATACTTTGAAAAAACGATAAATAAAAGCAAAAAAATGTAAAAAACAATAAATTTTATCGTCTTTTTTCTCTGTCCGATAAGAAAAGAAAGCAGGCATACAATGATGAAAACCATACTCCCATATATGATATCCTTTGCAAAAAACGCCACCACACCGATAAGCATCAACAAAAAGAATTTATAGCGTACGTCGAGTTTCAAACCTCACATCTCCCTTGAAATATTGGTATATTCATGCTAAAATCGTATTGGTTATACATACCTAATTAAAAGTATAATATACACTAATTCCCTTGAGCAATAGAATATACGCGTATATGTCTTTTCTCAAAAGAAAAATGTCTGATAGAAAAAATGAGGTGATATAATGATAAATATAATAAGTTCTATGTGCAATGACATGGGAATGGTAAAAAATAATGAAAACAATCCCTTCGGTTGCGGTTCCTTCTTTCAAGGAGACGGTTATACGACCAGGGGATATTTCTGGTTTCTCCCCCACGGAGAGCATTTTGTGATCACAAAATGTGATTTTTATTTTCTAAAAGATACCGAACTCACAATGCCAAACGATTCGCTTTACATTTCCCTTCGTCTCGAGTATGCAAAGCACCTTCCTCCAGGCAAGATCATGGCTTACTTAGAGGAAAACGGCACACCTATAAACACTTTAATGAGGAGAGGGAGTCGGGTTGCTTACACTGAAGTTCTATATTCTCCGTCATTTTACAAAATGCATCTCGGAACTCTCTTCACGGCACAAAAAGCGAGTCCCCTGGAGATTTTGAAGAATATGGGCGGGGAGCACAATTGGTCAGCAGAAATTATGAACGTTCTAAAAAAAATATACGCATGTTCTCTAAGCGGAATGGCCGCAGAACTGTATTACACAGCAGGTGCTTATGCTCTGATGTCAGCGGTACTTGAAATGGGGAATGGAAGATTGCCTAAAAAAAGCACGGATTATGAAAGTATCGTTCATGTTATTCAGTACATCGATGATAATTTTTCGCACTCCATAAAATTGTCAGAGCTTTCCAGGTTAGCCAATATGAGTACGACAAAGCTGAAAAATTTATTCAGGCAATTTACAGGATGTACTATTACCGAATATATTTTGTCAAAAAAAACCGACTATGCTTCACACTTATTAGCCGATTCCGATTTATCCATAGAAGAACTCGCAAAGAAAGTGGGCTTCGACACTGTCTCCGGCTTTTCCACTTCATTTAAGAAACAAATGGGCATACCGCCATCAGAGTACAGAAGGCAAATTGAATTTAATTGTTTGAAGAATCCGTCGGAAGTTGAAAATCTGGTATTCGAAAGTGGCGATACTTAAAACACACTCTGACTTATATATTGATAAAAAATTAGAGTGTTGCGGGTTTAGTTGACAATATTGGGGGAAAGGAAATCCCCACCACACACCGCGTTATTTACCCCCGCCATATTCCACAAGCTGCTTGATGATAAACTCATCGCAGCATCTTTCCACCGAGGCCTCTTGTCAAGTATCTTTTTATGTTTGTGGTCGATTTTTCATTGGTACTCAATTCCGTTTCAGTGCGAAGAAAAAGCAGTAAACCCTTTGGTTTACTGCTTTTCCACACTGTTCTGTTATAATTTTTTATTCAATTATTTGAATTATAAAAACCAGAATTTACAAATTGCTATCCAACCATAGTTTAAGTTGGTCAAAACTGTAGTCTCCCTTTAAGGCTATTCCGTCTTTTATCGTTGAATTTCCACATTCTTTTTTATAATCTTCTATCATTCTCCCAAAACCGCCTCCACCGTGGGTGCAGAAGGGAATGATTGTCTTCCCACTTAAATCGACTGTTCTTAAAAACGACAACACAGGTGGAGCAAAGGTCTTTAGCCAGTTGGGAGATCCGATAAAAATCACCTCTGCATTTTCAATAGCTTCTGCTCCTTCCGTAAGATGAGGACAATACCCTTTTTCAATTTCTTCTCTCACTTCTTTCACAGCTGTATTATATGAAAATGAATAAGGTTTTTGCAGTTTCAACTCCCTCAACTCTCCGTCCGTAATCAATGCAATATCTTCTGCCAATCTCCTCGTTATTCCTGAATATGAATAATATACAACTAAAGGTCTCAATAAAATTACCTCCTCAATTTTAATTTGCCAAGGATTCTGTATTATTATGCCGTTTTTAATCTAATGTTCTTGTGTCTTATATACCTTTTGCATCATCTGTTATAATTTGTTCTCTCCAGAGAAATCGGAGTCTGATTTAATAACACCCATATAACTGCAAGTTCACATAAACGCTCCGTTATGACCTCTTCATCGCCTTTTGTGCGGATGCTCGAAACCAGTTGTTTAGTTTCTTCCAATTCTTTCTCCGCAAGAGGAATCCCTGAAGCAAAATACTTCGGCAGAGCATTGAGCATATTTCGATAGTCTTTATCCCAGTTTACGCCGCCATTTCTGTATAGCTCATCCCGCACACGTCCCGTTATGCGTATAACTTCGCCCTGTACAGTCTTTGCCGCACCCCTTGAAGGAATCAGCATATCCCAAAGTTGATCATATTGCTCCTTCCAAGGACATTCTTTTACAATAATCGGAGAAACCCCATCATGAATCTTACGCTTTGGTGCGGGATTTACATCAAATAGTTCATATAGCTTATCAAGTCCCGCTTCAGTTTCAGCCAGGTAATCCTTGTTAAAGTTTTCTCTGTGAAATTCGAAATCCTTGCCGATCAGTTGAACTCTTTCAGCCATTTCAGGCGTTATTTCAGCACCTGCCTCTATTAACATTTCCGAAACCTCTGCTGCCTGTGCGATATGAATGTTTCTGCAAACAGCAAGAGTGCAATCCATGGGGGTTCGTCCCATGTCATTTTTTATATCAATATCCGCCCCTTTTTCCAGCAAAAATTTAACGGTAGCCGGATGGAAAAACTCTGCCGCTGTATGCAAAGGTGTATTCCCGTAATTATCCGGTTTTTTTATATCTCCACCTAATTTGAACAGTAATTTCACAGTATCACTGCCCAAAGTTGCATGGGTGTACAATGGCGTGCGCCCATAATAGTTGACTGTATTTACATCTAAGCCCCGTTCTACGAGCCAGATAACCAGCTCTTCAGGAATATCTCCGTAATGAAGTGCTGTATTTAAACTGTATCTCCCGCTGTGGGCGGAAAGCTCACATTTTTCATAGACAGCTTTAAGATCTTCAACATCCCCTGCCTCTATCAGTTCATCAAAATTTTTAGGTAAGGTAACCCTCTTCTTCGCCATGATTCTTCTCCTTTTTTCAGTCATTATAAAATCAAAAATTAAAACTCAAACTCCTTGATTCTCTCAGTGCATCCGGCGGTTATTCGATACTCTTCGTTTGCACACATCTCGTCCGATGCTAAAGCAGATGCAAAATACGACTTCGGCACAACTTTACGCATCGCGACTTTGATCTGTATCTCAATTGAATTGCATAAGTTTCAGCCTACTTAAAATAATATAACTCATATATCCTATTACCAGCCCTGTTCCCATCCCCGTAAACAACAACACCGGAAAATAAAAAAATGTTTTCGTCGATGTGAGTATTATTGCTGCGACTATGAGCTGTCCTGTGTTATGGAGAACTCCTCCCGCCATGCTCACTCCCAAAATGGAAAACTTCCCTGTTTTTTTCAAAAGTCCCATTCCGCTCAAACTCAATACACAACCGCCCATGGAATACAAGATTCCGAATGCACCTGTGAACAAAAATCCGACTAAAATTACTCTCAATACATTTATTCCAAGTGCCATTTTAAAATCCATCGAATACATTGCCACTACTATTACCAAATTTGCAATCCCTATTTTAAATCCCGGCAAAGTAACCCACGAAAAAGGAAAGACCGCTTCTATGTATGAAAATATCATCGCCAAAGCGATTAAAACCGCAGTATATCCCATTCTGGTGGTTCTTTTACCATCATGTATATTCACCTTCATGCTGTTCCTCCTGCTACCTATTGGGATATAGTATCGAATTTCTTCTTCTTCGATTTAATTTCAATAACGACTTTATTCGGCAGACAAATTATAGCCTTTGAACCATCATTTATAGTCCCCTGCCTTATGCAGTCCTGATTTGAGCAGTTAGCCCACACCATTCTCACCTTCCCATTTTCGATTTTAAAACGATTTATATGAGTTCCCCTTCTAATTTCAAACTCTTTATTTTCATTCAACGAATACGTGCCGTATAACTTTCCGTTGCTCGTAACAATAACTTGACTACTTCCCCTATCCACTTTATAATTATTTATGTAGATTAGCGAGATTATTCCTGCAACGAGAAATATTATAGCGAGGATAATATCTCCTTTTTTAATTTTCATACTTGTTCACCGTTTATAACATTTAATCCATAATATCGAGGTAATCATGATTAAAAAAATACTAAAATCAATAGCCATATCTGCAATGGCACTAACAGTTATTATATCACATACAGCTTGTAAATCCAATGAAACTAATGAAACTGCCGGAGACCCGGTGTCAAAAACCGAGTTTCATTTAAATACATCTTGCACCATAGAAATTAGAAATATGGAGACGAGCAAAGCCAACGATGTTATCGCCAAAGCCTTCAAGGAATGTGAAAAATATGAAAACTTGTTGAGCAGAACCGTAGAGGGCAGCGATATATATAAGATTAACCACAGCGACGGAAAGCCTGTTAAAGTTTCCGACGATGCTAAATATTTGATTGAAGAGAGCAAAAAAATCAGCGAACAAACGTCGGGAATCTTTGATTCTACCATAGGTAAGATTGAGGAATTGTGGAATTTCACCGGAGATAATCCCAAAGTTCCTCCGCAAGGGGATATTCAAAAAGCACTCACGCAAGTGGGCTATAAGAATGTAAAAGTTGACGGCAATACCGTAACACTGGAAAACAAGCGTCCCTTCCTGGATCTCGGTGCCAGTGCCAAGGGGTACATCGCTGACAGACTTTATGATTTTCTCAAGAAGGAAGGTGTCAAAAGCGCTATTATCAACCTCGGAGGAAACGTCGTTGCCATAGGCGGCAAGGAGGGAGATAAAGACTGGAAGATCGGCATTGAATCACCATACTCTAAAAAACAAAATGTGATTGGCGCAGTTTCCGTAAAGGATAAAACCATAGTAACCTCCGGAACCTACGAGCGATATTTCGAAGAAAAGGGTAAAAAGTATCACCATATTTTAGATCCGAAAACCGGATTTCCGAGAAATACAGACGTGCTGTCAGTTTCAATTATGGCTAAAAGCGGAAAATCCGTGACTTGTGATTTGTATTCTACAACATGTCTCCTTTTGGGAAAAGAGAAGGCTATCGAATTTATGAAAGATAAGAAAGGTTTTGAATACTGTATCGTTGATAACAACCAAAAGATTACCAAGAGCCCGGGCTTTAACCTGAGTCAACAGAGCGAATGATAAGTGAAGATGTTTTAGATATATTGATAAAAGCCCCTTCTGGCGGAGTGGCTCAGACTGTAGAAAAAGCTCGAACCGACTTAACTCGGTTCGGGCTTTTTCTATATCTTAAAGCATATTAAATATTGGCGATTTATGATGTGATATCATCATATCAATGTTTGTGTTTCAGTGATTACAAAAAACGGAAAATGACTCTAGCAAATGTAAATAATCTAATTTGATTGCTCAGTTCCTGATGGATATTTACTTAGGAAAATCGATTAACCTTATCTATTTTTCATTGACTTCCGTTGCAATCACACATGGTCTGACAAATATTATACTCATATCGATTATGATAATGTCATTCACATGGTGAGATGTTAACTAAAAAGCGGTTAAATATTGAACAAGTGTATTTGCAAGAGTGCCGATCGATTTTGCTACTAATTCATTTATTTTGAGAAAAAATTTGATATACAGTAAAAATTATTGTAAAATTAGAATTGAATAACAAATCATAAAAATGGATTTTTTTTCGATTTTGTCAAAAGAAGTATGGAAACATCGGTTTTTATATCCTACACCGATAAAAATAAAATTAAATTTAATATTTTTAGTTTTTAATGTGTGCCATTGAAAAATAGACGTAAAGGAGAAGACATAAGGGAGGTTATCAATGAAAGCGTGCAGTTCAATGAGAAGATCTATATCCACAAAGCATAGGTTTTTTCTCATATTTTTATTTATGGCGGCATTTACAGCCGTGTTTTTTTGGAAAGAGATGCAGGTCAATGCACAACATGTATCTTTTGACATAGGAAAAAATAAGTTGGAATGCAATGATACATCTAAAGTGTATAACGTATATGGATCAACCGAAAAAAACCATATCAAAATAAAGGGAGGGACGGCACAAAGACCGATCATAGTAAATCTGAAAGATGGATTGAACATTGATTTGAGAAATAAAAGTGCCGCACCCATTGAGGTTACAAAAAACTCCTATGCAAAAATATACATTGGCAAGGGTGACTCCAATGCCAAGATTAACTTATATGGAGGCCATAAGTCAGGCATAGGAAAAAACTGGGGTTATGCAGGAATAAGTTGTCATGAAAAAAGCCATGTTTTGATTAGCGGTGACGGAACATTGAATGTTTACGGTGGAGGAGAAAAATATGGAGGTGCCGGAATAGGTGGTAACTATAACGACAATGTAAGAAACCTCACTATTGACGGGAATATGTCCATAAATGCCACCGGAGCGCACTCAGCACCGGGAATAGGCTCCGGCAGAGACGGCATTTTGTATGATTTAACTATAAACAATGGTAATATAACTGCCAGAGGTGGCGAAAATGCTCCCGGAATCGGAGCAGGAGAAGCTATAGGCGAGAGTGGAGGAGATTTACATAATTTAACTATAAATGGAGGTAATATCCAGGCTTACGGTGGCAAAGATGCTGCAGGCATAGGATGCAGTGACGGCGGAGATTTAAAAGGAACTATTGCCATAAATGGGGGTAATATTGAAGCCCGTGGGGGTAAATACGCTGCCGGTATAGGTGGCGGAAATGGCGGAAATATAACAAAAAAAGGTAAAATTAATATTCAATGTAAACAAGATAAGCCTATGGAAATTGTCGCAAGAGGCGGTACAAATAGTGCCGGCATAGGTGGCGGAAAAGATCAGTCATCCTGCGAAATAGTAATAAAAGGGCATCCCCGTAAAAGGGAACTTCTAAAAATTAGAGCCTTTGCATCATCAGCCGGTAATAGAATCAACGATGCTGCTGCAATTGGTTCCGGTCAGGACGATGCAGGTAATATAACCATAAAAGACGCGACTGTTTATGCCGATGCTCCGTATGCAGGAGCAGATATAGGAAGCGGTTCACTGAAAGGAAGGCCTGGTAAAATACACTCCATTACCATTGATAACAGCACAATAGCTGCACGGGGAAGTAACAAAATTGCGGCGGGTATAGGAGCCGGTCACGGCGGAAGTATTGATCGCATCAAAATCAGCAACAGTACATACAAGGGAAATAGTATAGGAACATCCATATATTCGAGTCCTGCTTTTAACTATAGAGCACATCGAATAAATGATATGAAGGAAATAACTATTGAGAACAGTAAAATTGAATGTGATCATGACATGATGTCGACTAATGATAGAGATGCTATAACATCCGGAGTTGCAGGGGTAGGAACCGGACCTTTCGGCAATATTGATTTAATACAAATTAAAAAGTCAACAGTCTTGGCAAAAGGTCATGGTACCGGCCCTGGTATTGGAGGTGGCGGTTGGGCTCCAACTAGATTGCTTCACAAGACTCATGGCGGTAATGCAAAAAAAATAATAATTGAGGAAAGTGATGTAACAGCCTTTGCAGGGAAAAGAGGCGGTGGCGCCGGTATAGGAACCGGTCTGAATTGTGACGTTAACGAAATTGCCATAACAAAAAGTAATATCATAGCCAAGGCTCCTGCTGACGGTGAGGAGGGAGGTGCCGGAATCGGTTCAGGAAGAGCAGGAAGTGTTGGCACTATTAAGATAACAAATTGCCCGTCAGTTGAAGCTGTTGGAGGTCCACACTCCGCCGGTATTGGTTGTGGTGGTCATCATACACTGGTAACCACAATACTCACAACCAAATGCGGTCCAATAGTTTTGACTGCAAATAACCCTGACTACAAAGTTAAGGCATTTGGTGGAAACAAAGCTGCCGGTATAGGTACGGGATTAGGTGGAAAGTTTAAGGGTAAAACTAAAGATGGTAACAGCATCGTTATTGACGGATATAGCGTTGATGCTTCAGGCGGTTATGGCGGTGCAGGCATTGGAGGTGGAGCCAACGGCTCAGGTGGTCGAGGTGCAGACTCCAATTCTATACTTATAAAGGGAAAAGGTGTAATAAATGCTAATGGTGGCGAGGGAGCTGCCGGTATAGGTGGCGGACTAGGTGGATCAAGTAATAAAATCGTTATCGATATGGAAGGAGACAGATATAAAAATAAGGGAATTCTCCGCGCAAGAGGAGGGCTTGGAGCTGCAGGAATTGGAAGCGGTAGTGTAATTTATACAGATCGAACATTGTTTACTCCTGTAGGCAACTCTGCAGGAACAGTAAAAATCGCAGGAGGCTTTGTGGAGGCATTCGGTGGCAATAATAGACGTTCCGAAAAGAAAGATTGGAGGGTATATCTTGGCTCCGGTGCCGGTATAGGTGGCGGAAGTGGACATGGTACACTTTCAAAGTTTTATGTTACCGGAGGATATATTTCAGCTCATGCGGGAAATTCCGATGCAACAGATATAGGTCATGGTGGAGATCTTTACGGGATAGATAAGAGACTCAAGAAAGACGGCAAAATAGAAATCTCCGGAGGAACCGTATTATCAAATAAGATAAGTGATGAGGCGGATATAATCATTGATGGAGGCAGTGTTTCAGCTAATATCTTAAGAGCAAAAAATTCCATTAAAGAAAATGTGTATCGTGCTACTTTAACTCTTGCTGATCCGCCTAATAGGAGTGTTGAAATTTTCCCTCATAATCAATCAAAAGCCTACGGCACAAAAGATATTTATCCGGATAAAAAAGGGAAAATTTATCTGTATTTTCCTGTTTCAAAACCCATGAAAACAACAGTTGGAGTTGATAGAAACGGAGAAAAACTTTACCATGGAACTGTAACGAGCGATGGAAACGGTCTTTTGAAAATGTATGGAGAGAAAAACTTTAAAAAACCGGAAAACGAACCTTATGTGGGGGAAGATTTCACTCTTTCTGTAGATAAAGGAAATGATACTCTGAAGGATTGCAATTTTAAAGTAGTAGATGGAACAGATGCAGTTGAAATAATTGAGTCAGATTCACAAAATGCCTCAGTTAAACTCAAGGCTAAAGCTATTGGGAAATTTAAGATATCCGTTGAAATGAAAGCTGATCCTGCAAATGAAGTTTATTGGGGATACAATGCCAGTTATTCAGGAAGTGTATCAAGGCAGAAGGGAAAAATTTCATTTACTGAAAACCCTTCAAAGGTATATGACGGAGAAAAAGTTAAAAATCCAAAGGTAACTACGAACAGCGATGGAAAAGTTACATATAAGTATTCAACCCGTGACGGAAAGCCTCTGGATGATGCCCCTGTAAATGTGGGCAAATATAAGGTAACTGCAACTGTCGAGGGCACAAAGTATTATTCCGAGGCGACGGCATCCTTAGATTTTTCTATAGAACCGGCAAGTACTAACACTAGTCTGTCAGCAAAACAGGATGGATCTAAGGCTACGATTAAAGCGGTAGTTAGCGGACTGTATGAAAAAAATGGTAAGGTACGATTTGTTGTAAATAACAATACGGATACTGCAAAAGAGATACCTGTATCGTTCAATAAAAATAGCGGACTGTACGAAGCGGAACTGAAAGCAGATACAGTTAGCAGCGGAGAATACAGAATTACTGCAGAATTTATACCCGAAAACAACAACTATTTGTCATCAAAAACCTCTGCTACCTACAGTAAAGACAAGGTAGACAGAAGCATAAGCTGTAAGCCTTTACACGAGGCGAATTACAAGGACTCGGGATTTAAAATTGAACCGACAATTAAAGGAAGAGCTTCTACATCAAAAGATGTATGGAAATATGAGATAATAAAGGATAAGTTTACCGATTACGGATTCCCATCTACCGTAACCATTGATGGTTCGGGCAATGTAAAGATTAATAATGCAGGCGTGGCTGTTGTAAAAATTACTCTGATAGATAAGAGTGGCGTATATAACAACGCTGAAACATATACGACAATAAAGGTTAAAAGAGCGCCTCTCAAAGTTTCAAGCTACGCATATGACAAAGATGGCAAAGAAATTACAGAGACATCTTACGGAAGCATATCCGATTTGAATTTCGGGCTGAAATACGATGGATTTGTGCGTAATGACGACCGAAACAACTTCACAAGAGGACATGGAAGTCTTGTGGCGAAAAGACTGTCAGATACAATAGAGGTAGGAAAATATAATATTCAAATAAACAGAAAAGGAACTCCTCTTCACACTGATAAACTTCATTTCAATAATCTTTTTGCTTCAAGGAATTATAAAATAGAACAGAAATTGGGAACGTTGAATGTGAATCCTCGTGGCATTACGGTAAAAGCAGATGATGTTAGTGGTATATATGGTGTTGAACCGAAATACACCTATTCCATAGAGGGACTTGCATCATTTGATGGTACGGAAAAAGCCATTGATGCCGGATCAAAGGTGTCATTGGATACTGAAAAGGCGGGAGGAACTTATGCACAGCTTGCTCCAGGTAAATATGAACATGTACTTATTCCACCTGATAAAGCAATGAAAAATTATAAAATTGTAAAAAGCCAATCAGGTAATCTAAATATAGAATCTGCAGATTTCAATGATATTAGCAGATTTAAAGTTACAAACCCTGAATTTACAACCTATAATGGTAAAGAACAAAAGCAGAAGGTGACTGTCACAGATTTACATTCGAAATCATCAAATGGCGGAGGCACTAATGATGGTGTGGAATTAAAGGAAAATGTTGATTATGAGCTTGAATATATCGGAGATCTCAAAAATGTGGGACAGGTCAAGGTTGTAGTAAAGGGAATTGGAAAGTATAAGGGAAAAGTAGAGCGATTCTATCTCATAAAGAAAGCTCCCCTTGTGATCAACACACCTGATGCTGAAAAAGTCTACGACGGAAAGCCACTCACGGCTTTGGGGACTCTAAAAGGACTTATGCCCGGTGAAACTGCTGAAATCGTAATGTCAGGCAGCCAAACCGAGGTGGGCAGTTCCAAAAATACAGCCGGTGTTAACTGGAATGGCACTGCTAATTCCCAAAATTATGAAATAGAGGAAAGTTTTGGGACATTAACGGTACATAAAAAAGAGCCACCAGCTACTCCTGATGATCCGGGTAAGGATGATAATCCTAAGAACCCAGACAATGGACCGAGAATCCCTGATAATAGCTCAAAAGATCCCGGCGATAGTTCAAAAGGTCCCGGCAACAGTCCACAAAATAATAAAATTGCAAAAACCGGTGACATGTCTCGTGTTGCAGGCTATACGATAGATATGTTAATTGCGGTAATTATATTTGCAGCTGTGTTAATGGTGAGGAAAAAAACTTCCAAATAAGAAGATGTCTGCTTAAATATAAAAACATAGAATAAAAAATAGAGACTATCAAGATTTTCGCTAAATAGTCTTGATAAAGAAAACTGAAGGATGGAGTTGGGAATATTCTCATCTCCATCCTTTAGGCTTATAGTGTTATGTAATAATACATATAATCTATGAGCAGTGGGTTTATTTAGATAGCTTTTATCACATTTTTTGACAATCTCATAAGATTATATAATGCAATAAACTTTGTCAATCGATTTATATAGCAACATGCGATATAATCTCATCTCTGTCAGTTGATTAAACTTAAAACCGGCAAACTGTTTCAATGAGCGGTTTCGCCGGTTTCACTTATACAACCCTCTTAGACATACCTAACGGGATGGCTTTTCTTTAACGTTCAAAATGATGGACCGGATAAATCACATCTTCCTCATCGGATACATTATGCAAAATCTCCTGTATGTCTTCGTCTAATTTCTAATCGACTGACTCTATTTCTTCTTTTGTCATACCTACGAGTTTTTCTATCCACATTCCTACAATATCGGAAAGTACGGAATCACAGATATATTCAGTTCCCTCATGAAAATATTTGCAGGAAAATACGGGCTCCCTTATAGCCGCCTGATAAAATCCCATTGCGAAATTCGCCAATTCACTCGGCTCAAAACTCAGTGCCAGCTCTTTTGCAATACCGCTTCGAATCTCATCCCAATCTCTATTCTCAGCCCTGTAACTTTCTCGCATCTTCATTACATATCTGGTGCAAAATGTATCTAACAGCTGCTTGTTTCTATAAAAATGCTTGCAGTTGAAATCGGAAATGCATCCTGCGTGAATTAAAAATGTCAACAGAGATTCCACGCTCTCTGCCACTCTTCCGACCTCTCCTTCGCTGCTGATAAACCCTATACTGCCATCTTCAAGAAAAACGTATTCACCCCCACTACCATCCTGTGCAAACGCGTCGCATCCCATAGAATAAATTTCATGGTTATTGACAAACTGCAATGCTCGGACTTCCTCGTATAAATAAATGTCACATTCGTGCATAAGGAGAGTATTCAACTGTTTATTTTTTCTTATACGCTGCAAATTCATTTAACTCCTCCTCATCACTTTGCTGAGTTGCTCAATTCAGTGGCAAACCTTTCGACATCTATCCTCAATTTTCCATCTATATCGTCTAAATGAATGACCGGCAAAGGGCTTTGTAAAATCAAATTCCCTTCATGCAATTTCTCCGGATACTTGTAGAACTGTTCTCCTTTTGTAAAATTATTTTTTATTTGCCATTCCTCAAAATCTTTTAAAAAGCACTTATGAGTCGGCAATGTAACCTTCTCAAACAGACTTTTGTCAAAAAATCTCACCAAGCGATATAAACCGTGTATTTCCGGGACAAAACACTTATCAATTTTTTGAATAGGATAGCCTTGCCTTTGATGTGCTTCACAAAGTTTTTGCAGACATTGGGTGATTCCTTCCGCATCTTTTTTTGCAAGAAAACAGAAGAAGCGAACGTAGTATTCTGCTATTCCGGTGAGTTTTTTCTTTGTTAGGAAAGATTCAGCCTTGGACAGCGCCTCCTCCAATCTTTCATCATCTTTGTAATAGATTGAATGAAACAGGTTAATTACGTTTTCAGTATAAAAAGTGCCTCTGAGCAACGGCAAGGTATTAGGAACAAATGACTCGCTCACCTCAAAATCGTTGCAGGCAAAACAAGTAAAAATTCCTTTTATAATGTTTCCCGTGTAAGCGGTTCCGCTATGTGTAATTCCTCCTCGCAGCAAACAAGTCCTACCGGTTTGCCAAAGGGCATTGTTCAATCTCTCAAAGCTGTCTTCACAGAAAGCGAAATAATATCCAAAATATTGGATATTATTGAGAATGAGATCGACATATAATTTTGTTTTTAACGCATTGTCGGAAGAATCATTATATTTCTCCAAATGCTTTTCAAAAATCTCCTGATTGGACATTTCAAAGTCTTGCCAACTTTGCGGATGAAAATATTCCCCCCATTTCTGATAATAATCCTCTCTCATCTGTCTATATAACTTTACGTATTCTCTCACAATAAATTCCTATCCCCTTAATCAATATGCTATCCCACAGTACTCATAACTTTGCCGATGTAGTAAATCCCCCACATCACACCGCCTATGATCAACAGCAACAGCAATGAAGATAAGGCGACAGAAAAGGCTCCCTGCTTTGAATTCGTATCTCTGGCAAAACTGAAAATAATGACGATCAGCTTTAATGCAATGCTGGTTATAGCTATGATTCGTCCGTATCTGAAAACAATTCCAATCATTAAAAATCCAATTTGAGCACCTCCTATGCCTGCTGCAAAACCTACAACAAAGCACACGTACATAAATATATCCAATGCTACGGATCCCCACAATGCAAATTTTATCAATTTTTCATTTTTATTCATATTATCTACCATAATTGCAACTTTTCCCCTTTCGTGCTCGTCATGAAACCTAAAATCTTAAGTGCATCACAAAGGTTCTGTTGAGTTTGTCTGCAAAATACATATACACCTTCGTTTTGAACTTTAAGTTTTGGCACGTTTTAAGAGCCTCTTTAAAAAAGCCCTGAACATCGATGAGTTCTGTCTGTGTTTCATTCGCGAATTCTTCCGGACGGTCTATACTAAAATACATTTGTGCATCGCTGTTACCGGTTTTTTTCACATATTTATTAGCAAGTTTTAAGCCTGCCGAGTTCGTGGCATCAAAAACCAGCTCTCCATTAGGAATCATCCCCTTCATCTCCTTGATCATGGACAGTATTTTTTCTTCTGCAAAGTATTGGTACACCCCTGAAACGACGATCATCGTCGGCAATGAAATATCTATCTCTTTTATCCAATGGAGGGTAAACATATCTCCTGAAATCAACTTTTCATTGATTGCATTTCCAAGGACTTTCTCCCTTATATCTATGACATTCGGCAAATCCACTTGATAGAAGTTCGCTTTATCGTTTCCTATGCGGTTATATGATGTTTCAAGTCCCGCTCCCAAAAATACCACATTACACAAACCGTTTTTCTCAAGGAATTTTTTTATCTTTTGGTCTATCGTATATTGCCTGCACACACTTGCCATATAGAAATATTCCGTAGTATTCTCATCTATATCGTTTGCCGGAATATATTTTTCTAAAGATAGAGCCTTTTCATCGTAGAAAAATTCCGGGAATTTCTTAGATGCGTATATTCTCGCCGTCAGTGGAATATACAGAGTATCTTCAACACCTTTAAATACATTCTTTTCGTTCATGCTGTCTTCCTCACAAAATTATTCTGCCAAAGCAAATTTCTCAATCATGGCTAACAATACATCAACCCTTTCAAACTCCTCCTGTAATAAGTCATCATAATCTGTTTCAAGTTCTTCTCGTCTTTCATCAATCCATTTCAGATTCTTCTTTGACGAGACGTAGTCTCCACTTAAAAAATAATATTCTCCGAGAAAACAGTGAGCTTGAGCCACTGAAACCATATCATCCCCGATTTCAACGACTTTCTTCATACTCTCCACCGCTTTTTCCGTTTCACCTCTCGACATCTGCAACGATGCCTTTGTCACATAAAGTTCTGCATTCATTTCACCGTCTCCAACAACTTCAATTTTCATATGGTTCATTACACATTGAGAGTATCATTCAACTTTCATGCTCTCAGGCGTGACAATGCCTGAATGATAGTTCTGCACGTGATCATAAGCGATTTTATGCCAGTCGTCTGTAACGCTGCCATCCTCGTTCATAAAGAAGGTGGAATTCATATAACGTTGCAGAATGTACTCACTGGTCTTTTGATCAAATCCATTTCCTCGGCTGAAATCTATACCCCTGCCGGTATTTTTTGCCATAACCGCCTCCAGAATGGGTAAGGTCAGCTCGTTGACCGGAACTTTCATATCAGGCATACTCCAAAATCCTCCCTTCTCCTTGGTGTAAAGGAGGAGGTAGCTCAAAGTCCCGTTGGATGCACATATAACCCTGCGAATATCCGAAAGTTTTACCTGATGTTTTGCTCCGATAAGTACGCCGTCTTTAAGCCTGATTCCTTTTTCTTTGAAGGAAAAAGCAACCTCTAAATCGAGAGCATCCAGATTGTCCGGAAATGCTTCTGTCAATTTATTCTCTGCAAAAGCAATCAAGACGGACTTAGTCTCCAGAACATTATGCCCCTGAATGGTATGTTCCGGTCTTGCGATGATATCCGTGTCAATTTCTCCGATGTTCTCTCTTTTTAAATTTAGAAAAGTCATCGAATAGTGTTGATTGGAGTTGCAATATCTGAGCAGAAAAATAGACCCCATATCTGCAAACTTTATATCGAAAGATTTTTTCCCATCTGCTGACACATATGTGATCCCCTCTTCATCAATACTCAGATTATATTTCTTTTGCACGCTATAGTTAACCCTTGCATTTTTAAAAACTCTTTTCATTTCAACCTCTCCTATACGATTAATTGTTAATTTATTGTAACTCTAAGGCGTTTGCGACTCTTCTGTTAAATACCTTTTAAGTTTCCATAATATTTTTTAGTATTTCCAGTTACAAGCTCCTAAAATTTACTTTTCAATATTAAACTGTTACTATGTCTTATGAAATTTTATCACAAATTTATGGATATTTCTACCTCATCGCTCTGTGTATGCACCTTTCAAAGTGCTTTATATTTTACCTCCGTCGTGGGCTCTGAGCAAACTCTTTGCAACTGCCGCCCCGCTGGAAAATGCGAACTGAATATTATATCCGCCCGTATCCCCGTCTACATCCAGGACTTCTCCTGCAAAATACATTCCCGACACTTTCCTGTGCTCCATGGTGTCTTTGTTTATATCATCTAAAGCGACACCTCCACAAGTCGCCATGGCAACATCAAATCCCCCGTTTCCACTGACTGACACGATGTAATTTCGCAAATTTTCAAATATTTTTTCAATTTTTCTCTTTCCCAGTTTTTCAACTGAACCGTTCATTTCATCACCTATGAATTGTGCTATTGCGATTTGCAAAAACCCCCTCGGCAGGTTTGTCATCTCCACAAAATAATTTACAGCTGATTTTTTTACACCTTCCGTTCTGATTTTTCCACCGCTTATGATATCCGAACAGCCGTTTAAAAAATCAATTTTTAGCCTGTCTCCTCGATCAACATAACGTGAAATATTTAAAATCGCCGGACCTGACAGATTTTTATGAGTGAACAAAAGATCGCCTATGCTCGTCGGTTTTTTACAGTCGGTTCTATTGTCTTTTTCCCTCTTTTCTATCTGTTCAATTTTCACATCTCTGATGGCAATTCCTGAAATTCCTGAGAATTTATAGTTTTCTATATATATCGGCACCAGGCTCTCTTTGATCGGTACAACTTCCAGTTCCGGAAAAGCTCTCTTCAAAATTTCCAACATGCCTCCATCAGATCCCGTTTTTCTATATGAAGCTCCTCCTGTTGCTATGACCAAATTTTTAGACGTGTATTCCCGTCCTTTATCATCTCTCACTGCGAACTTTCCATCCACCTTTTCAATGGAAATCACGTTGACTCCCACCGACATCTCAATACGGTTTCCTCTAATTTTCTCCACTAAAAAATCCCTTATATCCTGACTTTTCATGGTCTTTGGGAACACTTTTCCGTCATCTCTTTGTAGAGTGTCTATTCCATTTGCTTCAAAGAATTCCACAGTCTTTAAATTATTGAAGTTGTAAAGGATTTTTCTTATATTCCTGCCGTTTTCTCCATACTTATCCAAAAAATTCTTTATATTTCCTCCATGGGTGAAATTGCATTGTCCTGCTCCCGACAACATCAGTTTGTTTCCAAATTTCGATGTTTTTTCTACCAGAAGGGTTCTTCCTCGATGCCGAGTATTCTTCAGGTTTGCTCCGCAGAAAAGACCCGCAGCTCCTCCACCGATTATTATATTTTCATATGTTTGCATGCTTTCACTTCTCTCTATGTGTTATCTCCTTCTCAATTATATGTCTTTTTTGCTACCATCGCAATGTTTATGTTATAATGTTCCCATGGAAAAATGGGATTTATTCCGTTATTCTTTTCGCAAAACGAGTAATTTTCAAGTAAAGGATTCAATTATGTTTAATTCACTGATAGATAGCGGTAAACCTCTCATGGAGAGTTTATCCAAATTCTTTGAAAACATGCCTGAAGTGAGCCGCTGGATCACTTCTATTTCCCGCTGGATCTTTGTGGCGTTGGCGATTTTCATATTGCTTCGAGCCATACGATCCCTGCTCTCCACAAAAACTCCAGTGGAGATATGGGCGTATTTCGTCTTGCCCGGTGGCATCGGAAAGCCCTTAACTCACTGGGAAAACGTCATCGGCAGATCCAAAAGTGCGGATATTAACATCGATGTTATGTCCGTTTCACGAAATCACGGAACACTTGTGAAAAAAGCCGATGATTCTTGGTATTACAATGACTTAGGTTCTACCGGGGGCTCATTTATCAACGGAGTTTTAGTCACCGAACCGACCAGAGTAGACATCGGCGATACTATTTCCCTCGGCGGCGTCGACTGCACCATCGCATCGACCAGTTTGCAAGAGGATAAATTCAATCACCAGGCACGTTCCAGAATTACCGGCAAATTTACACCGTGGAAATCCATTATCGCTCTGACTATTTTTCAGGCGCTGCTGATCATTCAGCTGATAATATCCAAAGGAGCGGATCTGCCTGTAACAGTACCTATCGCAATCATTTTATTCAACGGGTTGATGTGGGGCTATTCCATCGGCACCAGGGTACTTGGAGCCACTTCGTTTGAAATTGAAAGCATCGCTTTTTTCCTGTCTACTCTCGGGCTTGCTGTAGTTGCAACGTCGGTTCCCAATGAGATGATGAAACAGTTTTTTACAATCATACTTGGAGTGGGACTTTTTCTATTCCTGTGTTGGTACATGCGAGATTTGGATCGAGCTATGAAAACTCGAAAAATTCTCGTAATTTGTAGCGTTCTATTGTTACTGTTCAATATTTTACTGGGCACTAACAAATATGGTGCCGTAAACTGGGTAAAGCTCGGGGGCTTCTCCGTGCAACCTTCAGAACTCATTAAAATAGCTTACATTCTGGTGGGAGCTGCAACTTTAGACGAACTTTTCGAAAAAAAGAACCTGACGCTGTTCTTGGCGTTTTCGGTATTCTGTTTGGGCGGACTGGCTTTCATGGGAGATTTCGGTACAGCTTCCATATTCTTCATAGCATTTTTGGTAATTTCATTTCTGCGAAGCGGTGATTTTTCAAAGCTGATATTGGTTATAGCTGCTGCCGGTGCAGGCGGATTGATGATACTAAGATTCAAACCCTATATTTTGGGCAGATTCAGCACTTGGCTTCACGCTTGGGATTATCCCAATGCGGGTGGCTTTCAGCAGGTTCGTACCATGTCCGCAGGAGCCAGCGGTGGCCTGGTCGGACTGGGACCTGGTGAAGGCTGGCTGAAAAAAGTAGCCGCTGCCGATACGGACTTGGTCTTTGGCATACTGTGTGAAGAATGGGGTTTAATAATAGGCGTTCTCGCCATTTTATCCATTGTGACTTTGGGAATTTTCGCTGTACGATCCATAAAGGCAGGGAGATCGACGTTTTACACCATATGTGCATGCGCCTCTACTACCATGTTCATCTTCCAAACGATTTTGAACGTATTCGGTGCTGTCGACATATTGCCGCTGACCGGAATTACCTTTCCGTTCGTGTCCAACGGCGGAACTTCCATGATCGCTTCCTGGGGACTTCTGGCATTCTTGAAGGCTGCCGATACCAGGGAAAACGCAAGTATTGCAGTTAAGCGATATAAAGTGAAAGGAGAAGAATATGAAAAAATTGCAGAGTAGAGCCATAATCTGTTTATTCTTCGCTGCCATCTTGATTTTAGGGACGGGATTTTATATTTTCAAATTCGTCAAAGACGGAAAACAATGGATTTCTTTTCCATCAAACAAGCACATATATCAAAACGGCAAATTGTCCACCGGGACCATCAAGGACAGATCGGGTCGAGTCATAGTTTCCAATACAAAAAACGGAGAAACAAAATACATAGATAATGTGGGCATCAGAAATTCCTTGGTTCACACCATCGGTGATTCACAGGGAAATGTTGTAACAGGTGCAAACCGCATTTTCAGAGATAGGCTTGTCGGTTATAATCTAATCACGGGGACTTTTGCCTCTTCTGGTGAAGGGCGCACTCTCACCTTGACTGTAGACGGAGAGGTTTCCGCTGCAGCCAGAGCCGCATTGGGCAATCGTACCGGAACTGTCGGCGTTTACAATTACAAAACAGGGGAGATAATTTGTATGGTCAGCTCTCCTAATTACGACCCTGCAAATCCGCCGAAACTCAAAGACAAGGATTCTTCGGGGACATTTATCAACAGATTGACTTCATCCAAAGTCGTTCCCGGCTCTATAATGAAATTGGTAACTTCCATGGCGGCTATTGAAAAGTTACCTAATATAAACAGCTATTCCTATACCTGCACCGGTTCACATCAATATGGAAGGTATAAAAACGATAAGGTTACCGACCTGGCTGCTCACGGTAGACAAAACTTTGCCGGTGCCTTGGCAAATTCGTGTAACTGTGCCTTTGGGGATATATCCAACAAGCTGGGAAAATCCACATTAGAAGAATACGTAAAGAAATCCGGGCTGATGAACAGCTACGATGTTGACGGTATAAAGACAAAACCCAGCTCCTTTGAATTCGATAGCAATCAACTGAATTTAGCATGGACCGGTATCGGTCAGAGTAAAGACCTCGTAAATCCTCTAGCCATGATGGTTTTTGTCGGTTCCATCGCCAATGGTGGACAGACCAAGACGCCTTATTTGCTATCAGACGTGTCAAGCCTAAAGGGCAATCCTCTATCTTATTCACCAAATCCTAAGGAGGTGAATATAATGTCCTCAGATACGGCTAACAAATTGAAGGCTCTGATGAAAAACAACGTCAACAGAACATATAAAAACAGTTCTTTTCCAAACTTGGATGTCTACGGAAAGTCCGGTACTGCAGAACACAAGAAAGGAGCTACTCCACACTCCTGGTTTACAGGTTTCATTTCCGATCCCGATCATCCGTATGCTTTTATAGTGCTGGTTGAAAATGGCGGATATGGAAATACCGCAGCTACGAAAGTTGCTAATCAAGTGCTTCAAAAAGCTGTTAAACTTAACAAATAAGTCGAGATGCCAAAATTCAATATTTCGAATATTTCAGGTTCTTTCCAAAGACCATGGCAAAGCAAATGTCGCCATCTTTAGGCTCTTTGGAAGAGCCTTTTTGATTGCCGTAATTTTTTAAGAAATACCCCTCCTCAATAAACTATTACTGTTACAGGTTATTGAAGGAGGTATTCTCTAGAAATATAAATGTCGCTTTTCCTGCCACCCATAAATTCATTTTATCCCCAAAATTTATCTTCTTTCTCTTGTTGTTCCGCAAAAGTCCAGACTTCCTGTATTTTACCGTCTTCTATTCTGAACAGATCAATACCCGGATCATGTAGTTTTTCTCCATCTCTTTCAGCTAAAGAAACGACGCTGGCAGCAACAAAACAATCGTTGCTTGCCGCCCAATTCGTAATCACTCTAAACGTACCATCGCTTCTCTCGTTAAATTCTCCCAGACGCTCTCCCAATGCCTCTTTGCCTCTGACAGTTCCTGAAAGAGAGCTTTCTCCTCCCATATGCCATACAATATCATCAGACATAGTTCCAAAAACAACTTCCAGGTTTCCTTTCGATAATCCTCCTGTGTAAGTTTCAAATACTTTCATAACTTCTTTTTTCATTGCAATTTCCTTTCAACTTTTTAGGTATGATTTTATTTTGCTATTATTATACTTTTAAAGTCTTGATTTTGATAGTACGAACATTTACAATACATAGTATCTAATAAGATACTTTAAGTTTTATTTAAGGAGTTTTTATGTCAACTATTTACGATCAATGTCCTTATGTTACTACACAAAAAGTTCTGCAAGGTAAATGGGCAATAGTCATTTTATATCACCTCAGCACAGGTACAAAGAGATTTAGCGAGCTTGAAAAAGCTATTCCCAACGTCACTCGAACTGTTTTAACGAGACAACTTCGCCAACTGGAACAAGATAAATTAGTCACAAGAAGAGTTTTTGCTGAAGTTCCTCCCCATGTCGAATATTCTCTGAGCGAATTAGGCGCCAAATTCCAGAAAGTTCTAAATGAAATAGAAATTTTTGGACTGGACTACATCGCCGAACTCAATAAATCCAATACCGTGAACGAGGATTAAATCTCTTTATGAACGATTTAATTCGACTTATAACTTTAGAGTGGAAGGAATTTATGAATTTTGTCGAGCCTCTTTTTTATTTATTGAGACTTTTATTTTGAAAATTGAGCAATAAAAAAACAGCAAATCTCCTTGTGATTTACCGTTTCTCAAATTGTTATATGATTGATTTAAGCCAGTCAAATACTTCTCTTGCAAATTTTGATGTATCTATATCTTTTGGAAGAACTAAAGTTATTCTATTGCACTCCCTCATGTAACTATCATTAAATATAATTAAAAAAGGATCTTCACCTGAATCTTTAAAGGACCTTCACCTGAATCTTTATTCGTATAAAATCCTTTTTCTTCCATAAAATCGAACATCTCTTTTTTCTTCCATAAGATCGAACATTTCTTTATTTTCGCCCAAATAAATATCTGTTGTTTCATCTTCACATTCAATAACAAGATGAGGATTGCACCATATGAAAGATTGTTCTATCTCTTTACTGAACGCATCTTTGTTTTTCCATGTATATAAAATATAATCGACGCCGGTAATCATATGACACCCTTACCTTCATTAACCGTAAACCGTAAAATTTTCCGATACTATATTCCAAATTCCAATTTGTTTCACTCAATATTCATAGCATTATAACATATTCTTATCAAGTTTTATAGCCATAACTCTTGCTTCTTACCATGTGTTATCTGCTTTATTGACATATTCATCTTCCGATGTTATTATTTAACTATATTATTAATTAACACTATTAAATATTTTGCTTGGGAGATCGCAATATGAATTATGATAAAGCTATAGATGAGATGCTATTTCTCACACATCGCTTACACAGCACAGCTCTGAAAGATGCCGTAAATTTACATCGCGGAGAGCTGGCGATTTTGGGTTATTTACACGATAAACAGAACATTGTCACACCTTCCGTCTTAAGCGATTTTATGAAGATTTCGACGGCAAGGGTAACCGCTTCCCTGAACAATCTCGAGAAAAAAGGCTTTATCACCAGGTGCCACAGCAAAGATGACAGGCGCAAAGTGAATGTTGCCATAACAGCTCTCGGCTCTGAAACCTTTGTGAAAATACAGGAAAACGTCAAGAATAACTATCGCCAACTCTTTAATATCTTGGGGGAAAACGATGTCAAAGAACTGATACGAATTCTCAAACGCATCTGCGACTCGACAGAATGGTAAACATTTTACACCGATGGGCATACTCTCCGGTATTTCAGCAAATTTCCGGATATTGATTTACACGCACTTGTGAAATTGGAGCAAAGTTTATGATTAAAATATTATTGAAACAGATTAAGCAATACAAAAAACACACAGCATTATCGATTTTATTCACTGCTCTTGAAGTTATTATCGAGCTTTCAATCCCCCTTCTAATTGCCACGATAATAGATGAAGGGATTCTTTCATACAATATGAAGAACATATATATCTATGGAGCTGCCATGGTGGTACTGGCAGTATTCAGTCTGATTTCCGGTATCCTGTCGGGCAAGTTTGCAGCTACGGCTTCTTCAGGATTTTCCGCCAACATTAAAAATACCATGTATGAAAACATCCAGACCTTTTCTTTTTCCGATATAGATCACTTTACGACTCCAAGTCTCATAACCAGATTGACTACTGATGTGAGCAACGTGCAAACCTCTTTTCAGGTTATAATCCGACTTTTTATCAGAGCTCCTTTGAATCTCATAGTCGCACTTACCATGTCCATATTCATCAATCCCCATGTCGCCGTCGTATTCTGTGTCGCCGCAGTTCTGTTAGGTCTAGTTTTGGGTGTTATCATAAAAAAAGCGATGCCTCTCTTTACGGATGTATTCAAGCGCTACGATCTTCTCAACAACACGGTACAAGAAAATATTGTCGGTATAAGAGTGGTCAAATCTTTTGTTAGAGAGGGTTTTGAAGAAAATAAATTCGATAGAGCCATCATGTATATATACAAACTTTTCGTCAAGGCGGAGAGTATGGTTTCCATCGTGTATCCTGCTATGATGCTGGCGATACAAGGTTCTATAATCGCCATATCCTGGATAAGTGCCAAGATGATCACCTCCGGGAATATGACTACGGGAGAACTGACCAGCTTGTTCTCATATGCAACCAGCATTTTGATGGCTCTGCTTTTAATCTCTATCGTATTTGTGCTGGTCAGCATAAGCATCGCCAGTGCCAGACGGGTACAGGAAGTTATCACTTGGAAAAGCACCCTATCAAATCCGGAAAATCCTGTTATGGGAATTCCTTCCGCCTCCATATCCTTTGAAGGCGTTTCTTTCTCATACTCCCACAAGGAGTGCCTGAAAAATGTTTTAACCGACGTGAACATCAGCATAAATCCCGGTGAGACTATTGGGATATTAGGCGGAACAGGCAGTTCTAAATCCAGCTTGGTAAATCTCATCCCACGGCTTTACGATGTTAACAGCGGCAGTGTAAAAGTCGGCGGGGTAGATGTTCGAAAATACGATTTGGAAACCCTGCGAGACGGGATTGCAGTGGTATTGCAAAAAAATCAGCTTTTTTCCGGAAGCATCTTGGATAATCTGAGATGGGGAAATGAAAATGCTTCCTTGGAAGATTGCATTGCGGTATGTAAAATTACCCAAGCCGACGGGTTTGTGCAAAAATTTCCGGACAAGTACGACACCCATGTCGATCAGGGCGGTGCGAATCTTTCCGGTGGACAGCGTCAGAGGCTGTGCATCGCTCGTGCCTTGCTGAAAAATCCGAAAATCTTAATTTTAGATGACTCGACCAGTGCCGTCGACACCGCGACGGATTTGGCAATTAGGGAAGCTCTGAAAACTCAACTTCCCAATGTGACTAAACTGATCATCGCTCAGAGAATTTCCAGCATAATGTCTTCGGACAAGATCATCCTTTTGAATGATGGGCGAATTGAAGCATTTTCCACCCATGAGGATCTGATTGAATCCAACGAAATGTATCGTCTCATATATGAAACCCAGTTGCAGGAAGGAGGTGGCTTAGATGGCTAAAAGAAATAAAAAAATTCACAGATTAAATCCCAATGCCAAGAATCCTACTTTGGATTTCATCTCTTTCGTTTTGAAAGAGTATCCTCTCAGGATATTCATAGTAATCGTCGCGATTGTCGTTTCTGCTCTTGCGACAATAAAAGGAACTCTATTCATGAAAAATCTCGTTGACGACTATATCGTTCCCATGACTAAAGTTGCTGATCCCGACTTCGGTCCTCTTGCCATGGCTCTGTTTAAAATTACGCTGATATATCTTGCGGGAGCCTTATGCTCCTATGGATACAATGTGATGATGGTTTACGTGAGTCAGGGAACTATTAGACGCGTACGTCACAAACTTTTCAAACACATGGAATCTCTGCCCATCAGCTTCTTTGACAGGAATGGGACCGGAAATGTCATGTCAGTATACTCAAACGATACGGATACGTTGCGAGAATTTCTCACACATGGCTTTCCACAACTCCTGAGCAGTCTGTTTTCTGTAATCACAACTTTCGGAGCTATGGCAATGTTAAACGTGCCGCTAACCGTTTTATCCACTATAATGGTTGTAATTATGCTCTTTGTCACTAAAAAAACAGCCAAGCTGAGCAGCAAATACTTCATTCGCAGGCAGGAAAACATCGGAGAAATGAATTCATACATTGAGGAAATGACCAACGGGCAGAAGGTGATAAAGGTGTTTTCTCATGAAGATCAATCCATAGACGGGTTTAAAAAATTAAACGAAGCTCTGAGAGAAAGCACGGAAAAAGCCAATACTTACGGGAATATATTGATGCCTATAATCATGCAAATCGGAAATATCAGTTACGTATTATGTGCTATAGTCGGGGGAATTCTTTCTTTGAACGGATATTTATCCCTGACAGTTGGTACCCTCGTATCTTTTATGACTTTAAACAGGAGTTTCAATCAGCCTTTTTCACAGATCGGTCAACAGCTTAACAGCGTGATCATGGCATCTGCCGGCGTTAAGCGAATTTACGCACTGTTAGGCGAGCATCCGGAGAAAAACAGCGGGCACATCGTTTTGACAAAAGTAAAAAAAGACGCCGATGGAAATTTCGTGGAAGTTCACGAAAATATAGAAAAGTCTCCTCATGAGGGAGTTGTATTGGCGTGGAAAAATGTTGAAAATGGGAACATTACATTCACAGAGGTACGTGGAGACATACTTTTTGAAGATGTGAGCTTTGGGTATGTCCAAGATGTTACAGTTTTACATGACATAAATATCTTCGCCCACACAGGGCAGAAAATAGCTCTGGTAGGTAGCACCGGTGCCGGTAAAACCACCATTACCAATTTGATAAACCGATTTTACGATATCCAAAACGGCAGCATCTTATACGATGGCATAAATATCAAGGATATTGAAAAGCCATCCCTCAGAAAGAGCCTGTCCATAGTTTTGCAGGACACCCATCTGTTCACCGGCAGCATTCTGGACAACATCAGATACGGCAGGCTTTGCGCCACCGACGAAGAGTGTGTTGAAGCCGCAAAACTCGCCAACGCCCACGGCTTTATCGAAATGCTTCCCGATGGCTACAACACCGTGATTGAATCAGACGGTGGCAACCTGTCCCAGGGTCAACAGCAGCTCCTGGCTATCGCCAGGGCGGCGGTAGCAAATCCTGCCGTTTTGATTTTAGATGAAGCGACTTCCAGCATTGATACCCACACCGAAAAACTTGTTCAATCGGGAATGGACAAACTCATGGAAAACAGGACAACCTTTGTCATAGCTCATAGGCTTTCTACCATAAAGAGTGCTGATTGCATCATGGTAATCGAAGGCGGCAGAATCATCGAACGCGGAAATCACGAAGAACTGTTGCAGAAACAGGGCAGGTATCATCAACTGTACACAGGCGCAACCACTTTATCTTAACAATCGGTATACAGTTCAGAATATACTACAAAAATAAAACTGAAACTCTGTTTCATCGTTTATGAACATATGGGAAGATACAAGAATGTAGTGAGCTGAAATCAACATGGATTTATACCGTGAAGCACCACATGAGATTTATCATTCTGCTGAGTTGCATTTGACTTGACAATTCAAGATACTAAAAAACGACCAGATTTTTAGTATCCGATCGTTTTGTTTTCGAGGTCGCAATTTGTGACAGTAAATATTTGAATATTATCACACCTGTGCTTCAACAAAAAGTCCCTGATTCCAATATAATAGATGCCATACTCATTATATCTTCAATCACTAGGAATAATTTGCGTGGCATAATATATTTTTTGTTCTCATTATTTATCCCTCCATTGCTTGACTACGTACTCACCCATCATGATTCAATTTAATATCAATCTCAAATCATACCTGCTTTCTCAAAGTGCCTTTTAAGTATTTTGGTTGCAATTAATCCACCTATACAAGCAAGAATAACTGTTATCACTCCAAAGCCTACTACCCACGAAACTTTAAAATAAGTCAATGCTTCATTTATTTGCGTTTCACTCATTTTCCACTTTGTTGCTCTTTCTACAAATGATGCTGTTCCGAACAAAAGTATCGGCACGACCGTTCCTAAAAAATCAGATAGAGCAAATATCCCATATCCTGCAATTATTCTTCCTTTGTTTTCATAATTTCCAACAATGAAATCGCAAATAATCCCTCCTAAAATCGCAAATATTGCATGAGGAATATGTCCTCCGGACAAGGCAATAAGTCCTAAAAGTGTTCCTGATATGGTAAATACTCCTCTCTTCTTTATCTTTACGCCCATCAATAAATAACTTATTGCAGCCACCATAAACGCAACTCCCGAAGCGATAAATCCTCCAACTACTGTAGTCGCTAATGCAAATGCCACTGCCATATAAATGACAATGCTTATTGCATTAAAAATACCAATCGTTATAAAATCGCGACCATTTAATTTGTTTTTCATAAATAACCTCCCTAAATTTGTCTTTGTATTACGACAACACTTATAACGGCAAAAATACCGATTATCATTGCAATTAAGTCCATCACCTTGAATCTCAGTTCAACAATCGTTACTCTATTGTCCCCACTATCAAGCCCTCTTATCAGTGCTGAAGCTGAAAGTTCATCAGAAACTTTAATCATTCTCATCAAAAGAGGAACCAGCATACAGGCAGCATACTTTATGGGATTCCGAAGAACAAAAAATTTATTTTTTATCACACCTCTTATTCTCATATTTTCTCTCAATGCTTTCAGTTCGTATCCCATCGTCGGTGCAAACCTTAACAAAACGCTAAATGGTATGCTTATGCTTCTTGGAACTTTCATTCGGTTTAGTGCCTCAATCATTTCACTAATTTTTGTTGTCCTTGTTATATAAGCTCCAAACATAGCTATCAAAGTCATTCTTGACAAGAAAAATATCATCATATAAAGTGCAAATACAAGGTCATAATCACTTATTTTTACCATTCCATATTCCAAACCCAAAAGGAGTGAAAAAAATGCAAGAAAATAAAATGCCTTTTTATAAATTCTGCTATATATGTATAGCAGGAATGAAAACGACAATATTACAAAAAGCAGTATCGTATCACTGATAAAAAAGCTCACAAATCCGATAATGGGAAGAAGTGTAAGTTTTATTCTCGGATCAATTGTTCTTGCACTGTTCAAAATCAACCCCTCCCATCATTTTTTCTAAAATGAAAAATTTATTTTCTTCTGTCATTTCTATGCTTTCTTTAATGTTTGCATCTTCCATAACCCACACAGAGCTAACCGTATTTGTCAGAAATTCAAAATCATGACTGATGATTAAAGATGTTATTCCCCTATTCATTTGCCTTTTTATTAAGGTTGAAACCGCCATCATGGACTTTCTATCACAACCAGATGTCGGTTCATCATATAAAAATATTTTAGCATTTTTCATCATGCCACAGGCGATAGTAAGCCTTTGCTTTTCACCTCTTGACAAAGCAAAGGGGTGTTTTTTGATATATTTTTCAAGTTCTAAATCCTTTAATATAGAAATTGCTTTATCTTTACTTTCTTCTTTTTCACACTTAGGTAAACCAAGTAACATTTCGTCAAGTACGCTTTCTGAAAACAACTGGTAGTCTGAGTCTTGAAATACAAAATATGACGCTTCCATTAGCTCCTTATTCCTTAAAAATTCATCTTTTCCATCTAAAAGCTTTCCTTCTTTCACTTTTTCTATTCCTGATATGATTCTTGCAAAAGTGGTTTTTCCTGTGCCATTCAATCCTATCATTCCAACTGATGAACCTGCATGTAGCTTAAAATCAAGGTCTTTCAAAATATATTCCTTTTGCTTATGCCTTGAGTGTTTTCGATAATAAAAGCTTAACCTCTCTCCTTTTAGAACTATTCCGTTATCTTTTTGGACTTCACTGCCTTGACATATTTTGCACTTGTTTAACTCAAGAAGTCGCAGACCATTTTCATCCCAATATTCCTCCGGCAATGTTAAAGTCTCTTCTCTGCTTATATCCCTTTGTATTTTTCCATCTTTTATCAAGATAAACCTATCAAAAAGTGGTTTTGCGTAATACAGACGATGTTCTATCAAAATAACCGTCGTTCCTGTTTCCTTTAATTTTTTCAAGACTCTATATAAGTCAAAAGTAGCTTTCATATCTAAATTGGCAGAAGGTTCATCCAATATCAATACCTTTGGTTTCATCGCATAGATACTTGCAATAGCTATTTTTTGTTTCTGCCCGCTTGATAATTCAAAAACTGATTTTTCTTTCAGTTCTTCAATGCCAAGATCCTTATATACTTTCTCAACTCTCTTTATTATTTCTTCCTTTGTTTTGCAAATTGTTTGGAGTCCAAATGCAATTTCTTCATCTGTAGTAGTGGTAAAAAATTGGCTTCTCGGATCTTGAAATACCGTTCCTACAAGATGTCCAATCTCGTGTAACGGAATTTTACTCATATCTTTTCCATCAACATAGACTTTCCCTCGTATTTTCCCATTGTAATAATGTGGAATAAGACCGTTAATAGTGCTTCCAAGTGTGCTTTTCCCGCTGCCACTTCTACCTGAAATTAAAACGAACTGACCTTCTTTGACTTCAAGATTTATATTATTAAGTGCTATTTCTCCATCTTCCCACCAGTAGGAAACATTCTCAAGCATTATCATGGCCATACCTCGTGCTGAGCTTTCCATAATTTTGCATAGAATCCCTCTCTTTCAAGAAGTTCTTCATGCTTTCCTTTTTCAAGTAGATTTCCTTTCTGAAATACCAGAATCTGATCGGCTCTCCTAATTGTTTTTAGATGATGAGCTATTACAAGTACAGTTCTATTCTTTGCAAGTTCTGTAATTGCATCCTGTATTAAAGATTCATTGACAGGATCAACATTGCTTGTCATTTCATCAAGAATTAAAATTGGTGCATCTTTTAGAAAAGCTCTTGCGATGGAAAGTCTTTGTCTTTGTCCACCTGATAATATTCCTCCATTCTCTCCAATATCCGTTTCATATCCTTTTGGCAAACTCATAATAAACTTATTAATCCTTGCCTTTTTTGCTGCTTCAACAATCTCTTCTTTTGTTGCTCCTTTTTTCCCCACTCGGATATTTTCCTCAATAGTGTTATCGAAAAGCTCCACATTTTGCATGACAATGCTGATACGGTCCAAGAGTTCATCATAAGGAATATCTCTTATGTCAATTCCTCCAAGCGAAATTTTACCTTTCTGTACATCGTAAAATCTTAACAGCAAGTTTGTTATAGTTGTTTTTCCGCTTCCGGACTCTCCTACCAGTGCTGTCATGGTCTTTTCTTCAATCTCGAAACTTAAATTTTCCATTTTAAACTCATCTTGTTCATAGGAAAAATCAATATTTTTAAAGGCTATATCATTGTTTTCCGGAACAATTCCATCTACTTTGTCCGGTACAATATCTGCATATAAAATTCTTCCTAATCGCTGATAACTATCTACTGCGGAAACATAATACATATAATGTTGTTCCATAGATGCAAATGGTTTATAAAATTCCTTTGAGATGACAGCAAATATGATAAAATTAAATACTTTCAGATGTCCATTTATCACAAACACCACACCAAATATAAGAAGCAGTAAATATCCCATATCAAGTAAAAAGCCGAATACAGATAATTGCTTTGCCTTAAACCTCGAAGTCTCTTGGCTTGTCTCTCCAAATTTCTTTGTTCTTGCTGTCAGTTCACTATCTAAACTTTTATTATTAGAAAAACTCTTTAATACCGGTATTCCTCTAACATATTCAACAAATAAGCTCACCATATCTAAAAGAGCGGAGTTATTCTTGTTTTCAATCTTCTCTGACTTTTTAATTGTCATAATTAAAAACGCAAGAGCAACTGGAATGGATACCGCCATTATCAGTGCCAGCTTTATATCAATACTTGCAAGACCGATAAATACTACTGCCGCTATTAAAAAATCACCGAACATTCTTGACCACATATGTCCCACAACAAGGGACATATTATCAACATCCTTATGAAGTATTGTATTTATTTCTCCCAGTCTTTCGTCGGTATAAAATCCCAAGCTGAATTTTTTAAGCTTGACGATCATTCGCTCTCTAATTTGCTGAACGATATCAAATCCTGCACTATGTTTTTTCATGTCTGCTATCATATTGCAAATACCTTTGAATACAACTAAAAGTTCAATAGCAATAAAATATTGGTGTAATTCCTCTGACCTCGTTCCACCAAATATTCGAAACAAGATAGAAAAGACTGTAACAATCATAGCTATGGAGCTTAATCCGTAAAGAGCAAATAATACACTCGACATAAGCAAATCTCGCCTGCCAGTTCTTGTGAGCAGTTTCAACATTTCTCTAAACATTTTCTGTTACCACCTCCATATACTGGCAATCCGCCTCGCTTTTCCCTCGTGGAAGACTTTCATCTTTCAAGTTCCATCTGTCTATCTTGTTCTGTGCTTCCACCATCTCACGATAGAAATCACATTTGCTCATAAGTTCATCATGCGTTCCCGTATCAAGAACCTCTCCCTTGTCCATAACAATAATTTGATCCGAATGTCTGATTGTATTTAGGTGATGGGCGATTGTAATAACTGTTTTGTCCTTGCTTAAATCATCGATTGCCTCGTCAATCAATCTTTCGTTTTCGCTATCAACAGCTGCCATTGCTTCATCAAGAATCAAAATTGGGGCGTTTTTCAGCATCATTCTCGCAATAGAAATTCTTTGCTTTTCTCCACCGGACAACTTAACCCCCATCTCTCCAACTATCGTGTCATATCCATTTGATAGAGCAGAAATAAAATCATCACATCTTGCTTTTTTCGCAGCTTCTATAATTTCCTCTTTTGTTGCTCCCTCTTTACCGATAGCTATGTTTTCGGCAATACTCAAATCAAAAAGAACAACTTCCTGCTGAACGCTACCGATAAGCTCTGAAATATTTTCCTGACTGTAATTCTTTATATCATTTCCATTTATCTTTATTTGTCCGCTATCTGTATCCCAAAATCCCATTAGCATATTGGATACAGTACTCTTGCCACAACCACTAGGCCCTACAAAGGCATTCAGGCTATTTTTCTTAAAAGTCAAATTGATATTTTTAAGCTCAAAGCTATCTTCTCCGTACGCGAAATTCACATTTTTAAATTCTATATCTCCAAATTCTAAACCTTGTTCTGTCTTGTTCTTTGGAATCGGAACAGTTAAAACTTTCCCTATTTCTTTCAGGGCTTCCTTAAACACAATAGAAAAATGTTGTAAAGTAGCAGTCTTGCTTATGGATGCAGTAAATGCAGAGGACAGAATGATAGCAAGAATGAATTGCGGTGCTGTAATACTTCCGTAATGCAAAAATATGCTTCCCAGAATCATAACAATAACAACTCCAATTTCCATGAATATATCAATGAGTCCCATTGGAATCGTAATGGCTGTCATACTCTTTTTCACCCAATAAATGTATTCTCTTGCCGTCTTTAATGTTCTTTCACTAATTCCCTCTTCTTTTGCAAAAGCCTTGATCACAGAAATATTCTTTACATATTCCATAAGTTCTTCTCTCATCTTGCTTTCATGGTTGAAGTAGATAGCGAAATTTCTATTCATGGCTTTCTGTGAAAGAACCTTTACCAAATACATCAGCGGAATGCCTGCGATCATTCCAAGTGCAAGGCGTACATCTACAAAAATCATCGCAATAAAAATAATAATAGGGAAAAGTGTAACTGCCATTATTTCAGGCAAACCGTGAGCAAGATATACTTCCACTTGTTCCACATCGTGTTGGATTATATTGGTTAGCTCACCTGTATTATGTTCTTTTAAAAAACCTAAACTTAATTTTTTTAGATGTGTTATTATATCCAGTCTAAGATCCGTCAATTTTTCATAAGCTCTTTCGTGGGCAATCTCTGTAGATAAATAGCAACATACTCCTTTTAGAATAAATGAAATGAGCATTGCAAGAAAAATATACTTGACTTTTTCTACTGCGATATTTTGTTCAATCAATGAACTTATTAGGTAGACGAGCAGCAATTGTGGTATTAAATCAAGTACTATTTTCAATGTAATCAGTATATTTGATAAAATATTTCCGCCGACCACATTTTTTTGTAATTCCTTTTCCGTCATTGCCAAATTCCTCCCTTTAATAATAAATTTTAATTCATTATTTGTTTTTAAAGTAAGACTTTGCATAGATTTACAAAGTCTTTTGATTTTTATTGCAACGAATATTCAATTCTTACACGAACTATAATGATTCTACTCCGGTATAATAACATTTCGCCATTAGCCTTAACATATGCTTAGCCCATTCCTCATTCTCATAATGTCTTGCTATTTCAAGAAGACCTTCTGTAAAATTATTTGCTAAGATATGTGCAAGCATCTTATCGTATTTTTCATTTGATTGCCTTTTAAGACCTTTTCTTATGTGCATTTCCATTTGACTGATAAGTTTTTGCTTTGCACTTTCATGTTTTGTTCCTGAACTTTTATCCATGAGAATAATCAATTTCTTGCGATTCTGCAATAAGTTGTGAATATATTTTTCTCCCACTTGATCAAATCTATCATATGCCGAACCATTTTTTAAGGACTCCTCCTCATCAAATGCTGAAGAAAAATTTAAATATACAGAACCTACTATGCTATCGAACAGTTCCTCCTTATTTTTAAAGTAGAGGTATATAAGTGCAACTGTAATATTTGCTTCTTTTGCAATATCTATTAACTTTGCACTTCTATAATCTTTTTCATAAAAAATTTTTTCTGCTGCTTCGAGTATTCTATTCCTAACTTCTTCTTTTAATACTTGTGGCATACATACCTCGCCTGCTTAATAATAAACTCTTGTTTTATTTAATAATAAATCCAAATTCATTTTTTGTCAAGTTCACTTAATTGTCTTTAAAAACTCCTGCGAATATCTTACACTATCTAATTGTTAATTTGTTAGTTTTTATCACTATGAGAACTTCTACAATTTGGCGTAAATAGTCCTCTTTCAAAAATTATATATTTTCCTGCTCTGTCTGTTTCCTTTCCATATCTTCATATTGCTAGTTCAAATTTTTCATCTAAAAAAAAGAAACCCTGATTTTTCTCCTTTATCTGCTTGATTTGCAATTTTTTCTGTGATATCATTAAGAAAATGAAATGGCGGTTGCCCCACTTGTATGTCGGTTTTCACCGATAGGGGGACTTGCCATTTTTTCATGTATATAATTTTTTTGTCGAGGCTTCTAGTCTCATTTTATGTACATGCGTTTCTTATCTATTCCTATTCTTTCATTCACAACCCACTTATACTTTTTCACCTTTGATATAGCCATAAGGGGGATAACTTTCCGTATGCTCTCCCTTTCTCCTTTTGATTTAAACAGAGATTCTTTTTGCTTCTCTGCCATATAATCCGCTTTTATAATTTGATGCACAAATACATTCCTAAATTTACACATAAATCACGAGAAACAAATAACTCTATCGCATACCTCTTCTAAAAATTCCATATCATGCGAAATTATCAGAATCAGATTCTTTTTTTCTTTGAATTTTTTTATGTTCTCAGCGACTACTTTCATACTCGCATAATCTAATCCGCTTGTTGGCTCATCAAAAAACAATAGATTTTTGTTTGAAAGCAAAGCAGCTAGAATAACAACTCTCTGTTTCTGACCACCCGATAAAGTATGAGGGTTCTTTTTCTTTAACTTGTCAATTTGCATATCTGCCATACAAATATTTATTTTACTTTCCTCTTCTATATCCGATGTCAACCTTATTTCATCATAAACTGTATCTGTAAATAACTGGTTATTTATTTCTTGCATAACCAATAAGCTTTTTCTGACTCTATCCTTAGAGCTAAGTCTTATATTATCTTTGCAAATTGTCCCTGAAGATTGTTTTTCGAGACCGCAAACGATCTTTGCAAATGTGGACTTTCCTATCCCATTATTTCCAACTATCCCCACGATTGTTCCTTTTTCGAATTTTAAGCTGCCTATTTTAAAAATAGTCTGCTTTTTTCTTTTATACAACAAATCATTTATTTCCAATTCAGTTGTATTGTGCAAGGAATTTGATTTACTTTTAAAGTTATCACTATGAAGTTCCGTATGTCTAAGCCCTGTTCTTAATCTTTCTTCTTCACTTAAATTTTGAATTTCTTCCATACTGTATTCTTTTGTGATCTTTCCATTTTCCAGATATATTGCTCTATCAGCTACACTTTTCAAATACCATAATCTATGCTCAGCAATTATTATTGTTTTACCTACCGCTTTCAATTCACCTATTGTATTTGAAAGTTCCTTCATAGAATCAATATCTAAACTGGAAGAAGGCTCATCAAAAACAAATATTTCCGGTTCTAAAGCGTACACACTGGCAATTGCTATTTTTTGTTTTTCTCCGCCCGAAAGCTCAAATATGTTTCTATTCATCAACGGTTCTATTTTTAGAGCTTCTTTAACCTTTTCAATTTTTTTATTTATCTTCGTTCTTTCTAATCCGTAATTTTCTAAGCCAAAAGCAATTTCATCGGTAGTATTTGTTGTGTAAAACTGTGTCTTAGGGTTTTGAAAAACAGAACCTACTTTTTCAGAAATTTTATATATCTCTGTTTCAAATGTATTCATACCGCATACTTCTACACTTCCATCTATCTCTCCATTACAAAATTCCGGAATGATTCCATTTATAGTTTTTAGCAGTGTGGATTTCCCACAACCACTTTTCCCGCATAAAAGTACACATTCCCCCTTGTGAACAGATAAATTTATATTTTTCAGTATGTAGTCATCATCCACGCTGTATTTGAAACTTAAATTTTTAATTTCAATCATAGATGATACCCCCATAACCTCATAAAAATAACCATGCATATAACTGCTAATAATGATGTCAGTATCATATAATCGCCTATTTTCATTTTAATAATATGCCTGCTTGTCTTTATTACAGGAGCATCTAATCCTCTTACAATTGCAGATTGAGATAATTCATCCCCGATTTCTATAACACTTACAAATAATGGCACAAAAAAATATTCTATTGTTGTAACAGGTCTATGAAGCAAGTTATAAAAACTGAAGCTGATTCCCCTTGTTCTCATAGCCATATTTATATGTGACCACTCATCCCTAATAGTGGGAAAGCATCTAAATATAACTGAAATCATAATTAGAGCATCCTTTGGCAATCTCATTTTTTGTAATGTTGCAACCGCTAATGAGGAACTTGTTGAGCTTAAAATCCATTTTCCGATAATAATACATGGCAAAAACTTTCTAATAATTGCTACAACAAATAAAATCAAATTCACCAAAAAGTGAATCTCTAAATTGGCAATGATCGTTTCCACAGCAACGCTAAATGTAAAAAACAAAATATATTTAAAAGATGATTTTACATATCCATTACTCATAATAACTATCAAACAAAGCAATGTTAAAAAACTTTCATACAGTATACTGTTACCAAGAAATATCAAAATATTTGCTCCAAGCAATAAGGCAATTTTTGTTCTGAGATCATATGTATGCCTCGGAACATTTTTTTTACCATTCATTACAAAACTCCTGCTTGCTCTAATTTTTTATTTAGCACTTTCTTTGTTAAATATGAACCAATCAAAGAGAATACAAATGTTCCAATAACCATGGTTGGTAACATCCAAAGTGGAGTTAAAGCTCTTACAGTATCACAAAAACTCTGATCCAACCCTCCATGCATTACACTCTTAAAAAATGCTTCTCTCATAATCCAAATAGGGATAAATCCTCCAAAGAGATTAAGCGAAAAGAATAAATGGCTTATAGCATTTTTCTTAAAATCTTCATAGTTGCCATTTTTTGCAATTAGTAAGGCTATAATTCCCGCCGGAATTGATACTAACGGTGCAATAGGAATATGTCCTGTCGCTACGAGGATAATACTCGGTAGAACTGAAGCGATAAAAATAGCTGTACTCGATTTTGTTTTTGCGAGAAGCATGTGATAGGTTGGCGCTGCAAATAAAGCAACCAACATAGGCATTAGCAAGAACAATACCGGTATAGGCATTGAAATAGCCCCTATTACAACATAAGTTACAAGATAGAGAGTAATCAGAACTCCCGCTGTGATAGCATTTTTTGATGATTTTTTCTTTGTTGACATAATTATCCTCCTAAATTTTAATTTAACATGTTAGCAATCTGCCAATGTTTTGATTTCTCTTGATAATCCCAAAGGGATTTATATATTCCTCCCAAAGATAACAATTCTTCGTGTTTGCCTTGCTCTACAACATTACCCTTATCCAGAACAACAATTTTATTTGCTCCCACGACATTTTTCAACTTGTGGGCCACTACTATAACCGTCTTATTTTTTATTAAATTGGAAATTGCAGCTTGAACAGCTACTTCATTATCAGGATCAAGGGATGCGGTAGCTTCATCAAGCAATATGATTGGCGCATCTTTCAATATAGCCCTCGCTATAGATATTCGCTGTCTTTCTCCTCCTGATAAAGTTGAACCTCCTTCTCCTATCATAGTTTCAAACCCATTTTCTTTCTTTACAATAAAATCATACGCCCCTGCCATTTTTGCAGCTTTTATAATCTCCTCTTTACTTGCTGTTTCATTACCAAATTTGATGTTGTTATAAATGGTATTTCTAAAAAGATATACATCTTGAAATACAATCGAAAACTTTCTCATTACTTCTTCAGGTGAAACTTTTGAAATGTCAATATTCCCAATCTTTATGTTGCCTCCTATCAAATCATAAAATCGTGGTAAAAGTTTAATCAATGTGGATTTCCCGGACCCTGAAAATCCAACTAATGCAGTTAACTCATTTTCTTTTATCTTTAGAGATACATCTTCAATTACATTTGTTTTATCATAAGCGAACGAAACATTTGTGAGTTCTATATCATTTTGAGAATTCAATGCATCTTTTCCTTTCATAGGTTTCATTTCTAACAGCTTCAATATTCTTTCTCCTGAAACAGAAGCCATTTGTAACCCTGTATAATTTGTAAGCGCAAGATCTAAAGGATCGAATATTCTTGTCCCAACAAATAAAAACATAAGAAATGTTTCAATATCAAGACTTCCATCTAATATCAAATACGCCCCCACTAAACTCATCAATGGAAGTCCCACTCTTAAAACCATCCCAGCTATTGTCGTTAAAGAGCCAATGCCTTTTTCATTTTTTGTATTCGTAGTTTTTACATGTTCAATATCACTGTCTATCTTTCTTAATGTATCTGTAATAAAGTTATAGGCCTTCAAAGTCTTTATATTATTCAAATATTCTTCCAAATCTTCTTGCTCTTTTATCTTGGCTTCATCGGTTTTGAAATACATATTTTTTTGAAAACGATTCATTAACCTTAAAAACAGCATCGCAACAGGAAATCCTATTAAAGCTGCTATTCCCATTTTTATATCAATAATCAAAAAGAATATTCCACATAATAGTGCCACGAAAATCGAACTGAAAAATTGTGGTAGCTGATGTGTTGTAGCGGTTTCAACCTTGGCAAAATCATTCATTAATGTGTCTAAAATTTCAGATGAACTTTTACCAGAGATAAAACCTATTGGTAAACTTCTGATATGACTTGCAAGTCCAATTCTTCCTTCTGCTGTTCTTTGATAGCCAAGTTCATAGGTGTACTTGGTTGCCAGATTTTCAAAGAATAATGTAATAAGAAAAAACAATGCCATTACTCCAAAATATTTCCACAAAATGCCTGTGTCTATATTTCCAACTTTACTTCCTACAAATAGATTTTCCACAATTTTGGCTAATGCGATAAAGGGTATTAAATTTGAAATTGAGGCTAAGACATTTAGAATAATAGACCTTAAAATATTTTTAGGTTTGCCTAAAGTAATATTATTTATCATCATGCCAACTCCCTTTCCTTATTCATTTTCCAAACATTTGCTTTGTCAAAAACATCAAACATTCTGTTATAAACTCCATTTGCCTCAATTAGACTTTCATGAGTGCCTTTTTCAACAATATTCCCATCTGAAACAACTAAAATTTGATGTGCATTTTTGATCGTGCCAAGTCTGTGTGCAATCATTATTACCGTTTTATTTTTTACTAATTCTGATAATGCTTTTTGCATAAGATATTCATTTTCAGCATCTGCATAACTTGTAGCTTCATCCAAAATTAAAACCGGTGCATCCTTTAGAATAGCTCTTGCTACTGCTATTCTTTGTTTTTCTCCGCCAGATAAATAAACTCCTTTTCCTAAAATTGTTTCATATCCTTTTTCAAGGTTCATAATAAAATCATGACATCTTGCTTTTTTAGAAGCTTCAATTACATCTTCCTTTTTACAATCTTTTTTTGCCATAGCGATATTATTAAAAATCGTGTCTGAAATCAGATCATTGTCCTGAAAGACAAAAGAAATATTTTCCATCAAACAATTAAATGTCATTTCTTTAATATCTATTCCACCGATTTTTATAGTTCCGTCCGTTGGTTCATAAAATCGTGGAATCAGCACCCCAATCGTTGATTTTCCGGCTCCTGAAGGTCCAACTAAAGCTGTAACTTCTCCCTGTTTAGCTTTAAAGTTTATGTTCTTTAGCACCTGATCCTTTTCATAGGCAAATCCCACATCTTCAAATTCAATATCAAAGTTTTTTAATTTCTCTGAATACTCTCCTTCTACTATTTCCTTTTCTACGATAATATCCCAAACTCTCTGAATAACTTCTTCTAATAAGTTCATTCCTTCAGCAAAATCTCTGAGTTTCAAGCACGGAACACTAATAGCAGGCGCTGCAATCAAAAACAAAATAAAAGTAGTTATGATATCTATGTCATTATGATTTTTCACAATTAGATAAATCCCCATTGGCACTATAAAAGTGGCTACAGAAAGAATAAAAACTCTAAAGGATACAAACCCCGGTCTAATTTTGGCTGTCATTGAGCTTGTAAAATTTCTATACTTATTTGCTGCACTTTCAAAATTCTTAAAAGATTTATTTGCATTTCCAAAAATTTTTACTTCCGGCATCCCTTTGACATATTCGCTTGTTGCAGAGTTGATATTATCAAGAATCTTAAAATTTTCATTCAGTCCTCCTGACTTGACAATTCTAACCATAATTGCAACTTGAATTGCTAATCCAATAGCAACAGTTCCAAGTGTTACAAAAGCTAATATAATATTCATTTTGAACATATATATTAGCATTACCAAAATGAGAACCAAGGTTGAAACAAGATTTGGCAGTTGATGAGAAAAATATCCCTCAATTTGGTTCATATCCGAACCTAAAATCTGTCTTATCTTAGCTTTGCTATTTCCTGTAAAAAAACCTAAAGGTAACGAACCAATATGCGATACTATTTTTTTCTTTAAATCGGTAATTAGCTTATACGAAAACTTATGGCATAAAATACTTCCGATATATGTAAAGATATATGCCATGATTACTGCTATAATTCCGTATAAAGAGTAAGTGATTATTATTGTATCCGAACTGTTTGTTGACAGTAGTATCTTGATAATATGGTATATAGCCACGATAGGAAAAATACTAAGAATCGTTCCGATGCAAACAAAGAAAATTCCCGCTATTAAACCTCCTTTTTTCGTATCACTGTAGGCAACAATATCTCCTATAGACCTCTTTTTTTCTTTCATAAGCTAATCTCCTTTTCTTGCCGAACGAGTTCGTTCAATGCCCCTAAAACGAAGACAAGGAAAACAATTTTACATGCTTTCCTTGTTCCAATAGATTATCGTATTTACTTTTAAATTTTATTATATCAGGTGAATATTTCACTGATAACATTAAACGCACACTCAGGACTATTCACCTCTTTTATTCCATTTATAGCATCACCATAGATTGTTCCGATTGCTCCATAAAGAATAAATGCAGCTATATTTCTCGCATTTTCTTCAGTAACACCTATGTGATTTTTTATCTTTTTCATCTCAATTCCTTCAATAATGAAATCAGCATAAGCCTCTACAAAACGTCCAATATAATGTGTTAACTCCCAAAGTCTATATGAATTATCCGCTATAGACTTATCTGCTGAAAAATCGAACCTTTGTGCAAATTGACTGATGTCATTTATAATAAGCTCCCTCAATGTTTTTATCCTTACTTCATAATCTATTTCCTTGTTTTTTAATATATCGACTTTCACTTTTAGTCTCTCTGAAAAATAACATTCCATGCAAGCTAAAAATATATCTTCTTTAGACTTAAAGTAATAATAAAACATCCCCGGAGCACCATTAACTTCTGAAAGAATGTCTCTTACTGAAACTTTTTCATATCCCCTCGACTCAAAAAGTTTAGTTGCCACTTCTATTAGTTCTCGCCTTCTCTCCTCCGGAGCTTTTGAAATTCTGTTTGCCAAATTATCACCACCAATCTTTTATTGACCGACACTCGTTCAATAACTATATATTAGCATAACCTAACTACAAAGTCAATCAACAATATGTTGTTGAACATCACTTACAAGTATTCCTACCTTTTTCAAAACCTTTAGTTTCTCCTGTTTCTCTAAGCATTATGCGTTTTAATTTGTCTTGCACGGTTTCAATTGCATTTTCATTAAAATGGACGGCAACCTCATAAGTTACTGTCCAATTTTCTTTATGGTCTTTGTTCCTGTATTCTGTTCATTTTTATTTTCGTGAATATAGTTTCCCTCCTGTTTATTGTAATAAAAAATGACGATTAGTGATTTTCTACAATCGTCATTTTTAAATATATATTTAATTCTTTTTTAATTATCAGAGTCTATTTCTTTAATCTTTTTCTCTATTTCTTCAATACTCGGTAAACTACTCTTGTATTCTGTTTCAAGTAATTTGACTAATCTCGTATTTGCTTATACCTATAGGCTGAAATATCTGTTCTAATGAATATTCGCAAACAACATCGTTTTTATCTTTGCAAATCAGAAGTCCAATAGTCGCATTATCTCTATCAGTTTTTAATTCTCTATTTACAGCCGTTACATAGAAATTAAGTTGTCCTAAGTGTTCCGGCTTAAACTTTTCTGATTTCAGCTCTATAACAATGTAAGAATGAAGCTTCAAATTGTAGAAAAGCAAATCAATATAAAAATCATCTCCATTTATGTTTAAGTGATATTCTTTGCCTATGTAGGCAAATCCCTCGTCAAATTCAAGCAAAAAATCAGAAATCTTGTCAACCAGTTATTTTTGTAATTCTCTCTCATCATATACTTCACGAATTGTAAGAAAGTCAAAATTATATGGATCTTTTAATGTCTGTCTTGCAAGGTCTGATTGTAAAGCAGGCAACCTTTTTTCAAAATTTGTTATAGATTTTCCTTCTCTTCTATATAATCCGCTTTCCATTTGATGCATAAGTATATTTCTGCTCTCTGCTTTTGGTTTTTTAAAATAAACTCTAATATGATTTTTAACTATCTTTTCAAAAGTTCTTATATG
>ERZ773076.6-NODE-6-length-175782-cov-14.469808_pt1 | contig 175782 bp, 161 predicted proteins | sample MGYA00580613_ERZ773076 | MGnify/ENA primary metagenome ERZ773076 (study PRJEB29015, sample SAMEA2738005) | human oral metagenome | biome: human oral; feature: human-associated habitat; material: dental | place: China | collected 2057 ...
ACGAATCATTTCCTTTTTCTTTTTCGTTAATCCTGTAATTCCATCCAGAGCATTGACATCATTTAGAATCCGTTCTAGGGCTTCTTCCCCTAATTTTTCAACGATTTTCTCAGCTGTTTTCTCACCTATCCCTGGAAAATGAGTGCTTGAAAAATATTGAATGAGACCTCTTTTTCCAGTAGGTTGTGTTTGTTGATAATTATCCGCTTGAAACTGTTCTCCGTATTTTGGATGAGAGACAATTTTTCCGTTAAAACGATAGGAGATATCCGAATGAATTTGGCCGAAAATACCTGTAACAACAATTTCATCATCTACCGATACACAGTTAGACTCAATCACACGAACAAGCAAAACTTTGTAAAAATTTTGTGCATTCTCAAAAAATGTTGTCAGTACTTCTCCAACAATATAACTAGCCTCACTCATTAGTTATCTCCTTTCTTTAAAATTTTAAACGTATTGACGTTCTTTTCCTTCCATAAACGCTTTATCAATAATTCCCCCGCCAAGACATTCTTCCCCATCATAAAAGACGACAGCTTGTCCAGGAGTTATCGCACGGACTGGTTCATCAAAGATAACCGTTGCAAGTGTTGGGTCGTTTTCATCTAATACGACTTTGACTTTTGTATCTCGCTGACGATATCTAAATTTAGCAGTACATTCGAAATGTTTCTCTCTCGGTAAATCATTTGTAAATTGAATATCCGTAGCGGTTAAACTATCGGAATAAAGGTTTGGATGATGGAAGCCTTGGCCTACATATAAAGTATTTGTCGACAAGTCTTTTCCGATTACAAACCATGGATCATTTGTCTTACCACCGCCACCAATGCCAAGGCCTTGGCGTTGACCAATCGTATAGTACATCAGTCCAGCGTGGTTACCTTTCACTTCTCCATCAAGTGTTACCATTTTTCCTGGTTTCGCAGGTAAATAATTCGATAGAAACTCGTTAAAATTTCGTTCACCAATAAAGCAAACACCTGTAGAATCTTTCTTCTTAGCTGTCGCTAGATTGAATTTTTCAGCAATCTCACGGACTTCTTTCTTCTCTAAATGCCCTATTGGAAACATCGCTTTTTCTAATTGTTTTTGATTCAATTGGCTTAAGAAGTACGTTTGGTCCTTATTACTGTCTTTCCCTCTTAATAGGTGAACAATTCCATCTTCGTCCTTCTCAACACGTGCATAATGACCCATTGCCACATAATCTGCTCCTAATTGCATGGCATAATCTAAAAATGCTTGGAACTTCACTTCTTTATTACACATCACATCTGGGTTCGGTGTACGTCCAAGACGGTACTCGCGAAGGAAATATTCAAATACACGGTCCCAATACTCTTTCTCAAAGTTCACTGAATAATACGGAATCCCAATCTGTTCTGCAACAGCAGCAACATCTTTATAATCTTCTGTTGCGGTACAGACACCATTTTCGTCCGTATCATCCCAGTTTTTCATAAAAATGCCGATGACATCATATCCAGCTTCTTTTAACAATAAAGCTGTTACGGAAGAATCTACTCCTCCACTCATGCCGACAACAACTCTAATTTTTTCATTACTCATTTTTTCACCATCATTTCTTTTTATTTCCTGAACTAGTCGATTTGAAGGTCGAGTTATCAGATTTATCCTTAATTTTAAATTTATTTTTTAATTTTTCAAAAAAATTGCTTGAGAATCATTGAAAATGCGATAGTACTGGGATTTTTGCCCAGTTGTGCTTTTGACAAACGATTTCATTTTCACTATAATTATATTGAGAAAAAGGGGGCGAAGGTGTATGATGATCTCTTTACGAGCAGCACGGGTTAATCGTAATTTAACACTGTTAGAAGCCGCCAAATATCTTAAAATAAACAAAGATACGCTTACGAAGTATGAAAAAGATTCAACTAATCTTCCATATTCTTTAAGCAAGAGAATGCAGGAGCTTTATGAAGTTCCTAGCGAGAATCTTTATTTTGGCGATACCTTGAGCTTCGTAGCACAATTCAAACCGCTACCAGAAGTCGAATAACAGTCCATAGGGTACTCTGCCCGTGCATGATAAATGAGACAGTTCAAATTGAACTGTCTCTCTTTCTTTGTCCTTATTTCGTTGATACTTCTAGAACTCCACGTTCAACTAATCCTTCTAAAATAAATTCTAGTTTTTCAACAGCCATTGCTGTATTTGGTTTTCCATACAAATCTACTGTTTGGAGACCATTCTTAGTAACCGTTGAAATTTTCAATGATTTTTTATCTTTATCAACCATCACCTTTAACTTTAAGCCACGATGATCGTCAATTGTATTATCTAAACTACGAATTAATTGGAAGTTGCCAGATTTTGTTTCTGTAAATCCGTTATCACGTAATGTGTATCCTTTACATGTTAGACTAACCGAAAAGACTTGGTTTGATCCTTTTAATGATGCAGTTGGTGTAAATGCCATATACGTTTCTCCTCTTTCTTTTTCTACAAAATTAGTTTACCATATTTTACCTTTAAACAAAAGCTCTCTTTTACCGGAGCGCATCCACAAATGCATCAATATCCTCTTTTGATGACCCCATTCCAAATGAAAGTCTGATGGACTCCTCAAGACGACTTGTTTTATCTGGATACATTGCAGATAATACTGGACTAGTTTGCACACTTCCCGCTGAGCAAGCAGATCCAGCAGATACTGAAATATCTTTCAAATCATTAAAGATTAACGATTGCGTTGCTTTTCTTCCTTTTAGCCAAATATTACATATATGTGGATTCTTGGGATTAGGCACACCATTGATTTCAAATGCAATGCCTTTTTGCGTTAATTTAGCAATGAGGTACTCACACAACTCTTGATACGTTTGAACTAACTCATCTCTTTTATTTACAACGATTTGTATTGCTTTTTCGAGACCTAGAATATATGGAACGTTCTCTGTTCCCGCTCTAAAACCTAATTCTTGTCCGCCCCCCTTAATTAAAGCATGAATAGGTGCATCTTTTGATTTATATAAGAATCCAATCCCTTTGGGTGCATATATCTTATGCCCTGAAGCCGTTAAATAATCAATCCCCTCAACTGTTAAAGCTTCTTGTGCAAAGGCTTGAACGGCATCCGTATGGAAATAAGTAGGCGTGTCTTTTAGCAGAGCCGCAATCTCTTCAATTGGAAAACGCGCTCCAGTTTCATTATTTACGGTCATAATAGAAACCAGACGAGTATCCACTCTAAGAGCTTCTTTAACTGCAGACACCTCAATATTTCCCTTACTGTTCGGTGCTAAATACGTTACATCAAAGCCTTCCTTTTCTAGAACTTCAGCTGATTTACGAACTGAGGGATGCTCTACTGCAGAAACAATAATATGTCCCTTCTCTTTTACAAAATGCTCACGAATACTCTCGAATACTAAATTATTTCCTTCTGAACCTGAACTTGTAAAAATAATAGCATCGTGTGGAGAGGCTTGTAGTTCTTTTAAAATAGCTTTTCTCACATGTTCGATTTTTTGTTTTTGTTCACGACCAATGCGATACACACTAGATGGATTCCCAAAAAAGGCCATTTCCTTTGTAATCACATCTAACACTTCCAGATTAACCGGTGTTGTTGCTGCATAATCTAAGTAATTCACTATGTATTCTCCTCACTTTCAAACAGTATTATTATAAGGGAAGTCCATTTAATGTCCTAACAAGATGTTTTAATCTTTCCTATTATATCATTCTTTCAACTTATGATACACTAAACATAAAGAAATTTAAGGAGAAACTGAAATGAACCATCAACCGCTCGCTTACCGCATGAGACCTCGTACGATTGAAGAAGTGATTGGGCAAGAACATCTTGTCTCTCCTGGAAAAATTATCAATCGCATGGTTGTGGCTAAACGATTATCATCTATGATTTTATATGGACCTCCAGGGACTGGAAAAACCAGTATTGCAAGTGCGATTAGCGGAAGTACGAAAGTTACCTTTAGACAGCTGAATGCAGCAACCGATACAAAAAAAAATTTACAAATTGTTGCTGAAGAAGCAAAGATGTCGGGTAGTGTTATTTTACTACTTGACGAAATTCACCGACTCGATAAAACAAAACAAGATTTTTTATTACCGCATTTAGAAAACGGTCGAATTATTTTAGTCGGTGCTACAACTGAGAATCCATACATCTCGATAAATCCTGCGATTCGAAGCCGTACACAAATTTTCGAACTCAAACCACTCTCTCCTCAAGATATAAAAAAGGCGCTTCTAAACGCGCTTGAGGACGAGGAACGTGGGCTTGGGAAAATGGATTTAGAGGTTTCAGAAGATGCATTGAATCACTTCGCAACGAGCACGAACGGAGACGTTAGAAGTACCCTAAATGCGCTTGAACTAGCTGCAAAATCTACTGAACCAAGTAAAGATGGATTGATTCATATCACGATTCAAATTGCCGAAGAATGCATCCAAAGGAAAGCACTCTCTTACGATAAAGACGGAGACCATCATTATGATGTCATCTCTGCTCTTCAAAAATCCATTCGAGGCTCAGACGTAAACGCAGCTTTACATTACGCTGCCCGTTTAATTGAGGCTGGAGATCTTACAAGTCTGATGAGACGTCTTTTAGTCATTGCATACGAAGATATTGGACTAGGAAATCCTCAAGGAGCCGCTCGCGCTGTAGCTGCAGTCCAAGCAGCTGAACGACTTGGTTTACCAGAGGCACGAATTCCACTGTCAAACGCCATTATCGAACTAGCCCTTTCACCAAAATCAAACACCGCAATCCGTTCGATTGATAGTGCCTTGTTGGATGTCCGAAAAGGTCGCGCGATTAGTATTCCAGATTACTTAAAAGATGCCCATTATTCGGGTGCTCAAAAATTAGGACATGGAGTTGGTTACAAATATCCACATGACTATCCTGGTCATTTTGTAAAACAACAGTACTTACCAGATGCACTAAAGAAAGAGGAGTATTTCAAGGCAGAAGCAACCTCTTCCTACGAGGAAGCCTTGATGAAACAATATCAAAAGTATCGTCAAAATAATTAGTGATTTCTTAAGAAATCGGTACCAAAATTTTATTGCAATTCCCCTATTCATGTGCTACTATAATGACATAGAGATCTAAGATGTGCGCGGTATTTACTAAGTGTTGACCGAACAATTTACGACTTTTTAGGGATTCAGATTGATGTTACTGATAACAAGCCTTTTCACTTGGTAGTTAGGAAGTAATACATAGAAGCCCACCTGCTTTAGATGCGGGTTCAAACTAACAAATACATCAAACGGCATCGTTGGAAATCTATATAAAGTTATTAACTTTAGGCCACTCTTCGTGAGTGGTTTTTCTTTTACCTAAATTTCTATTTTCTTACTTTTTGGTTCCCTTTTCATAACCTTCGTTTAGGTGTATAATAATAGTATCAAGAATAAGGATGTGATTTTATGTTTCATGAATATGAAAAAATTCTCGTTCCAATTGATGGTTCAAAAGAAGCAAAACTAGCCTTTGACAAAGCCATTGAAGTTGCCAAACGAAATCATGCGAAGCTTGTATTATCTCATGTCATCGATACTCGTTCTCTTCAAACTCCTACTGGATTTGAGGGTAATTTTTCAGATGAGATTCGTAAACAAGCTGAAAACTTATTTGCTGAATATGTTGATTATGCTAAATCTCTTAACTTTACAGATGTTGAAACCGTACTTGAATATGGTTCGCCTAAAGTGGTGATTTCTAAACAACTGACAAAAGATTACGATATAGACCTTATCATGATGGGAGCTACCGGCTTAAATGCTGTAGAACGTCTTTTCATTGGTTCGGTTTCTGAATACGTGATTCGGAATGCCTCTTGTGACGTTTTAGTCGTAAGAACAGACTTAGAAAACAAACGTCCATAATCATTTGATTTAAAGAAATAAGCACAGGATTTCTCCTGTGCTTTCTTTTTATTGGTTTTTTGTATCAAGTAAAATCGTTACTGGCCCATCATTCACAAGACTCACTTGCATATCCGCTCCGAACTCTCCTGTTTCAACAATTAACCCATACTCCGTGCGTAGGATTTCATTGAATTCTTCATAAAGTTGATTTGCTACTTCAGGACTGGCAGCGCCGGTAAAAGAAGGTCTATTCCCTTTTTTCGTATCAGCAAACAGTGTAAACTGCGAAACAGATAATATTTTTCCACCGACTTGATGAATCGATAAATTCATTTTGTCATTCTCATCACTGAAGATACGCATGCTTGCAATTTTTCTTGCTAAATAGGAGGCATCATCTCTATTATCATCAGGACCCACACCAACTAATAAGAGGAAGCCTTGATTGATTTCACCAACAACGGATCCTTCAATCGATACATTTGCGGACTTCACTCGCTGTAATACTATTCTCATGAACTCCTCCTATGAAATCACACGACGTACACTGTATACATCTGGAATTTGTTTAATCTTATCCACAATAAAGTCTAATTGTTGCGTATTCATAATTCCAATATTGACAGAGATTGTCGCCATCTTATTCGCATCAACTTTCCCGTTAACTGAGTTTAGTGATTTCGTCGTACTGTTGATAACATTCAAGACTTCATTCAATAATCCATTACGATTATATCCTTCAACAACTAGTTCCGTATCGTATTGTTGCCCTGTGTTAGCAGCATCCTCCCAATCGACTTCGATTAGGCGATTTTGTTCGCTCTCAGGTAGTTGAACGTTCGGACAGTCTTTTCTATGAACTGAAATTCCGCGACCTTTCGTAATATAACCAACAATATCGTCCCCAGGAACTGGATTACAACAACGACTTAAACGAATTAAAAGATTGTCTACTCCTTCAATAATCACGCCACCTTCGTGACGAATTTTCATCTTTTGACTTTCTTTTTTCTGTCCTTGAGTCGTTGTTTTCTCAAAAGCAGTTTCGACAACTTTTTGGTCCTCGATTTCTTTACGAGCTTTATCGGTCATCTTATTAGCAACTGTTTGATAAGAGACTTCTCCAAAGCCAATTGCTGCTAACAAATCTTCTTCCGTTCCAAAGTTGAAACGAGCAGCAATATCTTTCATGCCTTGTTTTGTCATAAAGTCTTTGAAGTTAAATCCAAGCTCTGTAATTTGTTTTTCGAGTAGCTCTCGACCTTTGATAATATTTTCATCACGATCTTGCAACTTGAAGAAACGTTTGATTTTATTTTTCGCACGTGTCGTATAGACAAGATTAATCCAGTCACGTGAAGGGCCAAATGAATTAGCAGAGGTCAATACTTCTACAATATCCCCAGTCTTCAACTGATAGTTCAATGGAACAATCTTATTATTAACTTTGGCCCCTACTGTTTTGTTACCAACCTCAGTATGAATATTATAAGCAAAATCAAGTGGTCCAGAACCTAAAGGAAGTTCAGATACGTCTCCCTTTGGCGTAAAGACATAAACCTTATCACCAAAGATGTCTCCCTTCACACTATTCATAAAGTCTTTTGCATCTTTCGTTTCATTTTGGAGTTCGATTAAGTCCTTAAACCAATCTAATTGTTTTTGCAATGGATCGTTCGTTACTTTTTCTTTATTTCCTTCTTTATAAGCCCAGTGAGCAGCAACCCCGTACTCAGCTACTTGATGCATTTCAAAGGTACGGATTTGAATTTCCACTGGTCGGCCACCAGGACCAATTACCGTTGTATGGATGGATTGATACATATTCGCTTTTGGAATCGCAATATAGTCTTTAAAACGACCTGGCATTGGTTTCCATTTTGTATGAATTGCCCCAAGAACAGCGTAACAATCTTTAATACTATCGACTAATACACGAATGGCTAGTAAATCATAAATTTCGCTAAACTGTTTTTTTTGATCTTTCATTTTACGGTAAATGGAATAAATATGTTTTGGTCGTCCATAAATGACCGCTTCAATTTCCAAATCTTTAGTCGCTTCTTTAATATTTTCAATCGTCGTTTCGATGTACTCTTCACGTTCATCACGTTTTGAATTCATGAGATGAACAATACGATAATATTGTTGTGGGTTTAAATAACGAAGAGAAGTGTCTTCTAATTCCCACTTAATTCTATTCATCCCTAGGCGATGCGCTAACGGTGCATAAATTTCAAGCGTTTCTTCCGCAATCATTCTTTGTTTTTCAGGCTTATGAAATTTTAATGTACGAAGATTATGTAGTCTATCAGCTAGTTTTACCATAATCACACGCAAATCATTAGCCATCGCAAGAAGCATTTTACGGTGATTCTCCGCTTGTTGTTCTGCGTGAGATTTATATTTGATTTTTCCTAATTTCGTGACACCTTCTACAAGAAATGCTACATCTTTTCCAAACTCATACTCAATATCATCGATACTAAACCCTGTATCTTCAACGACATCATGAAGAAACCCTGTTGCAATAGTATCAGGATCAAGCTTTAATTCAGCAAGAATCCCAGCAACTTGGATAGGATGAACAATATACGCTTCACCTGATTTACGCACTTGTTCTTTATGAGCGAAGGTTGCGAAATAAATCGCTTTTTCTATAAATTGAATGTGCTTCTCATTCATGTACTCCTTACACATTGCAAGGACATCATCTGAGGTGTAAGTCTTATTTTTAGACATTTGAATCTCCTTAAGCATTTCTTGATTGCATGTAGTAATTTATAGTACCGCTCTAAACGAATATCGTCAACTGAAGTTTATTGGAGTAATTCACATTGATAGGATAATGCACTTAAAGCATATAAAGGAGCCGTTTCTGCTCGTAAAATTCTTGGCCCTAAAGAACAAGTATGAAACTCATTCATTTGTAATTTGGCTACTTCTTTTTCGTCAATGCCGCCTTCAGGACCAAAAACGAAAACAATTTTTTCTCCTTCTTTTAAAGCTTGTAAACTCTTTACAAGTTGAACCGTTTCGCCTTCTTTTGCAGCTTCTTCATAAGCAATTAATTTTTGATGATAGGATTTGGTGTATTCTATCAAACTTTCGATGGTCATTACGTCACTGATAAATGGTACTTTTAATCGATGAGACTGTTCACTAGCTTCTTCCGCAATTTTTTGTAGTCTTTCTGTTTTTTTGCTAGCTTTATCCTTGTTCCACTTCACAACATTTCTAGACAACTCTAAAGGAATAATTTCATTAACTCCTAATTCCGTTGCTTTTTGAACAATCCAATCTAATTTATCTCCTTTTGATAAACCGACTGCAATTGCGGTGAACACAGGAAGTTCTACCTTTTGATTTAAGGTCTTAAAAACTCTCACTTCAAAAGGTTCTAAACAAACTAATTCAACTATAGCTAAGGTACTATTCTCATCCACAATTTCAAACTGATCTTCCACTTTCATTCTCATCACTTTTTTCAATTGATGTATCTGTTCTTTTGAAAACTCAAGTGAATGAGTAGTTTCGCTAACGATTCCTTTTACAAAATAACGTTGCATTTACTTAACATCCTTTTTCATAATAAAACAATTCCACTCTCTCATTGTCATTCTTTCAACAAGCGTAAATCCAGCTTTTTCATAAGCTTCCTTGACTTCATTTGCTTTTGATTCAATGATTCCAGATAAAATTAAACTTCCATCATCATTCAAATTTCGATAAGCATCTTGTGGCATTTGAAGTAAAATCTCAGCCAAAATATTCGCAACGATTAAGTCACTCTTCTGGTCTACCCCAACAAGTAAATTATTTTCAAAAACTTCAATTTCACCAATGGTAGGATTCAATGCAATGTTTTCTTTTGCAACTCGAGTAGCCATTTCATCAATATCAAATGCAGTAACTTTACTCGCACCTAATAGTTTAGAAGCAATACTTAAAACACCAGACCCTGTACCTACATCAAGAACACTCTCATTTCCTCGAATCGTTTGCTCTAAAGCAGTTAGGGACAATTGAGTCGTTGGATGTGTTCCTGTTCCAAATGCTAAACCAGGATCCAATTCAATTAATAACTCATTATCTTGTTCTTTTCCATAATCAATCCAACTAGGTACCACTGTTAAAAATCTTGTGACACGCACAGGGAAATAATATTGTTTCCATGCATTAGCCCAGTCTTCTTCTCCTACTTCCTTCACTTGAATGGATAGTGGTCCTGTTTGTAAGCCATAAACTTTAATTTCCTCTAGTTTTTCATGAAGAAGATTAGATGAATCCTTTGACCACTGTGACGGTTGAAAATATCCTTTAACGATTACCGTATCTGTTTCGTAAAGGTCTTTTTGTTGAACTTTTAACCATTCAAGTTGTTCATCCGTTAATTGATAATAGTCCTGTGGATCTTCAATGGAAACCCCTTTGGAACCTAATTCAATAAGAATAGAACTTACTACTTCTACACTTTCTGAATGTGTATTTACCGTTACTTCTAACCAATTCATGATAATCCTCTACTTTTCAAGTTTATTTTTAAAAATTATATCAAATTTCATTAAAAATAACTAAAAATAACTCTGTCGTATTTGTATTTTTCTAGTGATTTTAGTATCATAAAGAAGATAAATTAAATTAATGATTATTATGATTGATTAAAAAAGGGGAAAGCAATTATGGCGCGTATTTCATTAAGTACAAAAGATATTTTACAAAAACAATTTAAACGCTCATTCAGAGGTTTTGATATTGAAGAAGTCGATGCATTTTTAGACTTAATTATTCGTGATTATGACACATTCCAAAAAGAAATTAGTTTTTTACAAGCTGAAAACGAACGTTTATTAACGAAAGTAGACGAATTATCTCGTCAAGCAACTGTATCAAAAGTAAATCGTACTTCTAATGTTTCTTCTTCAGGAGTGACAAACTTTGATATTTTAAAAAGACTTTCAAATCTAGAAAAACACGTATTTGATTCGAAGTTGGAAGAAGGAAATGGTGCTAATTCATCTTTAGATTCAACAGAAGATGATGACGATTTTTATAAAACTCGTGTAATTACACCATTACGAGACAACGATTATTAATTTTAGATGTATCAATATTGATACATTTAACTAAATTACTAAGTAAACTTTGAGTAATCGCAGCATTAATTTGCTGAGGAAAGTCCATGCTCGCACAAGCTGAGATGCTTGTAGTGTTCGTGCTTAGCGAAACAATAAGCTAAGGCAACTTTAGGTTGACGGCAGAAAAACAAGCTACGGCAATGCTATGCTCTAGTATTCTTGAAAGTGCCACAGTGACGAAGCAATTTTGGAAACGAAATTGGTGGAACGCGGTAAACCCCTCGAGCGAGCAACCCAAACTTATGGTAGGGGCACTCTTAATAGGAAATGAACGAAAAAAGAGACACATGATGTGTAGACAGATGATTACTGAAATTTAATAGATCCTGCTATTAAATGGAACAGAACATGGCTTACAGAAGTTTACTTCAGGATTTTAGCGAATGGTAAGGAGTGTGGCCTTGTGTCCACTCCTCTTTTTACGAATAAAGGAGAAATCAATGACAAAATATAAATTAGTAGCTACTGCCGCTGCAGGCATCGAAGCTTTAGTTGGTAAAGAATTACGCAGCATGGGTTACGACGTTCAAGTAGAAAACGGAAAAGCCTTTTTTGAAGGTGACGATTATGATATTGCTCGTACAAATATTTGGCTTCGTACAGCAGACCGTATCAAAATCATTATGGGACAATTCACTGCAAAAACATTCGACTCGCTCTTTGAACAAACAAAAGCGATTCCTTGGGAGAAAATTCTTCCAGTTGATGCTGAATTCCCCGTATCAGGTAAATCTATAAAATCCACTCTTCACAGTGTCCCTAACTGCCAATCTATCGTAAAAAAAGCGATTGTTAATCGTTTAAGCGAGGCTTATCACCGTCGTACTCACTTACCTGAGTCTGGTGCCCTCTATCCTATCGAAGTAGCGATTTTAAAAGATGTTGTGACTCTTACAATTGACACGAGTGGAACGAGTCTCTTTAAGCGTGGTTATCGTACAGAAAAAGGTGGCGCACCGCTTAAAGAAAACATGGCTGCTGCTCTTGTTATGCTCACAAGCTGGTATCCCGATAAACCGTTCTATGACCCTACGTGCGGTTCTGGTACGATTCCAATCGAGGCCGCTCTTATCGGAAAAAATATCGCTCCTGGATTGAATCGTTCATTTGCTGCTGAAAAATGGACTTTCTTTACTCCTGGTGTCTTCGATAAGGTCAGAGAGGAAGCTAAAAAAGAAATTCGCACTGAACTTCAACTGGATATTCTTGGTGCCGATATTGATGGTTCTATGATTGAAATTGCAAAACAAAATGCCATTAAAGCGGGTGTTGCGGATCAAATTGAATTCAAGCAAATGCAATTGAAAGACTTCCGCACAAAGAAAGAAAATGGAATTATCGTTTCAAACCCACCTTATGGAGACCGTCTTCTTTCAGAAGAACAGGCTCAAGCGATTTATAAGCAAATGGGTGAAACATATGCTCCACTGAAAACTTGGAGTAAGTACATCTTAACGAGTGACTTAACATTCGAAGACCACTATGGTCAAAAAGCAACGAAGAAACGCAAACTCTATAACGGTGCAATCCGTACCGACTACTTCCAATTCTGGGGAGTCAGAAAACGTCGCGTTCAAGAAGACCAATAAAGCACAAAAAAACGCAATGGACTTTTGTCCATTGCGTTTTCTTTTATCGATTATTCATTCTTTCCAATAACTTCAAATGTCACGTGATCGATTCCTAAATCACATTTCACATGGTCTCCTGGAAGGATGCTTGCACGGATGATTTCTTTAGCAAGTGGTGTCTCAATTTCACGTTGGATGTAACGCGCAATTGGACGAGCACCATACACTGGATTATACGCATTATCTGCAATCCAATCTTTTAATTCATCTGTGAAGCTTAGAACGATTTCTTGATCTTCCACACGTAGTGCTAATTGGTTCAACATCTTCGTAATGATACCACGAATGTTATCTTTAGAAAGTGGTGTGAAGAAGATTGTTTCATCAATACGGTTTAAGAACTCTGGTTTGAAGGTTGCCTTTAGAACACTCTCTACTGCCGTACGAGTTTCTTCGTCAATTGTATCACCTTTTGTTTCGAGCAAGAATTGTGACCCGATATTACTTGTCATAATCATCACTGTATTCTTGAAGTCAACTACTCGACCTTTAGAATCAGTTAAGCGTCCATCGTCTAATACTTGTAATAAGATATTAAATACGTCTGGATGTGCTTTTTCAATTTCATCTAAAAGTACAATTGTATATGGATTACGACGAACAGCTTCTGTTAATTGGCCTCCTTCTTCATATCCTACATATCCTGGAGGAGCTCCCACTAAACGAGACACTGAATGTTTTTCCATATATTCACTCATGTCGATACGAACCATATGGTCTTCTGAGTCGAATAAATCTTCTGCAAGAGCTTTAGCAAGTTCTGTCTTACCAACCCCAGTAGGTCCAAGGAACAAGAAGCTTCCGATTGGACGGCTTGGATTTTGCAATCCTGCACGAGAACGAAGGACTGCTGAAGCCACTTTTTGTACAGCTTCATCTTGACCGATGACACGTTCATGAAGAATATCCTCTAAGTGAAGAAGTTTCTCACGTTCGCCTTCCATTAGTTTAGTTACTGGAATTCCAGTCAAGCGTCCAACTACTCGAGCAATTTCTTCTGATGTTACTGATTCTTGAACTAGGCGTTGTGAAGTTTCCGCATTTGCTTTATTTTGTTCTTCAAGTACTTTCAACTCATGTTCAAGAGAAGGAATACGTCCGTGACGAAGTTCAGCAGCTTTTTCAAGGTTGTAATCGGCTTCTGCTTGTTCTAATTCATGTTTTGCACGATCTAACTCTTCACGTTTATTACGGATTTTATTAACTTCTTCTTTTTCAACTTCCCATTTCATTTTAAGGTTATTAGCTTTTTCACGTTGTTCCGCTAATTCCTCTTGTAAAATAGCAAGTCGTTTTTGAGAAGCTTCATCTTTTTCCATTTTCAACGCTTGTTCTTCGATTTCAAGTTGCATCAAACGACGAGTAACAGCATCAAGCTCTGTTGGCATTGAATTCATTTCTACACGAATAGTTGCACAGGCCTCATCGACTAAGTCAATCGCTTTATCTGGTAAGAATCTGTCTGTGATATAACGGTTTGATAAAGTCGCAGCAGCTACTAATGCACTGTCGTGAATATTTACACTGTGGTGGATTTCGAAACGTTCTTTCAACCCACGAAGAATTGAAATCGTATCTTCAACAGTTGGTTCTTGAACAAGTACTTTTTGGAAACGACGTTCTAACGCTTTGTCTTTTTCCATGTTTTCACGATATTCGTCAAGAGTTGTTGCACCGATACAATGTAACTCACCACGAGCTAACATTGGTTTTAGCAAGTTACCAGCATCCATAGAGCCTTCTGTCTTACCAGCACCAACGATGGTATGAATTTCATCGATAAATAAGATGATGCGTCCTTCTGATTTTGTTACTTCTTTAAGAACGGCTTTCAAACGTTCTTCGAATTCACCACGGTATTTTGCGCCAGCGATTAACGCACCCATATCTAATGAATAGATTAATTTGTCTTTTAAGTTTTCTGGTACGTCTTTTCTCACAATACGCTGAGCTAACCCTTCAACAATCGCTGTCTTACCGACACCAGGTTCCCCAATCAATACTGGGTTATTTTTAGTTTTACGAGACAAGATACGAATCACATCTCGAATTTCTTCGTCACGTCCAATGACTGGATCTTGTTTTCCAGATTGAACAGCTTCATTTAAATTACGAGCATATTTTGATAATGCTTCATATTGTTCTTCTTGGTTTTGACTAGTCACACGTTCTCCTCCTCTTAGTTCTTCAATTCGAGCTTTCAAATTTTCTTTGGTTACGTGATGTTGTACTAAATAACGAGTCAATGGATGATTTTGTAGTTCCATTAACGCAAGTACAACAACCTCTGTAGATAAATAATCGTCTTTAAAGCTTTCTCTAATCTTTTCAGCTTCTGTAAAAAGTCGATATAAGCTTTGACTCATACTTTGACCATATTGGACATTTTGTCCTTCTACTACAGAAATACGGTCTAATTCTTTATCGATTAATTCCTCAAATTCTTTGTCATTCACTTGTAAATCACTATATAAATTTCTTGCAAAGTGATTTGGTTCCATAAATACTTTCCATAAATGAGGAATATCTATTTCTTGATGTTTACGAACCATCGCAATTTGTTGCGCTTGGCCCAATGCTTGTTGCATTGTTGTAGTCATTTTTTCAATATTCATCTTCATTCCTCCTTTTGTGGTCTTCTGACCATGTACTAAGTATATACCATTGGTCAGGAAAGGTCAATACTTTAATTTGACTTTTTTTGACTTTAATAAATACTTAAAAAATCAACCACACGTGTGACTGATTTCATGATTACATTTCAATTCGAATTGCTCTTCGTATGCAATAATATCCTGCTGCTAATTTTCCATTCGGATCAACTAAAAGCGGAAGATTTACTGAATAGTAAGAAGACAAAGGTAATAAATTTAACACAGGTGCTTTAAAATTTTCTTCAAGCCAAGCCCCTTTTGTATACGGACGACCTTCTATAATTTCTGGTCCAAATTCAGCATTTGCAATTTCCAAACCAAACATATTCACTTTCCATAATGGTGACTTAAACTCATCCTGCAATAGTGTTCTATGTAGTTGATTCCCCCATTTAAATAAACGTCTCGTACCACTACCGCAACAATATTCCCATTCATCTTCATTTAAAAGTCCCATTCCAGATCTTTCTATTTCTTTGCGTCCTTCATCATAACTAACTGAATCTGCTACATAACACGCAAAAAGATCTGGATTCTGAATATCTTGTTGCATAAAGTACTGATCAACCCTTACTGCTCTTGGAAACTCTTGAAAAAGAGCTTCTAATGAATTATCTGGGGTAATGGCCTCCTCTAAAATAGATAATGTTTCACTTGATACCATATCTTCCCCATCTATCTGACCAGTGACCACAGAATAATGACCAATAAATTTTAAGCCAACGAAATTAGGCTTTTTTTCAACTAACATTGCTGGTATATCTACTTGCCTTAACTCTGAAGTCATTAAATTTATGCCATCTTCAACAATTTGAGTCGTTAATTTTTCCTGTGTTAAGTCTTTTTCTTGAACATTTTGATTTAAAAACATAAACCCTGTTACGTGTTGGTTCAAATAACGTTTAAAGGCATATCTTAATTCTTGCCTCTCTTCACTGCAGTCAAGACCTGAAAGTCCTGACAAACCGCTATCCCACCCAAGAACAACGTCTTTCTGTCCAGGTACAAAGACAAAAACTCTACCGTCAATCGTTACTTCAAACGTATCATTTGTGATACCAGCGTAATCATATTGTACAAACTTTAAATCTTCAATTGTTAGAATTGGATTCACGAAAAAGCGTAGAATATTTCGAATTACTATCTCTTTTGATTCTCTACTTAAATTTTTCCAAGTAGGATTTAACACTCGCTCAAAAAAATCATTAGCCATACTTTCACCTCACCTTCATTATACGTTATTTCTTACAAAAATCACTCTATTTTAACTTTCATTTATGCTATAATTGTGAAGAATCGAAAGGAAGTATTTCATGAATTTATTTATTTTTGGAAATCCGATGTCTGGCAGTTTTTCAGGCCAACAACAAATCAATCATATTGTGGAAGCTTGTACAGAAAAAGGAATTCCCTTCAAATTATTTCAAACTCAAAAAGCAGGAGAACTTCCAGAATTGATGTTCAAGCATCTACCACAACGAAACCAACATACAATCATTGTTATTGTTGGAGGAGATGGCTCTCTCAATGAAGCTCTTCAATATTTAAAGCAGCAGAATATCTTTGTACCACTTGGCTATTTGCCGGCTGGAACTGGGAATGATTTTTCACGGGAAATGAATTTAACTCATCACGCAAAAGCGTTTATCGAAAAGCTTTCAGAAAATAATTTTATAGAATTAGAATTTCTTGCTTACTCAGAAGAAAACTCTCAAACAACTGGTATCATATTGAATTCGATAGGATTTGGGATTGATGCTGCTATTTGTGAAATAAACCAAAAACAAAGGCAAGCACTCCTCCAAGCCAAAGGAATTAAAAAAGCTTCTTACTTAACACCTATTATTACAGCTTTTAGAGAACGCAAAGAGTTTGACGCCTTAATCACTCTCGATGATGGAGAAAGTTTTACTTCTACAAAAAATCTTCTACTGGGAGCTTTCAATCACTCTTATTTTGGAGGCGGGATTCGCTTTGTGCCTTCTGCAACACAAGGAAATCATCATTTTCAAATTGCAATAGCTAGAAAAGTGTCACTTTTTACGATTCTTAAAGCTTTCCCATTTATTTTAACAAATGGAACTCATTTCAAACGATTCCCAAAAAATTTAAAAGAATACTCATGTAAAAAAGCCAATATAAAAATTAATGAACCTATAAAAGCTCAAATTGATGGAGAATTTATAACTTATCCAACTGTTAATTTGAATGTATCAATGGATCATTATCCTTTTCTACTTACAGATGAAACTTAAAAAGGCGAATGCTGAAGCATTCGCCTTTTTATTACTTTTTAAATAGTTTTTTCAAACTAAATAATGGTTCAGTTTTAACGATTTTATCATTTCCAATAAAATCTCTCATCATTTTAAGAGTTCGTCCAGCATCTGAAGAAATAAACTGAAATGTTCCAGCTTGTTTCGTATCAATATAGTATGCTCTAATAAAACGTCCTTTAAACATGACATGAGCCCTAACCAATTTAATTTCTCCCCATGGAATTTGAAGATAGCTTTCCGGGTTCTGATGATTATAGAATTCAAATGCGCGATCTCCAATGAGGATATCACCATTTTTAAATCCTATTCCTCCATTAAAAAGGTTTGCTTTTGTTTTATAAATCGCTTTTGTATTTAATGAAACAGCCATAGTCTATCTCCAATCAAATAGGATTAAGGAGCCATTACTCCTGTTAAACCAGCTAAAATACCTAATGCAAATAGCCCAAAGATAATGTAAATTGGTTTTACATTTTTCTTCAATAACCACATTACTAAGAATGTTAATAGTAAAGCAGCCAATCCTGGAATCAATTTGTTCAAGTTGTCTTGAAGAGTGGTTACCACTTCTGGCGATAATTTTTTACCATCCAATAGTTTGGCAACAATCTCTTGAAGTTGTCCACCAGTCACAACATCATCTTTTCCAGGTATTTGAATATATTGATCAGCCGTCAATTGTACTTTTGTCAAGACAAGTGGGAATTTCATACTTGTCCAACGCTGTACTAAAATCCCCATTACAAACATCCCTACAATTGAAGAAACTTTTGTAATAGATTGTAAAATACCACCAGATAAGTCTTTAGTAATCTCAGAACCTTGGCGATATCCTAACTCTTGTGTATACCACATAAAAGCGATACGAATTAAATTCCAAACAATAAAGAAGAATAATGGTCCAATGATTGAACCCGTTGCTGCTAATCCAGCGGCGATCGCACCTAGAATAGGACGAGCAGTAAACCAGAATACAGGGTCACCAATACCAGCTAGTGGTCCCATCATACCAACTTTAACCCCTTGAATTGTTGCGTCATCAATTGGCGCACCGTTTGCACGGTCTTCTTCTAAGGCTAAAGTTACCCCAAGAATCGGTGAAGCAATATATGGGTGAGTATTAAAGAATTCTAAGTGACGTTTTAACGCTGCTTTTGAATCTTCTGGGTTTGGGTATAATTTTTTCAATGCAGGAATTAGGGAGAATGCCCATCCTCCATTTTGCATACGTTCATAGTTCCAAGAACCTTGTAAGAATTGTGAACGTAACATAACTTTTAAGCGGTCTTGTTTCGTTAAAGATACTTTTTTCTCTGTCATCTCATTCACACTCCTTAGTAGTCATTTAAAATGTCACCTAGTGGGTCTCCAGAACCTGAACGCCCATCAGTTGAACCATTTCCGCTGTTATTAGATAAGTTTAAGTAAATTAACGCTAAACTTAAAGCGATAACACCAGTTGCAATCAATGTTAACTCGTTTAAAGGAGCGATTGCGAAACCGATGAAGAAGAATGGCCAAGTTTCTTTAGAAGCCATTAAGTTAATAACCATTGCTAGCCCCACTGCAACTACCATGTTACCACCAATTGTCATACCATTAGCAAACCAATCAGGAATTGATTTTAAGTAACCTTGAACAACATCTGAAGGTAAGAATAAAAGTAATCCAGCTGGAATCATAATACGTAATCCTTGGCAACATAATGCAACATAATGCCAGAATGAAACTCCTTTGAAGTCTCCTTGTTCAGCCGCTGCATCAGCTCTATGGACTAATGCAACTGATAATGTACGTACCACCATTGTTAAAACTAAACCAACTGTTCCTAAAGTAACAGCAGTAGCAATAGCAAGGTTACGTCCACCCTCTGTAAAATCATTTCCTTTAATAAAAATAATAGCTGACGCAACAGATGCTAAAGCAGCATCAGGCGCTACCGCAGCACCTACGTTTGCCCAAGCAAGTGCGATAATTTGTAAAGAACCACCAAGGATAATCCCCTCAGTTAAATGTCCTGTCGCAAGTCCAACTAATGTACAAGCAATAATTGGTTGATGGAATTGAAACTCATCTAAGATTCCTTCCAAACCAGCTAAGAATGCGACAATTAGGACTAAAATAATTTGAAATACATTAAAATCCATAATAATCTCCTATCTCTCTATTATAGTTTCAAGCCTTCATTAGACTTTGCTTCAATCAGTTTAAAAATGTCTGCAGGAGAATCCGAAACAACTTTTCGAACATCCATTTTAACACCTAAATCACGTAATTTTTTATAAGTTTCAACATCATCTTGGTCTAATGATAATGCATTACTTACTTGAACTTTACCTACAGAGTGTGCCATTGATCCAATATTTAATTGATCAATATGAACACCTTTTTCAATAACTTCTAAAGCTTCTTGTGGTGTTTCGAATAATAATAATGCCCTTGTATCTCCAAAACGTGGATCGTTGTACACTTCTACTAGTTTATCTAGTGGAATTACATGAGCACGAACTCCAGTAGGTGCTGCTTGTTCGATTAATTTCTTACGTAAGTCATCCTTTGCAACTTTATCAGAAACAACGATAATGCGGTTTGGATTTGTTGCTTTCGTCCAACTTGTAGCTACTTGTCCATGTAACAAACGAGTATCGATACGAGCTAAAACGAATTTAATTTTTCCATCTCCAATAACTGTTCCTTCTGGAATGGCTCCGTTAGTAACAGGTGTTGAAGGTGCAGATTTTTCCTCTTTCTTCTCTTCTGGTTGAAGAGCTTCTGGACGAATCTTAACTCCTTCAATCGCAGTTGGTGCAATTGCCTTTGCGATTTCATGAGAAGTATTCATTGAAAAACGACTAGCGTACGATTCAATAAGCATTGGTAAGCTTAAACCAGCAACAATTGCACGATGTTCAGGATCTTCTTCGAACAAAATATTTGCTTGGTTAAATGGGCTTCCTCCCCATAAATCTACTAAAAATAGAATTTCTTCTGTCTCTAGTTTATCAACAGCCTCACGCAGTTTACGTTGTAAGTCTTCAGGTCCTTCACTAGGCATAAAAGTAACAGACTCAACTTTTTCTTGATTTCCAAAAATCATTGAACCTGATTGCTTAATTCCGTCAGCGAATTCACCATGACTTGCAATGATAATCCCTACCATAAAGCTACCTCCTTTATTTAAATTAAATCTCTTTTATGATTTAGTCTATTCTACCATAATCATACACATACTTAAAGAATTCTTAACCCTTAAAATTGTTTTCTATCATTTTCAATTCCCTATTATAAAGGAAAAAAGCCAGTCTCTAAGGACCAGCTTTTTGTTATAATTTATTTATATTGTGGGCGACCATATCCAATGATATATCGTGCTGATAATTTATGAGATTTACGAACGACTTTTGATTCATCCAGATTACGATCACTCGTATTCCCTTCAATCGTGATCACTTTGTCACCTTCGACCTTTTCAACAATAGCAATATGGTCAGCAAGGCCGTCTAAATTCCAGTCAAACGTAATGATATCTCCTGGTTGAGGGGTTGAATTTCCAACCCAAATCCCCTTATTTTTCATTAATCGAATATGGTATGGAACATAAGCTTCTTTATCAATTAAGTCAATTAGTCCGCTATGTTGGTACAACGATGATACGAAGATATCGCACCAGTCATCATATGCGCTTACGCGGTAACCACTATAACTAGTTTTTCCAGAATTATAAATATTTACCATTGTATTGTGGCGGCTATCAAACTGTTCAACCCCAATATATCCACGGGCTAAATCTAAAAGAATTTCTTTTTGATTTCCTTTAGAAGATGGATTTGGTAGCCAAGCTCCATCAGGACCTACGTAATAGCGATAGTTATCTACCCATTGATTTGTAGCCATTTTACCATCTGATAATAAATAGTAGTCGCCCACCCATTTATTACGTGTTGGAATTCCATTTTTGTAATGATACCATATACCATCAGACTCTTGAATCCAGCCATCCTTCCCTTTAATCGCAGCACGAACCCAAGCACCGTCTTCACCTACATAGTATTTATCATTATCAACCCACTGATTTGTAACCATGACACCAGTAGAACCTAAATAATAGTTTCCACGCCACTCATTTTTAACAAGCTGTTCTTTACCTTCATAATAGTACCAAGTACCATCTTCTTTAAGCCAACCATTTTTGAGTTTTCTATCTTTTACCCAATGACCATCTGCACCCACATAATAACGGTAATCTTCCACCCATTTATTCGTTGCCATAGTACCGTCTTCTTGAAGATAATAGTTACCTTTCCAGACATTCTTAACTGGTTGTCCATTTTCGTAGTAATACCAAATACCGTCAATCTTTTCCCATGCAGATTTCACACGATTTGGAACCCATGCGCCATTTTTATCTACGTAGTACTTATGATTATCTACCCAGTTTTCTGTAGCCATTTTTCCATCAGCACCAAGATAATAACTGCCTTCCCAGTTATTACGCAGTAACTCTTCACCTTCTAGGTAAAAATACCAATATCCTTCTTCTTTAACCCAGCCAGATTTCTTAACTTTTCCTGGGGCCCATTTACCTGAAGCGTCTACATAGTATTTGTAGTTATCTACCCATTTAGTAGTAGCCATTTTTCCATCAACTTCTAAGTAATAGTCACCTTTCCAGCTTGAAGTGAGCATTGTGTGGTCAGCATTATAAAAATACCAAGTACCGTCTGAAGTTTGTACCCATCCAGTATATTTTGGAGCTTCTGTAGTCGCAGTTTCCGTCGTTACTTCCTGAGTTTGTGTAGTTGCTACTTCAGTTGTACTTTCTACCTTTTCAGTAGTCTGCGTAGTCTCCACTTGTGTAGTTGACGGCGCTACTTCAGTAGTCGGTTCAACTTCTTGTGCTAAAACTGCATTTCCGTTTAATAATAAAATCCCTGCTAATAATCCCAAAGAACTTCTAAATTTCATTTTTTCTCTCCTCCTTATTGATGTAATTTATTTCCATTATCATCAAGATAGAATGTAAATCCTTCTCCAATAACTTGATTCACGTCTGTAATGATTACAAACGCTTCTGGATCATACTCATGAATAATTCGTTGAACTGGCATTAATTGTTGACGATTCACCACAACATAAAGAACTTGTCTTTTATCTTTTGAGTAAAATCCATGCCCATCAAGAACCGTGATTCCTCTATCTAATTGCTCTTGGATTGTTTGACCAATTAATTCGTACTGGTTTGAAATAATCATTATAGCTTTTCGTGGGTTAAATCCTTCGAGAATAAAATTAATAACCTTACTTGCAATAAATAGCATCATTAACGTTAAAACAGCCTTCTCAAACCCAATTACAAATGCTAAAGGAGTAACGACAATGGTATCGATTATCAATAATGAAGATGAAACCGGCCAACCAAGATATTTATTCATCATCATTGCAATAATATCTGTTCCAGCGGTCGTCCCTTTTCCTAAAATAACAAGTCCCAAAGCAATACCAACAAATACACCAGCAGCAACTGAAGCTACTACTAGGTTCTCGGGAACGAATACTGGCCATTCCTGAGTGTATTTTAGAAACATTGGTAATTCAAATACAGCAAGAACTGTATAAATCATTGTTTTCTTCTCTAAGTATCGATAACCGATTATTAATAAAAAAACATTTAAAACTAGACTTGATAATGCAGGATCAATATTTAGCGTATAGAACATAAGAAGTGTGACTCCAGTAAGGCCGCCTTCACCAAAATGATTAGCTATCACTACAGCGTTAATGGTGTATGAAAATAAAAAACAGCCTAATGTTACGAGCATAAACGATTTTAAAATGTCTTTTTTAGAAATAGCTTGCAGTTTAATTACCTCCCTACTCTGGTTCTCTATGGAATCTTCCATAAAAGTTTTCTGTACTAATTTGATTGATAATCGCACGAGGATCCGCTTCTTTAATAACAGCTACGGCATCCATAACTTCATATGATGAAATTACTGTATGTAATAAATACATTTTTTCTCGACTAAATCCTCCAATAGCGTCCACACAGGATATTCCATGCCTTATATTTTTTAAATAGGATTGCATGACATCTTCCCCATATCGAGTCGTAATCTGCAGTGTAACCCTATGATATCTCTGATGAAATGTACTAATCACTTTCGTAGAAATATATTGGAAAATAATCGAATAACCTGCATTTTTCCATCCAAATAACGCCCCAAATATTACAAGTAATAATGTATTAAATAAGAATACTTGTTGCCAAATAGTTTTACCGCTCTTATTCGAAACATATAATGCAATAAAATCCATTCCCCCTGTTGAAGCATTCCCTTTCAGTGCAAGAGAAACATATAGTCCATTTAAAACTCCACCAAAAATCACATTCAGCATGGTATCATCTACAAATAAAGGATCAAAATTTAAAACACGGATAAAGAAACTTCCAACAAAAACTTGAAGAACCGAATAAAAAGTAAAACGAGCACTAATCCCTCTATAACATAAAATTGCAACAGGAATATTGAGTAAGATTAATAAAATCGAAATAGATAACTCTACTCCAAATAACTCAGATATTTGATTAATTAAAATCGCAACCCCCAAAAAACCGCTAGAAAGTAAATTTGAAGGTTGGATAAATACTTTCAATGTGAATGCTTGTAAAAATCCCGAAATGATAACGGCAAGCAATGAAATAAAGTGACGAAAAAGTTTATTTTTACGGTATTTACGATATGAATATTTCTCAAGTATCTTCATGAATGGTCACCTACTTTGAAACAATATTCAATTCCATCTTTCGTAGGAACTTTTAAATAGGCATCATAATAACGAAAAGGAACTTGATTCATTTCTAAATGGAGAACAAGATTTTCTAGTTCCTTCATATTGGGAACTCGCCATTCAATCATTGAAAGCCCATAAATATTTTTACTTTTCTTATTCGTTTCATTCCAGGAATTTATTGCTATTGAATATCCATCACGGTTCACCTTAAAATTTTTCCGCTTAGTTACATAATCATATGTTGTATTAAACGAGAAGTTGTTCATTAAAAATTCAGTTGTTGCTTCTACATCAATCACATTATAATGAAGTTGAGTGATTCTTGCGCTTACGGGAAATTCTTCTGAAGCCCCCTCAATTCCATCAATAAATTCGTGCAACGAACGTTTCATTTCATTCCCTTCCAAATATTGATCTACATCTTGAGAAGGATTATCTTCAGAAAACATAAACTTCAATCGATTTCCTTCTGGATCAATAATATAAAAATTAGTTGTATAACCATCGAATCCTGAACCCATAATCGTTTGTTCTTCCATAATAAAACGATTAATCAATTCACCAATTTGAGAAAATTTTGACAAACGGAACCCTATTGAATAAGTTGTTAAAAATGAATTAGAGTCACCATTTCCTTGGACTAATTTAAAAAGTGGGATGCTTCCTCTTCCATGACCAATCAAAACTTCATTATCAAATTCCTGCAAAACTGATAGACCTAATATTTGTGTATAAAATTTTTTCATTACGGTTAAATTTCGAACTGTAATCGAAATTAAAGAAATCGTCCACTCTTTTTTTGACTGTGGAACAACAAAATCTTTCATAAATTGTATCAAATTACGCATGATTTATTTCCTTTACAAAAAAATGGTGAGGAATAATATTGTTCCTCACCCACTCAAAATTTTATCCTTCAAAAGCAACTGTTAATGGTGGTACTACTTGTTTTTTACGAGAAACAACTCCTGGTAATATAAGTAATCCATCTGTATAGCTTGAATTGAACGCTTGGGCAACTTTGTCTTTATAATCTCCTACAACTAAAACTGTTGAAACGCTTGTTAAGATATTTGTAATTACAAAAACAAAAGTATCATATCCATTTTCTGAATTTGCAGCTCTCATGCTTTCTTCTAAGGCTTCTCTACGAGCTAATAATTCTTCAGGGTCTACAACATTTACTTGAGCAATACGTAAATTCGCTCTCCCCATTGGGAATGATTTAGCATCTAAGTCAATTAACTCCGCTTCAGATTTGTCACCAAGATTTGTTCCGGCTTTTAACATTTCTAGACCATAGACATTAACATCAATCTCAGCAATATTTGCTAAATCGGTTGCTGCTTCAATATCTTGTTGAGTACATGTTGGAGATTTGAATAATAAAGTATCTGAAACAATTGCTGATACCATTAATCCGGCAATATCTTTAGGAACTTCAACACCATATTCTTTATACATTTTGTATAAAATTGTATTTGTACATCCAACAGGTTCTGCACGATAGAATAAAGGATTTGCTGTTTGGAAATTTGCAATACGGTGATGATCCACTACAAATTCAACTTCTACTTTTTCTACGCCAGTTGCGCTTTGTTGTACTTCGTTATGATCCACTAAAGCAACACGGTTTGTCTCTTGTGATACATCCCCAATTACTCGAGGAGCTTCTTTTTTGAAATAATTTAATGCATATTGTGTTTCTTCATTAGGAGTCCCTAAGGCAACTGCTTCTGCATCCTCACCTAATTGACGTAATAAGAAAGCATATGAAATTGCTGATGTAATTGCATCAGTATCTGGATTTTGATGTCCGAAAACTAATAATTTACTCATTTTATGGCCTCTCTCTATTTAAATTTACATTGACAATTTTAACATAATTACCAATTAAAACCAACAAAAAATGCACTTATACATGAAATTTGAACATAAAAAAACTGCTATAGCTTTTACACTATAACAGTTCTTTTATTAGGCATTCAAAAATCCTTTATAATCATCAGTTCTTAAAATACGTCGAGCATTATCCACACGTTCTTGAGTTGGCGGTTCAATATGATCCAATTTATATGGAATTCCTAAGTTCTTCCATTTATATACACCCAATTTATGATAAGGTAAAATCTCAAACTTCAATACATTTTTCAGTTTACTTACAAATTCACTTAATCGGATGAGATATTCATCATAGTCTGAACGTTCTGGAACTAACACATGGCGAATCCATACGGGTTGCCCTTTGTCTGATAAATACTCTGCTAGTTGAAGAATATTTTTATTCGTCCATCCTGTTAATTTCTTATGTTGTTCATCATCAATATGCTTAATATCTAATAAAATAAGATCTGTATATTCTAATAACTCTTCGAATTTTGAAAAGAATGGTTCGTCGTACGTAAATGGCATTCCACAACTATCTAATGTTGTGTGCACTCCAGCTTTCTTACAACGTTTAAAGAAATCGATTAAGAAATCAATTTGCAATAAAGGCTCTCCTCCGCTGACAGTTACGCCACCTTTACGTCCCCAGAATGCACGATATTGCAATGCTTGATCGAGTAATTCTTGAGAAGTAATCGGATGACCGCCCCCAATATTCCAAGTATCTGGGTTATGACAAAACTCACAGCGCATACGACAACCTTGCATGAAGGTTACAAAACGGATACCTGGTCCGTCTACAGAACCAAAACTCTCTGTAGAATGAATATATCCAGTTACTGGTTCACTCATCATTATTCCTCCTATCTTTTCTCTTCTAGTATATCACAATTCGTGTCCTTTAGGGCTGCTGTTTCGATTAAAAAACGGATGGACGATTTTGCCCATCCGTTTTCGTAATTTCAGCAATATTGCGAGTCAACTTCACACAATGTGTAATCTAGTTCGGTCTCCTTGAAATACCTGTACTTCGCAAAATTTCTTCGGATGCTTAGCATCCTCATTAATTTTCCTCCAGTGGTCTATTTCAGAACAGTCGACCTTACACAATGTGATTACATGCTTTCGTGCATTGTACGGTTGATTACGTCTAATTGTTGTTCACGAGTTAATTTAATGAAGTTAACTGCGTAACCAGATACACGAATTGTTAATTGTGGGTATTCTTCTGGGTGTTCCATAGCATCTAATAATGTATCACGGTTGAATACGTTGATGTTTAAGTGGTGACCACCTTTTGAAGCGTAACCATCTAACATAGAAACTAAGTTTTCTTCTTGTACATCTAATTCACGTCCTAAAGCTTTAGGAATGATTGAGAATGTATTTGAGATACCATCTAATGCATATTGGTAAGGTACTTTTGCTACTGATGATAATGAAGCTAATGCTCCGTGTGTGTCACGACCATGCATTGGGTTAGCACCTGGTGCAAATGGTTCGCCAGCACGACGTCCATCAGGAGTGTTACCTGTCTTCTTACCATAAACTACGTTAGAAGTAATTGTAAGGATAGAAGTTGTATGTTTAGCATTACGGTAAGTTTTATGTTTTTTAACTTTAGTCATGAATTCTTTCAATAACCAAATTGCGATTTCGTCAGCACGATCATCGTTGTTACCATATTTAGGGAAGTCGCCTTCTACTTCATAGTCTACAACAACGCCATCTTCATCACGAATAGTTTTAACCTTCGCATATTTAATAGCTGATAATGAGTCAACCGCTACTGAGAATCCAGCGATACCAGTTGCCATTGTACGTAGAATTTCAGTGTCATGTAATGCCATTTCAATTCTTTCGTAGCTGTATTTATCATGCATGTAGTGGATGATGTTTAATGTATTTAAGTATAAACCACAGATCCATTCCATCATGTCATTGTATTTTTCCATTACTTCGTTGTAGTCTAAGTACTCTGAAGTGATTGGTTGATATTTAGGACCAACTTGTGCTTTAGATTTTTCATCGATACCACCGTTGATCGCATATAATAATGTTTTCGCTAAGTTAGCACGAGCTCCGAAGAATTGCATTTGTTTACCGATACGCATAGCAGATACACAGCAAGCAATTCCGTAGTCATCGCCCCACTCTGGACGCATTACATCATCGTTTTCATATTGGATTGCAGATGTATTAATAGAAGTTTTAGCTGCAAACAATTTGAAGTTTTCTGGTAAACGAGTTGACCATAGAACTGTTAAGTTTGGTTCTGGAGCTGGTCCTAAGTTTACTAATGTGTGTAAGAAACGGAAACTGTTCTTAGTTACTAATGGACGTCCATCTTCACCAACACCGGCAATAGATTCAGTTACCCAAGTTGGGTCTCCTGAGAATAATGCGTTGTATTCAGGTGTACGGGCGAATTTAACTAAACGTAATTTCATAACAAAGTGGTCAACAAGCTCTTGAGCTTCTTGTTCTGTTAATGTTCCGTTTTCTAAGTCACGTTGTACATAGATATCTAAGAATGTTGAAGTACGTCCTAGAGACATAGCCGCACCATTTTGTTCTTTAATAGCTGCTAAGTATCCTAAGTATAACCATTGAAAAGCTTCACGAGCATTTGAAGCTGGTTTAGAAATATCGAATCCGTAGATGTTACCTAATTCTTTTAATTCTAATAATGCACGGTATTGTTCTGAAACTTCTTCACGTAAACGAATTACATCATCAGACATAGTGCCATCGCCAATGTTAGCGAAGTCTTTTTGTTTTTCTGCGATTAAACGATCAACCCCGTATAAAGCTACACGACGGTAGTCACCGATGATACGTCCACGTCCGTAAGCATCTGGTAAACCTGTGATAACACCTGATTTACGAGCTGCACGCATTTCTGGAGTGTAAGCATCGAATACACCTTGGTTGTGAGTTTTACGCCAGTCACGGAAGATACGAGAAATTTCTTCATCAATCTTGAATCCGTAAGCTTCAGCTGATTGCTCACTCATACGGATACCACCGAATGGTTGTAAGCTACGTTTGAATGGTTTTTCTGTTTGGAAACCAACTACCGTTTCTAAGTCTTTGTTTAAGTATCCAGGACCGTGTGAAGTAATTGTTGAAACTACTTTAGTGTCTAAATCTAAAATACCACCAGCTTCACGTTCTTGCTTGTTTAAGTCCATAACTTGTGCCCATAAAGCTTTAGTAGCTTCAGTAGGTCCAGCTAAGAAACTGTCGTCTCCTTCATAAAGTGTGTAGTTTTCTTGGATAAAGTCACGGACGTTAACTTCTTCTTTCCATACTTTACCTTTAAAACCGTTCCATTGTTCCATATATTTTTCCTCCTTAGATAATTGGTTGTGAAACTTATAACAGCTATCTACACAAATATTATAACACAATTAAATCTAAGTGCAATACAAAAGTGTAAAAAAACACAAAGATTTTGTTAAGTATTGTTATAATAGCTATTTTAAGACAGTTTTAGTTGTGAAAGATGTATTATAACAGTATGTTTTGCTGTACTATAATTTTGAAACAGAATGAAACATTTCACAATATGGGCATAATTATTCACAATCTATCCTTTTTTTATCTTCATTTTACTAATAAAAAAAGAGCATTATCAAACTAAATTTGATAATGCTCTTTCAATTTAGCGTTTCAGGAGGGATTCGAACCCCCGACCGTTCGCTTAGAAGGCGAATGCTCTATCCTGCTGAGCTACTGAAACAGTACTAAATTATTATACCTAAAGACGAACATTCTGTCAATCGATTTTACAGCCTCATTCCGACTCTTCGGTTTCTTTTTCTTTACCCTCTAGTTTATGCTTTTTTGAAAACAACATGAAGGTATAGATAACCAACATTACCACCGCCATGATTAGCACTCTTGCTGCTAAGGCAAAATTATATAATACTGCAATAGCACTTAATGCAAAGAAAATAATCGTCATACTTTTAACTGTTTCAATAATGGGGCGTTTTCTTCCCATTGGATTTGGTCTATTATCCATTCATTACTCCTTTGTTTCCTTCGTTTTATACATTAATAAAGCTGAAGCAATTGCTACGTTTAGTGATTCCGCTTTACCAAACATCGGAATCGTCACTACGTCATCTGCTAGTTCAATTACATCACTAGAGACTCCTTGACCTTCATTACCAACAACGATAGCTACATCTGTAGCTCCTTGTAAGATAGTGTAATCTTTTGAATCACGGTGAAGAGCCGTTACAGTTACTTGTACACCTTTATCTTTGAGTATTGGCAAATATTCTTGTAAGTTCGCTTGGAAAACTGGAATATGAAAATGACTTCCTTGCATTGAACGAAGAACTTTGTCGTTATATAAATCAACCGTTCCTGTTCCTAAAATAACCGCATCAAATCCAGCAGCATCTGCTGTTCTCACAATCGTTCCTAAATTACCAGGATCTTGAATCGCATCTAGCACAATTAAGCGGCCTTTATGAGGTAACATCTCCTGCTTAACAATTTCAACAACTGCTAAAATTCCTTGAGTGGTTTCTGTCATTGACAACTTATGGAAGACGTTTTGAGATACAACTAGCAACTGTACATCTGTTTGGGCTAACAGATTTTGATAGTCTTCAAGACGATTACTGGTAACCACTATCAACTTAATCTGAGCTCTTTCTCTAATCGCTTCTTCAACTAGGTGTTCCCCTTCAAGAAGATACATCCCTGCTTTCTTACGACCTTTTGAAGTCTGAAGTTTAACAAGCTCCTTAATTTTTTCGTTCTTAGGTGAACTAATGATATCCATACAACTACCCTTTTAATCCTTCTATTGTATTCATGAATTTCTTTACTTCTGTCTTTTGATTTTGATGAAATCTACATTTCATCGGTACAACGAAAATCTCCTCTTTATCTAAATATTGCAATGTTAGTTTTGGATTTCCTAAGATTCTCTTCTCAACAGAAACTTTTTGAATACGATTTGATGGGATAACAATGGGTCTATTTGCTCTCCAAACACCTTCTTTAGAAGTTTCAAACAGAACGAAGCCATCTCTAGCCCAAAAGAGTACAAAGTTTTGCTCTTCTTTTTCTAAAGCCACTAAGCTATCAGCATCCTTCATTTCAAATCCGAAGAAACTAATTTGACTTTTTAAATCCTCGATGATTTCCATTCTTATTCCCCTTCTTTCGTTTCTGAATTGGTTTCTTAGAACTTACTTCTTTCTTCTTCAATTGCGTAACTGGTTTTAACTGTCCAGCATATAATTCGAATGGAACTAGTTTATGTTTTCCAGCAACTTTCTTTAAGTCTCTTAGTTCACGTTCATTCACGAGACTCATAACCAAACCTTCTTTCCCCATACGTCCTGTGCGACCAGAACGATGTGTATATTGCTCCGTAGAATCTGCAATATCATAATGAATGACGATTGGTAAATCTTCAATATCAAGACCACGTTGCGCAACATCCGTACTTAATAAGAATGGGATTTGGCCCTTCTTAAATAGGTCGATCGCTTTCTTGCGTTCTGTTTGATGGGCATCACTTGAAAGAAGTGCAACTGGCACTTGATGATACGCTAACTTTTCACCAAGTAATGCAGCATTTGCAATCGAATTAACGAAAACTAATGCCTGATTTGCATTTTCAGAGAAAGCGAGTTTTCTTAATATCTCATCACGCTTTCTTGTCGGACACTCTATATATCCATGAGTGACATTTGAATGCACAGAGTTCCCCTCTGAAACTTCAATAAATGTCGGTTGTATATTAATCCATTTATAAACTTCTTCTAAATTCTTGTTCTTTGTTGCAGAGAAACATAGTACTTGTCTTTCAGAAGGAAGTTTCTTTACAAGTTCTCTCGTATTACTCAATTGGTCCGAATCGAGTAAATAATCTGCCTCATCTAATACAAGTAGTTCTACTTGGTGTAGCTTTAATTTACGGAGTTTCGAAAGTTCTAATAGTCGACCAGGTGTTCCGACAACAATTTCTGGTTTTTCTTTTAACTTCTCTACTTGTCGTTTAACGTTTGCTCCACCCGCTAAAACGTGTACACGGATTTCTGACGATTTCCATTCTCTAATCACTGTTCCAATTTGTTGGGCTAATTCTTGTGAGGGCGCAACAATAAGAGCTTGGAGCGTTTTGTCCGCTTTTACTCTTTCCAAAATAGGAACTACATACGCTAAAGTTTTCCCAGTCCCTGTAGGCGAGATGGCTACAGCGTCAGCACCTTCTTTAATCAGTTCTTGTGTCTTTTCTTGTATCGGCGTTAATGTGTGGAAGCCATGTTGCTCCCAAATAGTCTTTGTATTCATAAGTGTCCTTTCCGATAACCATTGTTCTTTTGAGTCCTATTTATTTTAACGAAGAAACGCCTATACTTCAAATAGTTTCAACATTTCTATATAAAAAGAGAACTGCTGTTACACAGTTCTCTATACTATTTTCTATTAAAGTGCCATTTTCTTTTCTAAATATCGTTGCCCTTGTTCAAAAAGTAAACAGATAATCCAGTAAATAATTGCTACTAGAATATAAACAGTCATGTAGTTTTGTTCCCGACCACCAACAATTTTCGCATTTTGGAAGATATCAGGAAGTGAAATCATCGCAACAAGAGACGAACCTTTAATCATATCCAGTAACACATTACTTAATGGCGGTATTGCAATTCTTAACGCCTGAGGAACGATTACTTTTTGTAAAGTTTGACGATAACTCATTCCAAGAGACATCGCTGCTTCCCATTGGCCATTATCCACTGCATCCATTGCCGAACGCAATACTTCAGAAATATACGCACTGCTCGCAATACTAAAGCAAAGAAGCGCACATACTAATGCTGGTAACGTTATTTTTAGGAATGGTAAACCAAAATATAGTAAGAATAAAAATACTAGTGTTGGAGTTCCACGCATAAAGGATACATGGAACATTGCAATCAATCGTAGAAAACGGAATCTGGAGCGTCTCATTAATACGAGAATAAAACCTAAAATCGTTCCGAATACGAAACTTGTTAATGCGACCCCTAATGTATATCCTAATCCACTAAGGATAAACCAAAAATTGTTAATCGCAATACTAATATCGAATATTTTATTTAGCATATTAGTCTACATCTGAAATATCGATTTTTTCTGTTTTGAACTCTTTAGGTTCTGTTACGTCTTGACCAGCGAAGAATTGTTCAGAGATTTTCTTTAATGTTCCATCTTTCTTCATTGCATCCATCGCTTCATTGAACTTATCACGTAATACAGTGTTATTTAATGAAATTGAGAAGCTTGAGCTATAAGGATTTGCGTAAACACCTTCATTAATCTTAATGTCATATTTATTTTTGGCAAAAGCAACTGCGATGGATTGTAAGTAGTAATCGTTGATAATTACATCAGTACGTCCGTTTACTAAATCAGACATATATACATCATTAGTTACGTTATCATAAACGACTAATTCAGCGCCAAGTTTTTTAGCAATCTTCATATAGTTTGTACTTGCTGCCCCTGCTGCTCTTTTACCTTTTACATCCGCCCATGAATGGATTCCTGAATTGTCACTTCCACGAACAACCATTGATGTAAATGAGTATTTATGAGGTGTAGTGTGTAAATAGTCATTGAAATTTTTTGCGCCTTCTTCAATTGAATAGTTAGCGATATCTGTCATACCACTATCTAAAGCCGTTAACATTCCGTCCACACCCATTTCCGTAAATTCAACTTTAAGATTTAAACGCTTCGCAACTTCCTTCATGATTTCCACATCGTAACCAGTTAGTTCATTATTATCATTATGGAATGATTGTGGATATAAAGTACCCGCCGTTGATACTTTAATGACACCAGATTCAACTATTTTATCCCAGTTTGCTTGTGCATCTGAAACTGATACAGTTGTTTCTTGTGTTTTTGTTGTGTTTGCTCCGCATGCTGCTAATAATATAGCTACAGCAACGAAACCAGCTTCCATCCATTTTTTCATTGGTTTAACCACCTTTTATTTATTTTTCAACAATCAAAAAGATAGCACATCCACCCCCAAAAAACAAAGATTAAGTCTTGGAAACAAAACAAAAAAATGAAACAGATAAAATACCTGTTTCACTTTTTTGTTTTTACACTTAATATTTTATTCATTCTGAAACATTGTCATAATATTACTTGCAACTTTTTCAGAGATACCAATCTTCCGTAACTCCTCAACGCTAGCATTTTTTATAGCGGTAGTAGTCTTAAAATGACTTAAAAGTTTCTTTCTAGTTTTCGGTCCTACTCCATCTATTAACTCCAATTTTGAAGAGAAAGTATTCTTGCTTCTAACTTGTCTGTGGAAAGTAATAGCAAAGCGATGAACCTCTTCTTGGACTCTTTGAATCAATTGAAAAGCTTGTCCTTTTCGATCCAATTCGATAGGAATAAATTTTTCTCCATAAATTAAAGAAGCTGTTTTATGTTTATCATTTTTTACCATCCCACAAACCGGAATGGTTAAACCTAGTTCATCTTCTAGAACTTCCATAGCAGCCTTCATTTGGATTTTTCCACCATCCATTAATATTAAGTCAGGAAGGTCAGCTTTTTCTCTTAGTAATCTAGAATAACGTCTTCTAATCACTTCTTGCGTCGTCGCAAACTCATGACTTCCAAGGACTGTTTTCACCTTAAATTTTCGATAATGTTTTCGATCAGGCTTTCCATCTCGAAAAACAACCATGGCAGAAACAGGATTTGTTCCTTGTATATTTGAATGGTCAAAAGATTCAATTACTGAGAGCTTTTCGAGTCCAAGAGCTTGGGCTAACTCTTCCAGTGCACCTAATGTTTTTAATTGACTCTGCTCTTCTCTTCTAAACTTTTCTAATAAAGAGATTTCACTATTTTGAGTTGCTAAATCTATCATTCTTTTTTTAGATCCTCTTTTTGGAGAGACAGCTTTTACACCAAGTGTCTCGGATAATAAATCAACATCTAAAGCATCCGGAACTAATATTTCTTTAGGAAGAATATGATTCTGATCCTGATAAAACTGGATAATAAAAGAAAGAACTTCATCTTCTATTTGATCATAAATAGGAAACATCGCTGCTTCTCTTTTGATGATTGTTGATTGTCTTAATAAAAATACTTGAATTGAAATCCATCCTCGATCAACAAAGTACGCAAATACATCTCGATTCGTGAAATCAGAACTCATAATATTTTGTTTTTCTACAGTAGCTTCAATGTACTGAATTTGATCACGATAATCCTTGGCTTTTTCAAATTCTAATCGTTTAGAGGCTTCTAACATTTTTTGATTCAAATCATCTTTAATGGTTTTAACATCCCCATTTAAAAAACGTTGAATTCTTTTAATTTGTGTTTTGTACTCTTCCTCAGAAATTTCATGGTCACAACAACCTATGCACTGTCCTAAATGATAATAAAAACAAGCTCTGGTTTCGTTCTTTCCACATTTTCTTAAAGGATAAATTTTTTGAATCAGTTGCTGTGTAGATGTAGCAGCCGTTACATTAGGATAAGGGCCAAAATAGATTCCTCCATCTTTCTCAACTTTATGAGAAATTATTAATTGCGGATCTTTTTCAGAAGTAATTTTCAAGTAAGGGTACATCGTCCCCTGTTTCAACTTAATATTATAGTATGGTTGATATTTCTTAATCAGGTTAATTTCCAGTAAGAGAGACTCTTTATTGGTTTTTGTAACAATATACTCAAAATGGTGGATTTCACTAACTAGTTTTTCAGTTTTCGTGTCATGCGCACCTCTGAAATAGGAACGAACACGATTTTTTAAATTTTTAGCCTTCCCAATATAGATAATCTCATCGTTACTATTTCTCATAATATAGCAACCAGGCAAATCAGGAAGATTCTTAAGTTTGCTTTCTATTAGTTCACTAGCCATTTAATCTTCCTTTCGTTCAAGACTAATAAAAAAGTACATTCTATTTATAAAGCCGTTTTATATACCTCATAAGCAACTTCTGGAGTCACATCGCCATGTTCGGATAAAGAGGTTTTCTTATGACGTTTTAGTCCTTCCAATAATGCAGGGATTACTTCTCCATCTAAACCTACATCACTAAATCGAGTAGGAGCACCTAAAGATGAGAAGAATTTTTCTGTATTTATAATAGCTTGTTCAACAATTTCATCGTCTTCTCCATGAAGTCCCCAGACACGTTTCCCATATTGAACTAACTTATCCCATTTTTGATTTTTTCTAACTTTCATCATCGCTGGCAATACTATTGATAATGTTCTCCCATGGTCTAATCCATGATTTAAAGTGATTTCATGACCTAATGCATGAGAAGACCAATCCGTCGGAACGCCTAAATTAATTGTCCCATTTAACGCATTCGTGGCACACCACATAAATGTAGCTCTATCGTTATAATCAATATGATTTATATCGATAATACGAGGAGCAATCTCAATCAACGTTTGAAGGATACTTTCTGCATAACGATCCTGAAGAATCCCTCCTACTGGATAAGTTAAATAATTCTCCATTACATGGATGAATGAGTCTAAGAGTCCGTTTACTAATTGACGTTCAGGTAATGTATAGGTTAGTTCAGGCTCTAATACTGAAAAAACTGGAAACGTCTTTGGCCCTCTAAAACTTACTTTTGCATTTTTTTCAACAAAACTAATCACTGCTCCAGAATTCATTTCAGAACCAGTTGCTGGTAAGGTTAAAATCGTTCCAAATGGTACAACCTCTTGAACGGGTAGTCCTTTTCCAATTCCCCACCCAAATAAATCTATTGGGTCTCCTTCAAACAGGCTGGCTGCAGAGACAAATTTAGTCCCATCAATTACAGAACCTCCACCGATTGCAAGTAAGTAGGTAAAACCTCCTTCTCTTACTTTATGGACAGCCTTCATTAACGTTTCAAATGTAGGATTTGCCTCTATTCCCGAAAACTCATCCCAATCTCGCCCTCCAAGAGCCGAAACTGCTCTGTCAAAAGCCCCATTTTTTTTGACTGATCCTCCACCATATAAGATGAGGACTTTTGCATCTTTAGGTATTTCGTTATCAATTTCCTCTATACGTTTTTTTCCAAATAAAATTTTTGTTGGATTTTGAAAAGTAAAATTTTGAATACTATTTTCCATTTCTCTTCACCTCATGCTTTATCAAATGATTTTTGCTAAAATTATTACCTCTAAGACTTCTAACAAAATAAACTGGACAATGCCCAGCTTACTTTTCTATTATCAATTAATCTTTGATAAGATATATTTATTTAACCTTTCCGCAGAAATCTCTTTTTCCAATTTTGAAACTTCAATAGGACTTAGAGGGATTTCGCAAGTCTTATTGCCTTTATCATCATAAGAAACAACTACTTGCCCTACCTCTTCTCGATACTCGCGAACTACTTTTGAAAATAATAATGCTAGTTCCTTTTCAACTTCTGCTGCACAATGCTCTCTTAAAAGCTGAAATTGTTCCGCGATAATAGAAGGAATATAGTAACAATCTACTAGTGTCATTTCTTCTTTAGATTTTTTATTGGATCTTTTACTTTTTTTCATAAACACCCTCGATTCTTTCTTCTTTTTTAGTATACAAAAATTCAAACAATAAGGCAAAAACATTAATTTTTCTAAATTTTATTGATGCTGTTTTCCAAATGCTTTAATTCATGGTAAAATGGGTTGGAAATATACTTTTAAGGAGTCAATATGCTTACAATAAATATGCTAACTCGTGCAGACAGCGTCAAAGGACAAGGAGTGATGTCTGCAACAGAGGAACAAATTAATTTAGTGACTGAAGGTCTTAAAGGATACAAAGTAGTTGTAAACCAGTTAAAGATTGCTGATATTAATCATATTCATACAATTAATCCAGACTTTCTATTTAAGTCATTCTTAAATAATAAGAAGCAACCAACAATAGCATCCGTACATTTCTTACCTGAAACACTAGAAAAGAGTATTTCTCTTCCAAAACCAATAAAAGAATTGTTCTATAAATATGTCTTATCTTTTTACAAACAAGCGGATTATTTAGTGACTGTGAATCCACGTTTTATTGACGACCTCGAACATTATGGAGTCGATCGTTCGAAAGTTACTTATATTCCAAACTTTGTATCTCGTGAAACCTTTTATAAAATCACTGATCAATCTAAAGGGGAATTAAGAAAGAAATTTGGACTAAATCCTAATCAGTTCACTGTTGTGTCAGCAGGCCAATTGCAAATGAGAAAAGGTGTTCTAGAATTTATCGATTTAGCTGAAAAAATGCCTGAAATTCAGTTCGTTTGGGCTGGAGACTTTGCTTTTAAAGGAATTTCTGAGGGACGAAAAGAAATTATGGAACATATGGATGATCTTCCTGATAATGTTCATTTTCTAGGATTGGTTGAAAGAAACCAAATGAATGAATTTTTTAATATGGCTGATGTCATGTTACAACTTTCTTTTGAAGAATTATTCCCTATGACTATTTTAGAATCCATGAATGCTAATATTCCTCTTCTATTACGTGACTTACCTGAGTACAAGCCAATTTTATTTGACTACTATTTAAAAGGGACAAGTCAACAAACGTTTAAAGAACAATTAACTAAACTTAAAGAAGATCCTGAGTACTATGCTATGGCATGTGAAGGCTCAAAACGTGGTGAACAATATTACTCAAAAGAGAGTATTCTTCTTCAGTGGCAACAATTTTATGATAAAGTTGCAACAGAAAGAAATTTAAAATCATAAAGGAGCAACAATGACAACCAACGAAATTAAACAAGGAAAGCCACTCTCACCTACCGCTCAGAAAGTAATGAATATCGCTTCCATCTTAGGAGCAATTGCGACAGTTGTATTCATTGTTTGGGCTTGGCAAAAAGGCTTATTCACTTCTGAAGAGACTTTATCTGCATATATGTTACAGGCTGGCATTTGGGGGCCTCCAATTTTTATCTTTCTCCAAATATTACAAACAGTTGTTCCAATTATACCTGGCGCTCTAACAAGTATTGCTGGAGTTTATATTTACGGAAATATTATCGGGAATGTCTACAATTACATCGGTATCATTATCGGTTCAATTATTGCATTCTATCTTGCTCGTCAATACGGTCAACAATTCGTAAAATCAATGGTAAGTGAAAATACTTATAATCGTTATATTAATTGGCTAGATAAAGGGAAATGGTTTGATTACTTTTTTGCTTTTATGATGTTCTTCCCAGTTTCTCCAGACGATTTTTTATGTATGTTAGCAGGTTTAACAAAGATGACTTATAAAAAGTTCATTATTATTATTCTAGTCTTTAAGCCGTTCACATTAGCTGCTTATACCATCGGATTAAGATTCATTATCGATTGGTTCTGGGCATTCTTTAAATAAGCAAATACCCCTGAGAATTTCTCTTCTCAGGGGTTTCTTGTTTTAATAATCTTTTTTGAATACTTGAACAGTTGCAATCACAATCCCACTAATAAATACACTTAAAGCTAATAAAATGCCAGCAAGTAATAATGGGTTTTTACTTAAGCCTCGTAGCCATCCAACAAAAGTGCTTGTATCCTCATCATTAAAGGACAATACGCCTTCATTCTTAGCTTCAGACGTAGTTTCAGGTTCTTCAGTTGTTGTTTCTTCTACTACCTTAGTAACCTTATGTACATTACTTTTAATCGCTTTTGTTAAAGTTGGAAAAGTATTTTCAACGATAATCTCATCGCCAACTAACTTATAGGTTGGTTTTGAATCGCCTTTGGTAATAGCTTTAATATCTTTTTCTACTTTAATTTTTTGACCATTAATTTCATGAACTCCAGCTTTTAAAACTGTTTCTTCATGATATTCCGTAAATGCCTTTTCTAAAATAGCATTTCCAAATTGAGCTCTATAATACACGCTAGTATTATAATCACTCCAACTACCTACTCCCATTAAGACTTCGATTACTCGTCTGCCCTTTTCTTCGGCTGTAATAACATGATTCAAAGCAGCATTAGGAGAAGATCCTGTTTTAAAACCATCAACATGGAAATATCCTTGATTCATTCCGCTTGCTAATTGGTTTAGTGTGTAGAATGTTTCTTCTACTACTGTTCCTTCCATTGTAGTCACCGCTGGTTCTCTGGTGATTTCAAGAAATTCTGGGAAATTTTTTAAGAAATAATAGGATAACGTTGCTAAATCCCTAGCAGTCGTTTGATTATACTCATCCGGAACACCTTCCACTGTGTATAATCCACGAAAGGAAGACACTACTGCTCCACTTGGATTATAGAACTTAGAATTCGTCATACCTAGTTCTTTTGCTTTATCATTCATCATTTTAATGTATTCTTCATTCGAATGACTGATAGCATGCGAAAGCATTACAGTAGCCACATTTGAAGAAGGATACATCATTAAATATAATAAATCTCTAACTGGATATTCAATACCTGCTCTAATTTGATTATTACTAATATCATCAATTGTAGAAATAGCTCTGTCTAATTCAGTTGCTGTAATTTTGGTATCTAATGTAATTTTTCCAGCTTTAATAGCTTCATATACTAAATAAGCTGTCATCAATTTAGTAGTACTAGCAGGATCCCAAGGCTTATCAATATGGTCACCATATAGAATTTGTCCAGTTTCAGCGTCGACTAAAATGGCACTTTCTGGTCGATAATACTCACTAACATCATAACCATATCTTTGAGTGATCTCGAAAATCTCATCTTCAATAGAAAGTTCTGTTGATTTTTGCTGAGTCGTTTCTTCTTTCTTCTCTGGAGCAACCGTTGTTGGTACTTCTTCTGTTTCTTCCACAACAGTCGTTTGCGAAACAGATCCTTCTGTCGTCTCCTCCGCTAAAATGGGTGCTAAACTAGTTAATACAAAAGAACAACTCAATACTCCAAGTAGAAACTTTAAATTTCGTTTATTCATCACTATCCTCCTTACAATCCATTTTATTTTACTAAGAATTTCTTAAGTTTTCAAATAGAAATAAGAAAAAACGTAACAATCTTGTAATCGTTACGAAATTTGCTTCCAACTTTTCTCTATTGTATTTATTAATTTGTTGAATCTTTCAATACGTCTATCTACTATTGTAAAAATTAAAACATTCTCATCATCTAATTCAAAAGTCCCAATAATAATTCCCATCTTTTGTAGTTCTTTTGAAATACACTCAAAAAATTCCACTAAAGAGAGATGCTTACAATGACTTAATCGTTTATCAAGAGAAATTTCCTTTAGCTGTTTTAGCTGTTTGAGATTTTTCATAACCGCCTCAATATTATCTCTCCAGTATATTCTTTTCGCAAAAGATTCTTTTTCTAAAGTCAATAGAAGAATCAACCAATAATCATCCAACAATTCCTCATGAAGAATATCAGAATCCTCATTCCATTCATCACAATCTCCTTGGAACTCTTCCAACAAAAGTCTAGGATCCTCAAAATAATTTTCTAATAATCCTTTTACAGTCTGGTTATGATCTGTGATAATTTCCGAAATTTGAAAATAATAATCTTCATTGGAATCACTATCCACTTCGACAGTTTCACTATCAAGTGTCTCTTCAAATTCGAATTCATCTTTTCTTTGACTCTTACGATTAAATAACCACATAATTTTCCTCCTTTTATGGAGTTCTTTAGATTAGTATAACAAACAATTTTCCAAGAATAAATATCAAATTAAAAAAGCAGAAAGATTTCTCTTTCTGCTTAACAATCTGTTTAAATAGAATCCCCATTAAAAATAGAGTTTTTTACAATCACATAATCCACTTTACGAATGGCTTCAATATCTTTTCCGCCTGCATATGAAATTGATGATTGCAAATCTTGTTGCATTTCAATTAAAGTATCTTGAAGCAATCCCTTATATGGAACGACAATTTTTTTTCCTTCCACATTTTTACGTTCCCCTTTTTGGTACTCAGAAGCACTTCCGAAATACTCTTTATATAATTGTCCATTCACTTCCACAGTCTTACCAGGTGACTCTTCATGTCCCGCAAAAAGTGAACCAATCATAACCATTGTGGCACCAAAACGAATAGATTTAGCAATGTCACCATGTGTACGAATTCCACCATCTGCAATGAGAGGTTTACGAGCAGCTTTAGAGCACCAACGTAGAGCCGATAATTGCCATCCACCCGTACCAAATCCTGTTTTAATTTTTGTAATACATACTTTACCAGGTCCAATCCCTACTTTTGTTGCATCTGCCCCAGCATTCTCAAGTTCACGAACAGCTTCTGGTGTTCCTACATTTCCAGCAATTACAAAAGTTTCTGGTAAATGTTTTTTAATATGGCCAATCATATCAATCACAGAATTTGAATGACCATGCGCGATATCTATTGTGATATAGTCAGGAACCACATTTTTTTCTTTTAATTCTAGAATGAAATCATACTCTTGCGGTTTTACACCCACACTAATAGATGAAATTAACCCATTTTCTTTCATTCGTTTTACAAATGGCAAACGACCTTCTTCATCAAAACGATGCATAATATAAAAATAGCCATTCTTCGCTAGAAATTCTGCCACAGATTCATCAATAACAGTTTGCATATTAGCTGGAACTACTGGGAGTTTGAATGTGAACTTCCCTAATTTAACGGTAGTATCGCACTCCGAACGACTCTTTACAATACATTTATTTGGGACTAATTGAATATCCTCATAATCGAATGCATTTAACTCAAACATAAACTTCCTCCTATATCGTTAATGCGTACGTAGGTAGTATACCCTATTTTCACTGATAATGCATTTGAAAGTTTCTGACATTTTTTATTTTCATAATTTTAACCAAAAACAAAAAAGGTCTGGGTTAAACCCAGACCTTTACAAAAAAATTAATCTTTACTACTACCAAATAAACGAAGGATATCTAAGAAGATATTGATAAAGTCAAGATATAATTCTAAAGCACCTAGAATGGCAATTCCTTCAAGAGCTGATTGTCCTTCGAAGTAATCATACATTCTTTTTAATTTTTGTGTATCATAAATTGTCAATATGATAAAGATGATTAAAGAAATTCCTGACATAATCCACTCTACCATTGAACTACGGAAGAAGAATAAATTAAGAGCAATTGCAATAATAAGGCCTAATAAAGCACCTAAAGCTTGTTGTCCCCAACCAGTTAAATCTTTCTTAGTTGTAAAACCTACTACTGATAGACCAACAAACAAAGCACATGTAGAAGCAAATGCTTGAACAATACTTCCTAAATCATATACAAAAGTTAATGTAAAGAATGTTAACCCTGTTAGTGCAGCATATAAGCAATACATCACTATATAGCGAATTGGATTTCCTAATTTTTCATAATCGGGTCTCATTAAAAATACAAGAACTAATTGTAATAGAATAATTCCCAACATTCCGTATCCATGTGTTGTTACCATGAAATCGTAAAATAGACTGAATAGTGCCGGAGTCGTGCTAAATAAATAAGCAACAACAGCAGAAATTGCAATTCCGCCAAACATCCATCCATAGACTTTCATGAAAAATTGATTTCTTCCTTCAATACTAGATTGAACACCATAATGATTATTTTCCATTATTTCGCCTCATTTCAATTTAATATAAATGTATTATAACATATCTTTCACTAATCCGTAAATAAATTGTTCTGGTTCAAATGGTTGCAAGTCATCCATCTGTTCTCCTAATCCAATGAATTTAACAGGAATATTTAATTCATGACGAATAGACAGAATCACTCCACCTTTTGCAGTACCATCTAATTTTGTTAAGATTAATCCAGTGATATCAATGGTTTCACCAAATTGTTTGGCCTGAACCAAAGCATTTTGGCCAGTTGTTGCATCTAAAACTAATAAAGTCTCATCTGCTCCCGTTGCAATTTCACGGGAGATGATACGATTCATCTTTTCTAACTCTTTCATCAAATTCACTTTGTTTTGAAGACGTCCAGCTGTATCGATTAATAAATAATCGAAGTTTTCTTCTTTAGCCTTCTTAATCGCATCAAAGACAACTGAAGAAGGGTCGCCACCTTCTTTACCTGCAACAACAGGAACTCCAACACGTTCTCCCCAGACTTCTAACTGTTGAATGGCTCCAGCTCGGAATGTATCTCCTGCAGCAAGTAATACTTTATTTCCTTCTTGTTTCAGTCTCCAAGCAATTTTACCAATCGTAGTTGTCTTACCAACACCATTCACACCAACGAACATTAGAACAGTTGGACGACCTTCAGCTTTTTTAAGAGAAGATAAGTTGTCTTCTCCTTTTTCATAAATATCGACCATCTTTTCGATAATCACTTCTTTGACTTGACCAGAAGTTGTAGCATTTTTTAAACGAACTTCATCTCTTAAGGCATCTGTAATCGCCAATGTCATTTCAAATCCAACATCCGAGGAAATAAATGTTTCTTCTAAATCTTCAAAGAAGTCTTCGTCAATTTCTCTAAAATCTGCAAGGAATTCGTTTAAACGATCTGAAAAACTACGACGCGTTTTCTCCATCCCTTTGTCATATTTTTCAATGACAATCGATTCTTTCTTCTCATCATGTTTAATGACTTCATCTTCACCAGTAAAGGCGCGTTTAATTCGATCAAATAATCCCATGTTTTTCCCTCACTTTACGCTTGTTTATTCATTTCTAGAATATGGTAAATGGCCTGCGCAACGCCGGACTCTTCATTGGTTGCTGTCACATATTTCGCTACATCTTTGACTTCTTTTGAACCATTTCCCATCGCAACTGGATAACCGACAACCGTTAACATAGGTAAGTCATTTTCCTCATCACCACATGCTGCCATTTCATCTAGTGAGATTCCTAGAATTTCTCCTAACATCTTTAAGCCATTTCCTTTTGAAACATGTTTTGGAACAACTTCTAATAAAAATGTTCTTGATTTCATACAGTTAAAGCGTTCAAAGAATTCTTTTGGTAATTTTGCAATACCTTCATCCAAAATATCTTGACCGATACAAAGAACCGCTTTGTTAAAGATATGTCCTTCTTCGAAATCTTCCGGATTCTTTTGTTCAAACGTAATTGGATGCGGTAATGTGTTATAAATTGACGGACGTCCTTTGGGAGGAGTTGGCTCGTAAGCTCTCACCGTATCAATCATGACTAATGGAAGCCCTACTTTTGACACTTCTTTATGGCAATACTTCATATCTTCTACGGTGTGTCCTGTTTCATAGACAATTTCTCCATGTTTTGTTTTTTGAATTAAACCACCATTAAAGTTAACTGCGTAATCCTCGTCACCCATTAAGTCTAATTCTTCAAGTAAGTGAACAACACTTACAATTGGGCGTCCTGTACAAAGAACCACTTTAATTCCCTGTTCTTTCGCTAATTTAATTGCCTTTTTATTTTCTTCAGTTATTTTCTTTTCACCAGTTAATAATGTTCCATCTAAATCTAGTGCAATTAGTTTAATCAATTATAAAACTCCTTTAAGGATTTCTGCTTTCGTTATACACTCATTGAACGTATCCTCTATAGTATACCATAAAATAAACCATTCGTATTATAAAAGTAAGAGGCAGCGCGTATCGGCTACCTCTTATTTTTATTTCACATCTTCTAATTCGTCAAAGTCTTCGAACTTAACGGATGCGAGTTTTGAAACCCCCGATTCTTGCATGGTTACTCCATACAATACATCCGCTTCTTCCATCGTACCACGACGGTGCGTAATAACGATGAACTGCGTACGGTTTGTAAATTCCTTTAAGTAACGACCATAACGCGCTACATTTGCCTCATCCAACGCTGCTTCAACCTCATCGAGTAAGCAGAATGGAACTGGTTTCACTTCTAAAATCGCAAAAAGTAACGCAATCGCGGTAAAGGCACGTTCCCCACCGGAAAGTAAGCTGAGTGATTGCAACTTTTTCCCAGGTGGTTGAGCAATAATCTCAATCCCTGTTTCGAGTAAGTTATCCGGATCCGTCAACTCAAGCGTTGCACGTCCCCCACCAAATAAGCGTGGGAATGTACGTTCAAATTGAGTACTTACGGCATCAAATGTTGTCTTAAATCGAGTTGTTACTTCCTCGTCCATTTCCGTAATCGTTTCTTCAAGCGTTTGTTTAGCTTCAAGTAAATCTTGTTGTTGCGCTGTTAAGAATGTGAATCGTTCGTGTACCGCTTCAAACTCTTCAATCGCTAACAGGTTTACAGCACCCATTTGTTCAATTTGTTGTTTTAGGCTACAAACGAGTTTAGAAGCTTCTTCAATCGACATATCGAGAGTTGTTTTAGCAATCGCCGCTTCAAATGTTAACTCGTATTCTTCACTCAAGTACGTTAGTTTTTGGTCAATAGAGATTTCGAAACGATTCGCTTTCGTTTCTAATCGCGTTTGATTCTTCAATTGATCTTGTAATTGATGTTGTGCTTGCGTACGAGCTGCTTCAGATTGCTTCACATGGATTTCTAAAGCTGCACGTTCTTCGCGTAACTCCTTAATGAGGGCATCCAATTCATCTACTTGACCTTTTAATGCGTCAAACTCTTCTTGGATTTTCGCGTAAATCGCCTCATCTTCCTCTTGATTACGAGATTGTTCAGATTTCTTAGAGTGTAATAGTTCAATTTGATCTTCTAAACGTGTTTTTTGCAGTTTTGTTTGATGAATTTCACGTTTTTCTTGGTTAAATTGTTCTTGGACACGGGCGCGATTTGTTCCAAGTTCTTGCAATTCTTTTTGCTTTTCTTGGATTTGTTGAGATTTATCTTCGTTAGATAATTGAAGATAATCCAATTCTTTTTTCAACGCTTTATTTGCCTTTTGTAAAGCTGCTAATTTTTCATGATTCTCAACGTATTGTTCTTCTAATTGCTCATACGCTTCAATCAATTCATCCATCTCAAATTGATTTGCTTGTTGAATACGCTCATGTTTTTGAACTTCTTCAAGTGCAAATTTTGATTGAAATTCTAATTGATTAAGCTCTTGTTCAAGTTGAATATAAGCTGAGTTAATTTCACGATACTCTTCTTCTAGCTTGTTCTTTTCAGCGGTCAATTCTTGGAACTGTGCGGATAATTTTTCATATTCCGCTTTTTCTACTTCGAATTGCTTCGTCACTGTTTCTAATTGACTGTTACGTCGAACGAGTGATTGTTGACCAGAGTTCTTAGAAGCTCCTCCTGTCATCGAACCACCAGCATTGACAACGTCTCCTTCAAGTGACACTAAACGATAACGATACCCCAGTTGCTTCGCTAATTGTTGAGCTACTTCTAACGTTGTAGTTACAAGCGTTGTTCCCAGTAAGTTCTTGATAATCGAAGTAAATTTTTGTTCTGTTGACACGAGTTCACTAGCAATTCCGATAAAACCATCGACTTTTTTCGCTTGGTTCAGTATTGTATCTGGTACTTGTTTTTCTTTAATAATCGATAATGGTAAGAAAGTTGCACGTCCTAGACGATTTGTTTTTAAATAGGTAATCGCTTTGGCAGCAGCCTTCTCATCTGTTACAACAATGTGTTGGCTCGTTGTTCCTAGCGCAATATCAATGGCTGTCGTTAATTTCTCATCCACACGAATCAGTTCCGCTACAGAATTCACGACTCCTGGCAATTCTGATTTGTGTTTCAGAACTTCACGAACACCTTGATAGTAACCAGCATAGTCTTCAGAAACTTGTTTTAAGCTTCGAACGGTTGCTTGTAATTGTTGAAGGTGACGTTCTTTTTCCATTCCTTCACTAGAAAGCGTTGCATGTTCTTCACCCACTTTGGCTAATTTTTCTTTTAGCTTAGAAAGTTGTTTGGCAACCGTTTCTTTTTCTTTTGTGGTTCCCTCGATTTTTTCAATGAACGCATTTACTTTTTCTTCTAAAGCGCGATGTTCTTCATCAAAGGAATCAAAACGCTCCGTCATTTTTTCTTGAGTGTTTTGGTTTAGTTCCATTGACTTCTCAAGGTTTTTCTCTTGGTTTAATAAACGTGAAATTTCTTGTAATTGTTCAATATAACGATTTTGAAGATCTTTGATGTTCTCCTCGTTACTTTGACTTAATTGATCTAATTCTTCGACTAACTGGCTCCAAGCTTCTTCTACGTTCTTTAATTCAACCTTACGCTCGACTTGATTCTTTTCAAGCTGAGCTAGTTTTGCTTCCACTTCTTCTAACTCACGAAGAGCAGCGGCTAGTGCATCTTGATTTTCTTCATCACTACGTTCAGCGAATTGACGACGTTGCTCGAATACTTTTCGTTGACCATCTAATTGTTCAACTTTTTGGATTAAATCCACGTATTCTTCTTGTTTGGCATCTAACTCTACATTACGCTTTTCAAGTTGCGTTTGATTTTCTTCAATCTCAACTTGAAGAGACTCTAATGTTGCTTCCGTTTGCGCTAATTGCTCTTGCAGTTGTTCTACTTCTTGAAGAGCTACTTTCCACTGAGCATTCAGCGTTTCTATTTCAACTGCTAAAAGCGCTGTTTCTACATCTTCTAACTGTTCTTTCTTCGAAACATACGCAATCGCCTTTTCACGTTGCTCTTCCAACGGTGCTAATTGTCCTTCAATCTCATGAAGAATATCTTCCACACGATTCAAGTGATCTTGTGTCTGATTCAATTTACGTTGTGCTTGATTTTTACGGTCTTTGTATTTTAATACTCCAGCTGCTTCTTCGATAATCATCCGACGTTCTTCAGGCTTTTCATTAAAGATTTGTTCAACTTTCCCTTGAGAAATCAATGCAAACGAATCTTTACCTAACCCTGAATCCATCATTAAATCTGTAATATCTTTTAAACGTACTGGTTTCTTATTAATTAAAAAATCACTTGCTCCATTACGATTTAACCGGCGTGTTAACACCACTTGTGTTTGATCAGTTGCCAACACTTTATCTTCGTTATTGATATATAAATTAACTTCAGCAATATTCACTGGTTTTCTTGTTTGAGACCCTGCGAAAATGACGTCATCCATACGTTTTCCACGTAAACTCTTAGCCGATTGTTCCCCAAGAACCCACTTAATTGCTTCAGAAAGATTGGACTTCCCACTACCATTAGGGCCTACAACCGCAGTCACGCCTTTATCGAATTCAATTGTTGTCTTATCGGCAAATGATTTAAATCCCGACATTTCAATTTTTTCTAATTGCATGCTTTAATCCTTTCTTCCTATGAAAGTGAACTTTGTGTTAGTTCTTCCATAGTCAATTTTGCGGCCATTTGCTCGGCTGCTTTCTTCGTCTTGCCGCTCGCAGTCTTGTATTTTTTTCCATCCACAATTAATTGAACAGTAAAAATTTTATCGTGCGAAGGTCCTTCTTCTTTAACTAATTCATAGCGGATTTGTACCGGACCATTTTGTTGCAAGTATTCTTGTAACTCTGTTTTGAAATCAGTAATTAGTTCATATCGTCCATTCTTAATTTTAGGGATAACAACTAGATTAAGAAAACGCTGAACCTCTTTCACTCCTTTATCAAGATATAGTGCCCCGATAAAAGCTTCAAATACGTCACATAAAATAGCAGGCTTCTCACGTCCGCCGCTAAGTGTTTCGCCTTTTCCAAGCAGCAAATACTCATTCAAAGAACATTCCTTCGAAAGCAAAGACAAGCTATCCTCACAAACGATTTGAGCTCGTAGTTTCGTTAATTGTCCTTCTTGAAAGTGTGGAAATTGTCGAAAGAGCCAATCGGAAATCGTTAATTCTAAAACAGCATCTCCTAAAAATTCAATACGCTCATTATAGATTCCCTTCATTTCTTTATGTTCATTTGCATACGAAGAGTGAGTCATCGCTTCCATAAGCAATGCCTCGTTCTTAAATGAAATATCGAACTTCTCTTTTAAAATTTTTGAGAGTGTTTGTATCTCCTTCATGATGGCCTCCTGAAAAAATCCTTATCTTTAACATTATACGAGTTTTAGGGTTGGATTACAAATGTACTCCACAATAAAACGGCTTGATTCATAGGTTCAAGCCGCTTTATGAATATTATTTACGATAGCCTTTGACACAATATTGATTTTTTTCTTCGTCATAATTTAATGATTCTACGAGGGTACGTTGTTGAAGTTGATTTAACTCTTTCGTCTCCGTCACTTCTACCCATTCTTCGTAGTATGTCATTTGTGTTTTGACTTGTTCTTTTAAAAATTCTTTTAAACGTTCAATATCCGCATCATTAACTGCAGATATTTGAATAGAAGGATAAAGATTCGGTTGAAATTCGCCTTCAATCAAATCTGTCTTATTATAGACTGTCACCATCGGAATTTCTTGCATTTCCAAGTCATTGACTAAGTCTATTACTGTCTTTTCATGTAAGGAAAACTGCGCATTTGACGCATCCACCACATGAACTAATAAATCGACATCTGCACTTTCTTCGAGTGTGGATTCAAACGCATGAATCAATGTCGGTGGTAACTCTTGAATGAATCCTACAGTATCTGTTAACGTCACTTCAAAGTTCGGGAACAAGTCCACTTGTCTTGTTAATGGATCAAGAGTCGCAAACAATTGATTCATTTGATATGTGCCAGCCTGTGTTAACTGATTTAAAATTGTAGACTTCCCAGCATTCGTATACCCGATTAATCCAAGTTGGAATCCATTAGAACTTTTTCTCTTCTCTCGTGAACGTTCACGATGTTTTTTGATTTGTTCTAGCTGTTCTTCGATATCTTGGATTTGCTTACGAATATAACGTCTATCTGTTTCTAAACGCGTTTCCCCTGGACCACGTGTACCAATTCCCCCACCTTGACGAGACAAGCCTTCACGTTGTCCAGAAAGACGAGGGAGTAAGTAGTTTAATTGAGCGAGCTGGACTTGAAGTTTCCCTTCTTTAGAGCGAGCGCGCATTGCAAAAATATCTAAAATCAATTGTACACGGTCAATAATACGACAATTAATCGTTTCATTGAGATTTTTTACCATCGAGCCAGTGAGCGATTGATAGAATACAACAAGGTCCACTTCTAGTTCGTCGACAAGATGACTGATTTCTTCAACTTTCCCTTTTCCGACAAGGGTACGTCCACTAATAGACTCACGTTTTTGGGTCACAGTTGCAACCACTTCCCCCATCGCTGTATCGACTAATTGCGCAAGCTCTTGGTTGGCATATGCGAAATCTTCATCCGTTTGCGTCGTTTGTACGCTTACGATTAATACGCGTTCTCTTTGTTCCATTCTATCCCTCCTCTACAAAAGCTGATAGTTCTTCTAATAGTTCTTCTTTTTCTTTTGGATGCTCTAATAAATTCACCCAACGAATTTGTGGAAGACGATTTCTAAACCACGTTAACTGTCGTTTCGCATATCGTCTTGAGTTTTGTTGAATGGTTGCAATAATCGCCTCACGAGACTGCTCTCCTTCAAAATACGGAATCCATTCCTTATATCCAATTCCACTAATTGATTGGATATCTAGCCCTTTTGATTTTTCATATAAATCTCTTGCTTCTTCTTCAAGACCAGCCCCACACATCAATTCTACACGCAAATTAATGCGCTCATAAAGAAGCGATCGGTCTGTATTTAATCCAATCACAAACGCATCATAGTGCGGTGTCTTTTGAATTTCTAGGCTTGAAAACTTCTTACCGGTCGCATGAATCACTTCTAGCGCACGAATCACACGTCTAGGATTATTCACAGAAATCTTGGCAGCAGCCTCAGGATCTACCCCATTCAGTTCATTCCAAAGTGCCTGAGCTCCTTTTTCTTCCAGTTCTTTTTCTTTTAATAAACGAAAGTCAGGATCATTCGAACCCCCACCGCTATAATGAAACCCATATAATAGTCCTTCAATATAAAGGCCAGTACCCCCGACGATAATCGGTAGCTTCCCGCGACTCGTCATCTCTGCAATTGCTGCTTCAGACTTCTCTTTAAAGTCACTTGCGGTAAAAGGTTCATTCCACTCACAGATATCTAATAAGTGGTGTGGAACGCCTTCTTTTTCTTCCTCAGTAACTTTTGCAGTCCCAATATCAAGTCCCTTATACACTTGAAGCGAGTCTCCATTTATGATTTCGCCATTGAATTGTTTTGCAAGTTCAATACTGAGAGCAGTTTTTCCTACCGCAGTTGGACCCACGATAATAATAATTTTTGCTAGCTTATCGCTCATAGTTCTCCTTTAATTGTAACGCTTTTTCCGGAAAGTCCGTAAAAATAGCTTCAATCTGTAATTCAAAGCAACGGTTCATGTCTCTATCTTCATTCACGGTCCATACACGTAAAGGTAACTGATTCGTATTCCATTCAAGCGTCCAATCGAGTAACTCCAAATCAGGATGATACGATTCTTTTTCAAGCATGGCATCCCCTTTATTCGCCCACTCTACTGACTCAAAGAGAAGCCCAATCTCTTGAGAAGCATTTATTTTTTTGAGTTTTGCTAATGTATATGGATTAAAACTAGAATAAACAATTGTAAATGGCCAGTTCTTTGTACTTTGCAGCGCGAGACATTTCTCAACTAGATCTTCATATTGAATAACATCTGTTTTTAACTCAATATTTAATTGCCCGTTAAAGTTTAACTCTTTTAATAAGTGGAGTACTTCTTCAAGAGTTGGAATCTTCTCACCTGCAAAGGAGTTATGAAACCAACTTCCAGCATCCATTGCTTTGATTTCTGCTAGCGTTAAGTTTCTAATTTCTCCAGTTCCATTGGTTGTACGGTCAACCGTTTCATCGTGAATCACGACTAACTGTCCATCCTTTGTTAAATGGACATCGAGTTCAATGCCATCACTCCCTAAACGCACTGCTTCTTTAAATGAAGCAAGTGTGTTTTCTGGATGAGTTCCTTTACTCCCTCTATGTGCAAAGATTTTTGTCATTTACGTTCACCTTCTGCTCGTGTATCATTTTCCTGTTTAATTGCGTTTGAAATTTGTAATAATTCTTTTGCATTTTCAAGTGTTAATGCTGTAATCGTCGTACCTGAAAGCATACGTGCGATTTCTTCTGTCCGTTCTGCTTCATCCATCACTTTCAGAATCGTATGCGTACGTTCCCCTTCTTCAACTTTTTCAATATGAATATGCGTATCCGCCATACTGGCTACTTGTGGTAAATGCGTAATACTCAACACTTGGGCATATTCAGAAATGTAGTGCATCTTAGAAGCAATGGCCTGCGCCACACGCCCGCTGACTCCTGTATCCACTTCGTCAAAAATAATTGTTCCAACGAGTTGTTCTTTCGTGAAGATGGACTTCATCGCTAATGTAATCCGCGACAACTCCCCACCAGAAACAATCTTGCTAAGAGGCTTCAATGGTTCCCCTTTATTCGTTGAAATATAAAACTCAACAAGGTCAATCCCTGTTTCAAGTAAACCTTCTGAAGTCTCAAATTGAATGGCAAACTGCGCATTCTCCATATAGAGGCAGTGCAATTCACTCACAATATCTGCTTCTAATCGCTTAGCGACTTCACGACGAATACTTGAAATCTTCTCTGCAATTCTAAAGGCTTCAACAGTTGCCTGTTTCAACACTTTTTCAGTTTCAGCAATCAATGCTTCTTTATTTTCAATCTTATTCAATGCATCTCTTGCTTTATCTTGGAAGGCTAAAATTTCTTCTGCATCATCCCCGTATTTACGTTTTAATTGATAGTAAACATCGAGACGTTCTTCAATAAAGGCCAGACGTTCTTCGTCAAATTCAGCATTTTCGATTTCATGACGAATCGCACTTGCAGCATCTTGCAGTTGATAGTAAGCCTCGCTCATTTGCGTAGAAAGGGTCTTAAAGCTTGTTGAAATAGATTCTAGGCTTTCCACTTCACGTGTCGCTTCTCCGATGGCATCGACGCTTGAATATTCTTCCCCTTCAAGGGCAGCAAGAGCTGTTTGAAGTGCCGTTTGGATTTTTTGGAAATGTGTGAAGTATTCTTTTTCTTCGCTTAATTGTTCTTCTTCACCCACATAAATATTAGCTTCTTCAATTTCTTGCAATTGGAATTTCAACATATCTACGCGTTGTGCGTCTTCTTTTTCTGCTGTTTGCAAGGCTCTAAGCTCTTGTTTGGCAGCAACCACTTTGGCGTATGCCTCGTCATATTCAGCTATTAAATCGCCCATTTGATGGTGTGCGAACTCATCTAATAGCCCTAAGTGTTTCTCTTCGTTTAATAATAAGAAATGCTCATTTTGGCCATGGATATCGATTAAATAAGGTCCGATTTGTTTGAGGAGCGCTACTGTAGCTAACTGTCCATTAATACGGCAGTTTGATTTTCCATTTTGCAATAATTCGCGTTGAATCATTAATTCATCTTCAACGACTTCAATACCGAATTCTTGCAGCTTTTCTACAACGGAAGGATCCTCAATTCGGAAAACACCTTGAATCAAGGACTTTTCTTCACCATAACGAATCATTTCCAGAGACGCACGTTCACCGATTAATAGACCAACTGCATCAATAATAATCGATTTCCCAGCGCCTGTTTCCCCGGTTAAAACCGTCATTCCTTTTTCAAACGTACACTGAACTTCTTCGATAATGGCAAAATTTTTAATGTAAATCTCTTGAATCAAGTTCGTCACCCTTTACTTTTTTAATCGTTGCGCTTCTTTAACTGTCTCACGAGCAAGTTCTTCAAACGAACGAACTTTGTTTGGAGCCGTATTTTTCAAATGCGCTAAAAATTCAATATTCCCACTTCCACCAGTGATTGGTGAATACGTTACTTTTTCGACAGTAAATCCAATTTGTTCACTGAAGCTTATAATATCAACTAATACATCTTCGTGTACTTTTGGATCACTCACAATCCCTTTTTTTCCGATGCGCTCACGACCTGCTTCGAATTGTGGTTTAATCAATACAAGCACGTCGCCGCCTTCTTTTAGAATTGGTTTTAATGGCGGTAAAATCAGTTTCAATGAGATAAATGATACGTCGATGGATGCCACATCTGGTTGGCCTTTTGTGAAATCATCTGGTGTTGCGAAACGGAAATTCATACGTTCCATAACAACGACACGTTCATCTTGGCGAAGTCTATAATCTAATTGGTTATACCCCACATCGAGCGCATAACTTTGTTTGGCGCCATTTTGTAAGGCCGCATCTGTAAAACCACCCGTAGAAGCCCCGATGTCTAATAAAATCTTTCCATCGACACTGACATCAAATTCTTTTAAGGCTTTTTCTAATTTCAGGCCGCCACGAGAGACATATTTCAACGGTTCCCCTTTAATCATCAATGAACTCGTCACAGGAATTTTTTCCCCCGGTTTATCGTATCGGTTATGATTCACTGCATCCACAATCTGTCCTGCCATAACAAGACGTTTTGCTTTTTCTCTAGAATCCGTCAACCCTTGTTGGACGACCAGAATGTCCACACGTTCTTTTTCCATTTGTTACTCCTATATTTCTAAATACGTTAAGAACTCAACAAGAAGAGTCTTTGTTTTTTTGTTCTCTAAAGTATCATCTACTTCATCCAAAGCACTCTTACAAAAGGCAATTTCGGTTGATAGTGCTTCTTTGGCACCTTCTACACCCAAGAGACTCGGATATGTATTTTTACTTAGTTCTGAGTCCTTCCCTGTTTCTTTACCCGTTTGTTCACTTGTCCAGCATACATCTTGTAAGTCATTTTGAATTTGGAATGCTAGACCAAAGTGAGTTGCATAAGAGACAAAAGCTTCTTTATGAGTTTCATCAGATACAAAAAGATTCCCAAGACGAACAGCAGCTAATAACAATTTTCCTGTTTTCTCACGATGGATTTCTTTCATTTGCTCGAGCGTAATCGTCACTTCTTCACTAGCGATATCTTTCATTTGGCCAGAAATCATGCCACTCATACCAGAAGCTGTCGATAAAATCTTCACTGCTTCCACTAACTGACTCGCTTCTAAGTTAGCATTTACTGCTACCTCAAATGCTAATGTTAGTAATGCATCACCTGCTAAAATGGCAGTTGCTTCGTCAAACGCCTTATGCACAGTTGGACGACCACGACGCAAGTCGTCATCATCCATTCCAGGTAAGTCATCATGAATAAGGGAATACGTATGAATCATCTCTAGAGCACAAGCTAAGTCTAACACTGCTTCATTGCTCGCCGTTCCAGCAAAACCAACTGCAAGCGTTAAGAGAGGTCTAATACGTTTCCCACCCGACTGTACCGCATAAAGCATGGCTTCTTTCAAGCAAGTTTCTGTTAATCTTTCTTTAATTAGCTTTGTTAAGTGATTGGCTACGTCTTGTTGAAGTTGTTGAATGACAGCCTTCACCATAGGACTATGCCTCTTTTCCTTCTGCATTCACTGTAATCATTGCTCGAACAGTTTCTTCTGCTTTTGTTAATGTTTCATTACAAAATTGGCTAAGTTCCATTCCTTCTTTAAATTTATCTAAGGCTTCATCAAGTGGAACATTTCCGCTTTCTAATTGTCTTACGATTTGTTCTAATGCTGACATTGCTTCTTCAAATTTTAATGTTTTCTTCGCCATTATAAACTCTCCTTGTTCTTTTCATTAACGGTCGCATTTACCAGACCATCACTTAAACGAATCTCTATTTCTTCATTGGTTTCAATTTGTTCTACCGAATTTACGATTGTTCCATTTTTAAGCACAATTCCGTATCCTCGCGTCATAATTTTTAATGGACTGAGTAAATCTAATTTTTCTACTAATTGTTGGAACCTAAATTTCTTATCCTGCAAGTAGTTTTGATTTCTATCAAGTAATTGCTTTTGCAACCATTCGAGTTTTTGTTTTTGTTGAATTAATAATTGTTCTGGCGATACTAATTGGAGTCGGTGTGTAAATTGCGTCGACTGTTGTTTTGCCAGGTGGAGTCTTTGTTGCATTCCTTGCATCAACTTTAATCTCAATTGGTCGACTTGTTGTGCATAGACTTCATACATCCGCTCTGGTTTTACAAAAATACCAGACTTCTCTAATTTACTTAATAACTCTCTACGGGTACTCAACTGATTGAGCATCGTCGTTTGCAGACGTCCCGTTAAATTTCCAAGTGTTAGATGAATATCATTTAGTACCGGGGTTGCAAGTTCTGCTGCGGCAGTTGGTGTTGCAGCACGTTGGTCCGCTGCGAAGTCTGTTAAGGTCGTATCTGTTTCATGTCCTACACTCGAGATAATAGGTAGTGAGAATGAAGCAACACGTCTTACAACCGGTTCTTCGTTAAAGGCCCATAAATCTTCGATGGAACCACCACCACGACCAATGATCACCACATCGGCATCCGACTGTTCTACTAAATCTAAATTTTTAAGAATACTTGGAACAGCGTGTACTCCTTGTACTACGGTTGGATATAACACAAGTTGAGCGATTGGAAACCGACGAGCAACTGTTGTTTGAATATCTCGAATAACCGCACCTGTATCACTCGTTAAAATCGCAATTTTCTTTGGAAATACAGGGATTGGTTTTTTTGGTCCAGAAAAGACTCCTTCTTCAGTCAGTTTTTTCTTCAATTGCTCATAAGCTTGATAGAGTGCCCCAACGCCATCTGGTTCCATATGCTCGATAATCATTTGGTATTTACCAGATTTCTCATAAACCGTAACTCTACCAATCACAAGAACTTTCATTCCTTCTTCAGGTTGGAATTGAATTTTCTTATAAGCGCCTTGGAACATAGTCGCAGCGATAATGGCATTTTCATCCTTCAAGTTGAAATACTTATGCACGCTATTTTTATTAAAGTTTGAAATTTCTCCCGTCAAATAAACACGGTCTAAGTGCGGATCACGGTCAAATTTAGTTTTTATATACTTTGTCAGCGCACTGACGGTTAAGTATTCTTGTTCCATGTCCTACTCCTTCTTACTTTTGGAATTTTTTACGGTTTGCACTAGTAACATTGCAATCGTCATTGGGCCAACCCCGCCTGGGACTGGTGTAATGGCACTTGTGAGTGGAGCCACTTCTTCGAAATCTACATCTCCGCATAGTTTACCTGCTTCATTACGGTTAATACCGACATCGATCACAACTGCTCCTTCTTTCACGAAATCTTTTGTAATTAGTCCTGCTTTTCCGACTGCACTAATGAGAATATCAGCACGTTTTGCCACTTTCGCTAAGTCTTTTGTACGGCTATGACAAACCGTAACCGTTGCCCCATGATTCAATCCTAAAAGCGCCATTGGACGTCCTACAATTGTGCTTTGCCCGATAATAACTATCTCTTTTCCAACAAGGTCAATATTGTATTCCTTAAAGAATTCCATAATCCCTTGTGGCGTACATGGAACAATTGATTCATCCTTTTGTAGTAACTTTCCTAAGTTCACTGGATGGAACCCATCCACATCTTTTTCAGGAACAATCGCTTCTAAGACAACATCTGTATCAATGTGTTTTGGTAGGGGCAATTGCACCAAAATTCCGTGAACGCTAGCGTCGTTATTAAGAGTATTCACGTATTCTAAAAGTTCTTCTTGTGTCGTTTTTTGAGTGAGGTGAATCACGTTTGAATGAATGCCTACTTCTGTTGCCGCGCGTTCCTTGTTGCGCACGTATACTTGGCTAGCTGGGTCTTCTCCAACAAGAATGACCGTTAGTGAAGGAATGACTCCACTCTTAGAAAGTTGTTCTACTTCCTGTTTTAGTCCTTCTCGTATTTTTCCAGCTAATGCTTTCCCATCTAGGATTTGCATCATAGAAGTCTCCTTTTTCTTAAAATAATGTTATAAGGTTGATAAAAATAAAATATGTATAGTGAAATTAACAAATGTGTGAATTAACATATATGTTAATTTTTTGTCTATTCAAAAGTTTTGTGCCTTTACTTAGACTCAGTGGTTTATTGACTTTCTTTTCATCACTCGTGATTCAAGAAAATCTGATAAACTGTGCGAACGAAAGACTACGAAACAGAATATTCTTAGCTTCTGTCTTTCTGCTTCACATCCTGTGTAGTTGAGTTCGAAAAGGCATAGGCTCAAGCCTTTCGAGGTTAGTCTGCACGGTCTTCTAGACCGCTTACGGCCAACCTGCGAACCGTTATCGCCTATAAGCGCCTTTTCTCGCATCCTGTAGTTGAACTCGGGCTCACAGGCCCGACGTCCATTTCCTGATATGGCCGCACGACTCATTCCGAGTCCCTTGCGTCATATCAGTCCAATGATTCGGCCCTGAACGTTCGCCCTCGTATCCTTTAAAAAAGAGTCTGAAACGTTTGCTTCAGACTCTCCTTTTAGAATCTTACCCATTTACAAAGTTTGATAAGATACCATTAATAAATTTCGCTGATTTTTCATCACTGTAAGTTTTGGCAATTTCAATTGCTTCGTTTAACGCTACAGTTTGTGGAACTTCTAATTCTGGAGAAGTCATCTCAAAGATTGCTACTCGCATGATAATCAAGTCTAAACGTACAATACGATTTAATTTCCATCTCTTAGAGTGTTTTTCAATTAATCCATCAATCTTTTCGAGATTATTTTGTACTCCTCTTACTAATGCTATGCTGTAAGTAATTTCCGGAACTTCTTTTAATAAATCTTCTTCCGTAATTGCATCGCTAGAATAAGGTGAATCTTCTGAGCATTCCAACGCAAGACTGAGCGCATCTACAATATGCATTTCAGGAGTCATATCTAATTGATATAATGCTTGAATTGCCAATACGCGTAGTGCTCGTCTTTTTAATGGTTTTCGACTCACTATTCATCCCCCAATTCAAATAATTCAGTTTCTTCTTGTTTAACAGGTAAAATATCATGAACATGAACATTCACTTGTGAAATAACAAGTTCACAACTGAATAGCAATTGTTCTTTAATTTTGTTTTGTAATAATAATGCTGTTTTAGGAATTGAAACCCCATAGTCTACGTTTCCGTAAATATCGATCACAAAGGCACCATTTTCCTCTGTTAAATATGCCCCTTTAGATAGTTGTTTCCCGCCAAAAATGGTATTTAATAATCCAGGAACAGGATAAAATCCTTTTACTTGTGCAGCAACAATCCCTGCAATACTTTCAATTACTTCAGGCGCAATTTCAATCGCTCCTAGTTCTTTATCTTTAGAATATTTCTTCATTTGTTCCATTTTGTAACCTCCTTTTTTACTAGAAAATTACTCTTTAAAAGATTTTCTCAGTCTCATTTAGTTTACCATGAAACAGGTATTCTAACAACTACAGTCCATTTTAAAGGGTGATTAATTCACGAGGAACTTGTTGAATGACTTCGCCGCCAGTTTCATTGATAATAATGTCATCTTCAATACGTACACCACCCACACCTGGAAGATAAATTCCTGGTTCATTTGTAATCACATTTCCTGGTACAAATGCCTGTGTTGCAATACGAGAAACATTTGGTGCTTCATGGATTTCAAGACCGATACCATGTCCTGTTGAGTGAGTGAAGTATTCTCCATATCCACGACTAGCGATATAATCACGAGCGATTTTATCTAATTCTACCCCTGTTTTACCAGGACCTGCTGCTTGGCTCACTTTTAATTGAGCTTGTAATACAATATCATGAATTTCTTTTAATTGGTCAATAGGTTCACCAACCGCAATCGTTCTAGTCATATCTGATACATATCCATTGTAATAGCAACCAAAGTCAAGTGTTACAAGGTCACCTTTCTCAATGACTTTCGCACTTGCTACACCATGTGGCATTGAAGAACGTACTCCACTTGCAACGATTGTATCAAATGAAACTCCTGTCGCACCTAGTCCACGCATATAGAAATCTAATTCATTAGCCACTTGGACTTCAGTCACACCTGGCTTGATGAAATCTAAAATGTGTAAAAATGCTGCATCTGAAATTCGGCATGCTTCACGAATCATTTGGATTTCTCCAGCATCTTTCACTTCACGAATTTTCTCGACAATGTTTTGTGTTGGAATCAATGCTGTATCAAATGCATCTTCAAAAATTTCTAATTGTGAAACTGAAACATGATCTGCTTCAAACCCTACAAATTTTAAGTCGTTTTCACGGATAATTTTTTCAAATGCTGGAATCCAACCTGTTTTATGTTCAATTACATGAAATCCTTCAGCTTGTTGTTGAGCTTGTTGTGTATATCGAGCATCGGTTACAAAATAAGCATCTGTCAATGTGATTAATGCAAACCCAGTTGTTCCCGTAAAGTTTGCTAAATAACGTAAATTGTATGGACTATAAACAATAAATCCATCAATTTCTACTTCTTTCATGGAATTTCTTACTTTTTCTAAACGTGTCATAAATGATCCCTCCAATGAAAATGGTAACTTTAGTATAACAAAAAAGAGCCTAACAACAAAGTCAGGCTCCTTAATTTTACTCATTTTTAATACTGGTTAAATCGTTCTAATCGACGAGATACAATCTCTACTTTTGATTTCTTCATCCAATAATCTAATTGCACTTTTAATTGCTCTTGTAATTCTAATGCAATTTGTTCATTCGTTTTTTTCTTTTCAAGAATCACTCGGTCAACAATTTTTTGATCTAGTAAATCATGACAAGTAAATTTCATAAGTTCAGCAGCTTGAGCAGCTTTTGATCCATCTTTCCACAAAATAGAAGCAAATCCTTCAGGGGAAAGAATAGAATACATTGCGTACTCCATCATCCAAACTTCATTAGCGACTGCTAATCCTAAGGCTCCACCACTTCCACCTTCTCCACAAAGGATGGCGATAATAGGAACTTTGAGATGACTCATAATACGGAGATTATCCGCAATGGCCTCTCCAATTCCACGTTCCTCCGCAGTAGCCCCACAGAAAGCACCCGCAGTATTGATAAAGGTAACAACTGGTCGATTAAATTTCTCAGCTTGTTTCATCAATCGTGCACTTTTCCTGTACCCTTCAGGATGCACTTGACCAAAATTCGTTTTGAGATTTTCTTGAAGAGTATGTCCTTTTTCCATCCCAATAACGGTAACAGGAGTTCCATTTAAAGTAGCAATCCCACCTACTAAAGCTTTATCGTCGGCATAATAACGATCTCCATGTAATTCAATGAAATCGTCAAATACAGCTTTAATCCATTCTTTTGTCGTTGGACGTTTCACATCACGGGCCAACGAAACAATTTTCATCGGTTTCATGCATTTGACTCCTTTCTATGAAGTACAAGAAGTTTATGAATCGTTTTTTTCATTTTTTTACGATGAACCACTGCATCAATAAACCCTTGTTCTAGTACGGTTTCTGCAGTTTGGAAATCATCAGGAAGTTGTTGATTCATTGTTTGTTCAATAACTCTCTTCCCTGCAAATCCAACGATGGCTTTAGGTTCAGCAAGAATAATGTCTCCTTGCATCGCAAAGCTAGCTGTTACTCCACCAGTTGTCGGATCCGTTAATACGGTTAAATAAAATAAACCAGCTTGATGATGTTCTTCAACCGCTCCAGAAATTTTAGCCATTTGCATCAGAGAAAAAATTCCTTCTTGCATTCTAGCTCCCCCAGAAGCAGTAAAAATGACTACTGGTAATTGGCGTTTGATTCCTTCTTGAAAAGCCTTGGTGATTTTTTCACCGACAACTTGTCCCATTGAACCCATCATAAAAAATGAATTCATGACACAACAAATAAAGGTTTCTTCTCCAATAGTAGCAACACCGACCGTAACGGCTTCATTTTCTTTAGCAACCTTTGCTGCTTTTTCTAATTTCGCTTCGTATCCTGGGAATGCTACATCCACTTTTGGTTTTTCATCTTCAAAAAGCTCTTCGAATCTATCGACCGTAATGGCTAAACGTTCTGAAGCAGTAATTCGAAAATGCCCATCACAATTTGGACAAACTTTAAGTGCTCCTAAATCTTCTTTGTAGACTGTCTTACCACAACCAGGACATTTAATCCACTTTCCATCTGGTACAGTAGGTAACTCAGACTGCTCAGATAAGTCTACTTTTATACGATTGATGGTGATATACGATCGTCTTTTAAACAGACCCATCTAATCACTCCTTTACTAAATCATTCTAATTCTCTTTAGGCTGATTCCAATGTTTCAAAAATTCTGATTCAACATAAGCGGTTGTATAATCACCGCGTTTGAATGCTGAAGAATCTAGTAAATCTTCCACAAACTCCTGGTTGGTATCTACACCTTCTACTACTAATTCAAATAACATGCGTTTCATTCTTAGAATCGCTTCTTCTCGTGTCTTACCATGTGCAATCAACTTCGTTAACATCGAATCATAGAAAGGTGGAATTTGATAGCCAGTGTATAGAGCAGATTCAATACGAACGCCCATTCCACCAACAGGTTGATGGAGAAAAGTTACCTTTCCTGGAGAAGGACGGAACCCTTCAAACGGATTTTCAGCATTTAAACGACACTCAATGGCATGTCCTTGAAAAGTAATATCTTCTTGTGTAAATGGAAGCTCTTCTCCAGCAGCAATTTTAATTTGCTGTTGGACTAAATCCACATTCGTAATCATTTCTGTAATAGGATGTTCCACTTGAATTCGGGTATTCATTTCCATGAAATAGAAGTTTTTGTCCTGATCTACAAGAAACTCAATCGTTCCTGCATTTTGATACCCTACTGCTTTAGCAGCTCTGACAGCTGCCTCTCCCATATTTCTTCTAAGTTGAGAAGAAAGAGAAGGACTTGGAGCTTCTTCAATGATTTTTTGATTTTTTCTTTGAAGCGAGCAATCACGCTCTCCAAGATGGACTACATTTCCATGTTGATCCGCTAGGATTTGTATTTCAATATGTTTTGCAGGATATATGATTCTTTCCATGTACACATCTGCATTTCCAAAGGCTTGTAAGGCTTCTTGTCGAGCTGTGACAAATTGATGTTCAAATTCTTCCATAGACTCAACACGACGGATTCCTTTTCCTCCACCACCTGCGACAGCTTTGATTAACAGAGGGAATCCAATTCGCTTAGCCAGTTCAATTCCTTCTTCTACAGTTGGCACTACATCATCGCTTCCTGGTATAACTGGAACATTTGCAGCAATCATCTGTTTACGTGCTTCTGCTTTATCTCCCATTTGAGAAATAACTTCACTAGAAGGTCCGATGAAAGTTATTTGACATTCGGCACACATTTTAGCAAATTTCGCATTTTCAGATAAAAATCCAAATCCTGGATGGATTGCTTGTGCGCCAGTAGTCACAGCCGCACTTAAAATATTTTCTACGTTTAAGTAAGAATCTTTTGAAGCAGCTGGACCAATACAGACAGCGTGGTCTGCTAATTGTACATGAAGAGCATCTTTATCCGCTTGGGAATAGACTGCTACCGATTCAATCCCTAACTCACGACAAGCTCGAATAATGCGGCAAGCAATCTCTCCACGGTTTGCGATTAGTACTCTATTAAACATAGGCTTAACGTCCAATAATAAAGGTTAATTCAGCTTCTGCGACTTTCTTACCATCGACATAAGCAACGCCTTTACCGATTCCTGCATATTCTTTTAATTTTACGATATCCACTTGAAGTGTTAACACATCTCCTGGAGTTACTTTTTGACGGAATTTAACATTGTTTAATCCACCTAAGTAAGCTGTTTTCCCTTTGAAAGAATCTAATTTCAATAATGGAATTGATCCAGCTTGTGCTAATGCTTCAACGATTAACACACCAGGCATTACAGGTTCACCAGGGAAATGTCCTTGGAAGAAGCTTTCGTTAAATGTCACGTTTTTACGTGCCACAACGTGTTCACCTGGTACTAATTCATCAACACGGTCAATAAATAAAATTGGGTAACGGTTAGGAATTAACTCAGCTACGTCAGTTACAGTCATAATGTTCATCTTTATTTCCTCCTAAAATTGGGTTTAGCGAATCGCAAATAATTTTTGTCCGAAATCAACCATTTGGCCGTTTTCTACAAGGACTTCCACCACTTCACCGTTGAAGTCGCTCTTAATTTCATTCATGATTTTCATTGCTTCGACAATACATACAGTGTCGTTTGAAGTGATTTGTTTACCCACTTGTACAAATGGATCTGCATCCGGTGAAGATTGTAAGTAAACCACCCCAACGATTGGGCTCGTAATGTATTTTGCATCTGTTGCGACTTGTGGTGCTTCTTGAGTTTCAGCAGAAGAAGAGACACTCACTGGTGCTGCTTCCACTGGACTAGCCACATTTGCAACAGGTGCAACGGCATTAGAAACGACTTGAGGGTATTCCTCTCGTTTACTAAATTGCACTTCGAACTCTTCGTTTGATAAATGAAACTCCGTCATGTTTGATTCATTGAACAAAGCCATTAGTTCTTTAATTTCTTCTACGTTCATGTATTAATCCTTCCATTTCTTCACACAGATAACGGCATTATGTCCTCCGAAACCAAGTGAATTGCTGATCGCTACTTCGACTTTCGTTGCGACACCAACATTTGGAGTTACATCTAAATCACAAGCTTCATCTTGCTCTGTAACATTAATCGTTGGTGGAATAAAATCTTCCTCAACAGCTTTCACACAAGCAATTGCTTCAATTGCTCCTGCAGCTCCTAATAAGTGACCAGTCATTGATTTTGTACTAGACACATGAACCTTATCCGCTGCTTCTTTTAATGCATAACGAATTGAAGTTGTTTCAGCAGAATCGTTTGCTGGAGTACCTGTTCCGTGAGCATTCACATAGTCCACTTCGCTTGGAGCCACTCCTGCTTCTTCGATGGCTTGTAGGATTGCTTTACCAGCACCACTTCCGTCAGGATTTGGAGCAGTCATGTGATAAGCATCTCCTGTAGCACCATATCCAACAACTTCTGCATAAATTTTGGCACCGCGTTTTTGTGCGTGTTCTAGGCTTTCAAGAACAAGAACCCCTGCTCCTTCACCCATTACGAATCCCCCACGCTTTTTGTCAAATGGTAACGAAGCTGCATTTGGATCTTCGCTGCTTGAAAGAGCCGTTAAAGCAGCAAATCCTGCAATTCCGATTTCACAAATAGAACCTTCAGCACCACCGGCTAAAATGACATCTGAGTAACCATGTTTAATGTTACGGAACGCTTCCCCGATGGCATGTGTTCCTGTCGCACAGGCTGTTACTAATGACGTACATACACCGCGTGCTCCGATTTTCATTGAGATGTTTCCGGCAACCATGTTTCCAATCGCCATTGGAACAAATAATGGAGCTACACGAGTTGGGCCTTTATCATGCATTTTGATGATTTGACTTTCCATCACTGTTAACCCACCAATACCAGAACCAACCATAACACCAAAACGGTCGTAGTCTGTATTTTCTGGAGTAATGCCGCTATCTTCAACGGCTTGCATTGCTGCAGCTAGTCCGTATTGGCAGAATAAATCCATTCGTTTTGCTTCTTTACGATCCATGTATTTTGTAGCGTCAAAGTCTTTTACTTCAGCAGCCACATAAACATCTAAGTCTTTTTTATCAAATTTTGTAATTGGAGCAATTCCGTTCTTACCTTCTTTAAGGCCTTCCCAGAAACTTGCTACATCATTTCCTAAAGGAGTGATGGCTCCCATTCCTGTAATTACTACTCGATTCATTATTTTCCTCCTTTAAGAGATTACATGTATAATCCGCCGTTGACATTTAACACTTGTCCTGTAACGTATTTTGTTTCCGCTAAGAACACACATGCTTCGGCAATATCTTCTACTGTACCGAAACGACGAAGTGGGATTTGTTTTTCCCATTCATTACGAATCTTTTCAGGTAATGCTTGGGTCATATCTGTATCGATGTATCCAGGAGCGATGGCATTCACTGTAATCCCACGAGAACCGATTTCTTTAGCAACAGATTTTGTTAAACCAATGATTCCGGCTTTACTTGCAGCATAGTTTGCTTGACCTGCATTTCCTGTAACTCCAACGATACTTGTAATGTTAATAATACTTCCTGATTTTTGTTTTACGAAAACTGGAGTCGCAAAACGAATCATATTGAAGTATCCTTTTAAGTTAATATTCATTACATCGTCAAAATCAGATTCACTCATACGCATTAATAAACCATCACGCGTAATTCCAGCGTTATTGACTAACACGTCGATGCGTCCAAAACGCTCTTTTACTTCATAAATAAAGTTTTCAGCTACGTCGAATTTCGAAACGTCTCCAACAAACGTCATCACTTCACCAGGATAAGAATCAAATTGAGCAAGTGTTTCTGCATCAATTTCACGAGTACCGTTTAAAACAACATTAGCACCAAGTTTGGCAAATTCTAATGCGATTCCAAGACCGATTCCACGACGGCTACCTGTTACAACAACTGTTTTATCTTTAAATTTCATTTCGTTATCCTTTCAGTTCCTTTACTTTTTCAATGGTTTCTGACATTGCTTTAAGGTTATCTGTTTGGAATAATTGAACAGAAGCACCTTTTGCTTTAGCAATTTGTTTCACCATTTGCGTCAATGTTTTTCCAGGACCTACTTCAATAAAGACCTCTACGCCATCTTGAAGCATCCACTCTACATTTTGTTTCCATTTCACGGCATTCGTAATTTGATCACAGAGAACGTCTTTTGAAGGTACGCCTTCATGTAGTGTGCCAAGCGTATTGCTTAATACAGGGCATTTACTTTCGTGTAACTCTGCCACTTCCATTTCAGGAGCAAAACAAACTTTCGCTTCTTCCATTAATGGTGTATGGAAAGGTCCAGATACCACAAGTGGTACAGCTCTTTTGGCGCCAGCTTCTAAGCATTTTTCGCTCGCTACGTCTACTGCTTCTGCATGACCACCAATCACTAATTGTCCTGGTGTGTTGTAGTTTGATGGAACTACGAGAGCTTCTGGAGTAGAAACTTCACGGCAAATGTTTTCGATAACATTATCTTCAAGGCCTAGTACGGCTACCATTTTTCCTTCGCCTTCTACAACCGCTTCTTGCATATATTGACCACGTTTTGCGACTAAGTTTAAAGCTTCCTTGAAATCAAGGACTCCGGCTTCAACAAGTGCTGAATATTCACCAAGAGATAGACCAGCCGTCACATCCGGTGTGATTCCTTCTTGTTCTAAGACGCTTGCTAATACATGAGAAACCGTTAATAACAACGGTTGCGTATATTCTGTTTGGTTGATACGTGTAGCAGGCTCTTCTGAAATAATGTCAGTCACACTGTATGGCAGAACGTTACTTGCTTCTTCAAAAACAGCTTTAGCCACCTCGAAGTGCTCAGCAATTTCTAAGCCCATTTGTGCTTTTTGACTTCCTTGACCTGGAAATAAAAATGCGATTTTCATGAGTTTCCTCCTATTGCGCTGTAAAAAAAATGGTGGAAATATGCTAAATAAGCATATTTCACCATTCCCTTTTTTCATTTAATTAAAAACGTGCAAGTTCTTTCTGGATGACTTCATGAGATTCGGCCATCAATTCTTGAATAATCTCCGAACAGCTTTGTTCTTTTGAGATTAAACCAGCAATTTGTCCGGCCATCATTGATCCCATTTGAGTATCCCCTTCCACTACGATTCTACGTAAAGCACCACGTCCGATTTCTTCTAAACGTTCGAAATCCGGATTTTCTTTACTAGTTTCCTCTTTTTCCGCTTGAAGATAAATCTTCGTTAATTTATTACGTAAAACTCGAACTGGGTGACCTGTAATTTGTCCAGTAATAACAGTATCGATATCTTTTGCCTTTAAAACAGAAGCTTTAAAGTTGTCATGTGCAGTACACTCAGTAGAGACCAAAAATCTTGTTCCAAGTTGAACCGCATCAGCACCTAACATTAAAGCAGCTGCCATTCCGCGACCATCTCCGATACCACCTGCACCAATCACTGGTACACTCACTGCATCTACTACTTGAGGTAATAGAGCCATAGTTGTGGACTTACCAATGTGTCCACCGGCTTCCATTCCTTCGACTACAATAGCGTCTGCTCCTTCTTTTTCCATTCTTTTTGCTAAAGCAACCGAAGCAACTACTGGAATAACCGTGATACCAGCTTCTTTAAACTTCGCCATGTATTTGCCAGGACTACCAGCACCAGTACAAACCACTTTAACGCCAGCCTGACAGACAACATCCACTACTTCATCAACAAATGGACTTAATAGCATAATATTTACACCATAAGGTTTATCTGTTAAACGATTCATTTCTTCAATAAATCCTTTAACGACTTCGCCAGGAGCATGTCCGCATGCAACGATTCCTAAACCGCCAGCATTAGACACAGCACTTGCAAGCGCAGGATTTGCAACCCATGCCATTCCTCCTTGGATAATCGGATATTCAATTCCAATCATTTCGCAGATTCTTGATTTCATGTGTTACCATCCTTTTTTGTGATTATTTTTCAGCTAATTGTTTATCAACGTAGTTTACTAAGTCTTGAACTGTTTCTAGACCTTCTTCAGTATCGATTTTTACATCGAATTCATCTTCGATATCGTTGATGATTTGGAATAAATCTAAGCTATCTGCGTCTAATTCATCTGTAAGACGAGTAGTTAATTGTACTTCTTCTTCCTCTTTACCTAATTGATCTACGATAATTGCTTGAATTTTTTCAAATGTCATTGTATTTTCCTCCAATATTTTTAAAATTATAATGTAATTGTGATACTTCCCCAGGCAAGGCCTCCGCCAAAACCTGATAGAAGTATTTTTTTATGTTCTCCGATTTTTAATGTTCCATTTTCCACGAGTTCATTAAATAAAATCGGAATACTTGCAGCCGAAGTGTTTCCAACATGATCGATATTCATTGGGAATTTTTCGATCGGTTGTTTTAATTTCTTAGCCACTTGTTCGACTAAACGACGATTTGCTTGATGTAACAAGTACAAATCAATATCGTCAGCAGTATATCCAGCCTTTTGTAAAGTATCTTGGATATTGACTGGAACAGTTTTGCTGACTAATTCATAAACGCCTCGACCATCCATTGTCATGGTTGAAACTGTTTGATTTGTCATTCTTTTTCCAGCGACTAATGCCTCAGATTTCTGTCCATCATTTTGTAATGTTTCCGCCAAAAAAAATGGCCCTTCATCTTTTTGTAAAAGAACAGCTCCAGCACCATCTCCAAAGAGAATAGCTGTAGATCGATCGTCCCAATCGAGTGAACTGAGCATCGTTTCTGCTCCGATGACGATTCCGTATTTTCTTTGTCCGTGTTCTAACATCTTTAGTCCAGTAGACAATGCATATACAAAACCACTACAAGCTGCACTCACATCGAAAGCAAAAGCATTCGCTGCTCCGATAGCTCCTTGTACAAGAGACGCGCAAGAAGGACTTGCTGCATCAGGTGTCATCGTTGCTACAATGATATATTCAATAGATTCAGGATTAATCTGACTCTTTTCAACTAAGCGTTTTGCGGCAATTGTTGCCAAATCACTTGTTGTCTGTTCTTTTGCCCAATATCGGGTTTTGATTCCTGTTCTCTTTACGATCCATTCATCAGAAGTATCTACTCGTTTCGCCCAGTCATCATTTGTGATCACGGACGTTGGGAGATAGGAACTTGTCGCTATCACTTGAACCCCCACAATGTCTACTTCCCTTCTTGATTTGCTAGTACAGCCTCGTGTAGGAAATCATATAAATTATGAAGTCCCTTTACAAGAACTGCCATTTCTTCAGCGTTCATTCCTTCAATTGTTTTTAAAACTAATTTTTCATGGAATTTACGATGAAGACGATAAAGTAAGCGACCTTTCTTGGTCAGACCTAAAATTACAATTCTTCGATCGGCTTCGCTCTTCAAACGAACTACGTAGCCTTTTTTGACTAATGCATTTACTGCAACTGTTAGCGTCCCAACAGTAACATTCAATTTATTAGCGACTTCCGTTGTCGTATGTTCGCTATACATTCCAATCGCTTCAATGGCATGCATCTCTTTAATGGATAAATCATTAAATTGGCTTTGCGCCAGCGAAGATTCTTCAATGTCGAGCATTTGGTTAAAGACGTCCACCAAGTACCCGTTTATGGTCTCTAGAGTTGGTTCCATAAAAGATTTTCTCCTTTTGTTTGAATATCAAATCATTTGATGTTCAAAGTATATTATTTTTTACTTTGACTGTCAAACTATTTTTTGAAATTTATTTTGAATTTCAAACTATCTTCAAATTTATTAGTGCTTACATTATGATAACAACGGGATTTTAATTTTTTCATTTTCATAAAAATAACAATTTTGAAAGAATACGAATGTTTTGAAAACATATGAAAAAAGCTAGATAGACGGCTCTATCTAGCTTATGAACTACTTTTTGAAAACACTTTTTCCGTTTACATAGGTTGCTACCACTTCCACTTTTAATAAGTCTTGTGGATGTCCTACAACAATATTTCTATCTAAAACGACAAAATCGGCCAAATTGCCTACTTCTAGTGTTCCAATATCTAATCGACTTAATGCTTTAGCGGCACCACTAGTATGCGCCTTTAATGCTTCAACAATAGAAATACGTTGTTCTGGCATTAAACATGGTTCCGGTAACTGTTCTTTAGTTTGTCTTGCCACCGCGTTAAACATCGACTCAAACGGTGTAACATCCAGTACCACTGGCGTATCCGTTCCAAAACCAAGCGTCGCACCTTCTTTTATGAAGGATTTGAACGGGAACATATGACGCGCTCGCTCTGCTCCAACTTCTTCATCTAAAGTTTCATATCCTACTAATAAATGACTTGGTTGAACAGAAACAATGAGGGAATCTTGAGCCGTTAACGGCAGGTCTATAGGATCCATCACTTCTAAATGCTCAATCGTATTGAACTTATATGGTGCATCAAATGGAGTTTTTTCTTGAGCCTTTTTAAAATTTTGAAGCGTTAAAGCAATAGCCTTATCGCCTACCGTATGAATTCTCATAGGCCATCCTTCTTTATTGGCAAGAAGGGTTAAGCGTTCCATCTTCTCTTCCGTTAAGAGTGGCCCTCCGACATCTCCTTCAAAGAATGGCATTAGATACGGTTCTTTTAAATAAGCGGTATGCGAACTTGTCACTCCATCATAAAATTGCTTTACGCCACCCATTTGAAGCATTTTGGAACGGTATTTTTTGTACAGTTCACGGTTTTGTTCCACTACTTCTCGCATCGCTGGGAAGAAGCTTACACGTACCGTTGCCTCTTTTTCCACTTTTGCGTAGAGCTCAGGATATACAATATCATCAGGACTCTCCCCCGTTAAGGCCACGTCCCCCACTGCCGTCACACCCATTTGGTTTAAGTATGACATATAATTTTTTAACGCCTGTTCTTCATCAGCTTTATAGACCGATAATACTTTCGATAAATAATAGATGGCTTTCGCTTCAAGGAATACTCCTGTCAACTCGCCGTCCTTTTCCACTGCTTCTCCGCCTATGTTTTGTGGAATGGATTCTGGAGTTAATTCCAGAACTTCTAGCGCTTTTGAATTAACCCAAATTGTATGCGCATCTCCAGCGATTAAACAGATTGGTACGTCTGTTGAAGCTTTATCAAGGTCTTCTTTTGTTGGTAAAACTTGTTGTCCAAAATCACTCGCATACCAACCAATGCCAATCTTCCAACCATTATATTCAGGAATGGATTCAGCTTGAGAAACTACTTTTTCAATAGTTTCTCCTCCCACCGCTTTCATTTTCCCTAAATGGATTAAGGCAGACAAATACAAATGAACATGCGCGTCAATAAACCCGGGAGTCACTAATTGATCTCCTACATCGATAACTTCCCCTATTAGAGAAGTATTGTAATTTAAATGGTTTACAATCACGCCATCTTTGATTTCTAAAATAGCAGGTAGTGCTTCATTTGTGTCTCCAATAAAGATATTCTTACTTTTTAAATAATAGTGCATATTATAACTCCATCTTGAAGTCTAAAAAGGCTTCATTATATTTTGTTATCCATTCATTTCCTAAAAACTCATAGTGCTCTAGAGATTGGATAACTTCTTCTGATGGATAGAACGTCTCATCTGCAGTGACTTCTGGATCCATCAACTCTTTGGCTTTTTCATTAGGAGTTGCGTACCCAACAAATTCAGCATTTTTAGCTGCATTTTCTGGACGTAACATAAAGTTAATAAAAGCATACGCTCCTTCGATATTGACAGCTGTGTGAGCAATCGCAAAGTTATCCGTCCAAACGGCACTTCCATCTTTTGGTAAAATATATTGTACGTTCGGATTTTCTTCTGCAACTGCAGCTGCATCTCCAGAATACCCCATTCCGATTGGAGCTTCTTCCAGTTTCATCATGGTTTTAATTTCTTCATTGAGGACTGCGCGAACATTTGATTTTAATTCTTTTAATTTTTCTTCAGCCGCTTTTAATTCAGTTTCATTCTTAGAATTTAATGAATAGCCTAAGGATTGGAGAGCCATTCCTAATGCTTCACGGTTTCCATCGAGTACAAGAAGTTTGTTTTTAAACTCTTCTTTCCATAAGTCTCCCCAAGTTTGGATACTTTCAGGATCGATGTACTTTGTATTCACCATAATCCCAACGGTTCCCCAGAAATAAGGAATCGTGTATTGATTTCCTTGATCAACGGGACTATTTAATAAGAAAGGAGAAATATTTTCTAGTCCTTTAATCTTTGAATGGTCTAATTTTTGAAGTAAATTCTGATTTACTAATTTGGTAATACTTGATTCACTTGGAAATACTAAATCATATCGCGTTCCACCTTGTTTCAATTTAGCTTCCATCGCATCATTGGAATCAAATGTTTCATAAACCACTTGAATTCCAGTTTCTGCTTCAAATTCTTTGATTAATTCTGGGTCGATATAATTCCCCCAGTTAAATAGGAACAATTGTTGTTGTTCTGAAGAAGAACTCGATTCTTCTTTTGCTTCTTTAGTTTGAATAATATTTTTTACTCCAAATAAAATAGCTACCATTGCAAGGATAGCAATTATTAAAGTGACTAGTCTTTTCATTTATGACCCCTTCTCATTAAAAAACTGCTTTTAACAAAGATTCCAATCCAAATTAAAAGCAGTTTCATTATTATTTTGATTTAACGTAGTTTTTGCCGTTCGCAGCTGGCCCTTCCGATTTACCAATGAATCCTACCAATACAATGATAGTAATCAAATATGGCGCAATCGTCAAGCCTACTGACGGAATATCTTTAATAATTGGAATGTAGTTTCCGATAACCCCTAAACTTTGAGCAAGACCAAAGAGTAAAGCGGATAACATCACACTCACCGAATTCCATTTACCAAAAATCATCGCTGCCATTGCAATAAATCCTTGACCCGCAATGGTTGTCGCCGAGAAGTTCAGTGTAATCGATTGAGCAACAATAGCTCCTCCAATCCCTGCTAAGAACCCTGAGATTAATACTCCTGCAAAACGCATATGATAAACATTAATACCTAATGTATCGGCTGCTTGTGGATGTTCCCCAACCGAACGTAGACGTAAACCAAATCTTGTTTTATTTAAAATCATCGAACAAATAAAGGCTAACCCAATTGCTAAATAGGCTAAGAGGAAAGTATCTGTAAAGAAGATTTGACCGATGATAGGAATCGAACTAAGCACTGGGATTGTCGTTTTCCCAAAATAGTTCGTAATAATTTCCGTTTGACCAAGTTCGTTATACAACAGTCTACATAAAAATACGGTTAAAGCGGGTGCTAGTAAGTTTAACACCGTTCCTGAAATAATATGATCTGCACGTAAGTAAACAGTAGCTACAGCGTGAATCACCGAATAGCATGCTCCAGCAAGTGCCGCAACAAGGAGCGCTACCCAAGGTGTCCATGCGCCCAATTGTGGTGCAAATGCTAGGTTGAATACTGCAGATGTAAAAGCGCCTATTACCATCGTTCCTTCAAGACCAATATTAACAATCCCACTTCTTTCAGAAAATACACCACCAAGTCCAGTTAAAATAAGAGGCGTTGAATAGATGAGCATATTTCCGACAATTACTTGTAATAGAGTGACTAAATCCATATCTATTTACCCCTTTCTTTTCCCAAAACTTGGAAATTTATCGACAATCACTTGCATTAAATAGTTCGCCCCAACAAAGAAAATAATAAAGGCAACTACAATAGATACAACCTCTGTAGGAATTTTTGCAAGTAGCGGCATGGAAATTCCACCAATCCGTAAAATTGCAAATACTAATGAAGAGAATAAGATTCCAAATGGATTACTTAACCCTAATAGCGCTACCGCCATTCCATCCCATCCAATACTTGGTAAGCTTTCAGAAGCAAATGCATGTTGGAATGTTCCTAATCCTTCCATAACTCCTCCAAGACCTGCAAGACCACCAGAGATTAACATTGCTAAAATAATCGTTTTTTTAGCACTCATACCGGAATACTCGGCCGCGTGTTTATTTAGCCCAACCGTTTTTAATTCAAACCCGGTTGTTGTCTTATTCATTAAAAGCCAGACAACAAACACAGCAGCTATCGCAATGAAGATTCCACCATGTAATGTAGATTTGCTTGTTAATTGATATAAGAAAGACATTTTTAAGCTAGCGGCTTCTGGAACGGATGCTGTAATTTCTGCTTTTTCTGTTAGAATTTCACGAATCACATAATTCACAATATGCAATGCTGTATAATTCAACATAATCGTCACGATAACTTCACTCGTATTGAAGTATGCTTTTAAATAACCCGCAATCCCTGCCCATAAAGCCCCTGCAAGCATCCCTACAAGAATACATAAAGGAAGTAATACGATTTTAGGTAAATCAGGGAAAAGAAGTCCTGTTGTAACAGAAGCAAACCACCCCATCAACGCTTGACCAGCTACCCCGATATTGAAGAACCCTGCATAACTTGCAAATGCAAAACCTAAAGCTACAAGAATCAGAGGCGTAGCTTGTCTTAAAGTTTCACCAATATAAAATGGTTTTCCTAGGGAACCTTTTAAAAGAGCTGAATAACCTTTAACAGGATCAAACCCAAATACCGCCATAATAATGGCCCCTACTAATAGCCCTAAAACAACTGAAAGGACAGGAATAAGGACTTTTTTATAACTCGCACCTTTCATTTTATAACTCCTCCTGTTTCATGGCTCTTACTTGTTCTCTTGTAGAACCCGCCATCAATAATCCTAATTCTGTTTCGTTTGTTTCCTTAGTGTCTAATACATCCACAATTTTGCCTTCATACATAACGGCAATTCGGTCCGCTACGTTTAAAATTTCATCTAGTTCAAAACTCATTAACAAAACTGCTTTCCCTTTATTTCTTTGTTCAATAAGGCGTTTATGGATATATTCAATCGCCCCAACATCCAATCCTCTCGTTGGTTGAGCCGCAATTAAAAGACTTGGATCACGGTCGATTTCTCGAGCAATAATCGCTTTTTGCTGATTTCCTCCTGAAAGAGAACCAGCTGAAATAGTAGGACTTGGTGTACGAACATCAAATTCTTCAATTAAGCGTTCTGCCAAATCGACAAATGCTTTTTTATTGAGGAATCCATTTTTAGAGAGAGGCTCCTTATAATATGTTTGAATTCCAATGTTCTCATCTAATCCCATTTGCAATACAAGCCCATGTTTATGACGGTCTTCTGGAATATGTCCTAGTCCCGTTTCCGTTCTTTGTCTTGTTGGCAGATGCGTTAAATCTTTCCCATTTAATTCAATTGAACCCTCTTCAATTTTTCTCAAACCAGCAAGAGCTTGAATGAATTCTGTTTGTCCATTTCCATCCACCCCAGCAATACCAACCACTTCACCGTGGCGAACTGCTAAATCAAGACCGTTTACCGCATTAATCCCACGACTATCCTTTACTACTAAATTCTTAATCACAAGTGCGTCGGTCGTTGGATTTGCAGCTTCTTTTTCTGTTTTAAAGGAAACTGAACGTCCAACCATCATATCTGCTAGTTCCTGATCTGAAACACTTCCCATTTCTACTGTCCCAATGACATTTCCACGACGAATAACGGTACAACAATCGGCTACAGCTTGAATCTCTTTAATTTTATGGGTGATTAGGAAAATCGATTTTCCTTCTTTCGTTAATTGCTTCATGATTAAAATCAATTCTTCAATTTCTTGTGGCGTCAATACAGCTGTTGGTTCGTCAAAGATTAAAATATCTGCCCCACGATAGAGCGTTTTTAGAATCTCCACTCTTTGTTCCATTCCCACAGAAATGTCTTCAATTTTAGCGTCTGGATCCACTACTAAGTGATACTTTTTAGACAACGCCAAAATTTCTTCTTTTACAGCATTTTTATTGATAAAACCGAATTTTGTTTGTTCTTTCCCTAAAATAATATTCTCAACCACTGAAAACTTCTTCACTAGCATAAAGTGTTGGTGAACCATCCCGATTTTTAAACGGTTTGCTGTATTTGGTGAATCAATTTTCGTTGGAACACCATTTACTTTAATTTTTCCCTCTGTTGGTTCTAATAAACCAGAAAGAATATTCATTAAAGTAGATTTTCCTGCCCCATTTTCTCCTAATAACGCATGGATTTCACCTTTCTTTAACGTCAAATCAATTTGGTTATTCGCAACAAAATCCCCAAATTTCTTCGTGATTCCTTTCATCTCAATCACAAATGTATCTTGTACCACTCTTCTCACCTCATAAATGATCTATGTATAAAAAAGTAGGAGTGAAGAAACATCCATTCTCTTCAACTCCTACTCCTCTCATTTTAATCGTTAAATCTCATTAAGGTTTCGCAGGAACTTCTTGTTTTCCATCGATGATTGCTTTCTTATACTCAGCAACTTTTGCCTTAACTTCTTCCGTTAATTGACCATCTGTTAAACCAACACCATCATCTGATAATCCGTATACTACTTGTTCTCCACCATGATAGTTTCCTTTAGCAGCATCGTCCGTAAATTTCATTAATGCTTGTTTAACACCTTTTAATGTTGAAGTTAATGTTACGTTACGAGAATCGTTGACTTTACCTTCTGCTTGTTGATCTTGGTCTACCCCGATTACCCAAACTTTACGATCAGGATTTGTTTCAACAATCGATTTAGCTGCTGCAAACACACCTAAACCAGCACCACCTGCTGCCGCATAAATCACGTCGAAATCTGAAGCATACATTGCTTCTGCTAAAGATTTAGCTTTTGCTGCATCAGAGAATGATTCAGCATATTGAATTTCAACAGTTGCATTTGGATTTACAGCTTTAACACCAGCTTTGAATCCTGCTTCGAATTTGTCAAGTGCTGGTCCGTGCATTCCACCGATGAAAGCAACTTTATTTGTTTTTGTAGTTAAACCAGCAGCAACCCCAGCTAGGAAAGCAGCTTCTTGGTCTCTATAGTTGATAGAAGCTACGTTTGGTTGTTCTACTACACTATCGATAATCGCAAAGTGAGCTTCTGGATTTGCTTTTGCTGCTTCTTCCACAGCTTTTTGTAATTTAAATCCGATAGCAAAAATAATATTATATTCATTTAACACCGCTGTGTTGAGGTTTGTTGTGTAATCAGATTCTGACTTAGAAAGAATGTAATCAACGCCATTTCCTTTTGTCTTACCACCATTATTTTTACCCCATTCTAACAAACCTTCCCAAGCGCCTTGGTTGAAAGATTTGTCATCAATACCACCTGTATCTGAAATCATAACGGCTTTAAAATTATCATTTGAACCTGAATTTGAAGCATTTGATGATGAAGATGAGTTATTAGAAGAACCTCCACATGCTGCTAATACAGCACTTGCACCAATAGATAAAGCTAATAAAGCAAAACTCTTCTTAATTTTCACAATAAAAAACCTCCAATCAATGATTTACTACAGCCATTTTATCATAAATAAAATGAAAAGCAAGACAAATCTTTCTATTGAAGGTAATTTTATTGAAAAATGTTCGTATTTTACATTTCTAAGTGTTTGTTTTAGTCATTTCGGAAGCATTATTTTCACTAAAAACATGAACATTCACTTTTCTTCCTTTGCTTCCATCTGCAGGGCCAACATAACCACGCGCTTCTAAATCATCAATCATTCGTGCTGCACGGTTAAATCCGATACGGAATCTTCTTTGTAAGTATGAAGTACTAATCGTTTCTTGTTCTTTTAATAATTCGATGACTTCGTAGAATAGTTCGTCTTCTGGTTCATTCCCACCCGCTGCAGTCGTATTTTCAGAAGGCATCATCGCTTCATCATACTCTACTTCTTGCTGATTCTTCACGAAATCAACGATACGTTCGACTTCTTCATCCGTTAAGAATGCGCCCTGTACACGAATCGGTTTATTTTCACCCATTGGCATATACAGCATATCCCCACGACCTAAAAGTTTTTCAGCACCGTTTGCATCAATAATCGTACGAGAGTCTGTACCACTAGATACCGCAAAAGCGATACGAGAAGGAACGTTAGCTTTAATAATCCCTGTAATAACATCAACAGAAGGACGTTGTGTTGCAAGAATCATATGAATTCCGGCAGCACGTGCCATTTGCGCAAGACGAATAATGGCATCTTCCACTTCATTACTTGCAACCATCATTAAGTCCGCCAATTCATCTACAATCACTACGATATAAGGAAGTGTTGGGTTATTTTCGCCTGTTTCACGGTTATATTGTTCGACATGAGCATTATACCCATCAATATTACGCATTCCCATTGAAGCGAATAATTCGTAACGTTTTTCCATCTCAGCTACTACTTTTTGTAAAGCTTGAGCCGCTTTACGAGGGTTTGTTACAACCGGAGTTAATAGATGAGGAATACCATTATACACATTCAACTCTACCATCTTCGGATCAATCATCATGAGTTTCACTTCATGAGGCTTCGTCTTCATTAAAATACTTGTAATAATGCCGTTAATACATACCGATTTACCAGAACCTGTTGAACCGGCAATTAACATATGCGGCATTTTGGTAATATCGCAAAGACGAACATTACCAGAAATATCTCTTCCTAATGGTACGTCTAAAGGTTTTGGAGATTGAATCGCTGATTGAATGACATCGCTAAAGGATACAAAACTTGTTTGGCTATTTGGAACTTCAATCCCTACATATGGTTTTCCTGGAATTGGAGCTTCGATACGAATATCTTTGGCAGCAAGAGCTAGAGCTATATCATCACTCAAGTTCACAATCTTACTTACCTTTACACCGATTGCTGGTTGAATTTCGTATTTTGTAACGGCTGGTCCTAGCATTGGGTTTGGCATGACTTTAGCATCCACCCCGAAACTTGCAAACGTACGCTCTAAAATACGCATATTGCGTTCCACAATCGTACGTTCATTTGATTGATCCGATTGTTGAACAGGATTCAGTAAGGTCACTGGAGGTAATTGATAATCTTCATCATTTTCCTCCCCTCCCATTGCTAAATCTCCGATATCTTCCCCATCATCCTCAAACTCAGCTTCCTCTTGGATAGAGTTTTCTTGAGGTTTAGAAGCGATTGGCGATGGAGTTGAAACTACTGGTGTCACTGGCGTAACTGGATCTGGAGAAACTACCGGCTCACTGTAGACAGGTTCAGACAATTCCTGATCCGCATCCACCATTGATTCATCTTCATAATCATCAAAGAAGGCATTTTTCATTCGGTTTAATAAGGAATGTTCTTTTCGCTCTTCCTTTACAGGTTCTTCTACTGGAGTAGGCGCAACCTGATGGATTTCTGGATTTGGAGTATATAAATCCTCTTCTTCAAGCGCTTTTTGTTTGGCTTCTTTTTCTGCCTTTTTCTCAGCAATTTTTTGAGAAAGATTGGATACGTGAGTTCGAACAAAATTCATGACATCACTTAAATGAATATCAAAAATAAGTAATGCACTGCTTACAAGGAGTAAGAATACTAGTAGGTAAGTCCCCCATTGAGATACAAGGAAATAAGTTCCCGCATATAAAAGCGTACCAATGAGCCCTCCCCCAAGATTTTGAGAAATCGTATTGGATGTAAAATCAACCATAAATCGATTCATCATCTCTTGAAATAAAGGAGACCCTGAACTCGTAAAGCTACTATAAGTCATTACGGATACAAATAGGAGTAACGCAATACTTGAGCAAACTGCTGCCACAGTCCATCTCCAAATAATTTTAGGCATTCGTCCTCTAAAGAGCATTCCAAATCCAGCAAGGATTCCGCAAACGCCTCCGAACACAAATAAATCTCCTATAAAGAAACGAATGACGTTTGCAAAAAATTTACCCAAGAATCCTAGTTGAAATGTTGCTAATAAACAATAGACAATCAAAAATACCGCTAACGCTTCTATAGAAAGTAAGGGATTTGAGTTTTGAGAATTTTTGCTTCTAGACGTTTTTTTCTTTGTTTGTTTAGCCACGTTCTTCTCCTTTCAAGTCTACTAATTGATTTTTTTCATCAACAATCATAATTCCATGAAAAATCTGAAGGTCACATTCACAAGGAACACAATAATCTGTTTCTACTGTGTTCCAAAATGCAACACAGCAAGATCCTTTCTCACGTTTTTCTGGATAGTTATTTTCAAATTTTTGATAGAGAGCCTGATAGGCACAAAGAGCCTCTTCAATCTTATCAAACTCTTCTGTCGAAACAATCATCTTTTCCCAGTCTTCAAAAAACCACCATGGTTCATCATGACCCGCTGTTTCAATCACTTTAAACATGTTTTCACCTCGTATCTTAGTATACCAAATTTTAGGAAATCATGGTAATCTTGTTTCATAAAGAAGACAAATTAATCATCATTTAAGGAGGTATTTCTATGATTACTCGACAAATTCGTGTCTGGGGACGAGTTCAAGGTGTTGGCTTCCGTTTTTTCACACAACAACTCGCCATTCAATTAGAGATTACTGGAACGGTTCAAAACAAAATGGATGGTTCTGTCTTAGCCGTAGCTCAAGGAGAGCCAAACGCTGTCAATCGCTTTATTGAACGTGTAAAAGCATCCACTTCTCCATACGGACGTGTCGACCGATACGAAGAATGTCCCTTGTTAGATGCACCTATTTTTACAAAATTTGAAATTATATAAAGAACATTGCTATTTCAACAAAATCCGTGTAAAATAAGTCATGTTATTAAATGAAAAGGAAAGTGATTATGAAACTTACTAAAAAGACTCAACTGCTTTTCGTTGCAACTGTTCTTCCACTACTATTAGCAGGATGTACCGTGCAATATAATGCAGATCATCAACCCGTTGGATGGCTCTATGAGTATCTAGTCGTTCCAACACAATGGTTACTAAATCAAATTGCTTCTATGTTTAATGGAAACTACGCAATTGCGATTGTTATCGTTTCAGTTTTAGTCCGTGTGGTATTAATGCCAACACAATTCCATCAAATGAAATCCATGCTTGTCCAACAAGAAAAGATGGCAGTTTTGAAACCATATATTGCAGAAATTACTGCTCGTGCAGAACAAGCAGCGACTCCTCAAGAAAAACTAGAAATTCAACAAGAACAAATGGAGTTATATAAGCTAAATAACGTCTCATTAATGGGCGGGCTTGGTTCTGGATGTCTTCCACTCTTAATTACCCTACCAATTTGGAGCGGTTTATATAATGCAATCTTGCTATCTAACGAGATTTCAAGCAGTGACTTCATGGGAATTGCCCTTGGAAAAGAATTTGTTCCACTAGCAATCGCTACCGCTGCCCTATACTACATTCAATCTCTCGTAAGTCAAATGGGAATGGATGAAGAAACAAAGAAACAAAGTCGTTCTATGAACTATATTTTACCAGTAATGATGTTTATGATGACTTTCCAATCACCAGCAGGGGTTGGTATTTACTTCTTCGCTTCCGCTTTAATTCAAATCTTACAATCTTGGATTCAAAACACATACTTACGTCCAAAAATTAAAGCTCAAATTGATGAAGAGTTAAATCATGATAATGTAGTTTTACCAGAGCGTAAAACACCAAGCAAACCAGCACAAAAAGCAACGCAACAAGAAACTTTTGCAAAACGCCAAAATAAACCAGTTGGAAGAAACGCTGGAAAACAAAACCGCAGATAATAACGCAAAATACCTTTGAGAATATTCTCAAAGGTATTTTTTGATGCAAGATGGTTCAAGCATGATACACTTTTTATTTTCAAATGAGTTTGTATCAATTTTGATACAACTGACCTTTTCCAACTTAGGACGTAACAATTTTGAACCGTAACAAAAAAGTTACACTCGCAAAAAAGACATAGCGACTTTTCGCTATGTCTTTTCTAATGAATATTAATCTTGCATCATCCCTGCTTGGAGTTGATACATCTTATAGTAGAGCCCCTCTTTTTCTAGGAGTTCTGTATGCGTGCCGCTCTCGACGATTTCTCCTTTATCGAGCACAAAGATTTGGTTGGCATCTTGAATGGTCGATAATCGGTGCGCAATCGCTAAAGTGGTTCGTCCGTTTCTCATCTTCTTAAGAGACGTTTGAATCACTTCTTCGGTTTGTGAATCGATATTGGCAGTTGCTTCATCCAGAATCAGGATTTTTGGATTTGCCGCAATCGTTCGTGAAAAGGCGATTAATTGACGCTCGCCGCTAGAGAACGTTGATCCCTTTTCAGAAACTTTATTGTCATATCCTTGTGGCAGTTGCTCGATAAAATGATGCGCATCCACGAATTCGCTCGCCTGCTTCACGCCTTCGTCTGTGATATCTTGGTACATACGAATATTAGAAGCAACCGTTCCATGGAATAAGAATGGATCTTGAAGCACGAGTCCGATTTTATCGCGAAGCACTTCTTTTGAATAGTGTTGAATTGGAATATCATCAATCAAGATTTCCCCTTCTTTAAAATCATAAAACCGTAAGAAAAGGTTCATGATGGAGGACTTCCCTGAACCCGTAGACCCGACAAATGCAACGGTTTCTCCTGGATTCACCACAAGGTTAATGTTCTTTAGTACATTTCGTTTGCCGTCATAAGAGAAACTGACATTTCTAAACTCAATCTTCCCGTCTTTAATCTCAGTCACCTTCCCAAGTTGTTCAGGTTCGTAATCTGTATTATCGATGACTTCAAAGACACGTGTTGCTGCAATCATCGACGTTTGAATAATCGCAAAGTTTTGCGTCACATCGATTAATGGATTAAACAACTGATTCGAGAATTGAATAAAAGCGTACATCACTCCTGCTGTCACTCCAGCCACTTCCCATGTAAGGCCAAAGTATAAAATAATGACCGCATAGGCAACAAGCTTGAGGAGCGACATCGCTGGACGAAGGAACAGACTATTCACATTAATCGAACGATTCGAGAATTGCACATGTTCCTCGTTAATTTGTTCGAATTCTTTTCTTAAACGTTCTTCTTGATTGAATGCCTGAATCATCTTCATGCCATCAATACTTTCTGCTAGCTTCACATTAATCTCGCTAAGCTTCTCACGCGTCTTACGAATCACGCTGTGAGATAAATGGTTATAAATTTTAACGGATGCAAACATGACCGGAATAAAGAGAACCATTAAAATCGTAAGTCCTACATTCATACTTAACATCGCAGATAATGTGGCCACGACAATAAATAAGGTACTTAGAAACGTTGAGAAAATCGAACTAAACATATCGCTAACTGCCTGTGTATCGTTTGTTAAACGCGACACGATAGCCCCTGCTGGTGTTGTATCGAAATACGTCATATTGAGTTTTTGCATGTTAGTAAAGGCCTCTTGACGTAAATCTCTTACGACACTATTGGATACATAGCTAAAGGCGTAGGTCCCAATATATGTTAATAAAACGCGCAGTAAGAATAGTGAGTAGTAAACAATAAGTAGCCAGTACCCTTCATTCCATGTGCCCTTTTCAATATACGTATCGATATAATAGCGGGCTATCAGTGGAATTACCGTTGCGGTAACACTAGATAAGAGGATAAATAAAATCGCAATCGTGCTCGACTTCTTATAACGCCATAAGTAAGCGATGAGTCGATTAAAGGTCTTCATGTTCAACTACACTACCCCCTTCTTCAAGTGTCGCTTCAAGCTGTTGACGGTCGTAGGTTTTGGCATACCAACCACCAAGCACCATTAATTCTTCATGCGTTCCTTTTTCAACAATCCGTCCATCTTGGAGCACGATGATTAGGTCCGCATGCACAATCGCTGATAAACGGTGCGCTGTAATCATCGTTGTTTTGTCGCTGCGTTCACGTTTCAAGTTTTCTAAAATTAAATGCTCTGTTTTTGCATCAACAGCTGATAACGAATCATCGAGCATTAAGATTTCAGGATTCACTACAAGCGCGCGTGCCATTGATAGTCGTTGTTTTTGACCGCCTGATAAAAGCACACCCTTCTCCCCGATTAACGTATCGAACCCTTCCGGCATCGCCATGATATCGTCATACAATCCGCAGATTTTAGTGGCTTCTATAACGGCTTCGTCAGGAAGAGTTGGATTTCCAAAACGTATATTCTCTTTAATCGACATTGCAAATAAAATCTGTTCTTGCGGCACATATCCCATCAGCGCACGCAAGTCTTTAATACGATAGTCTTGAATAGAACGTCCATTAATCAAAATCTCTTCTTTTCCTGCATCATATTGACGAAGGAATAATTTTAAGAGGGTTGATTTTCCAGAACCTGTTGGGCCCACAATCCCCAGCGTTTGCCCTTGATGAAGACTAAATGCCACATCTTCTAATGTTGGCGCATCTTCGTATCGGAAGTTGTGAATATCGACATCAATCTCACGAGCTTCTGTAATTGGAAGGGCCTGTGGATTTTCTTCGACTTGGCTTGTTTCTTCCATTAATTTTTCAATACGACGATACGAGATACTTGCACGTTGACCGATATTTAAAAGCCACCCAATGGCTTGAAGCGGCCACACTAGCATATCTAAATACGTCATAAAGGTAATCATTTCCCCAACCGTGAATTCACCGCGCTGGATTAAATAACCGCCATAACCGAGGCTAATTAAGTAGCTAAGTCCAACGAAAATCAAAACGATTGGATCGAATAGATTATTATATTTCGCAGCGTGGTTATTCTTCTCCCATGCATCTTGGTTCGTTTTCCAAAACGATGCGGTTTCCTTTTCACCATAGCCAAAAGATTTCGTCACTTTAATCCCGGAAACACTCTCGTTCACATGGTTATTCAATAATGAAAAGGCTTCTTGTGATTCCTTAAAACTCTGATGTTCTGCACGAACCACAAAGTTTGTCGCAATTGCAAGTAGTGGCAATGGAATAATCGCAACGAGTGTCACTCGCCAATCCAAAACAAAGAACATCGTCGCTAAAGTCACTAATGCTGTAATGGAGGCATCGACAGCCGACATCACGCCTCCACCTGCAGTCATGACCACCGCATACACGTCATTGGTTGCATGCGCCATTAAGTCTCCAGAGCGATACTTTTGATAAAAGCTCGGAGGCATACTTGTAAAGTGTTCGTATAATTGATTTCTCAGTCTCTGACCTAACGAGTTAGCAGTCCCGAAGATAAAAAGACGCCATACAAAACGGAGTCCGTACATGGCTACTGCTGAAAGGAGCAATAACAGTAAGTTCCATAATAAAGACGATATTGTGAGCGTCTTGAGGTCGATGGAATCGACGACTTCCCCAATCACTCTTGGCGGAATGAGGTTTAATACACTGACTAGAGACAACGCGATAATTCCAATCGTATATCGTTTCCATTCTAATTTAAAAAACCACGATAATTTCTTTAATAAATACATATTCCTCTCCTTTCACATGTCTAACTATTGTACTATAGTCCTCTTTCTATTTCATATGATAAGTTTTAAAAAAGGCAACCCTTCTCCCATTGGAAAAGAATTGCTTGTTACTTTAATTTTTCTTTTGTGTTTGCGGATAAATCCACAAGAAAACAACAAGTGCCAAAACTCCTAGAGTCGTTACAAAGATGATACTTGTTTGTCCCGCGGTTACTAAATTGGAATCAAATGAGCTAAAAATTCGAGCAATAATTGTCGTTGAAATCGCACCAGTGAACTGTTGCAAAGTATTCACGATACTATTGCCATCTGCTTGAATATCAGAATTTAGTTGCGCTAATGAATAGGTCACATTACTTCCCATTACAAATCCAATCCCTGTCATAAAGATGACATTAAGGGCTAATAACGGATAAATCGTCAATCCTGGGAAGAAGAAGCTAATCGCCACTCCCCCAATCACTGCAAAGATTAACCCTGTTAAGAGTGGTTTTAGTGGACCTGATTTATCATACCAGCGACCAGATAAGGCTGAAAGTACGGCTACCATCGCAGCTCCAGGAAACATAAAGAGACCTGCCACAGTGGCTGTTTCACCCCACGCTAATTGAATGTAGTTTGGATAAATAAACGATAATCCTAGTACCATTCCTTGGAAAGCTAAGACGATATATAATGTTGCGTTGAACGTCGCAAACTTAAACGGTTCGAACGACAAGAGCGCATTTTCTCGGTTAAAGTAGAAGAACGCCGCAAAAGCCACGACTACTACTCCAAGGTAGATGACTGATAAATGTTCAATCGCCATCAGTAGGCTTGCAAGTCCAATTCCTAATGTCACAAACGCCATTAAGTTAAAAGGTTGTTTCTTCGGCGATTCTTCTGATGGAATCGCCCAAAGTCCCATCACTAACGAGAATACTAAAAATGGAATCAATGCGAAGAAAATCGCACGCCATCCGAATGTGCTTGAAACAACCCCGCCAAATGTTGGTCCAATAGGTGGAGCAAGAGCTGTTGTCATTGCTCCAATCCCAATGACAGTTCCATGTTGATGAAGCGGTACTTTAGATAATACGATATGGAACATTAGTGGAAGTGCAATCCCTGTTCCAATCCCTTGCATAAAGCGTCCGAGTAATAAAATTACTAAGTTTGGTGAAATACAGTCAATTAAGACTCCACCAATAAATAAAAGGTTCGCCGCCAAGAAGAGTTGGCGAATCGTATAGTTTCTTGTTAAATAAGCCGTAATTGGCACGACAATGGCTATTGCCAGTAAATATCCTGTTGTTACCCATTGAATCCCTGAAGAATCTGTATTGAATTCTGTCATAAGGGTCGGGAAGGTAACGTTCATTGCAGTTTCAATCAACACGCCACAAAAACTCATAATCGCTGTTGCGACTACTGCTGGAACGACATGCCATGTTTTAGTTTGGTTTTCCATTTTGTTCTCCTTTCTTTGCGTTATCTTTGGCATAAAAAAACCGCAACCTTACTATACAGTAAGATGTTGCGGTTTAAATTATTTTATAACGCTGTTTCCTAACGTTTTTTCTTTAATTTTTTCAATTTATTTTGTTTTTGACGGCGTGCGTATTGTTGCATACCGATTTGAGCGAGCTTGTTTCCACGTCCGCCCATTCCCATTTGGTTCATCATGCCTTCTAGGCCTTTCATATTCCCGTTGGACATTTGGTTCATCATCTTCTTAGATTCGTTGAACTGTTTAATTAAACGGTTTACTTCAGCAAGAGGACGTGCCGAACCTGCCGCAATCCGTTTACGACGAGCTTGTGATAAGATGTCTGGATTTTCACGCTCTTGTGGAGTCATTGATAAGACGATCGCTTTCATACGAGCTGTATCTTTTGGATCCACTTTTAAGTCGTTTAGACCAGCCATTTTATTTAACCCTGGAATCATCTTCAAGATGTCTTCTAGTGGTCCCATCTTATTCACTTGGTCTAATTGGTCGATAAAGTCATTAAAGTCAAAAGTGTTTGCTTTAATTTTATCCGCCATCTCTTGCGCTTTTGCTTCATCGAAGTCTTGTTGCGCCTTCTCGATAAGGGTCATCATATCCCCCATACCAAGAATACGAGAAGCCATACGTTCTGGGTAGAAGATTTCAAAGTCTTCTAATTTTTCCCCACGACCTGTAAATTTAATTGGTTTTCCTGTAACTGAACGGATAGATAGAGCCGCACCACCACGAGTGTCCCCATCAAGTTTTGTAAGGATAACCCCTGTGATGTCCAGACGTTCATTAAACGTTTGAGCTACGTTTACGGCATCCTGCCCTGTCATTGAGTCGACAACGAGTAAGATTTCACTTGGATTTGCGACTGCCTTGATGTTTTGTAATTCTTCCATCAAGGTTTCGTCAATATGCAAACGACCGGCCGTATCGATAATCACTAAGTCGCGACCATCAATTTTCGCTTTTTCAATCGCTTGTTTTGCGATTTCCACTGGGCTTACTTGATTTCCAAGTGAGAACACTGGGAAGTTTAATTGTTTCCCTAATGTTTGTAATTGGTCAATCGCGGCTGGACGGTACACGTCGGCAGCAACTAATAATGGGCGTTTCTTTTCATGTTTTGCCATGAAAGAAGCGAGTTTCCCAGCAGTCGTTGTTTTACCGGCCCCTTGAAGACCGACCATCATCACTACCGTTGGCGGTTTCGCTTCGAAACGGAACGGCGCTTGTTCGCCCCCCATTAATTCTGTTAATTCTTCGTTAACGATTTTAACGACTTGTTGTGCTGGTGATAATGCTTCAAGCACATTGGCACCTAAAGCACGTTCGTTCACTTTTCGTACGAAGTCTTTTACAACTTTGAAGTTAACGTCGGCTTCTAAAAGCGCAAGACGCACTTCACGCATCATTTGTTTTAAGTCAGCTTCCGTAATTTTTCCTTTTCGAGAAACGGAAGTCATCGCATTTTGCAGGCGATCTGATAATCCTTCGAATGCCATAATTTCACTCCTTGAGTTTATTTATTCATCTCTTGTAATTTTGAAACAATTGAAGCAAGCTGTGTTGCCTCAGGATAGTTCTTTTGAATCTCTTTTTCTAATTCATCATAGTACTCTTGGCGTTTATAGAAATCAGCGACCAGATGTAATTTCTCTTCGTAGTTTTCTAATAACTTTGCCGAGCGGCGGATATTATCATATACTGCTTGACGGCTCACGTCAAATTCTTCGGCGATTTCACCAAGCGAATAATCATCCCCATAATAGAGCTCCATATATTCGAGTTGTTTATCGGTTAAAAGGCTGCCATAGAACTCTACAAGCAAGTTCATTTGCGTTGTTTTTTCTAATTCCATTCATTGCCCTCCCTTAAACTCATATCCTTTATTATAGCAAAGTTCCACCCTTTTCGCTATTAAAAAAAAGCGCTAGAATCACTTCTAACGCTTTTTATAAGCCTCAATCAACTCTTCAATTTCATCCAATGTTTTTGCAAAATGAATACTGCTTCTGTCATCAATGCTCAGCAAGTTTGTCTCCACCATTTTATCGAAAAAGGCTTCTAAATGATCGTAGTAACCTTCCATATTATAAAAAATGCAGATGCCACTCGTTTGGCCTACACGTACCCAAGAAACCACTTCTGCAATTTCTTCGAGAGTTCCTGGACCACCAGGAAGCGCAATGTACACTTCACTGAGTTCGATCATCTGGTTTTTACGCTCGGACATCGTATCGACAATATGAAGTTTCGTGATATCTTGTTTCGCAATTTCACGGTCTACAAAGAACTGCGGCATCACGCCAATGACTTTGCCGCCTTCCTTCATCACGGCGGTCGCAACCACTCCCATTAGTCCAGTATTTCCACCACCATAGACAAGCGTGTGGTTGTGTTTTGCCATCCACTTCCCTAATTCTTCTGTCTTTTTGTCAAATGCAGGGCAATTACTTTTGCTTGCCGCACAATAAACTGCAATATTCATATGTTCTCCTTTATAAGAAAGAGACGTAATCTCTTACGCCCCTTCACTCATTTTTATTTAAACGCTGCGATAATTTCGTCAGCAATATTTTTAGAACAGATAACACCTGTTGTCTTTTTGTTAGGAACTAAGAAGTCAACTTCTTTTCCGTCAACAGTACTGTAGTGTAATCCTAATTCTTTAGCAATCACCATTCCTGGTGCGATATCCCAAGGTGCTAATAATGTAGAAACATACGCTACTGATTTTCCTAAAATCACTTGAATATGCTCAATTGAAGAAGCGCCATAAGTACGAGTAACCATCGCTTTACGAATCATTTCTGCTTCTTTTTCAGTCGCTTCTAATAACATAAATCCATTTACGTTAATTGAACTGTCGCCAATGCTGTGGATTTCAGGCGTTGAAAGACGACGTCCGTTGCAGTATGCACCGTAATCTTTAATACCATATACGAAGCGATCACGCATCACATCGTAAATGTAGCCTAATAGACCTACACCATCTTTATATAAAGCAATCATAATACCGAAGTCTTCTTGACGTTTCACGAAGTTTAAAGTGCCATCGATTGGGTCGATTAACCAAACGTAACCGTCCATTGAAGTTAATTCGTCACCAAAACCTTCTTCTCCCATGATTTTATGTGTTGGGAATTGTTCGCGAATTTTAGCGATAAAGAATTGTTCAATCTCTTTATCCACGTTTGTTACTAAGTCGTTACGGCTTGTTTTTGTATCTACTTTTAATGGTTCACCAAAGCTGTGACGAATTTTTTGTCCAGCCTCCATAATCCAGTCATTTACTAATAAGTGTGTTGCTAATAAATCCATTATTTTTTCAATCCTTCCATACGAATAATTTTTGTTGCGTTTTTACTTGCTTGGACCACACGATAAAGGCTATATCCAGATGCTTCCTCGAATTCACGGCCCAGTCTCTTCTCTTCACCGATACTACGGACTACCGTTTTAAATTCTTGGTAGGCTTTTTTAAAAGCTTCTACTTGGATTCCTTTTTCGTAAGCCTCTTCGACCGCATTCCAAAGTTTGATGACTTTATTCATCTCTTCATGCGACCATTCCAAATCAATTGGATAACTATAATTGGCCATTTCGCCACCTCACAATCATACCTATTTAGTATACACTTTTTCTGCAAGAGTTTCCATTTATGAAGCAAAAAAATTAGTGATGAAAATGATAACTTCGAATCCTTGCGGATTTTTTCATTGTCGTTGTAATGGGGCACCGGCTCAAGTCTTACGTCTTTCTCCTTTAAAGCCTCAAAGCAGGAGTAAGAAATAAATTTCTACTCCTGCTAATTCGCATTTAATGCACTTTCCCATTACTACGACAATAAAATCCACCAGATTCTTCGTTATCATCTTCTTGGTGCTTTATATTGTTTCATACAACTCATCCAGAATTTACTAAATAGGTTGATTGCTCGCAATTTAGAGAAACCCGCTCAAACTTCATCACTGCTTTTCAGTTCGATTTGTTGATAGCACGTTCTTCAAACCAAATCGTTGCACTCTCTAACTCGAGTAGCACAGCTCCCTTCCCCTTGGGCACAAATCCCAAAAGAAAATCCTATGGATTACGTCATATCCACGGATTCTATATTAGCAATAACGGGAATAGCATTAAAACGAATAAGAGGGCGTAGGATTTTTAATCCATACGCCCTCTTTGAGGCTTTGAAGGTGCAAGACTAAGGCTGGCACCGGTGCCTTGCCAAAGCAACTACAAATAAATCCGCAAGGATTCATCGTAATCCATAAAATCTTTGATTATTTTCCTTCTTGGTATTCTTTTGCGATTTGCGCACCAAGTTTCGCGTTATTGTAAACAAGCTGGATATTCGTCTTCAAGCTTTCCCCGCCTGTTAACTCAACGATTTTCGCTAATAAGAATGGTGTGCTGTCTTTTCCGTGAACACCTTTTTCGTCCGCTTCACGAACCGCTTGATCGATAATCGCATCGATTTTTTCGTGTGGAATTTCGTGTTCAGCTGGGATTGGATTTGTGACTAAGATACCACCTTTAAGGCCTAGTAATTCAGAGTAACGAATCATTTCTGCCACTTCTTTTGCTGAGTCTACACGGCTGTTTAATTTATACTCAGATGTACGAGTGTAGAATGCTGGTAAGTAGTCTGTTTGATAGCCTACAACAGGAACTCCTTTTGTTTCTAAATATTCAAGAGTACGTGGTAAATCAAGAATCGCTTTTGCACCAGCGCAGACAACTGTGACTGGAGTTTGTCCTAATTCATCTAAGTCAGCTGAGATATCCATTGTTTCTTCAACACCACGGTGAACCCCACCAATACCGCCTGTTACGAATACTTTGATACCTGCTAAGTGCGCACCAATCATAGTTGTTGCTACTGTAGTTGCTCCTAAAACACCTTTAGCAAACACTTCTGCTAAATCACGGCGAGACACTTTTGCAACTGGTTTTTCTTTCGCAAGACGTTCTAAGTCTGCTTCTTCTAAACCGATTTTGTATTTTCCGTCCATGATAGCGATTGTTGCTGGAACAGCGCCATTATCGCGGATAATTTGTTCTACTGTTTTAGCCATTTCTACGTTTTGTGGGTATGGCATTCCGTGTGAAATGATTGTTGATTCTAACGCTACAACTGGTAGGTTGTTGTCTAATGCGTGTTGTACTTCCTTGCTGATTGATAATAATGGATTCATGATAAACCTCTTTCCTTTAATTGTTGATATTCTTTTTCAAATGACTTAGCGTTTAAGTCTTTTCGAACGGTTTCAATAGCTTGGACTGTATAGTACGAATTTGTTAATCCATACCCAATCGACTCTTCCAAGCTTGCCCCCATAAGAGCTCCATAGAGCACTCCAGAAGAAAAGGAATCTCCTGCTCCTGTCACGTCACTGACTTGCTCTGCTTTGATTGGTGTAAAAGTCTTTACGACTCCTGTAGCATCTGCAAAGACACCACATTTCGTTCCTTTAGTAATCACAATATTTTCTACGCCGTCTTTTTGCCATAAAGCAGCTAATTCAGCTAGCGTATGTTCTCCGTACCTCGTTTTGGACTCATCCGCATTGACGACAATCCAAGTCACTCTTTGTAAATTGCCAGGGATTCGTTTCATCTTCGGTCCACTCACAGGAATAATGGCCAGTGGAATCTTCTCTTGACTCGTTAGCTGTATTAGCGCTTCTAATGTTTCTTGTGGAAGATTCAGATCTGCAATGACTAATGCTGCTTGTTTCACCGCTTCTTCATGCGAAATAAGCCAGTCAGGCGTCATTTCCTCACAAATGGACATATCGGCCAAAGCCAGACACATATCTCCTTGAAGATCCAAAATCGCTGTATAATTCGACGTTGTTTTCCCTTTTAATCGGTCTACAAGTGAAAAATCGATAATGCCTTCCATCTCTTTTTCAAGCCAAGTAAAACTTTCGTCATCTCCTGCTATCGATAACATCTTCACAGGTAGCCCTAAGCGTCCTAGATTTTCGGCGATGTTTCTTGAAACACCACCAGCACTCAGAGACGAGACTACAGGATTACTAGTTTCGAGCACGAGATTCTCGAGCAATTGAACTTTCTTATCCACGTTCATTCCGCCGATACAAAGCACGTAGGAATCTTTAAATTTCTTGTCTTCTGACATGAAACATCCCCCTTCGTTACATAAAGGTTCTCTTGAATGGAGGATGATGAAGCTTTTCCTTCATTCTATCCTATAAGTTTCATTATAAGCGACATTCCCCAATCCAAGCAAGTTATTTTTGAGAAAACCACAAATAATTCAAAGTTAATTTAGATAATCGTTCGGATTCTAGTTCGATATCCATAAAATTCCTTTTTACAGCAACAAAAAAGAACTCGAAAACTCGAGTCCTCTATCGTATTCTTTAGAATTATACGTGAATTGGCATACCTAATGCTAATTCAGCAGTATCCATAACTACTTCTGATAATGATGGATGTGAGTGGATTGTTAATGCGATATCTTCCGCATTCATTCCAGCTTCAACTGCTAAACCTAATTCAGCAATAATGTCTGAAGCGTTCACGCCGGCAACTTGTGCACCAACGATTACGTTGTCTTCTTTAGTAGTGATTAAACGAACGAACCCTTCAGTAGCGTTCAATGATAATGCACGACCATTTCCTGATAATGGGAATTTAGAAGCTTTTACTTGTAAACCAGCATCTTTAGCTTGTTGTTGAGTGTAACCAACTGAAGCAAGTTCTGGATCAGTGAAGGCAACAGATGGCATTGCACGGTAGTCAACAGCCACTGCTTTACCTGAGATTGCTTCTGCAGCGATTTTTCCTTCGTAGCTTGCTTTGTGAGCAAGAGCTGGTCCAGGAACGATATCACCGATTGCGAAGATTGATTTAACGTTTGTACGTCCTTGGTTGTCAACTTTAACTAAACCACGGTCAGTCATTTCAACACCAGCAACTTCTAAACCAATTTCATCTGTGTTAGGACGGCGACCTACAGCAACCATTACATAATCAGCTTCAACAGCTTCTTCTTTGCCGTCTACTGTATACTTAACAGTTACGCTATCACCATTGTCAACAGCTTCTTTAGCCATTGCATTTGTTACGATAGTAACGCCTTTTTTAGCCATGTCATCTTCAACAAGTTTAACCATGTCTTTGTCGAACATTGAAAGGATGCTTGGGGCACCTTCAAGGATTGTTACTTGTGAACCTAAGTTAGCATATGCTGAACCTAGTTCTGAACCGATAACCCCACCACCGATAACAACTAATTTTTTAGGAACTTCTTTAAGTGCCAAACCACCAGTTGAATCGATAACACGTCCGCCAAATTTGAAACCTTTGATTTCGATTGGACGGCTACCTGTAGCTACGATAGCATGGTTGAAAGAATAAGTTTGAGCGCTGTCTTCAGTAACAACACGTAAAGTATGGTCATCTACTAAGAACGCTTCCCCTTTAATAATTTCAACTTTGTTTTTCTTTAATAAGTACTCAACACCAGCAGTTAATTTTTTAACAACTTGGTTATCTTTCCATTCTTGAGTTTTAGCGAAGTCTAAAACAACTTCTTTAGCAGTCACACCAAATACTTCTGAGTGTTGTGCTTCTTGGTAATGATGTCCAGCTGAAATTAACGCTTTAGATGGGATACATCCAACGTTTAAGCAGACACCACCAAAATATTCTTTCTCGATAATCGCAACTTTTTGACCTTCTTGAGCTGCACGAATAGCTGCAACATATCCACCAGGGCCGGCACCGATTACGACTGTATCTAGTTCAATAGCGAAATCGCCTACTACCATTTTTTTCACCTCTTAAAAGTTTTCAAATAAGGAACCGACGTAAACCAATGTCTACGCCGTTCCAACAGTTTAATGAATTAAGCTTCCATTAATAATAATTCTGGATCGTTTAATAGACGTTTGATTTCATTCATTGCTTTTTGAGCAGTTGCTCCGTCCACGATACGGTGGTCAAAGCTTAATGATAATTTCATGTTACGTCCGATTACGATTTCATCGTTTTCGTTGATTACTGGTTCGCGAACGATTGTACCAACACCTAAAATCGCAACTTCAGGGTAGTTGATAACTGGAGTGAACCAACCACCACCTACTGAACCGATGTTAGAGATTGTAATTGTTCCTTGTCCCATTTCTGCAGCTGTTAATTTACCTTCATGAGCTTTTGCAGCTAATGCGTTAATTTCATCTGCGATAGCGAACATGCTCTTAGCATTCGCATCTTTGATATTTGGAACGAATAAACCTAAATCTGTATCTGTAGCTATACCGATGTTGATGTAGTTTTTGTAAACAATTTCTTGAGATGCATCGTCGATAGAAGCATTCAATACTGGGAATTTCTTCATTGCTACTGCTAAAGCTTTAACAACGTAAGGTAAGAATGTTAATTTAGTACCTTGTGCAGCTGCAACATCTTTGAATTTCTTACGGTGATCCCAAAGTTTAGAAACTTCAACTTGGTCATGTAATGTAACGTGAGGTGCAGTATGTTTGCTGTTAACCATTGCTTTAGAAATTGCTTTACGCATTGGAGTTAATTTAACGCGTTCTTCACGTTCAGCTGATCCAACGAATGGTTTAGCTGGAGATGCAGGGGAAGCTGGTGTAGATGCTGGAGCTGGAGCTGCTGCTGGTGCAGATGCTACTGGAGCTTCTACTGCTGGTGCTGCTGGTGTTGCTACTGGTGCGCCACCGAAGTTATCGATGTCTTCACGAGTAACGCGTCCGCCTTTACCAGTTGGAACCACTGCTGTAATATCAACACCCTTTTCACGTGCATATTGACGAACTGAAGGCATTGCTAATACTAATTTACCAGGGTTGCTTGCTGCTGGAACTCCTGTTGGAGCTGCAGGTGCCGCTGGTGCTGGAGTTGCAGGGGAAACTGGAGCCGCTGCTGCTGGTGCGTGAGAACCGCCTTCTGTTGCGATTTCAACGATTACATCACCAACGTGAGCTACTGTTCCTTCAGAAACTAAAACCGCTGTAACAGTTCCAGCTACTGGAGAAGGAATAGATTCTACTGATTTATCGTTTTGTACTTCGAATAAAATGTCATCTTCAGCAATTGTGTCGCCTACTTTGATGTCAATTTTTACGATTTCACCTTCTGCAATTCCTTCACCGATGTCAGGTAATTTGAATTGGAAAGTATTTGATGCTGCTGGTGCAGCTGGTGCAGGGGAAGCCGCTGGAGCCGCTGCTGGTGCAGATGCTTCTGCAGGGCCTGAACCATCGTCGATAACTACGATGACGTCGCCTACGCGTGCTACTGTACCTTCTTGAACTTTAACTTCTAATACTTTACCACTTACTGGAGAAGGAATTTCTTCTACAGATTTGTCGTTTTGTACTTCGAATAAAATATCATCTTCTTGAATTGTATCTCCGACTTTAATGTCGATTTTTACGATTTCGCCTTCTGCGATACCTTCACCGATATCAGGCATTTTAAATTGGAAAGCCATGCTTGTACATCCCTTCTTATTTTTATAAAGCTCTAAAGAGCACACTCGTGTGAGAGGCTCTTTAGAATGAAATTTGATGAATTAGAAGTTCACTGTTTCGCGAACTTTAGCTTCAATATCGCTAGCATTTGGTAACCAGTCGTTTTCTGCTTGACCAAATGGGAAGATTGTATCTGGAGCTGCAACACGTCCGATTGGAGCTTCTAAGTTTAAGATTGCGCGTTCAGCAATTTCAGACATAACCATTGCGCCGATACCAGCTTGACGTTGTGCTTCTTGAACAACCACTACGCGACCAGTTTTTTCAACTGATGCTAAGATTGTGTCTAAGTCTAATGGAGAAACAGTACGTAAGTCGATAACTTCTACTGAGATTCCTTCTTTTTCTAAGTTCTCAGCCGCTTTAACTGCTTCACGAACCATTGCACCGTAAGTAATTACTGATACGTCTTTACCTTCACGAGTTACTGCAGCTACTCCTAGAGGAACTGTGTATTCTCCTTCTGGAACTTCTTCACGGAATGAACGGTATAGTTTCATGTGCTCTAAGTAAACAACTGGGTCGTTGTCACGAATAGCTGAGATTAATAACCCTTTTGCATCGTATGGGTTTGATGGGATAACCACTTTCAAACCTGGTGATTGAGTTACTAAACCTTCTAAGTTATCTGAGTGTAATTCAGGAGTGTGTACCCCACCACCAAATGGTGAACGGAATACGATAGGCATTTGACGAGTTCCACCCATACGGTAACGAGTACGAGCTGCTTGAGCTACCACGCTATCCATTACCTCGAATACGAATCCGAAGAATTGGATTTCAGGAACTGGACGGTAACCTTCTAATGCTAAACCGATAGCTAAACCACCGATACCCGATTCTGCTAAAGGAGTATTGAACACGCGGTCTTCACCGAATTCATCTTGAAGTCCTTGAGTCGCACGGAAAACCCCACCGTTTTTACCAACGTCTTCCCCGAAAATTAGGACATTTTCATCACGTTTTAATTCAACAGCCAAAGCGTCTGTGATGGCTTGAATCATTGTCATTTGTGCCATAATTATTTATTCTCCTTTGCTTTAAAGTGTTCGATTTGTTCTTTAATAACGTTTGTTGGTTCTTCAAACATTGTTTCTAAGAAGAATGAAACTTTTTGTTTAGGTTGTTTGTCAGCCTCTTTAATCGCTTCTTTGATTTCTTCTTTAGTTGCTTCGATTACTTCGTTTTCTTTTTCTTCTGACCATAAGCCTTTAGCTGTTAGGTAGTTACGGAAACGAATTAATGGATCTTTCTTAGCCCATTCATCTTGAATTCCTTCTGGTTGGTAACGAGTTGGGTCGTCACCTGATAATGTATGAGGACCGTAACGGAAGCAGATTGTTTCGATTAAAACAGGACCGTTTCCAGCAACTGCGTATTCACGAGCTTTTTTAGTTACAGCGTAAACTGCTAATGGGTCCATACCATCTACTTGGATACCAGGAATACCAGCAGCAACAGCTTTTTGAGCTAATGTTGGAGCAGCTGTTTGTAACTCACGAGGAGTTGAAATAGCCCAACCGTTGTTTTGAATAAAGAATACTGCAGGAGCTTTATATGCACCAGCGTAGTTAATTCCTTCATAGAAGTCCCCTTGTGAAGATCCTCCGTCACCAGTATACGTCACTGCAACGTTTTTCTTACCACGTTTTTTAAGACCTAAAGCAACACCAGCAGCTTGTACATATTGTGCGCCGATGATGATTTGTGGTGGTAAAGCTTTTAATGATTCTGGGTACATGTTACCTGCAACATGTCCACGAGACCATAAGAATGCTTGTGATAATGGTAAACCGTGTTTTACTAATTGTGGTACATCACGGTAACCTGGTAAAAGAACGTCTTCTTTTTCAATAGCTTTAATTGAAGCTAATTGTGAAGCTTCTTGTCCAGCTGTTGGAGCATAGAAACCTAAACGTCCTTGACGGTTTAATGCAGTTGAACGTTCGTGTAAAATACGAGACCATACCATATCTGTCATTAATTCAACTAATTCGTCGTCAGATAAATCTGGTACTAAGTCAGGATTTACAACTTTTCCTTCTGCGTCTAACACTTGAACCATTTCAAAGTTCGTGTTATTTGGTGTGAAAAGTGCATCGAGATTGAATTTTTTCTTCGTTGCCATACTTCTTTTTCCCCTTTTCTATAAGAAATTGTGCTTCACAGACAAAACAGGTAGTTAAAACTGTACTATTCCCTCTGCTATCGTATAATAATTTAACAAACTTTTGTGAATTATGCAAGCAAAGAAGACTTTATAGAGCGTTTCTGTTAACTTTGTGAATAAAGTTCTATTTTGTTACGCTTTATAAAGTCTTTTTTTTATTCTTATTTGTTCAATCGTTTTTCTGTTTTCATTTATTTTCAGTAACGAAACTGTTTATTTTCACAATCAAACTGTACTAATACTCACGCGGAAACTGTACTATTATTTTAAAACAGTTTTAATTGTTTATAGAGTCTATTAGTATTTTCAAGATGCGAAACTGTAAGTCCTATCAGCCTTATCGGGCGTTCTTCCATCATTTCTTCAAACAGTTGCAGTCCGATTGAATAGATTTCATTTTTCTTATTCAAATAATCACGTAATGTAACACTCTTCGTCATTGTATTAAATTCCGAATCTCTTAACTTCAGCGTGACGGTTCTTGCAGCAAGACTTCTCTTCTTCAACAACTGTTCTAATTCTTCCGCAAACTCCTCCAAGTATCCGGTTAGAATTCCCTGGTCGGTTGTATCTTTTATTAACGTTCGTTCGGTTCCAATCGATTTTCGTTCCCTGTGAAGCGTTAGTTGGTCATTAGACTCCCCACGTACTTGCAAATACAATCGTGGGCCAAGTTTCCCAAATTTTTTTTCGAGTTCTTCTTTAGATAATAAAAAAAGATCCTCCCCCGTTAAAATGCCCGCTTGTTTCAATTTCTCAGCGCTCACTTTTCCGACGCCGTAAAAATCTTCAATAGGAATCGTTCGAATAAACTCTTTCGCATTTTCTGGTGTAATAACTGTCACCCCGGAAGGCTTATGATACCCTGATGCCATTTTCGCAAGAAACTTATTAAAGGACACCCCGACAGAACAAGTAAGTCCGACTTTCTCATAAACATCCATTTGAATCGCGTGAGCAATCATGGTCGCAGATGTCATCTCTTTCTTATTATCGGTGACGTCTAAATAGGCTTCATCAATCGAGAGTGGTTCGATTAAATCCGTGTAAGTTCGAAAGACTTCATGCACCTGAGCAGAAACTTCTTTATACAACTCATATCGCCCAGGCGTGAGGATTGCTTGCGGGCAGAGTTTCATCGCTTTTGCAGTCGGCATCGCAGAACGGACCCCAAAAGCCCTCGCCTCATAGGAACAAGTTGACACAACACCGCGTTGGTTTGGTTTTCCACCTACTATCACAGGCTTCCCTCTCCATTCAGGATGGTCCCTTTGTTCCACCGATGCGAAAAACGCATCCATATCCACATGTAAAATTTTTCGCATCTATCTTTCTCCATTTCGAACATCTGTTCTTATTTTATCGTTCATATAAAAAATTCAAAAAGGAACGCTCATCAAAGAACAAAAAAAGCTAAACCATATCATTTAGCTTTCAGAATATCTATTTATTTTTATTATTCTTTTCTTGGATTTTCACATAGATGATGAAACCAATACATAGAACCGTACAACCAATCCCAATGATGTGATAAATATCGCTTCCGCTCAATCCGGTCATTACTAATTCTAGTGATTCCTTCTTCGTAATGAACTCACTAACTGAGAATTCATATTGGACTCCAGCAGCTTCAACAACAGCATTCCTTAGATAAAATCCTAAAAAAAATAAAATAAATGAAGCAATATAAAATAATTTACTTTTAAATTTCATTTTCATCCTCCTATTTCTCACTTCTTTTTTCTAATTATATAGCATCCTTATTCTTTCGACAATTCAATCCTATAGAAAGCTTTTATTCTAAAGAAATATAAATTTCATGGTCTTATAAATTTTGAATCAATTAGAGTCTCCAATCAATCGGCGTTTGACCTGTTTCTTGTAGAAATTTATTAATTTGACTAAATGGCTTACTTCCAAAAAATCCGCGGTATGAGGATAATGGACTTGGATGTGGTGCCTTTAAAATCAAATGATTTGGATTCGTAATCAGCTTTTCTTTCGATTGTGCTGGTTTCCCCCACAATACAAATACAATGGGATGGTCACTTTGGTTAAGAGAAGTAATGACCGCATCAGTAAAAGTCTCCCAGCCTTGACCACGATGGCTATTTGCCTCGTGTGCTCGGACCGTCAATACCGTGTTCAATAACAACACACCTTGTTTTGCCCAAGCGGTTAAATCCCCACTTTTTGCAACTGGAATACCAAGATCACTTTCCAGTTCCTTATAAATATTCAGTAATGAAGGCGGTAGTGCGATTCCTTTTTGAACAGAGAAGCTAAGACCATGTGCTTGGTTGTCGCCATGATAAGGATCTTGTCCAAGAATCACCACTTTCACGTTATCAAACGGTGTCAGCTCCAAAGCCTTGAAGACATTCTCAGCAGCCGGAAATACTTTATGATGATTTCGCTCGCTTCGTTCAAAGGAACGTACTGCATGGAAATACTCTTTTTCCTTTTCCCCACCAATCACATCATGCCACGTTGTCATAGATTTTCCTCTTTTCTCTCGTAGATTTCAAATGTATGCGGATAGACATTTTTCTCGTCCACTTCACCTTCGAGCGATTTCACTTTAATAAAATCGCCCCACGGAAAATCGGTTGGGAAATACGTATCTCCCTCAAAGGTATGATGGATTTTTGTGCAGTATAGCAGTTCCACATGATCTTTTAGAAGGCGATACACTTCGGCTCCACCGCACACATAAATATCCTCGTGTTTGGCATCTTCAATAATTTCTTTTAGATCTGTCACGATTTCAGCACCTGGTACTTCATAATCGTCACTTCTTGTAAGAAGAATAGTTTGACGTCCCGGAAGCAAGCGGCTCCCCATCCCTTCAAAAGTCTTTCGTCCCATGAGGATGGTTTGTCCCATCGTCACGTCTTTAAAGAACTTCAAATCATTCGGTAATCGCCAAGGAAGTGTATTGTCTTTTCCAACAAGCCCTTGTTCATCTTGAGCCCAAATATAAATTAACATCTGTTTCCTCCAGTATTACACGGCAATCGGTGCTTTAATCGTTGGATGTGGATTATATCCTTCTACAATCACATCATCAACATCGATGTCAAACATTGATTTTTCAGGATGTTTTAATACGAGTGTTGGTAATTCTCTTTCTTCACGCGCTAATTGCGTTTCAACTTGTTCCATATGATTTAAGTAGATGTGCGCGTCGCCTAATGTATGAACGAATTCACCGACTTCTAAGCCGACTTCATTTGCGATTAAATGAGTTAATAAGGCGTAACTTGCGATATTAAATGGAACTCCTAAGAACACATCCGCACTACGTTGGTATAATTGGCAACTTAATTTACCGTCAGCAACGTAGAATTGGAACATTGTGTGACATGGAGGAAGTGCCATACTTGGAACATCTTCTGGATTCCATGCTGAAACAATCATACGACGTGAATCTGGAAAATTCTTCAATAAGTTCAGTAAGTCTGCGATTTGGTCAATCGTTTCCCCTTTTGTTGTTTTCCAGTGACGCCATTGTGAGCCATAAATATTTCCAAGTTCACCGAATTCTGCAGCAAACTCATCATCCGTTAAGATTTTCTCACAGAAGTCTTTCTTCACTTCTTGGTATACTTCATTAAAGGCTTCGTCTTGTAAGCAACGGCGTCCAAAGTCTGTCATATCAGGACCAGTGTATTTTGGAGAAGAAACATAACGCTCAAATGCCCATTCATCCCAAATGTGGTTGTTATGTTCTAATAAGTATTTGATATTTGTATCTCCGTGTAAGAACCATAGTAATTCGCTCTTAATTAATCCAAATGCCACACGTTTTGTTGTTAAAAGTGGAAATCCTTTTTGCAAGTCAAAACGCATTTGGTATCCAAACACACTCTTTGTCCCTGTACCAGTACGGTCCGTTTTTATTGTTCCTTCTTCTAAAATCTTTCTTAGTAAGTCTTTATATTGTTTCGTCATATCGGTTCCTTTCTTTAACTCCCTGCTAATTCAGCTAAATATTCCCAACGTTCGTAAGCTTCACTTGTCGCTTCTTCCGTCTTGTCTAATTCCTCTTGTAAATCTTGTAGTTTGGCAAAATCTTGTGCATGTACACTCATTTCCTCTTGCAAGAATTCTAGTTTCTCTTCGAGTTCTTGAATGGTTCCTTCAATCGTCTCCCATTCCTTCTTCTCTTGATACGTCATTCTTTTAGGCGTAGTTGCTTTTGGTGCCTCCACTTTTGCCTCTTCCACCTTAGGAGCTTCCACCACAACTTTTGCTAGTGTCTTTTCTCGGTCTAAATACTCACTCATCGATCCATAGAGCAGTTCTGTTTGCCCTTTTCCTTGGATGACAAATAATTGGTCGACCGTCTTATCTAAGAAGTAACGGTCATGCGATACGATAAGGACTGCCCCATTAAACGACTCTAGGAAATCTTCGAGCACGGTTAATGTATCAATATCCAAGTCATTCGTTGGTTCGTCTAATAATAACACATTTGGTTTTGTCATTAATAAACGAAGTAAGTAGAGACGTCTTCTCTCTCCTCCAGACAATGTATGGATATACGCTCCATGTAAATGTCTTGGGAATAAGAAAGTTTCGAGTAATTCTGAAACGGATGCTACTTCTCCATTTTTACGTTTGATTTCTTCCGCTTCTTCTCGTAAATATTGGATCAGCTGTTTATCCATTGGAATATCTTCATCTTGTTGTTTATAGTACGCGATTCGAACGGTCTCACCGACAACAAATTGACCACTATCAAATGGAATCTGTCCGGCAATGGCATTTAAGAAGGTTGATTTCCCAACGCCATTCACCCCAGCAATACCGATGCGTGCTTGACTTTGAATAATCCAGTCCAGATTCTTCACGATAGATTGCCCATTAATCGAAAGAGAGGCATCTTCCAGTTGAAAAACGCGTTTTCCAATACGAGCTTGGTCAAACTCCATCACTAGCTTCTCTTGAGAAGTCGTTTGCTTCACATCTTTTTCTAATGCTTCAAAACGATGAATACGGGCTTGTTGCTTTGTTGAACGAGCCTGTGCTCCTTGACGCATCCATTCTAATTCACTTAAGTATAACCGTTTTTGTTTCTGCGACATGCGTGCAGCAATTTGTTCTCGTTGACTTCGTTGCTCTAAGTACGACTCGTAATTTCCTTCGTACGCTTCGATTCTACCGTTCACGAGTTCAAACATATGCGTTACCGCACGTTCTAAGAAATAACGGTCATGAGTAACGAGCATCATCGCACCTTTATAATTAGCTAAATACCCTTCTAACCATTCGATAGCTTCTAAGTCTAAGTGGTTCGTTGGTTCATCGAGCAATAGCAAGTCCGGTTCTTCCATCAATACTTTTGCAAGACCCACACGCTTCTTCTGACCACCAGAGAGTGTGCCCACTTTTTTCTGGATATCCGTTAATCCCATCTTTTGAAGAATCGTCTTGATTTGAACTTCCACTTGCCATCCATCGATTTCATTCATCTTTTGTTCTAAGGCGCTGTATCGTTTCGCAAGACTTTCCGACGTTGGATTTTCTCGTAATTGTTCCACCACTTCTTCAAAGTCATGAACGACTTTTAACGTTGGATGGTCGCCTTTATATAAAGCTTCGAAAATCGTATCTTCGTCCTCTAATTCTGGTTGCTGAGATAAGTATCCAATTCTGAAATCGTTAGACGTTGTAATATCGCCCGATTCTGCAAAATCAACTCCTGCAAGAATAGATAATAATGTACTCTTACCAGTCCCATTTTGACCGATTAAGCCTACGTGTTCTCCTTCGTTAATAATAAAGGACACGTCTTCTAATAATGATTTCGCACCATAAGATTTTTTCAAATGATCGACTCTAAAATCTTTCATGCAAACTCCTTTCAAGTCTCTTAATATAACCCTTGAATTTTCCCATTGTCATCAACACTAATTCCAAGTGCTGCTGGAATTTTAGGAAGTCCCGGCATTGTTAAAACTGTTCCCGTTAACGCTACAATAAATCCAGCACCGAGTTTAGGGACGAAATAACGAATCGTAATATCGAAATCTGTTGGTCGTCCTTTTAATTTCGCATTATCTGAGAATGAGTATGGCGTTTTGGCAATACACACATTCAGATGGTTCCATCCCTGTTTTTCGAATTCCTTCAATTGTGTAAGTGCTTCGTCTGAATAATGAATATTTGTAGCACCATAAATGTTCTTGGCAATAGTTTCAACTTTTTCACGAATCGTCGCATTCATATCATACGTTGCTTGGAAAGTCAATTCCGTATCACATAAATGGACCACTTTCTCTGCTAGCGCCAACCCGCCTTGACTTCCATGTTCCCACACACTCGTAAGAACACAATCCACACCCATCTCATGGCATAATTCCATAAAGAGGGCTTGTTCATCTTTTGTATCTGTTAAAAATTCATTTAAGGCTACAACGATTGGTAAACCATAAGCTTGTAAGTTTTCGATATGTTTTCGTAGATTTTTGAAACCTTCACGAATCGCCTCGAGATTTTCACCAATTGCGAGTTCATCGAGCGAAACACCACCATGCATTTTCGTCGAACGAATGGTCGCTACAAGTACAACTGCATCTGGATTTTTTCCAAGAACAGGAACTTTAATATCGAGGAATTTCTGCGCACCAAGGTCAGCCCCGAACCCCGCTTCGGTCACTACATAATCTGCAAGTGTCAATGCCATTCTCGTCGCCACCACACTATTACAGCCGTGTGCGATATTAGCAAATGGCCCCCCATGAACAATGGCCGGTGTATGTTCCAATGTCTGCACAAGGTTAGGCTTCATCGCCTCTTTGAGTAATGCAGTAATTGCTCCCTCCGCACCTAAATCAAACACAGTAACGGGTTCGCCTGATTGGGTATACGCCACGAGAATGTTTGAAACGCGTCGTTGCAAGTCGCTTAAATCACTCGCCAAGCAAAGTACCGCCATCATTTCCGTTGCGACGGTAATATCAAACCCGTCTTTGCGAGGCACGCCATTAATCGGACCACCTAGCCCAATTTCAATTTGGCGTAACGCACGGTCATTCAAATCGAGCGCTCGTTTCCACACAATGCGGTTAGCATCTATATCTAGTTCATTTCCTTGGTGAATATGATTATCGATAATGGCAGATAACAAATTTGTCGCCGTCGTTAAGGCATGCATATCTCCTGTAAAATGCAAATTGATTTCTTCCATAGGAACCACTTGTGCATAACCGCCACCTGTAGCTCCCCCTTTGAGTCCAAGAGTTGGTCCTAGAGATGGTTCACGAAGTGCAATGACTGTTTTCTTCCCAATAGCTTTTAGTGAGTCCCCAAGCCCAACTGTTATAGTAGACTTTCCTTCTCCAGCAGGAGTCGGATTCATCGATGTCACTAAAATGAGTTTCCCAAATTTCTCTGGGTTATGAAACTCATTTTTATCAATCTTTGCCTTGTATTTTCCATATGGTTCGATTTCATCAGGAGTCAATTGAAGTTTTTCGGCAATCACCGTGATAGGTTGCATTTGGTTTTCTTGTGCAATTTGAATATCTGTTTTCATGACGTCACCTCGCTGTATGTATATTCGTTTTATTATACCATAATTTGAAGCAAAAAAAGAACAGTAGCTTTATACTACTGCTCTGCTCCATTTTGAATCTTATTTTTAAAGACATAATACGCAATCATGAGTGGGACCATCGAACCAAACCATGCCATTGGATTTGCAACCGTTGCTCCGACGAAGCCGTACATATTTGAAAGAGCCACTGCCGCTACAGAACGCATGATGAGTTCCATAATTCCAGCCAAGGTTGGTGTGAATGTTTTCCCTACTCCTTGTAAGGTATAACGGTAAATGAATAATAATGAAAGAAAACTATATGTTGTCCCGTTTGTAAGGAAGAATAGTCGTCCTAATTCAACGACTTCCTCATGTCCTTCTCCAACGAAGGCACGAATCAGAAGTGGACTAAAGAGATTCAAAATAATCCCAATTCCAATCGCAAAGGTCAACGATAACTTGATACATTCACGAACACCTAGCCAGATACGATCATATTTCTTCGCACCATAGTTTTGGGCAGAATAGGTAGCCATGGTAACTCCAAACGACATCATTGGAAGAATCGCTAACTGATCAATCTTTTGTGCTGCTGTATGTGCTGCAACCGAAGTCGGTCCCAACTGATTCAATGCAATTTGGACCATAATCGTTCCGATGGCAATAATCGAAGCTTGAAACGCCATTGGGAATGAAATACGACAATGTTCTCGAATATCTTTCTGTGTCGCCACTAAATCTTCTTTCGTTAATCGCAACACTGGTATTTTCTTCCAAATATACACCACACAGGCAATAGCTGAGAAAATTTGAGACACAACGGTTGCATAACCTGCCCCTTCAACGCCCATTCCTAATCCAGCAATAAACGCGATATCCAAAATAATATTCATAATGCATGCCACTACTAGGAAATATAGAGGAGTTTTTGCATCCCCAATCGAACGGAAAATATTCGATAGTAAATTATAGGCCATTGAGGAGAAAATACCCCCAAAGATGACCATTAAATAATCATAAGCTCCATCAATAATCTCGGACGGTGTCTGCATGATTTCTAATATCTGACGACAGAAAATCATACTCAATGCCGTTAGAACAATTGCCACGACAAGTGAAATCAAGATGGACACATAAAAACTATGCTTTACGCCTTTATAATCCTTCGCACCAAACCGTTGCGCTAATGGAATCGCAAGACCTGCTGTTAAACCAGTCGCAAAACCGATAATCAAAAAAACAATACTTCCGGTAGAACCAACGGACGCTAGAGCATTCACTCCAATGGTCCGCCCTACAATAAAAGTATCAGCCATATTGTATAATTGTTGGAATAAATTTCCGATTAACAGCGGAATGGTAAAATTCCAAATCAGTTTCAACGGTTTTCCACTTGTCATATCTTTAGCCATCAGACACCCTCCTCTTCAAAAAATTAGCAAGTAACAGTATAAAACATTCCAACTTAAATGAACAGGGGTTTGAAAAAATTTCTTTTAAGAAAATAGCTTCTATGCTAAAATAGGACTGAAAAGAGGCGAATCCTATGGCAGATTTTGATAAAAATAGAATTGCAAAAATGCAACAATACTTAACCGATGTAACAGACCCTGAATTTAAAGGGAGCGCCACCGATAAAACTGTCGCTATGGCCGAATTATTTAATTACTATCATTCGGATTGGAAAGCAGATGCGAGTCACTTTGTCGATCAAAACTTAGAACTCTTCGACGATGAAAAAATGCAAATGCTCTTTCGAAACTCAAACGCGGGCCGCAAATCCCCACATACCATCATCCGACAAGAATCAAAAAGTAAGTACAAGAGACCTATGAGACCTGGAGAAGACTAGGCAGAAAGACAGAAGACAAGAAAAACCTCACAGTGTGAGGTTTTTCTGCTTCGTAGTCTTTCGCCCGCAAAGTTTATTGACTTTCTTGAATCGCGAGCGATGAAAAGAAAGTCAATAAACCCCAGCGCGATGTGAGCCGCCTTACCCCATTACATCCGACTCCAAATATACCCTTGAATGCACCTCGAAAATTATCATATATGATAATTTCACCATACGTATTTATCTGACAGAATTTATTTTATTGCACAAAAAAATCCCCACATCTGTGGGGATTTTGTCTTATCTAATTCCTAACGCAATTCTTGCATAACGTGACATTCTATCTGGGCTCCATGCTGGATACCAAACCAATTTCACATCAATAGTTTTCACTTCTTCAATCTCTGCTAACGCACGATGAATCTCATCTGTAATAATATCCGCTAGCGGGCAACCCATTGTCGTCAGCGTCATATCCACTTGGCAATGTCCTTCTTCATTCAAGTCTACTCGATAAATAAGCCCAAGATTTACAATATCAATTCCAAGCTCTGGGTCAATTACAGTCTCTAACGCTTCTAAAATCTTCTCTTGCATTACTTCTGCAGCATTTTTATTTTCTTCTGTCATCTTCTACTCTCCTATTGAAATACTCTTTGGAAAAAGTCAGCAACATCTTCAAACACTTGATGTGGCACAATATGCCCTTGACCTGGTGTTTCATGCCACTCTACATTTTTCGCATATGGTTCGTCTTTAATGGTTTCATAAAATTCTTTATTCAATTCATATGGTACTTTATCATCTGCAGTTCCATGCCATAAGAATAACGGACGTCCATTAATACGTTCCGGATGTTTCGCAAGCGCCATTGCATCTAAGAAGGCTTTATTCTTTTCAATCTCAGCTTCTAACGCGTCACATTGCTCCTGTGTAGCTCCTGTCATCCAAACCGATGAAATCGTCCATTTAGCAAAACGAGCAGGATCCGCATTCCCCATTAAACTCGCTGCCGCGGTAATATCAGGATATTGATTGAACAACGCGTATGTTGAAATACCACCCATACTTAAACCAGATACACCAAATTTCGCTTCGTCTAAAAGCCCGCGTTGTCTCATTTCTTTTTTTATAATAGGAAGTTCTTTAATATTATTGGCTACAATTTCCCAGATTTCGCCGCCAATTAGACGCACACCACGGTCTCCGTGTAAGGGTTGGTCTGGTAAAATCGCGCGCATTCCACGCTTGGCTAGTTCGACTCCAATGGTTACCACACGGTCTTTGCTACCTGTCCAACCATGATAAAATATAACAATTGGGATTACTTTGTCTTTTAATGATGCATCCACTACTTCAGCATATGGAACACCATTTACTTCACGATAATCAATTTGAATCATAACTTCCTCTTTCTCATTTAATCAAAAATATGGTAAACTTATACAGATATTGTACTTGATGGAAACTTTGAAAACAAGTTTCTGCTTTTAGAAAACCACTTTGAAAGGAGAAAGAATGGAAAAGAAACTTATTGCCATCGACCTTGATGGAACTACATTAAACAACAATTCAGAACTGACACAAGAAACCATTGAAACCCTTCATGCCGTAAAAAACTTAGGCCATGAGGTAGCCATTGTCACTGGTCGCCCTTACCGTAATTCAAAACAATATTACGACCAACTAAACTTAGGTGGCCCAATCGCAAACTTCAACGGTGCCCTCTGCCATATTCCAGGGATGCCGGAATGGAATGGAAAATATCACATCACACTCGATTCAGAATTCGTACTTGATTTAGTGGCCTTTAACAAAACGCTACCGGTCGATTACTTAATGGTCGAAGGAACGGAACTGGTGTATTCAGATATGGAAGAACTACCTGAATGCCCATATTATCCAAAAGACCAAAAGCCTATCGTGATTGGTAAAAACACAAAACTCAAAGAACAACCAACAGCCGTTGCTCTCTTCTCTGACATTGACAAACAACAAGAGATTAAATCAAAAATCTTGGACCGCTATGATAATGAGATTGAAATCCGTACTTGGGGTGGAAGCTTCCCATGTCTAGAAGTCATTTCACCAGGCATTCATAAGGCAAAAGCACTAGAGCACTTATCACGCTACTACGGCATTAAACAAGAAAATATCCTTGCTTTTGGTGACGAAGACAACGACTTAGAAATGATTGAATACGCAGGACACGGTGTTGCGATGAAAAATGGAATCGATGAATTGAAAAACATCGCAAATGCCGTTACTCCATTCACAAATGACGAGAATGGATTGGCAAAATATCTACAAGAATACTTCAATCTAACGGATACGAAAAAAGGCGCTTAAAAAACGATAAGGTTACAGACAGAATCGTCTGTACACCTTATCGTTTTTTATTATGCTAAATATACTGAAATAAATTGACTCACAATCGTGAAGTAAACTAATACAGATGTTAAGTCATTAACGGTTGTAATAAATGGTCCACTGGCAATGGACGGATCAAAGTTGAATTTCTCCAACGCAAATGGAATACAAGTCCCTGTTAATGCCGCTACGAAAATCGAAGTGAACATCGCAAAGCCAATAATGCCCCCAAGAACGATGCTACCGAGCCATAGGCTTACAATCCCGAATACCATCCCTCCGGAAATCAACCCGATACCAAATCCTGTTGCCCCCTCTTGCACGAGAACTTTCCAGAAAGACTGCTCTTCCTCATGAAGCCCAATCTTGCGAATCGCTACCGCAAGAGATTGCGTCCCTGTATTCCCGGCCGTACCCGTAATCAACGTAATAAAGATGGCAAAAATACTTGCTTGTTGAATAATCGGTTCATAATGTCTAAAGAGGACCGCTGTCACCGTACCCATAATCAGAAGCGTCACAATCCCCGGAAGACGGTTAACAATTCCCGCCCACACGCCTTGATGTGCTTCATCCACGTTTACCCCGGCAAGACCTGAATAGTCACTAGTCGCTTCTTCTTCGATAACATCTAGAGCATCATCGACTGTGATAATCCCAACTAACGTATTCGTATCGTCTACAACGGGAATTGCGAGGAAGTCGTAGTCTTTAATGGTTTGTGCTACTTCTTCTTGCGCATCATTCACGTGCACTGTAACGACACGATCAATCATGATATCCTTAACAAGATTTTCATCAGGTTTCACGATTAGATCTTTCAATGTAAGTATCCCTGTTAAATGATTCTCATCGTCAGTAACATACACATAGTAGATAGTTTCAGCATCTTCAGCAAATCGCTTAACGGTCGCCATCGCTGTTTTTAATGTATCAGATTCATGCACGGCAATAAATTCTGTCGTCATCATCGCCCCTGCAGTTTCATCTTCGTAGTTTAATAATTGACGGAGTTCACTTGCCGTTTTATGTGGCATCAAGCGCAAGTATGTACGAACATTTTCTTCCCCTACTTGCTTTAACACGTCTACCGCATTATCAGAATACATTTCCGCAAGCATTCGTGAGGCATAGGCTTCGTCCATTTCATTTAAATACTCTTCCACGTCTTCTACGTCTTCTTCTAAAAGTTCGAATACCATTGCCATCTCTTCAGGAGTTAAATATTGGTAAGCCAGCTTTCTCTCTTCTAAGGTTAAACTTAAGTAAATTTGTGCCTGATCGTAAGTATGGTTTTCAAAGAAGATTTCTCTGAATTGCTGCTTATCTTCTGTTGCTAAAGTATGTTGAATTTGTTCTAAAATATCTTCAAATTCATAAACGATTTCGCTCAATGGTGATTCTCCTCTCTTTATTTCTTATGTGCTTTTATCCACTGACTCATATCTTTAGGAAGTGGAGCTTCTATGATCAGTTCTTTTTTTGTCATCGGATGAATAAACGTTAGTGAGTGACAATGCAACGCTTGCCGGTCTAAAAATTCATCCTTAACCCCACCATATAAATCATCCCCCACTAGCGGTGCCCCAAGCCACGAGAAATGAACGCGAATCTGATGCGTACGCCCAGTGTGTAATAAAATCTCCACAAGGTCAGCTCCAACAAGTGTTTCCTTCTTCCAATATTCGGTTAAGGACGGTTTCCCATCTTCTGATACACAACGATTAATAATAGATCCCTCATGTCGTCCAATGGGGGCATCAATAAATCCATGCTCTTCTAGAGTTGAAGTGTCATGTACTAATGCTAAGTATTTTTTTTGAATTGTTTTTTCTCGTAATGCTTGATCCATCCATGCATGTACAACGCGGTGTTTGGCAAACATCATCACTCCTGTTGTATCGCGGTCAAGGCGAGTAACCACATGAGTAATTTGATCTACATACCCACGCCTTTTATAGTATCCTTTCACACGATTGGCCATCGAGTGATCCGGATGTAACTTTGAAGGAATTGAAGCCGTTCCAACCGGTTTGTTGATAATGAGTAAATAATCATCCTCATACAAAATATCAATCGGCACTTCACTTGGAATGACCGTTTCATGTTCTCCAGATGGCGGAATCACCATTGTTAGGACATCCCCAGGGCGGAGTGTTTTCAACACAATCTCATGACGGCCATTGACAAGTAATTCTCCGTGTGATTTGACATGGGCTAAAAATGTTCTTGAAATGCCCACTTCTTGCAGAAAAGAACGCATCATCATCGGATACTCGTATGGGTAATTCCACGTTAAAATCAACGGACTTCCTCATTTCCACGGCAATTCACTTCACGCGAACCGATAAATGCATCTTCCACACGATCCCAGAATGGAGTATGTCTGTAAGCCGCAAATGAAATACGTTCATTGCTAATTTTTAATTGAATTTCCTCTATCTCATTCCCATCATACGTTAAATGGTCAATCGCCATCACCATGCCCTCTTTACTTTCAGGACGTAGTGTTAAGACATTATCTTTCGCAAAAATCATTGGCGAACTCAGTGTACGATACACACGATTATTAATCGACGCCATCTCTGTCATCTGCATCACTTCTGCACGTGGATGCACAACGGCTCCCCCTAGAGACTTGCTTAGACCTGTTGATCCAGTTGGAGTTGCCACACAAAGCCCATCTCCACGGAAATTTTCGAATAATTCATCATTAATATATACTTCGCATAAAAGCGTGCCATTCACTTTACGTAAGGTGGCCTCATTCAAAGCTGCATAGCGAATGATATCTCCGCTTTTGAACTTTACTTTCACGTCGAGCAATGGATAGCTCACATGTTCTCCTTTGTCTTGTTTCAATGACTGGATTAATTGGTCTACTTCGAAGTTACGCCAATCCGTGTAAAATCCTAAGTGGCCTGTATGAATAGCCACAAAACGGATACTAGCTAATTGATTGCGGTAATGATGAAAGGCCCCTAAAAGCGTTCCATCTCCGCCAACCGTAATCACGACATCAGGATGCTCGTCATTACGCTCAAAACACCCTTCTTGACATAGGCGGTCGAAGGCATTCATGACTTCTTTCGTTTTTTCCGATTGATTTCCATATAAACCGACTTTCATGACCTACCTCCGTTTCTTTCTTTTTCTTTGATTTTCCTTACAGATTGCAAAAATATACTGCGCTTCCTGAATTTCCTCTCTGATTTCTGACATCTCCTCATCCAGTAAAAAGGCTGCTTCCGCTGCGCGCTCTAATCTGTCGTGAATCGCTTCAGGGAATTCTCCTTTATATTTATAGTTTAAAGAGTGTTCAATCGTTGCCCAGAAATTCATTGCTAGTGTACGAATTTGAATTTCTACTAATATCTTCGTTTCCCCTTCAATTCGTTGAACAGGATACTCCAGCACAAGGTGGTAAGATCGATATCCACTTGCCTTTTTATTTTGAATATAATCTCGTTCAATCATGATTTCAAAGTCGTTTCTTTGACGAATCAGACGAACAACTTCATAAATATCATCTACAAATTGACACATAATACGAAGTCCAGCAATATCTTGCACGCCTTCGAGGAATTCTTCTCTAGGAATATTACGAACTTGCATCTTTTCTAGAATACTTTCTGGAGTCTTCACTCGGCCTGTGATAAATTCAATCGGAGCATGTCTTCCTTCTTGACGAAACTGACGACGTATCCCTTTTAATTTAATTTTTAATTCTTCAATTGCTTGATAATACGGAGCTAGAAAGGCTTCCCAATCTTCAACAAGCGGCGTTTCCAACTTTTCCATATTTCCACCTACTTTTTTTCATTTCCGTTCTCTATCATACCATATTTTATGTAAAAGCTTGACTAATTAATGCGATTTTTTTTCAAATATCCATGATTTTGAGATACAATAGAATGCTGAAGGGGGAATATAATTGTTTCAAGTAGAAAGAGAATTTAAAAATTTACTGACCAAGAGTCAATATCATTCGCTACTAGAGGATTTTAAGCCCCTCTTAACTAAAGAGATTACCCAAACCAATAGTTATTATGATTGGGATGGAATCCTCCAATCTCATAAAATGGCTTTACGTATCCGAATTGTTGAGGGAAAAAGCTTTGGAGAAATCACTTTAAAAATCCCTCAATCCAGTCTAGAAGTATTAGAATTCACTCATGAAATGCCTGTTGAAATGCTTCATCAATACAATGAACAAAAACAATTCACACTTCCTTTATCCATTAAAGAAGCATTAGAAAGTAATGGAATCTTTATCGAAAAAGTCGAACAAACTGCTCTATTAACCACTCATCGATTTGAAGGTCCCTTATCTAATAACGAATGGCTTGTTCTAGATGAAAGTTACTATAACGGAAAAGTGGACTATGAAATGGAGATGGAAGTTCAGAATCTCTCATTAGGGGAAGAAGCCTTTTTGCAAATTCTTCAAAAGTATCAGATTCAACGAGAACAGGCAGAAAGTAAAATTAAGCGCGCCCTTTCAAGTATCTCCTCCTAAGAAGAAGAACCGCATTTTATTCTGAATTTTTTAGGAACTATGTTACAATAAAGTTACAAAAATAAAGTTAGAGGAACAGAGGGGTCAGATTTTGAGTACCTACGAAACAAAAAATCTATCAAAAAACACTTCACACGAAAAGATTTTTGAATTATTTTTATTCGTGAATCCCTTGGGAACATACTGTTATCGCTGTGAAAATGAATTACTAAAATTTGTACGTAATTCTGAATTTAAAGTGCATTATCACTTTTTAACATTTCATAATTTACAGACCGTTAATCAATATATGAAGAACCAAAAATTACCTGTAACGGATTTAGATTTACGAAATGATATATACATGAAGATTTATGATGCAGCTCTTTCTTACAAAGCTGCACTATTACAAGGGAAACGTCTCGGACATCAATTTTTGATTGAATTACAACAACAAATTCATCACCATAAACGAGAATACAATGATGACTTGTTAGAAGAAATATTAAATAAAATTGAAATTGATAAAAAGATGTTTTACGAAGATAAATCTAGTTCTGCTGTAAAAAAATCCTATGATCGAGATCTTCAAATTGCGCAAGAGATGAATGTGACACATACACCTTCGCTTGTTATTTTTGATAACTCTAATCAACCCTATGGATTACTCTTAGCTAGTAGCATTACAGCTGAAACTATCGCTGAAATCTGCAATGGTGAACCCCTACCTGGATATCACACTACAAAAAAACTAGTAGGAACAAATACAAATGGCCATCAAAAGTTCGATAAAGTGGTCAATATGAATTTAAATCGCTATTAACTATCTTCCAACTAGAGTTTCTAGTTGGGATTTTTTATCTATCATTAGATGTTTTTGCCCTTCTCAATTCTTTTAAACACAAAAAGTGCGTAAGAAAATTTCTTACGCACTTCTATCTATATTATAGAATGAATCGTTTTTGAATTTATTCACTCATTAAAGCTTCTAATTGAGATAGACGTTTTTCAAATACATCAAATGCGTCATATAAGTAATTTTTCTTCGTCATATCTACTCCAGCTTTCTTCATGACTTCGATCGGAGCATCACTACGTCCTGCACGTAAGTAATTTAAGTAAGCTTCTAAATCTTCAGGAGTCCCATGTAAAATCTTATCTGATAAAGCAGTTGCTGCAGCCATACCAGTTGCATATTGGAATACATAGTAATTCATGTAGAAATGAGGAATACGAGCCCATTCGTATGCAATTTGTTCATCTTGGATGACATTCGCATAGTATTTAGCGTTGATTTCTCCATATACTTTTGCAAGAGATTCTTGCGTTAATGGTTGACCTTGTTGATCCATTAAGTGGATTTGATGTTCAAATTCCGCAAATTGTGTTTGACGGAAAATGGTTGATTTGAAGCGGTGTAAATAGTTATTTAAAATATATTTTTGCGCTTCTTTATCTGTATGTTTCTTCAACAAGTAATCTGTTAAGATGTTTTCGTTTGTTGTAGAAGCAATTTCTGCTAAGAAGATTGAATAATCTCCGTATTGTTTTGGTTGAGTGTTACGAGTGAAGTAGCTGTGTGCACTATGTCCTAACTCGTGAACTAATGTGAAGAAGTTTGATAATTCATCATGCCAGTTCAATAGAATATATGGTGCTGTTGAGTATGCCCCACTAGAATATCCACCGCTGCGTTTACCGATGTTTTCAGCAACGTCAATCCAACGATCAGCGTATGCTTTTTTCATGATTTCGTTGTACTCTTCCCCAAGAGGTTTCAACGCTTCAATACTTGCAAGAGATGCTTCTTGATAGTTGTATTTAATTGGAGCGTCACCTGTAATTGGTACGTATAAATCATACATATGCAATTCATCTAAGCCTAGCGCTTTTTGTTGTAATGCAATATAACGGTGTAATAATGGTAATTTTTCGTTTACCACTTCTACTAAAGCATCGTACACTTCTTCAGGAACTTGGTTTGAAGCAAGTGCTGCTTGACGCGCTGAATCATAGTTATGAACTAAGGCGCTGAAGTTATGCCCTTTTACTTCTGTACCAAGTGTGCTTGCGAAAGTATTTTTCAAGTTGATGTAAGGTTTGTATAATGTTTCGAACGCTTCCTTACGAACAGCTTGGTTTTTAGATTCGATATAGACTGAGTAGTTTCCGTTTGTCAATTCGACTTTTTCGCCATCTTCAGTTGTAATTTCGTCAAACTTAATGTCAGCGTTGTTTAATAAGTTGAATGTTTTACTTGCGCCTTGGAACACTTCACTAGCTTTTGATAATAAAGCTTCTTCTTTATCTGAAAGTACGTGACCTTTTTTAATACGCGCTGTTTCTAATAATACGCGGAAGTCTTCTAATCCTGGCTCTTGTTTGAAATATTCTTCGAACTCTTCATCAGATAATGCTAAAATCGCTGGAGCAAACCATGCAGAAGCGCCTGAAAAATCAATATATGTTGAGAACGCACGTTGGTTTAAGACTTGATTTTCGTTATTTGAAGTATCTTGGTCTGCTTTTAAATGTGAGTAAACATAAGCTGTTTCAATCTTATCATCCACTACGTTTAAAAGATTTAAGAATGCTAATAAAGAAGCACCGTCTTTTAGTGCTGTGTCTTTTGCAGCAGCTACTGCTGGAATTTGTGATTTTACAAATTCTAAATCTTTTTCAAATCCTTCGTTTGATTCATAAATTGCGGAAAGGTCCCATGTTAATTCTACTGGAACTTCTTCACGTCTTAATGGTTTTTTATTGGCCATTATAATCCCTACTTTCTAAAAAGTTGATAGTTCTAGTGTACTATGAAATGGATTCTTTTAAAAGGGTTTGAACACATTTTTACATAAAAAGAGACTAAATGAATCTACTATCAATTCATTTAGTCTCTTTTATTAGTCTTCAAGGAAGGTTGCTTTATCTAAACTATCTGTCCCAATAATGGCTACAAGAACAACATCTTCGCGAATAAGAAAATCTGCAAAAACTTTCGTATTCAAAGATTCATTCTTCGCTTCACGATATCCGATTAAGTTTAAATCATAATCTTTACGTAAGTCTAAATCACTTAATCGTTTTCCAACCCATGATTTTGGAGGATAAAATTCCACAAGTGAAATATTGCCATCAAGAGCAATCACTTCAGCAAGTTTATGGTGAAGAATATTCTTTACGAGACGAATTCCTGTCTCTTTTTCTGGGTTCACTACCCGTTGCGCACCCATCTTCGTTAAAATCTCTGTTGTTGTGCGGCTTTTTGCTTTGGCAATAATTTCAGGAACACCAAGTCGTGAGCAGTGCATTACTGCTAAAATACTCGCTTCTAAACTCGAACCAGTAGCAACCACAACTGTATCGCAGTCACCTATTCCGATTTCTTTTAAAACATCTTCATCCGTTACATCAGCAATCACAGCTTTTGTGACCAGCGGTTCAATACGGTTGACGTTTACTTCATCACGGTCAACTGCAATAATGTCGCAATCATATTCGCTAAGCTGTTTGGCAATAGTCATCCCAAACACACCTAGTCCTAAAATTCCAACTGTCTTTCTCATTAAAATCCCTACTTTCTATCCTATTAATAATGGTGCTTTGGCATACTTCATGTCGAGTGTTTTTTTCTTTCTGTTTGAAAAACTTAACAGAACCGTTAATGGTCCAATACGTCCAATAAACATCAACAGCATAATCACAATTTTTCCAAGAAAAGATAAGGTCGGTGTTAAATTCGCTGTTACCCCTACTGTACATACCGCTGAAATGGTTTCGAATAAAGTATATAACAATGGGGCATCTGGATCTGTTAAGCTGAGTAAGAACACACTAGTTAAAATCAATGTAGTAAATACGATAAAAATCGTTAAAGCTTTTCTCGCCAATTCTTGCGAAATACGGTGATTTCTAAATTGAATCATACGCTCATCATATACTTCTGAACGAATGAATAAGAGAACCACTAAGAAAGTCGTTGTCTTCACACCACCGGCCGTCCCACCAGGAGACCCTCCAATGAGCATTTGAATACAATACAGAAGCAGGCTCGTTGGATGTGCAGTCGTATAATCAATGGTCGCAAATCCTGCTGTTCTCATCGTTACAGTTTGGAAGAAACTCACAAGTACCTTTTCGAAGAATGATAGATTCCCGATTGTGTTTGGGTTATTCCATTCGGTCAATAACGTTAACACCGTTCCACTTAGTAAAATAATCCCTGTTAACCAAAGTACAATCTTCGTGTGATAGTGCAAACGTTTATAAAATGATTTGCGTTGTTTGTTCTTTGTCGATTTTCGCATTTCACGGTAACTTCGTTTGAAATCAAACCAAACAGAGAAACCAATTCCCCCTAGAATAATAAGAGCAGCAACCACTAATGTTAAAAATGGATCGGTCGCATAATTAATCAAACTATTCGACCCTAAGTTATCAAATCCTGCATTACAAAATGCAGAAATTGCAAAGAAGAACGCGGTGAAAACTCCTTTTGCAGTTCCTAGTTCTGGAACGAAGCGGAAGGATAAAATAACCGCTGCAATAAATTCAATAAAGAATGTATATTTAAAAATCGTTCTCAAATAGCTTTTAAAATCTTGACCATTATCTCGGTTCAAACTGTCTTGCAAGGCTAATTTATTTACCAAAGACATCTTCTTACCCGAATCATAGAGGAAAAAGGCAATAATACTCATTAATCCTAATCCACCGATTTGCATTAAAATCATACAAATCACTTGTCCAAAAGTGTTGTACGTCTCGGCTACTGGTTGCGTCGAAAGTCCCGTTACACATACCATCGATACCGTTGTAAACAAGTGGTCAAAATACGAAGCCTTTGACGTCGCCAGTTGCGAAATCGGCAAATTGAGTAGGAACGAGCCCACCAAGATTACAATTGCAAAACTGGAAGCAATCCGTTTTGGAATGGAATCTTTCAATAAGAAACGAATCATCTTCGTCCCTCCTATTCTAATCAAAAATACTACCCAAAATAAAAAGAGCAGAATATATTCGATATTCTACTCTTTCTATCAGTGAATTACAACCGTTACTGTTTCATTTTAATGCGGAAAGAATTATTCCACTACTTGATATTCTTTTGTTTCACCGAAGAACTCATCATATAACGCACGGATGGCTTTCTTTTCGTATTGGTCTAAAATACCAAACATCATCGAAACCTCAGACACCCCTTGGTTATATAACTCAATATTGATTTGAGTACGAGCAAGCGTTGAAGCCACACGAGCGGTAGTACCGACCATGTTGACCATCCCTTCCCCTACTAACATAATCAAGCAAAGTCCACGTGTAAAGCTTGCTTCGTCTACATCTAATTCAGCATAGAAACGCTCTACAATTGATTCTAATTGCTCATCTGTTGCATCTTCCCCACGGATAATGATTGTTGCATCATCAATCCCTGTTGGAATATGTTCAATAGAAATTCCTTCTTCTTCAAAAATCGTCAATACTTTACGAAGGAAACCAATCTCATGGTTCATTAAGTATTTCTTCACGTAAATACTTACGAAACCTGGTGAGCTTGCAATACCGGAAATAACACTTGGAGAAGTCACCTTCCCTTTCATAATATAGGTTCCACTTGCCTCAGGATTGTTTGTATTACATACATGCACCGGAATTCCTTTTTTGATAGAAGGAAGAAGGGCTTCTGTATGAAACACTGAAAAACCAGCGTATGATAACTCACGCATTTCTGTATAAGATAATACATCGATAGGTAGTGGTTTATGAACAATTTTTGGACTTGCTACATAAATTGCATCCACATCCGTGAAGTTTTCGTACTCCTCTGCGTTCACAGCGTTGGCTAAAATCGATCCTGTAATGTCAGAACCGCCACGAGAGAAAGTTACGATTTTTCCTTCTTTTGTCACCCCATAGAAACCAGGGAAAATAATCACTTCATTTGTTAGTTGTAAATACTCTAATTCATGATAGCTTTCTTCTAAAACGCGAGCTTCCCCTGGAGTATCACTCACCCATAGTTTAGCTTCCCGAGGCCCCACATATTTAGCCGCAAGACCTTCTTGGTTAAAGTAGAACGCGATGAGTCGAGCATTTAAGTCTTCCCCACTTGCTTTATAAGCATCCATTAAATATGCAGAGGAGAGATCATTTCTTTCTTTTAAATTTTTAAAATGAATTCGAACAAGTTCAAACACTTCTGATTTTAATTCCAATTCGTCGCAAATTTCTTTATAACGGACTAAGATTTTCTTTAATACTTCTTCATCATAATTCCCTTCAATATGAGAAGTTGCTAATTGGATAAGAAGATCTGTTACTTTTTCATCATCAGAGGAACGTTTTCCTGGTGCTGAAACCACCACAATTTTACGACTTGAATCAGATTTTACAATATTAAAGACCTTTCTTAATTGTGTGGCATTTGCTAAAGAGCTTCCACCAAATTTGATTACTTTCATATGACACTTCCTTATTTTTCAATGTACCTAGACTACCAAATTAATGAATGGAACGCAACGAATTTCCACTAATTATATACATTTGTCTTTGAAATAGAAACAGTCTTGAAAACTTGTATTTATCATTCGAGTTTGTTAGGCTTAAGGAAAATAAATAAAGGAGGTCACATCATGTCAAAAATGTTGCATACTTGTGTCCGTGTTGAAAATCTAGAAGAAAGCATTCGTTTCTATGAAGAAGCATTTGGTTTTAAAGAAACAAGAAGAAAAGACTTCCCTGAACACAAATTCACGATTGCTTACCTAGCATTCGAAGGTGATGACTACGAATTAGAATTAACATATAACTATGGCCACGGCCCATACGAAATCGGTGACGGATATGGTCATATCGCCATCAGTGCTAAAGACCTTGAAGGACTTCATGCTGAACACGTTGCAAAAGGCTATGATGTTACAGAATTAAAAGGATTACCAGGGCATCCTGCAAACTACTATTTCGTGAAAGACTTAGACGGCTACAAAATCGAAGTAATCCGCGAAAAATAGTTCCTACATGACATTCCGCATTCCCTCTGCTATAATGTATTCTATGCGATGAGGCGACACGCAGTACATTAGAGACTGCGAGTTATGTGGAACAGGAGTGCTTTGGCACACTACCGGATGTAGCTGTTTGTAGTTCGTGATGTGAACACGACCTACTCATCTGAAAAGATGCCACGCTAAGACTAGGAGTTCCTAGTCTTTTTTTATAGTAAAATTATGATACAATAACTATGAAATTTAGTAATACATACGGAAAGAGGAAACTTCATGAAACAATGTCCATTCTGTCATGAAATGATTGACGAACAAGAAACACTCTGCCCTTATTGTGGCACCGTTCAAGATGAACTTTCTGCACCTAGTGCCATTGAGTCAAATGATGGCGTTCAAACAGACTTATTAGATGAAAATAATGAACCTACTGCTTCATTCACTACAAAAGTGGAAACGAAAATCCCAGAAGAAGATAACCGTAGTTCACAAGAAAACCGCGTAAAGAATAACCGCTTTGCTTATACTGGAGTCTGGAATAGATTCAAACGCTTCTTTACTTTCTTTGGTGAACGTTTGATTCATCCAACGAATCAATATTCGCGGAAACGTCAATACAGTCGTACTTACGGGTACGCGTTAATTATTCTAGCGACTGTAATGTCTGCTTTCATTACAACTCATGTCATTCATACATTATTTACGCAGTATCAATTATTTGCTGATATTTCAATCTTACCAAGCTTAACGAGTACCCCAAATTATATTTGGATGTTTGTTAGATTCTTGGTATTTTACGTATTCTTCTACCTTGGATTCCCAACCGTTTCTTATGGGCTAAAACATGTTTTCCAAAAACGCCAACATGTCTTTAACTACTGGTTAACTCAATATGAAGGAATGAATGTCTTAGCAATTCTATTATTAGCTATTGCGACTGTTATGACTTTTATTTCTCCAGTGTGGTTTTTCGTTGGAATCTTGATTGTATTCTTTGCGCATATTTTACTTTATATTGTGACACTCGCTTCTTCCATTTTTAAAAGCGCAACAGAATCCTCTATTGATCCAGTATACTTATCACTCATTGGTTTAGTGGTACAATTAATTATCACAATCAGCTTACTCTTAATCTTATTCTAAAATAACAACAAAAAACCCTGACCAGCGATGGCCAGGGTTTTGTATTTCAAAAATTATTCTGTAAATTCTATGGTCACTTTTACTTCAGAATCCATTGAAGCAAATAGTGTTTTATAATAATTGGTTGCAGATTCTTTAATTTCACTCTTAAATTTATCTAAATACTCTGCTTGTTTATCACTAGAAAGTTGATTAGTAACCAATTTCCCAGTATCAACATCTTCTGTAGTCCCACTTAACAACTCTCCATGATTATCATACAAATTGTAAGGATTATCTTTTGAAAGTTCAACACCAACTACTTCAAATTTTGGAACGATAACCTTATATTCTTTTTCACTTATTTTTTCAACCTTTACACTACTTTTAATTCCAAATTTAGCTGTATAATTTAAAATCACTAATGCCGTTTTTTTAGAGAACGGCACATCAAATCCGAAAACTTGAGTTGTTTTTGATTCAGTAATAATTTCATTAACTCCCGCATTCAAAAATACAACTTCATTCACTTTTTCAATGCTTTCGATATTAATTGATGATTTGACTTCTGATTTTTGTCCCTTAGGTAAGAAAAATAGCACTCCAATAGCTATAATAGCTATTAATACCACATTCAATAGAAAACTAAACTTATTAATTTTTTTCTTTTCATTTGTAATTCTCAATTTACACACCCTCCACTATTTTTTCTTTTATAATATCGTCTGAAAGAAACTTCTCTCTTAATATCATATGTAAATTTTACACACTCTAAGAATAACAGTCAACATAATATTTCATATTATTTTCTATAAATATTAGTACTCCCCCAAAAAAGTATGAAATAAGGTCGTTGTATCTTATCTTATTCTAAAAAAAACAGAAAACCCTGACCAGCGATGGCCAGGGTTAATTGTTGATTTTAACTCTTTTTCATGATTAGTAACTAGATGCTCAGTCTATATTTTCTAAGAAAATTTCCTATCAATTGTCCCACAAAACTAATCGCTCCATAAATCATTATATAAATACTGGCAGAGTCGTTTAAAATAAACACATTTGGAAACCATAATAATCCAACGATAATGGAAAAATACCATTTAAATCCATTCTTTTTTGCATAGATGAGTGAAATAAGGAATACAATTGTAGGGATAGCCGTTAATAGTAGAAAGATACCACTTCCTGTATCTTTCACTAAATATAATGGAATGAGATAATACATCATTGCAATAACAATATAGACGATATACTTTTTTATCAATCCTTTCATTGCATTCTCCTCCTATTTACAAACCCTATTCTTCTTAAAAAAATTATACCATTAATCTATTTTTTATTATGAAGACCTTGTAGCGATATTGATGAAAAGCAAAAAAACAGCCAAACAAGAACCTAAAGAGGGGGATTCTAAGAACTTACAGCTGCTCTTAGTTGGTTCTTGTAAGACTGCTTTTTGTTTATTAAGTATTCAATCGGACTTTCTTATTGTTGATTGAATAAGTTTTTAATACTTTCAAAGATGGAAGTGAAAAATTGGGCAATTTTGTCCAACCATCCTTCGTTTTTGGCTTGTTCGACTAAGCTGTTAATCTTTTCGCCGACTGATTTTGACAAGTTATTTAATTGCTCTAATACTTGTTTGGAATCAATCGCACTTGTGTTTTGGTAGTTTTGCGCAAAATCGACTAATGCATTAATTTGGTCTTTGGAAATTACATTTTGCAATGAGTTATTCTTCAAAGCATCGTTAATAATGCGTTCGATATCTTCTTTTGTCGCTAATTGTCCTTGCTTTTGTTTAAGTTCTGCAAGTTCTTTTTTGATTTCAATCATCGCTTTATCGAGTTTTGAGGAATCAAATCCCTTCTGGTTTGCATTCTCTTGAGCGATTTTATTCGTCACTTCTAATTCTTGTTGTGCCACTTCGGTACGTTTGGCATCCAGTTGCACCCCGTTGGCTTCGAAGGCTTTATATACTCCTGTTAAAGCAGACTCTCCGGTTACTTTTGATACCGCTGCTACTTCAATTTCCGCATCTGTTACCCCTGCTGTAATAGCTGCATTAGCATATTGCTCTGCTGTCACTAGTGTGATATTTTCAGGCGTCTTAATTCGAACCTTCACACCAGTCCCTTTATCTTTCTTTTGTACCATTACTGAAGAAATCATAACAGAAGTATTTCCATCTCCACTTCCAAGATACTTAATCATATCTTGACCCGTGGCTTTTTCGGTTTTCACTGCATTTGGATCTTTAATTCCTAACAACTCTGATGTCTGTTTAATTTGCGATTCATTTAACCCTCCGCCATAAACAACGGTTGGTTTCCCCCATTTTTCATCAATGGTTGATGTATCAATTGCATATGCACTTTTCATGGTTACTCCAAGTAAAGCAAGCGCAATTACGGTTCCTTTAATCCATTTCTTCATGGAATGAACCTCCTTTATTTAAAATAGTAACTCACTCGTTACACCTATAGTATACAAAAAGAACTTTAAGAAAAGAGTGTTCTTTCCTTAAAGTTCTTTATCTATTTGTTTAAGAATTTGTTAATATCTTCGAGTAAATGCCTTCATAGTTGTTGGTGAGAAAAGCATAATGATTGGATAAATTTCCAAACGTCCTGCAATCATACCAATTGAAAGGACAAATGTATTAAAATCCGAATACATCGAAAAGTTGCTTGTAGGCCCAACTTGACCAAGGCCTGGTCCAATGTTGTTAAAGGTTGCGGCCACACTTGAGAAGGCTGTTATAAAATCGCCTGCTTCAAATGACACACAGAGTAACAATACGAGGAAGAATAATACATACACGATTAAGTAGTTAGCAATACTCTTCTCCATCTTATTGTCGATTGGTTTTCCATTCATCGTTGGTACAAAGACACGGCGAGGTTGTCCCATGCGTTTTAATTCGGCAATCGCACTCTTGAAGTACACGATGATACGAGAAACTTTAATCCCCCCTGCTGTTGACCCTGCACATCCTCCAATAAACATTAGTAGAAGAAGCAAGGCATGTGGAAACACTCCCCAGAGTCCAAAGTCAACCGTTGAATATCCCGTTGTTGTAATAATCGACGATACCGTGAAGAAGACGCTACGAATTGGAATTCCTAAAGCCGTTTGTGTAATCGTCAATACTGTGAAGATAATCATCGTAAAGCTAAGGACGATTCCGACATACGTACGCATTTCTTCATCTTTGATAACGTCTTTAACAGCGCCTAAAAGAATAAAGTAGTACAAGTTAAAGTTGATTCCAAAGAGCATCATCCCTACTCCAATAATCCATTCCACAGCTGCAGAATTGGCGTAAATACTAAATCCAGCATTATTAATCCCGAAACCACCTGTTCCAGCAGTACCAAACGCCAGAAGCAACGCATCAAAGAGTGGTACTTGAAAGACAACTAGAATAATCACGAGTACGGCAGTCATCGCTAAATAAATCAAATACAAAATTTGTGCCGTATGCGCTAGTTTCGATACAAGTTTCCCAAACACAGGTCCAGGTACTTCCGCACGCATTAATTGCACGGATTCAGAACCATGACTTGGCAGAATCGCAAGTGCAAAAACCAGTACCCCCATCCCACCGACTAAGTGAGTGAAACTTCTCCAAAATAATGAAGAATGCGCTAATACAGAAAGGTCTGGAATAATGCTTGAACCCGTTGTTGTTAATCCACTTGCTGTTTCAAAGAAGGCATCTACCACATTAGGAATTTCCCCCGTAAAGACAAAAGGTAATCCTCCAAAGAAAGAGAGTAGAATCCAACTCAACGCAACGGTAACGACCCCGTCCCGCGCCATTATTTTAAGTGGCTCAGGCTTTCTAAAGCTTAAGAGAGAGCCCATCACGAGCAACATCAGAATCGTACCAGCATAAGCTAGCTTTTGAGTGTGTGACTCTTGATAAATAAAGCTAACAATCAGTGGTAAAGCTAAAAGTGCCGCTTCAACTTGAAGCATTTTTCCCACAAAATAGCGAACTGTTTTAATATTCATTGCGACACCTCTATTCCAAAATGTCATTAATGTCGTCAAAGTCTTTTTCCGTTGTCACAACGATTACCTTATCAAATGGTTCAATCGTATCATTTCCGGCTGGATAAATCAGTTGTTGTCCACGGACGATAAACGCAATCAAGAGATTTGATTTTGTCTTTAGTTCAGATAGTGGAATACCACAAATCGCACTATTCTTTTGAACACGGAATTGCAGTGCCTCAACTTGGTTATCTGCTAAACGGTATAATGCTTCAACATTTGACCCTTGAGTATTTGAACGTGAACGAACGAATTGAATAATTTCATTAGCCACGATATGTTTAGGCGTCACAACTGATTGACTGTCAAAACCTTTAAATACTTTAAGAAGAGCTGGACGACTCATCTTCGTAATAATTTTTTGAACGCCTTGTTGCTTAGCATATGCAGAAAGGATTAAATTTTCCTCGTCAATCCCTGTCATTGATACAAACACATCATATTCTGTAATGCGTTGTTCCTCTAATACATCGTGATCCGTTCCGTCGGCATGAATCACTGATGTATGAGGGAAGGCATAACTTAAAATTTCACTGCGCTCTTCATTTACTTCAATCACTTTCGTATCGATTTTAGTTTGTTTCAACATATTGAGTAAATAATAGGTGATACGACCACCACCAACAATCACAGCTGAAGAGACACTCTTCGTTTCTTGCCCTGTTAATTTTAAGAAATTACGCAAGTCAGGATACGCTCCAGTAATATAAACATGGTCTCCTGCCTCTAGTGTTGAGTCTCCGTCAGGAATAAAGCTTTGCTCGTTACGATGAATCACACAGATTAAGATGGATTCAAAACGGTTACGCACCTCTTTTAAAGTTAATCCAGCAAGAGGTGATCCTTCGTTGATTTCTAGCTCCAGTAAGCTCACTCGATTTCCAACGAAATTTTCTACACTTAATGCAGAAGGATAATTAAAGTTATTCGCGATATCACGAGCTGTTGAAAGCTCAGGGTTAATCAGTAATGAAATTCCTAGACTTTCACGAATGAGTTGTAATTGTTGCGAATACTCAGGATTACGCACACGCGCAACTGTATATTCCGCCCCAATTTTCTTCGCTAAAATAGATGCAATAATGTTAATTTCATCCATTTCCGTAACTGAAATAAAGATATCACAGTTTTCCACTCCTGCTTCTACAAGAATGTCATAGCTAGCACCATTTCCACAAATTCCCATTATATCGAATTTGTTTAAGAGTCGGTCAATTATATCTTGATTTTTATCAATCAATACAATGTCATTTTCTTCCGTTGAGAGTTCTTGGCAAATCACTTCTCCGACTTTTCCCCCACCGACAACAACAATTTTCATTTTTTTCCTCCAGATTGAAAATCTTATACCCTCCTATTTTACCCGTCTGGTGAGAAAAGGTCAAAGTTTATCTTGTTTTCTAAAGGGGCAAAGAATGTTACACTAAAGTCGGAGGCAATTATGAACGAACACGAATTACAAACCTTAACCGAGGAGATTTCTCGCACTTCTTTTCACCGCGAATTCACGCATCAGATTAGTTATAACAAGCGTCTGCGTTCTAGCGGCGGTCGTTATCTTTTGAAGAGCGGAAATATCGAGATAAATCCCCTTGTCGAACAAGAATTGGGGCTTGAAGCTCTGATTGGCGTGATTAAACATGAACTCTGCCATTATCACTTGCATCAAACAGGTCGTGGCTACCGTCACCAAGACCAGGACTTTAAACAACTCCTTCATCAAGTGGGCGGAAGTCGCTTTGTAGATCGCATGAGCGAGCCGAACTTCATTTACGAATGTACGACGTGCCATCACCGCTACCCTAGAATGCGTAAGATGAATACGAAACGCTATGTATGCGGAAAATGTCATGGAAAACTAATTCTTTTAGATTGAAATTCCACTAAACATTTGTTAAACTGAAATAGTTCTGCGGTCGTGGCGGAATGGCAGACGCGCTGTCTTGAGGGGGCAGTGGGTGTATACCTGTGCGGGTTCAAGTCCCGCCGGCCGCATAAGGAGAATGAAATACCCTAGATGGATAACCATCTAGGGTATTTTTGTGGTTGTAAATTAAAAGGATTTGTGCAGTGATTGAGATCTCTGCTCTGTTTACGCAGTGGTTTATTGACATTCTTTTCATCACTCATGATTCAAGAATGTCTAATAAACTTTGCGGGCGAAAGACTACGAAGCAGAATGACTTCACACTGTGAAATCATTCTTTGCTTCTGTCTTTCTGCCTCACATTCTATTTGTAGTTGAACTCGGGCTCACAGGACTGCAAAACTTTACACTGTGAAGTTTTGCTTCCTGAAGTATCCGCACGACTTGTTCCAATTCCCTTGCGTTACTCCGGTCCAGTGTTTCAGTCCTGAGCGTTCGCCCTCGTATCCTCATCGCATAGTAACAAATTCTTCACTTCCTGTAGGATGAATGGCTACGGTTGCGTCGAAGTCAGCTTTTGTTGCACCCATTTTAATAGCTACAGCGAAACCTTGAATCATTTCGTCAACGCCATATCCAATCCCGTGGAGGCCGACTACTTTTTCATCTTCTCCTGCTGTAATAAGTTTGAAGCGCGCTTGTTGGCGATGGCTTGTTACAGCTGAGTACATTCCAGCAAACGTTGACAAATAGATCTTCACATTTTTCTCACCATACTCTTTCACAGCTTGTTCTTCTGAAAGCCCCACTGTTCCAATGGCTGGGTGTGAGAAAACGACTGTTGGAATCCTTGTGTAGTCCATTTTCGCGTTTGTTTGTCCGTTAAATAAACGTTCTGCTAGTGTGCGTCCTGCTTTAATCGCTACTGGTGTTAATTCTTTTTCACCAGATACATCTCCTAAGGCGTACACCCCTGGAGCCGTCGTTTCTTGGTACTCATTCACTTTGATAAATCCACGTTCTGTTAATTCCACTCCTGCTGCTTCAAGGTTTAATCCAGCTGTATATGGGACACGTCCTGTTGCCCAAATCACTTTTTCAGCAGTGAAACTTGTTCCGTCTTCAAATCGAATTTCCACACTTCCGTTGTCTAATGGAACCAATTTTTGTGGCACTTTGTTTGTGTGTAAGGTAGGTCCTGATTTTTCCATTTCTGCAACAAGCACTTCGATAATCGAATGGTCGAAATTACGAAGGGGGCGATCGCGTCGAACAAAAAGATCTGTTTTCACGCCTAGCTCATGTAAAACACCCGCAAGTTCTACGGCAATATATCCAGCACCTAATATGGCTACAGATTGTGGCAACTCATTCCATGCAAATACATCGTCAGAAGTTCCCCCAAGTTCTTTACCTTCTACATTTGGAATCGCAGGTTTAGCCCCTGTCGCAATTACAATATGGTTTGCACGATACTCTTCCCCATTCACTTCAATTGTGTGTGCATCGACAAAGCGCGCGTACCCTTTAATCACCGTTACATTGTTTCGTTCAAAAGTTCCATTATAAGAATTACGGGAACGGTCAATATACGCTTCACGGTTTTTCTTTAATGTCTTAAAATCAAATTTTACATTTTCTGATGTAAAACCATAGTCTGGTCCATACGCGTGAATCGCTTCAGCAATTTGCGCTCCGTACCACATAATTTTTTTAGGAACACAGCCGATATTCACACAGGTTCCTCCAAGTAAGTTCCCTTCTACTACGGCCACTCTTGCCCCATGCATGGCTGCACGGTTTGCTGTGGCAATACCACCGCTTCCGCCACCGATAGAAATTAAATCAAATTCTTTCATTCATTCTTCCTCCTTTTTGTCACATTCATTCTATCAGAGCGCTTTTGCTTTTGTCTTTAACCCTGCTCATGAAATGCTTCTAAGCACACAAAAAATGATTACTGCAAAGCCTTGCGGCTTTTTTATAATCACTGTAACGTTGCACCGGAGCAAGCCTTGGTCTTGCTCCTTCGAAACTTCAAACGCGGAGTAAGGAACAAGTTCCTACTCCGCGTAAGCACAGTGGTTGAATGGGATGAGCTTCGCTGTTTCCAGCTAGCTCATTCCTATTCAACTTTGTGGGGGAAAGAAAACTAAATAGCGTAAATACATAAAAGTATTTACGCTATTTCTGTCTTTCTCCCTCACATTCGATGCTATTCACGTTACTGCGATTATAAAACCCGCAGGCTTCTTCGTAATCATTTTTTAGTGCTATCTCTTTTTGAGTCAGAGTTGAATAATGCTCTGATAGAATCACGTGCCAAATAACGGCCTCTTTACTCCTTGTTCCTGTGCTGAAAGATAGCTTCTGCTTTTCAGGTTTAGAGCTTGGTGCTATCTAGCCTTCTAATTAGTGCGGTGACTAGAGCTTTTCTAGCCAGATAGCGCAAAGTGTTTGGACAGCTGGAATAATGGTTGTAATCGAACCATGGTTGTCGTATGCCTTATACCAAAGTTTGCCATTAGAATCGAAAGCGTATTGGTACACCACAATCCAGTGATTTTTATACGGGCTACCTAGAGCGGCGGTCGTTCCTACTACAACAGGAACTCCGTCATCAAGAAGGCCCGGTACAACTTTTTCACTAAATAAATTAAAGTGTGTTTTATAGCCGTATTTCTTCCACTCGTGATTGAGTCCGCGTTGCACGTCCCAATAGAAAGTTCCTCGATATGGAAACGCGTATTCAATGGATGCTTCCATCCCCTTCAAAAGTTCGTCCATTGATTGTGTCACTACTTCTTCGCGTTTTGCCATCAGTACTGTTAACGTAGCAGCTGCATACGTTCCACAAATTCCTGGTGTCTTTTCATTTACATAAGCTTTGAACGGTTTCATTTCACTTTCAGGAAGACCTCTCCATTCAACGTTCTCTTCTAATATGTGTTTTTTCTCCCACTTCATTCGCATTCTCCTTATTTTTCAAAATGGTATTCCTTTACTTGTAATTTTTCGTCTAGGTCAAATACAAGTGGAGTTCCTGTTGGAATTTCGAATTTCAAGATTTCGTCTTCACTAAGATTCAATAAATATTTCACTAAACTACGTAGAGAATTTCCATGCGCTACAACTAAAACATTCTTACCATCCAGTAAATCCACCGCAATCTTATCTTGCCAAATTGGAAGAACGCGTTCTAAGGTTGTTTTCAATGTTTCCCCTTGAGGAAGATCCTTCACTTGTAGATGTTTGTAGCGTGGGTCTTGAGCCTGTTTAGCTGCTTCTTCTTCGCTAAGAAGCGGAGGCATGACGTCATATGAACGTCTCCAAAGCAACACTTGTTCATCGCCGTATTTTTCGCGTGTTTCTTGTTTATTGAGTCCTTGTAAGGCTCCATAATGACGTTCGTTTAATCGCCAGCTCTTTGTTTCTGGTAAATAATCTTGATTTAATTCAGACAAAACGATATGGCCTGTATGGATGGCTCTTTTTAGGACTGATAAATACACATGATCAAAGGGTATTCCTAATGAGCGTAATACTTTCCCTGCATGATGAGCTTCTTCTACTCCTTTAGCCGTCAATTCTACATCGCTCCATCCAGTAAATAAATTGAGAGCATTCCATTCACTTTCTCCATGTCGAACAAATACTAATTTCATCTTCATTCCTTCTTTCTGTGAATCTATCTCTATTGTACGCCTGTTTCCTGAATCTTTCAAAGAAGGTCGCACCAATATCTTGCAATTTGCCCTCTCTTATCATTTAGTGGTAAAATAAGCTGATATCTATTTCATTAGATTAATTTTTATAAAATTTACCTGAAAGGATCATTATGAAACTACTAACGATTATCGGAAGAATAAAACGATTCTCGAATCAGGACTTAGCGCTATACTTACTCATTATTAGTAGCTTCCTTCCGTTTTATTTATTCCTAACATTGTTTGTCTTATATATCATACTTCTTGCCTTTACCGGGAAATTAACACAAGTTCTAAAAGACCTTGTGTCACACCCATTTTTACTAACATTTATTGGATTTAGCTTTGCTGTTTCGATGGTGTCTGGAAACTACATCGGCGCTGTCATCTCAATTGGCTTTTTGATGTATGCTATATTTTTCAATTATTATCAAAGGCGTTTGACACCGGACTTTTTCCATATTGTTCTACAGACCATCTTACTGCTTAGCATTTTTGCTGCTGCATTTGCATTTTTAGAACATTATGAAATCATTCATAAATTTAACTACACATTCTTATCTCCGAAGATGCAAGTATGGCACCAAAACCGTGCCGAAGTAACCTTCTTTAACCCGAATTATTACGGAATCATTTGTTGCTTCTGCATTATGATTGGGTTCTACTTACTTAGCATCACGAAGAGTTGGTTCTGGAAGTTCATTGGTGCTGTTGCGATTGGAATTAATCTATTTGGCCTCAGCTTTACTCAAAACAGAACGGCTTTCCCAGCGATTATCTGTGGAGCGATTATTTACCTCTTCACAACGATTCGTAGCTCGAAAGCATTCTGGCTCAGTATCGCCGCATTTGGCATTGGGCTCATATTCCTCTTCTCAAACGATATTGGAGTTCGTATGGGGACTCTTGACTCTTCTATGGAAGAACGCATTTCGATTTGGAATGCCGGCATGGTTCTCTTTAAACAAAATCCATGGTTCGGGGAAGGTCCTCTGACCTACTTGCATAGTTTTGCAAGAATCGGCGCCAGATACCACGAACACGCGCACAGTTTATATATCGATACCATTTCAAGCTACGGGATTATCGGAACGCTGCTTTTAATGATTTCTACTCTTCAACCAGTGCGCATGATTATGGAAATGAGTCGTGATCCTAAGAAACGTCCAATCGTTGGTCTCTATGTGTCACTCATCGTTGTACTTTTCGTACACGGCATTTTCGATGTGGCCATTCTTTGGGTACAAAGTGCCTTCCTTTTCTTACTTGTAATGACAAGCATCCCAATGTGGATGAAACAAGAAGAAAATAAAATGCCTCATGAATAGTAAACAATAAAAATCCCAACTGTCACTTCTGTGATAGTTGGGATTTTTAGTTGTCTTATTTTGTTAAGTTACGAATGTTTTTGAAGATGTCTTTATGATTTTCAATCTTCGTATCATTTCCAATTACGACAAACGCGTTTTGATCCATAATGGCTTTCATCGTTGGAGCGTATGCACGTACCTTTTCAGGAGTTGCCCCTAAGATTTCATCACGGAACTGCTGCACTTTTTCTTGCGTCATATGCGTGAAGTAACGGGTAAAGGCTACCGCACCTTTTTGAGAGGCAGAAAGCGGACGATCAATCGAACTGAATGTCCCAATCAAGTTCTTTTCAAATTCCGCCTTAGACAAGTTGAAGTTTTCTAAGTACTCCACTTGTCCGTTATATCGTTCGAGCGTTTCAACGATGTTAGGGTCGCGGTAAGAAAGACCTGCGACATCCCCTTTATCATTAATGACACTCATACCGCCGTATGCCCCACCTTGAACACGAACTGTATTCCATAAATAATCAAGTCCTAAAACTGATTTTAAGAATAAGTTCATTCCGTTCACTGGAACACCTAGAAGCGTTTGGTTATATCCTTTTGCGACATAGTTAATTTCTTGCGCTGTCTTAAATCCTTCGTTTAACACTTCCACTGGATTTGTAAAGGCTTGTTTTTCAACTTTGTGATTTCCAAGATGTTTGAAGAAGTCCTCTGATACTTGTTTGAAATGTTCAAAGTCTTCCTTACTTCCGACAAACGTAGCCACTAATTGGTCAGTTGTTAAAATTGTTCTTAACACGTCTTTCAAGCGGTCGATAAATGCTTGAGGTTCTGCGTCAAAACGAGCAACCACATCACAAATAAAGTCGTAGTAATCGATTCCTTCAAGCGATTGTAAGTATTTCGCGCCTTCGTAGTAATAAGACTCTAAACGACGAAGCGCAGCCACGTGTGAACCATAATTGAAGTTCATCTCTAAGTCCGCTTTCACATTGAGTAAGAGCTCTTTAATCTTCTCTACATCATCTAAGTTTGAACGGTGAACGATTTCTTCAATCAAGCTCAAGAGCTGTGGTTGATACTCAGACAAGGCTTTCCCACTCACTGTGAATTTAGGATAGTAGATATTGTCTGCTACCGATTCAGTGATCACTGTCGCGTTTGTTCCAATTCCACCTGTATAGAAGTCAATTTCTGTGCTGAGAGCTTCATCTGTGAAGTTCTCCGTTCCAACTTCCCCTAATACTTCTGTTAAGAACGCAACGACTGGAATATCTTCTGTCTTCACACCGGATAAATCGAAATAATATTTCACATAAGAAATTCCCGCTGTAAAATCTTCATAGTGTAGGAAGGTTGGTTTGCCTTCATTTTCTTCTATCGTTAATGGTAAAGGTTTTACTTCTCGATCGATATCTTCAATCGATAGTTTTGGTAATTTTGCTAAATCTTCTTCCTTATCAGGAGTTGTTTGGCGTTCTAATAATTTTTGAGTTTCTTCGACCAATGCTTCTAATTCTTGATTACTTAGTGAAGCTTTATAGGATGCTAATTGTTCTTTTAGTGCTTGGTCTTTACGCTCAAGAAGTCCTGGTTCAGGAGAAAGTGTAATAACTACTGAGTGAGTATTCTCTAATAACGTACTTTGAATTAATTTTTCGAAGTATCCATTAGTCATTTCTCTTTGAATCTTATCTAAAATCGGTTGATACTCAAATGTCTCGAACACATTTCCACCATATAACCAGCTCGTTAGCGCATTTAAAGAATACAGAATGCCTTTAGGAGTAGAACCTTCTAATGCTGTAAGTTCTTTGTATCGGAAAGCTGCTTTGTTTAATGCTGCTTGAATGGCTTTTTGAGGAATTCCCTCTTCAACGAGTCGTTTTAATTCTGATTCAATAATCGTAATAAATTCTTCTTTTGCAGAAGGATTTGTATCTTTGAGAACAATTTCAAATATAGGTGAATATGTTGCTGCACCAAAACCACCAGATACATCAGAACCGAGCCCTGATTTCAAAAGTGCTTTTTTAATAGGTGCTGTATTACTTCCTAAAAGAAGTTCGTCTAATACGGCTAAAGCAATCAGTGATTCAGCATCGGTGCCTTTTCCAGCAGCCCAAACATAAGCAAGCAATGTTTTGTTTTCTTCAGATTCTTCTTGAGAAATCGAGAATTTTGCTTCTAATTCATGTCTTTTTTCAAACGGAGCTTGTTCAACAGGACCAAAGTCATATGCTTTTGGTTCGAAGGCATCAAAATATTCACTTAATTGACCAAAAGCAACGTCTAAATCTAGATTCCCGTATAATGTAACACGCGCATTGCTTGGGTGATAATATTTGTCATGGAAAGCCACAAATTTCTCTTGCGTTAATGTTGGGATGCTAGCAGGCATTCCTCCTGAAATATGTTTATACACCGTATCTGGATATAAAGTTGGTTCAATTAAACGATATAATTCTGATTCTGGTTGGGAGAAAGCCCCACGCATTTCATTATAAACAACGCCTTTATAAATCAGTTCATCTTCAGCATTCTCTAGGTGATAATGCCATCCCTCTTGCATTAAAATTTGAGGGTCATGCTTGAAATTTGGATAAAACACAGCATCTAAATAAACAGACATTAAATTGGTAAAATCTTTTTGATTGCGAGAAGATACTGGGTACACTGTTTTATCTGAATAAGTCATCGCATTTAAGAAAGTATTCAAAGATCCTTTTAATAACTCTACAAAAGGTTCTTTGGTTGGATACTTTCTAGATCCATTTAATACTGAATGTTCGATAATATGCGCAATTCCGTTATCATCATATGGTGGAGTTCTAAACGCGATATTAAAAGCTTTATTATCGTCTTCATTTTCTAAATAAAGAACTTCCGCTCCTGTTTTTTCATGTTGATATAAATACCCTACTGAACGGATATCTGGTAAGTCTCTCTTTTCTAATAATTTAAAGCCATTAAATTCTTTTGGCATAAAATTCCTCCTTCTTCTTAAAAGGTTTGCACCCATTTTAACACTTTTGGTGCGAAAAAAGAAGACAAGGGATAGAATTAGATGTTTTGTGAACCTATTTTATGTACAATAAATAAAATCACAGCTTTAAAAGCTTGTATATCCATTTATTTACTAGAAAATTTTCATATTTTTAAAATGTAACATATATGTTACATTTTACTTTTTTAAGACTTCTTTTCCGTTGAAAATTTACTATTCAAATATTTAATAGAAATTCATTGAACTCATATAATTTTAGTTCAGAATAAAAGGGATTCTTTTTTGTTTTTGTTAAACTAAGAGAAATATTTAGTTTATAGAAAATTTTTCCTTTAGTTTTTCTATAAACAATCTATTTCCTTGACTAATCATTAGATTTTTATTTATATACGAACTACCACTTTTTATATACAAAAAGTTCACTTCAAGGAATATTTCTTATTTTTATCAGAAATATTATTTTCAATTTTTTTGAATCTATTTTGTGTTCATCTCCCTTTGAATTTCAACATATAGTTTTTTCTAAAATATATGATTTAGATTGCTGTAAGATAATTCCGCACTTAATCTTGTCACTATAAAAAAAGGATTAAGCAACATTAAGTGCTTAATCCTTTCATAAATTTGAAAATTTAAACTTTATTTATATACAAAACTCCCGAAATTCACTGATAGGAATTTCGGGAGTTTACTCTTCTATTGTTTATTATTTTGTTTTAATTTGTAATTCGCATATGCTCTTAAAGAAATCGTTCCAAAAATAGCAACTGTTAATAAATTTAAAATACTTGCGATCCAGCCTTGAGTAAATACAATCGTTGTAGAAGATTGATAGAATAAAACATCTAGTGTTGGGGCAATCAACCCAAAGATTGCAATATTCACCGACGCTTGAACTACATTAAAGCGAATCATATCATGTTTTGAAAACACTCCTTGTCGAAGGCTATTTCTTCGAATCGCAAAACCAAATATAAAACCTAACGCCGCTGAACTTATAGCCCATGAAATCCATAAATGATCCGTATAGATTAAATCAAACAATACATGCCCAGTGAAACCGACAATGGCTGCTGGAATCGCGCCTGCAACACCTGCAAAGAGCGCAAGGTAGCCATATGCCAATTGTATATATACTCCCTCAATTGGTGTTGTAATCGATGTTAATGTCATTAACGCTGTCATAATTCCAATCCCAAGAATGGTATAGAGAATCGTTTTAAACAGTCCGTCTTTCACAATAACCCTCCTTTGCCTATTTCGATGTTGGCTCTTCTCCAATAATACGTACTTCTGGCTCTAGAGCAACACCGTCTTTTTCTAAAATCACTTTTTGAACATAACGGATTAAATCCATATAGTCCGTTGCTGTTCCGTTATCAATATTCACCATAAATCCAGCATGCTTTTTAGAGACTTGCACGCCACCGATTTGATGGCCTTGAAGTCCAGCGTCTTGGATTAGTTTTCCTGTAAAATGCCCTTGGGGACGTTTAAACACGCTGCCGCAAGAAGGATACTCAAGCGGTTGTTTAGTCTGGCGTAAATGCGTTAATTCCGCTACTTTTTGGTCAATCTCTTCTTGAACGCCCTCTGTTAATCGGAACCCTACTTCAATCACTAGATCGCCTGTTTTTTGAACAAGGCTATGACGATAGCTGAAGTCTAAGTCTTCGTTGGTATAAGTTTTGAATTCCCCATCCGGAGTAATCACTTCCACGTACTCAACGACTTCACTTACTTCACCGCCGTATGCCCCAGCGTTCATGAAAATCGCTCCACCGACACTTCCTGGAATGCCACAAGCAAATTCCAAGCCTGTTAATCCATTTTTTGCCGCTTCTTTTGACACATCAATTAAGGCTACTCCGCCTTCAGCGACGATTTGTGTACCCGATACCGTTAAATGAGACATATCGTTTAACATAATCACAGCACCGCTAATACCGCCATCTTTAATAATGACGTTCGATGCGTTTCCTAGAATCGTCGTTGGAATATTTTTTTCGCGAAGCCAATGCATCACTGCGCTTGCTTCTTTTTTATCTTTTGGAAAAATTAGAATGGCAGCACGGCCACCTGTTTTTGTAAATGTATAATTTTTAAGTGGTTCGTTGTAAAAAACTTTTACATTCGGAAACTCTTTTGAAAATATTGTATAGTCCATACTATTCTCCTTAATCGTAATCCTTTTAATACTACTATTCTAATGAGTTTACGTCAAATGTTAGGAAACCTTGAGGAGCTTTTGCCGTAACGATTTTTTCGCAAATTAAGTGGCTTAACAAGCTACTGTTTGCCGAAACTGGGTTTTCTGATTTTGTCTGAACTGCAATGATAAAGCTATGAATAATCGTCTCAAATCCACGTTTGTACAATGTAGAATCCCAACTCGTAAATCCATCCAGAACATCATCTTGACCTTGCGTAATTACTAAATCAGTTAAGTTTCTGAGAGAATAGGTTCCGCTAGTACTTTGCACTTCAATTCTTTCTAAGTTTGCTCCTGAAGTTTCGTTAAATTGAACCAATGCTGTTTCATTTTCATTTTCTAGGTAGACAGTACATTGTTCTAATACCCCGTCTTTTTTCTTATAGAAATAAGTACCATTCGTTGGAAGAGAATCCATTAAGTATAGTGCTGTATCTAAAGGATGAATAAAAACATCAAAGACTCTAGTTCTTGTATCTTGAGAAGCAACCGTACAGTTCTTTTCTGCAATAATTCTCTTCTTGTCTTCTACACTTTTTAAGACTTCTACTTTAGGAGCAAAACGTCTATTAAATCCAGCCATGATGAAGGTATTGTGTTTTTTTGCTAGTTGATATAATTCCATCGTTTTTTCATAACTAGGAGATACTGGTTTATCGATATAAACAGGAATTCCTTTTTCTAAAAATTGTTTTGCCACCTCAAAATGAGCTTTCGTAGACACATGAATAAAGACTCCATCTAAAGGAAATTGCAATAATTCTTCAATCGTATTGCAAGGAATACATCTCCCTAACAATTTAGATTCTCGATTCAACACTTCTTGATTTCGAGTACACATATACCATTTGACATTCCCAATCGAACGCATCACAGGTAAATACGCTTTTTGACTAATCGCTCCAACACCAACAATCCCAATATTTAACATTATTTATCCTTCCCATTCTTGTAGTAATTGATGAACCATTTGAGCAGAACGTTTCCCTGCTTGAACGATAAATGTATCAAAATCAACAGCAGAGGTCCCACGCTCTGGAATATCTGAAATCGCACGAATCACAATAAATGGAACTCCAAATGCGTGACACGCTTGTGCGATTGCGGCTCCTTCCATTTCAGACGCCATCACATCTGGGAAGTGCTTTAAAATATGTGTTCTTTGCTCACGAGTATGGATAAAGCTGTCAGAAGAAACGATAAGGCCTGTATGGCTCTTTAAATCCACCTTAGCAATCGCTTGTTCAAGTGACGGTAAAAAGTCTTGATTCATTGCAAAACGTGCTGGCATGCCCGGCATTTGCCCGTAAACGTAATTAAAGGCTGTTACGTCAGCATCGCAGTATGCCAGTTCCGTTCCAATGACGATATCTCCGATTTCAAGAGAAGAGCCAAACCCACCGGCAGAACCCGTATTCATCACCAAGTCAACTCCGAAGCGGTCGATTAAAATTCCTGCAGCCAGAGCTGACATCACTTTTCCAATTCCGGATTGGACAAGGACAATCGACTTCCCAACAAGTGACCCTTCGATAAACTCCCAGTTGGCAACGGTTGTTTTCTTCTCAATGGTCATCTCTTCTTCGAGCAGACGTTTTTCTTCTTCCATTGCCGCAATAATTCCAAATTTCATTCTTTCACCTCATCATTATCGTTCAATCATCTTCGCCATCAAGATAATATCTTCATATCCGTCACCGATTTTTACACCGTTCTTAAGTTGCCCTTCTTCTTCAAATCCACACTTCTCATAGAGGCGACGGGCCTTTTTATTGATAGCTACGACCTCAAGTTCAACACGAGAAAGAGTTGAATAATCCCTCACCCAATCAAGCATTTCTTCCATCATGACGGTCGCAATTCCTTGACCCCAGTATGATTTCAGTACACTGATTCCTAACTCTCCCCGGTGTGAGAATTTAGGATGTAAGCTACCCGCAATGGAACCGACAGCGATAATGGCTTCTCCATCTTTTGCCAGTAACATATATTGGTTTTCGTTCTCATAGAGCGATTCGATAAATAGTTCTTCTTGAGCGACAGAATACTTCAATCCCTCTGGCCCAAAGGAAAGAAAATCTGTTTCACTCCCTACTTTTTTACTATAATCTAGTAGCGCTTTAGCATCGTCTTTAACCGGAAGCGCAAATGTAATTTCTCGTTCTTTACTCATTACTGGCCTCCAATGTTTGAATAAATTCCTCGTACTCTTTTCCATGTGGGACTAAGCGAATCACACGTTTGGACTCGTCGTCTTCTACACGGTCGATTTGAACCTTTAAGAATGTCGAAGGAAGTTCATCTTCGATATACTGCGCCCATTCAACGACACACACACCGCCCGCATAGAAGTACTCTTCGAGGCCTACTTCACTGGCACCGCCACTTTCTTCAATACGATACATATCCATATGAAATAGCGGAAGTCGCCCTTTACGGTATTCGCGAATCAATGTATAGGTTGGGCTCTTAATGACACGGTCGATGCCTAACCCAAGGGCAATTCCTTTTGTAAGAGTCGTCTTTCCAGCTCCTAAATCTCCTTCTAAGACCACACAACTATTGGCAAATACTTTTTCTCCTAGACGCTTTCCTAGTTCCATTGTCTCCTCTTGTGATGATGTATGTCTTTCAAACATGATGATACTCCTTCAAACTTGGTTCATTTGTCTTGCATAAAAAAAGAGCCAAGACAAACTGTCTTAGCTCATTATAGCATATTTCGCTTATTTTAGAACGCGTCCTAAAAATTCTTTTGTACGGTCTACTTGAGGATTTTCAAAGATTTGTTCTGGAGTACCTTCTTCTGCGATAACCCCTTTATCCATGAAGACAACACGATCACTAACTTCTTTAGCAAATCCCATTTCGTGAGTAACCACAATCATTGTTAGCCCTGTGTGCGCTAAGCTTTTCATTGTTTCTAGCACTTCGTTTACCATTTCTGGGTCAAGCGCTGAGGTTGGTTCGTCGAAAAGCAATACATCTGGTTGCATGGACAATGCACGCGCAATAGCCACACGTTGTTTTTGTCCACCGGATAATTGACGAGGTTTTGCATTGATGTACGCAGACATTCCTACTTTTTCAAGGAATTCTTTTGCAATTTTTTCTGCTTCTTCTTTTGTTTTTTTTAACACTTTCATAGGTCCAACGATACAGTTTTCTAACACGTTTAAGTTGTTAAATAAGTTAAATTGTTGGAATACCATTCCTACGTGCGTACGGTATTCGTAAATGCTCTTGTCATGTTCAAGAATGTTTTGACCATTGTAAAAAATTTTTCCTGAAGTTGGTTTTTCGAGTAAGTTGACACAACGTAAGAGTGTTGATTTACCAGAACCACTTGATCCGATAATCGTTACTACTTCGCCTTGTTTTACTTCAAAAGAAATATCTTTAAGAACTTCATTAGTACCGAAAGTTTTACTTAAGTTTTGAATGGAAATTACTGCTTCGCTCATTATGCATTTCCTTTCTGTCTAGTTTTTTCTTCGACTGCTGACATTGAATTTGAGTTCAATGGATCTGAATAAATCACTTCATAGTTATCTGGACCGTCTAATTTACGCTCGAAGTAACGTAAAATACGAGTCACTGTGAATGTCATGATGAAGTATAAAATTAATGTAACAAAGAATGTATCGAAGTAACGGAAGTTTTGACCCGCAACTGTTTTTGTCGCAAAGTACAATTCTGATACAGAAATTACGTTCAATACAGAAGTATCTTTGATGTTGATAACGAACTCGTTCCCTACTGCTGGTAGGATGTTACGGAGTACTTGTGGGAAAACAACATAGCGCATTGTTTGCCAGTGTGTCATCCCGATAGCTTGGCTGGCTTCAAATTGTCCTTGGTCGATAGAGATAATCCCACCACGAACGATTTCTGACATATAAGCCCCTGTGTTAATCGATACGATGAAAATCGCAGCGAATGTCACATCTAGATTGATACCAAACATTAATGCTGTTCCGTAGTAAATTACCATCGCTTGTACGATCATTGGTGTTCCACGGAAGAATTCTGTATAGCAGTTTAAAATGATAACTGCAATTTTTAAGAGAATACGTTTAGGTCCTTTTTCTGGAAGTGGAATTGTTTTAACAAATCCGATGAACATCCCGATTAAAGTCCCAATAATTGTACCAATAATTGAAATATATAGTGTAATCCAAGCACCTGTTAAAAACATTTGCCAGTTCTGTTGAATGATTTTAACAATCCAATCAATACTCATTTAATTTCCTACTTTCTGTATTTTGTGTATGTATACGCCACACAATGTGGCGGTGTGTTATGTTTGTTTTCTGTATTCTGCGATTTCCTTGGCGCAGTGGTGTAGTTGAGCTCGCCATCGCAGAAATGGCGTGCGTTTCCCGAAACGTCCGAAGAACGTTTCACGTTCCTTCCGGCGTTCCGGTCCAACGTTCCATTTCTGAGCGCGATGTCTCACATCCTACTCAGCAGCAGGTTGATTCTTAATTGCTTCTTGCATGATTTGTTGACGTTCTTCACTAGAAATTGTTTTTAATGCTTTGTTAATTTCTTTTGTTAGTGAGCTATCTTTTCTCACACCAACAGCTGTTTGTGTGTCTTCTGGTGATGTTTTGAATCCATCTGTTAATTTAACCATTACGAAGTCGCTGTTTGCAGCTTGAGCAGAAATTGCTTCTGGTAATTCAGAAACGTAAGCGTCAATTGTTCCAGATTGTAAAGCTACACGCATTGCTGGGAAGTTATCCATCGCAGTTTGTTTGTCGACACCAGGAATTTGGTCAATTACTGAGTAGTGGAAAGTATTTAATTGAGCCGTTACTTTAGCACCAGAGAAATCTGCTAATGAAGTAGCATTTGCGTATTTAGACCCTTTTTTTACCACTAATACTAATTGTGAATCATAGTAAGAATCAGTAAAGTCGATTGTCGCTTTACGTTCTTCTGTAGGACTCATACCAGCAATGATTGCATCTATTTTACTTGAAACAAGAGCTGGTGTTAAGCCATCCCACTCAGTTTTAACAATGACTAATTCTTTTCCTAATTGTTTAGCTACACGTTTTGCGATTTCAACGTCATAACCACCAGCGTATTGGTCTGTCCCTTGAATTTTTACCGCTCCGTTTGAGTCATCTTTTTGAGTCCAGTTAAATGGTGGGTAACCAGCTTCCATCCCAACCACTAATTGGTTTTGATTTGCTGTCCCTTGACTAACAGGTGTTCCACACGCTGCTAATCCTACTGTCATTGCCAAAGCTGCAATTGCGCCTAAAATTTTCTTCATTTTCTTTCTCTCCTTCTCGATTATCAAACTGGTTCATCTTTTTACACAAAAAAGGAACCACGAACAAAAGCCGTGATTCCCCATTAAAGTCATAAGTAGTCATTCTTTTGCCCGGTAATTGATTGCACTTCATGAGTATCTGGGCAGATGTCATGACAGTGACTGACCTATTATGACCAGCCCCCAACGTTTTCACGTTTCGGCGAAATCCCCTTTCCAGCTTCCTGTACTCTTGTCATTCGCACCTCAGTTCAATAACCATTTGATTTAATTGTTGAACATAAATTAACACATATTTTTTTGAAAGTCAACCATATATTTTCATTTTTTTGAAAATATCTATCAAAACTCCTTTTTATCTCCTCCACCTTCTCTAACATTATGCCTCAGAAAAGCATTATCTATTAGTCGATGAAGCAACAGATATATTAAATCCGCAAAGATTTAGAGTAATTATTTCCCCTTTTCCTCCTCCACTGACAGGCTATCTTAGAAATGATTATTTTTTGCACTATAAAATAAATGATTACGAAGGAACTTCGAGTTTCTATAATCGCAGTGGTGGGAATCGTATTAAATACGAATTAGTAGGAGTTAGGAATTTATTCCTTACTCCTACTTTGAGGCTTTAAAGGTGAGAGACCTTAGGCTCGAACCGGTACAACATTACAGTTATTATAAAAAAATCCGCAAAGATTTGGAGTAATTTTTCTTCTTTCCAGCAGTCTCTCACAGGGTTCCACAGAAATGATTCATTTTATGCGCAAAAAAAATAAATGATTACGTAGGAACTTCGAGTTTCTATAATCGCAGTGGTGGGAAATCGTATTAAATGCGAATTAGTAGGAGTTAGGAATTTATTCCTTACTCCTACTTTGAGGCTTTAAAGGTGAGAGACCTTAGGCTCGAACCGGTACCCCACTACAGCGATTATTACAGAAACCGAAGGTTCCGGAGTAATCATTTATTATATTTTATATTCTTCTCAGCACAAAAAGAGTGCCTCATTTCTGAGGCACCCTGTTAGATGAATTATTTATTCACGTTTTCCCATTGCCAGTTCACAACTTCAGGAATATCTTCCCCGTGTTCACGGATGTAGCTGTGGTGGAATTCCACAGTTTCGTCCATTTTCGCAGCAAATTCACTAGCTTTGTCGCCATATACAGCAACCGCAGCGTCTTTAGCAACGTGGAAGCGGTCCATTTCAGATAATACACGCATATCGAATGGAGTTGTGATATCTCCGTTTTCACGGTATCCGTGGATATGAACGTTATGGTTGTTGCGATCAAAGAATAAGTCACGAATCATACCTTCATAACCGTGGAAGCAGAATACAACTGGTTTGTCAGCAGTAAATAATTTATCAAATTCTTCATCAGATAAACCACGTGGGTCAACTTTTGGAGAACGTAATTTCAAGATATCTACTACGTTGATGAAACGAATCTTCAATTCTGGGAATTGTTTGTGCAAGATTGAAATACCTGCTAATGCTTCTAAGTTAGGTTCAGTACCTGCAGCAGCGATTACTACGTCTGGTTCTTCTCCTTCTTTCACTGTTGAAGCCCAATCAATTACTTTGTAACCTTCACGTACTAATTCTTTAGCTTCTTCTACTGAGTAGAATTGTGGACGTGGGTGTTTTGAAGAAACGATTAAGTTAATTTTATCTTCTGAACTTAAAGCTTCAGCCATAACAGCCATTAAACTGTTTGTATCTGCTGGTAAGTATTCACGTACGAATTCAGGTTTTTTCTCAGCTAAGTGTGTTAATAAACCTGGATCTTGGTGAGTATATCCATTGTGGTCTTGTTGGAACACTGTTGATGTTGCAATCAAGTTTAATGATGGATAGTTTTTACGCCATGGAGCGTGAGTTTTAGATTTACGTAACCATTTGAAGTGTTGAGTGATCATTGAGTCCACTACACGTAAGAATGATTCGTAAGATGCGAAGAATCCGTGACGACCTGTTAATACATAACCTTCTAAGAATCCTTCTGCTTGGTGTTCTGATAATTGTGAGTCGATAACACGACCAACTGGTGAAATCCATTCATCATAGCTTTCGTCGCGACGACCAACCCATTGACGGTTCGTTGTTTTGAAGACTTCGTTTAGACGGTTAGATTTCGTTTCGTCTGGTCCAAAGATACGGAAGTTATCTGGATTTGCTTTTACTAAGTCAGCAGCAAATTTACCAAATTCAATCATATCTTGTTTTTGGATAGCACCTGGTTTTGTTGTATCAATTGCATGTTTAGTCCAATCAGTAATTTCCATTGGTTTTACAACCCCTGCGTTTGTGATTGGGTTCATGCTCATACGACGTGAGCCTTTTGGAGAAATTGCAGCAATTTCTTCTACTAATTTACCATTTTCATCGAATAATTCTTCTGGACGGTATGATTTCAACCAGTCTAATAAACTATCGATGTGTTCCATAGATTCTCCAGATACTGGGATTGGAACTTGGTGAGCACGGAATCCGCCTTCGATTGGTTCATGGTTCCATTCTTTTGGACCTGTCCAACCTTTAGGAGTACGTACTACTAATACTGGCCAATATGGCATTGTAGCTTCTTCGGCGCTCTTAGCACGAGCTTCTTTTTGAATCGCTTGGATTTTTTCAATCGCTTCATCTAATTTAGCAGCCATTAATGGGTGAACTTCTTTAGGTTCTGTTCCTTCTACGAAGATTGGATCCCATCCTAAACCATTGAAGAATTGAGTTAATTCTTCATCTGTACGACGAGCTAAAATAGTTGGGTTGTGGATTTTACCACCGTTTAAGTAAAGGATTGGTAAAACGGCACCATCGTTTACTGGGTTGATAAATGTGTTTGAGAACCAACCAGCTGCTAAAGGACCTGTTTCTGCTTCACCATCACCGATAACTGCTGCTGCAATTACGTTAGGATTATCTAAGATTGCACCTGTAGCATGTGATAATGAGTACCCTAATTCTCCACCTTCGTGAATTGAACCAGGAGTTTCTGGAGCAGCGTGAGACGCAATTCCTCCAGGGAATGAGAAGATTTTACATAATTGTTTGAACCCTGCTTCATCTTGAGTGATTTGTGGGTATAACTCTGTGTAAGATCCATCTAAGTAAGAGTTAGAAACCATTACTTGTCCACCATGACCTGGTCCTTCAATGTAGAACATATCTAAGTCATATTTATTAATAGCACGGTTTAAGTGCGCATAAATAAAGTTTTGTCCTGCGATTGTTCCCCAGTGTCCGATTGGATGAAGTTTAACGTCTTCTTTTTGGATTGGACGACGTAAAAGTGGGTTATCTTTTAAGTACATTTGAGCTACTGAAATGTAGTTCGCTGCACGCCACCAAGCATCCACCTTTGCTAAGTATTCTGGTGTATCAAATTGTGTCATGTATTTTCTTCCCTTCTTGTTTTTGGTTTCCTAAAAAATCAGAAAAGCCGATTCAAAAAATTATCATTTTTTAATCGACAAGTATTTACCATAGCCTGTAGCCTCTGTCAAGAAGAAGCATGATACCTTATAGTAATTACGTTATTTCTCTTTACTTTTAGGAAATATTCCTGTTTTCGAAACGGATATTAAAAATCGAAAACGTTCATAACCACATTTATTTGACTGTTTTATCTCGATTTTTTGATCATTTAATTCATCGAGCACTCTATATTACCATTTTTTATGTTCATTCCGCAATAAAACATTCATAAAAAGTATGATAGGATCAAAAAAATCCGAGGTTTCCACCCCGGATTTTCCATATAATAAGGATCATACAGATCTTTATTTAAAATATTGAAGAAACTCTCCGTATCCTTCCTCTTCGAGTTTATCAACTGGGATAAAGCGAAGAGACGCTGAATTAATGCAATAACGTAGTCCACCTAATTCTTTTGGACCGTCTTCAAAGACGTGTCCTAAATGTGAATCTGCTTTTTCACTTCTTACTTCAGTTCTTTTACGGCTTAGTTTGTAATCTTCTTTCTCCGTTAGAGTTGTATTTTCAATTGGTTTTGAAAATGATGGCCAACCACATCCTGCATCAAATTTATCTTTTGAGCTGAAAAGTGGTTCACCACTGACGATATCTACATAGATTCCTTCTTCGTAGAAATCATCATATTTTCCGGTGAATGGCCTTTCTGTGGCTTCATTTTGAGTCACTTCATATTGAATTTCTGTTAAACGTTTTTTTAATTCTTCTTTTGAAAATTCCATCGTGGTCTCTCCTATTCAAATTGTTGTCGTTTCGATTGATGTGGATCTTGAATTCTCTTGAAGAGATGTTCCAAATCCTTATTCGTTAAATGAACGAGTACAGGTCTGCCGTGCGGACAGTTATAAGGATTTTTACATTTGGCTAAATCCACTAATAACTGGCGTGCTTCCCATTCACTTAAGTGGTGGTTGGCTTTAATCGAACCTTTACAACTCATCATAATGGCTGTAGCTTCTCTTAATTTAGCAACCGTAATCTTCTCGTCGGCTAGAATAAAGTCGATAATTTCTTCAATAATCGCCTTCTCCTGTCCCTTCTTAATCCACGCTGGATGCAATTGAATTTGGAACGTATTTTGCCCAAATGGTTCCATCTCAATTCCAAACTCTTCCACTAGCGTTAAACGTTCTTCCAACTTCACGCTGTCCTTCTTCGAGAACTCTAGTAAAATCGGCACCATCAATGGTTGACTCACTCGGCCTACTTGTCCAATTTCCACCTTGAACTGCTCATATTTGATTCGTTCTTGCGCGGCATGTTGGTCAATCATATATAAGCCTTTTTCGTTTTGTGCAAATAAGTAAGTTCCATGCATTTGTCCAAAATAGTGTAATTCTGGGAACTCTTTTTCGAATGGTTGAGAGTCGATTTTCTCAGCTAATTTCAAATAATCTGCATGGTCATCATGGCTGTCCACTAGTTCTTCTTGCTCCACGATTTCAACGGCCTTCATTTCCTGAACAGACGCATCATCGTTTGGCAGAACTTCGACTTCTTCTCGTATATTTTCAGTAAACGAACGCGTTTCTATACGACTAGACTCCACAAGAGGTGTCTTCAATTGCCATTCCAAAGTTTGTTGGACTGGTTTTGGTGCCTCTATGCGATTTTCTTTGCGTTTGAAGGATAAGTCTTCGATTGACTCAGGAATCCGTTGTACACCCTGTATTGCCTCTCTAATCGCCTTTTGAATGACCTGTGAGAGTTCTTGTTCTTTACTAATTCGAACTTCTTGTTTCGTTGGATGCACGTTCACATCGACGAGTTGTACGTCCATTTCAATCGAAATAAACGTAATCGGGAATCGTCCCACCATCAATGTTGAGCCGTATCCTAATGTAATGGCCTTTGCGATAGCCATGTTTCGGATTGGTCGTCCATTAATGAAAATTGATAAGTAATTGCGGTTCGAACGTGTGAGTTCTGGGAGCGACGTATATCCAGAAACTTTGAAATCCTCGTCTTCTCCACTAAAAGGTAACATCTTACGCGCATTTACGGGTCCAATATTTCCAGCAACAGCTTGTAGTAAATCCCCTTTCCCAGAGGTTTGCAGTAACAGATTGCCATCATTTTTTAACACAAAGGTAATTTCTGGGTGACTAAGGGAAGCCTTACTCACCACATCGGTAATATGCGCTAATTCCGTTTGCAATGTACGAACGAATTTCAACCTGGCTGGTGTGTTATAAAACAAATCTTCAACAAGGAAAGTCGTTCCTTTTAATGGCGGAACGGTCTTCTCTTCTTTGATTTCACCAGACTCAATCGTCAACTCCACGCCGCTGTCCTCTCCGGTTGAAGTCGTTAGCGTCACTTTCGATACAGCCGTAATACTCGCCAAGGCTTCCCCACGGAACCCAAGCGTACGGATTCTAAAGAGTTGTTCCGGCGAATAGAGTTTACTCGTTGTATGACGTTTAATCGACATACGAGCGTCCTCTTTCGTCATCCCGATTCCATTATCTTGAATGCGGATTTTGCGAAGTCCACTCTCTTCGATGTCAATCTCGATACGAGTACTCCCAGCGTCGATCGCGTTTTCGAGTAATTCTTTCACCACAGAAGCAGGTCGTTCAATCACTTCCCCTGCTGCAATTTGGTTTGTCAGTAATGGACTTAATTCTTTAATTGTTCCCATACACTACTCACCCTTTTCCATTTGTTGCCATTTATACAGGATGTTCATCGCATCCATTGGCGTCATGCTCATTAAGTTTAATCCTTTAAGCTCGTGAACCCATTCAGGAACCGTCGCTGTTTCCTCTTCAAAGAGCGATACTTGTTCCACATAGGTGCTATTTTCATTTGCAGCCCCTTTAGCTTCTAAATGATTTAAAATCGTGCTGGCATTTTCTAGCAGCTCACTTGGAAGTCCAGCCAGTTTCGCCACATGAATTCCGTAACTCTTATCGGCAGGACCTTCTAATACTTTATGCAAGAAGACCACTTCGCCATTTTCTTCAACGGCTCCCACATGTACATTGCGTAAATCCGCATATTTCTCGCTGAGCCTTGTTAACTCGTGGTAGTGCGTTGAGAATAACACTTTTGCAGTTAAATGTTCGTGAATATATGTGATAATCGCTTCAGCAAGCGCCATTCCATCATAAGTAGCAGTCCCACGTCCGATTTCATCAAACAATAGCAAGCTCGTTTCATCAGCATTTCGAAGCGCGTGGTTCGTTTCCATCATCTCTACCATGAACGTACTTTGGCCCGAAATTAAATCATCGGCTGCCCCAATACGGGTAAAGATTTTTGTAAAGACTGGAATTGTTGCACTTTTGGCAGGTACAAAACATCCGATTTGCGCTAAGATGACGCAGAGTGCTAATTGTCTCATGTAAGTTGATTTACCAGACATGTTTGGTCCGGTAATGAGAAGAATGTGTTCCTCTGGACTCATTGAAATGCTATTTGGCACATACGTTGATTGTCCCATGACCTTTTCAACGACCGGATGGCGACCATCTTCAATCCAAAGTCTACGGTTCTTCATCGAAATTGTAGGTTTCACTAAGTGATAACGTTCGCTCACCACACTGAAGGCTTGCAGGACGTCGATGGTTGCGACAGTTTTCGCCAATTGTTGTAACTGGGCGGTATAGTGTTTCACCTGTTCACGCACTTCAACGAATAATTGATATTCAAGTGCGCTTGATTTTTCTTCCGCTTCTAAAATGAGCGTTTCTTTTTCTTTTAATTCAGGTGTAATAAAACGTTCCGCATTCGCCAGCGTTTGTTTACGCTCATAACGGCTATTATCGAGTTTGGATAGATTTGTTTTGGTCACTTCGATATAGTATCCAAATACCTTGTTGAAACTAATCTTTAATGAACTGATGCCGGTTTGCTCACGTTCTTGTTGTTGCAATGCGGCAATCCATTCTTTTCCATGCTTCATCGTGTCGCGGTACGTATCCAGTGTCGCGTTATACCCTGAACGAATAATATTTCCATCTGAAATCGTCAGCGGCGCATCCTCATCGATGGCACGGTCGATTAAATCATATAACTCAGGAATATCGAATAAGGTTTCTCCAAGAGCACTCCATTCTTTAGAGTCCAAACTATCGACAATCGATTTAAAGATGGGTACTTGTCCAAGTGTTTGTTTGAGTTGCAAAAGGTCACGCGCATTTGCGGTTCCAAATGACACTTTCCCAACAATGCGTTCTAAGTCGTACACACGTTTCAATGTTTCGATAAAGTCTGTACGTTCGAAGTAATGTTGGTTCAATGTTTCCACAAGTGCGTGGCGTTTTTGAATCGCTCCTTCTAATACTAGAGGTTTTTCAAGCCATTGTTTGAGGAGACGTCCGCCCATAGCTGTTTGCGTCTCATCTAAAAACCAGAACAGCGACCCATGTTTTTGGTTAGCACGAATCGTTGTCGTTAACTCTAAGTTCCGTTTTGTCTCATAATTCATTGAGAGATAAAACTCACTTTGATACGCTTGCGCCTTTTGTAAGTGCGAGAAGCTTCTCTTTTGAGTGAGTTTCAAATAGCTTAATAGATTTTGTACGCATCGGATAGAAGCCTCGTCTTCTAATTCTGAAACCAATTCAGTAGAGTCTTCTCTGTCAATCTGGTCTTTTTCAATGGTTGAAATTAAGATTTGCATGCTTGTAAAGAGATGGCGAAGTTCTTCTGTCACATCGCTTTCTACAAGAACGACTTCACGACACATCAAGCTTGAGCATTCGCTACGCACTTCTTCCAAGTTCGCCAGTTGTGTCACTTTCAATTCCCCTGTGGACACGTCCACATACGACAGTGCAAATCGTTTCCCAACCAGCGGTAAAATCGACACTAAATAATGATTTTGATTTTGCGCTTGGTATTCTGTATACGTTCCTGGCGTCAAGACTTGAACAACGTCTCGTTTCACCATTCCCTTTGTCAGCTTTGGATCTTCCAATTGCTCACAAATGGCTACTTTCTTCCCAAGTTCAATCAGTGTTTTAATATATTCTTTTGCGGCATGATGAGGAACCCCACACATTGGAATTGGGTCCTCTGCATTTTTATTTCGACTGGTTAGTGTAATTTCGAGAAGTCGTGCTGCTTCAATCGCATCATCATAAAACAATTCATAGAAATCACCTAGTCGATAGAACAATAAGCAATCTGGATACTTTTCTTTAATCGAAAAATACTGTTGCATCATCGGTGTGTGTTTCGTTTTTTGTGGCATTTCGGACTCTCTTTCTAATTTTTTTATTCAAAAAATGGTGCATCTGGAGTAATGCGAATCGGTTGAATCGATTTCGCCTTCCCAGTTTTATCATCAATATCAATTAAACAAGCACTGAGCTGACCTTCATCGTCTTCAGCCACTTCAAATCGTGCCGGTAATTGATTGAGGAATTTCGTAATAATAATATCGCGCTCCATTCCGAGAATTCCGTTATACGGACCAGTCATCCCCACATCACAGAGGAAAGCTGTCCCTTGTGGGAGAACGCGTGCGTCGTTTGTAGGTACATGCGTATGTGTTCCAACGACAGCAGATACTTTCCCGTCCAAGTACCAAGACAATGCTTGTTTCTCACTTGTTACTTCGGCATGGAAGTCGACAAAGATAATTGGCGTTCTCTTTCTAGCTTCTTCAACTGCCTCAGTGATTTTGGCAAACGGATCGTCCAATGCATTCATAAAGACACGGCCCTGCAAGTTAATGACGGCCACTTCTTTATCGTTACATTTTACATAAACGATTCCTTTTCCTGGAACGCCTTCTGGATAGTTCAGCGGTCGTACCATTTTTGTGGCATCTTCTATGAAATCAAAAATCGCTTTGTTATCAAAGGCGTGATTCCCAAGCGTTACAACGTCTGCACCAGCCTGCAATAACTCCTTATAAATCTTCTCCGTAATTCCTTTTCCATGGGCAGCATTTTCCCCATTAATCACGGTGATTTGTGGTTTATATTTTTTCTTTAATTTTGGAACATATTGTGCGACCATCTCTCTTCCAAGAGAACCGACTACATCGCCAACAAATAATAATTTCATAAGAGTGCCTCTTTCTAAATCAATGTAGCTCTATTTTACCATAAAACAAGGCTAGAAAATACCTAGATACAACTCTAGACTAGGTCATTCCATTAACAGATAGGTAAACTAATTGTAAATGCCTGTTTTAATTCTTTCATACATTCTCCTAAAAACAAAAAAAGATTGAAAGCCTGATATACCCAGACCTTCAATCTCATATTTTAACTTATTTTTATAAAGATTTAAATGTATTCACTACATTTTCTACAGTGAATCCTAGTGTTTCCATGACTTTATTTCCGTTACCAGATAAACCGAAGCGGTCGATTGTAACAGTTGCCCCATCAAGACCAACGTATTGTCCCCATCCGAAACTTGCGCCCATTTCAACGGCTACACGTTTACGAACATCACTTGGTAATACTGCTTCACGGTACTCTTTTGGTTGTTCTTCGAATAGGTTCATCGATGGCATTGAAACAACAGATACATCAATTCCTTCTTCGGCAAGAACTTTTTGCGCTTCAATGGCAAGAGCTACTTCAGAACCTGTCGCGATTAAGATACCTTCCGGAGTATCGCATTTTTGTGGGCTAACCACATATGCCCCACGTTTCACACCTTCATAAGCTAATTCTTTTGAATGTTCAAGAACTGGTAAGTTTTGACGTGAGAATACGAGTACCGTTGGACGGTCTTTTGCTTCTACAGCTACTTTCCATGCAGCAGAGACTTCGTTACCATCAGCAGGACGAATCACGTTTAAGTTTGGAGTTGCACGGAACGCTGCTAATTGTTCGATTGGTTCATGCGTTGGTCCATCTTCCCCAACCGCAATCGAGTCATGTGTATAAACATAGATTGCTGGTAGGTGAGAAATGGCTGCAACACGCATTGCTGCTTTTAAGTAATCTGCGAATACAAAGAATGTACCACCATAGACACGGTTACCACCATGAAGAAGCATACCGTTCATAGCAGCTCCCATCGCAAATTCACGAACCCCAAACCAAATATTTCTTCCACCATAATTTTCGTGAGAGAAGTCGCTGTCTGCTTTATTCATTGTATTGTTTGATGAAGAAAGGTCTGCAGACCCACCCCATAAGAATGGAATATGTTTTCCTAATTCTTGAATCGCAGCTTGGCTTGTCACACGAGAAGCCATTGCTGGGCTACCAAATTCATAGGAAGGCAATACTTTTTCTAAGTCTACTTCGATGTTTTCTGCAAAACTGTCTTCGAATTCTTTTGCAAGTTCTGGATAAGCTTGTTTATAGCCTTCGAATAATATTTTCCATTCATTGTAGTCATTTTCACCTGTTTGAACTAATAATTTATCAAAACGGTGTTGTACTTCTTCCGGCACTTCAAATGGTCCATATTCCCATCCGTAATTTGCTTTTGCTTCTGCAATGCCATCAGGTCCTAAAGGCGCTCCGTGCACTTTATTTGTTCCTTGGTTTGGAGCACCATAACCAATAACCGTTTTGACTTCAATAATCGTTGGTTTTTCTTTTTGGCATTGTGCTTCTTCGATAGCTTCTGCAATTTCATCTAAGTCGTTTCCATCTTCAACACGAATATAGTTCCAACCTAATCCTTTAAAGCGTTTCTTCACATCTTCAGCGAACACTTTATTTAAAGGACCATCTAAACAAATGTCGTTTGAATCGTATAACACGATTAATTTGTTTAATTTCAAAGTCCCAGCAAGAGAGGCAGCTTCGTAGGAAATACCTTCCATTAAGTCCCCGTCACCACATAATACATAAGTATGGTGGTCCACAACTGGGTAGCCTTCACGATTGAATTTTGCAGCAAGGTGCGCTTCAGCCATGGCCATCCCAACCGCATTTGCAAACCCTTGTCCAAGCGGACCTGTTGTTGCATCTACCCCATCTGTGTCGTGTACTTCTGGGTGCCCAGGTGTTTTGCTTCCAAGTTGACGGAAGTTTTTCACATCTTCAATTGATAAGTCATAGCCCGATAAATGTAATAAAGCATATAACATTGCAGATCCATGACCTGCTGATAATACAAAGCGATCGCGATCTACCCAATTAGAACGTTTTGGGTTTACTTTTAAATACTTAGACCAAAGTACATAGGCCATAGGGGCTGCACCCATTGGAAGACCAGGGTGTCCTGAATTTGCAGCTTGAATGGCATCCATACTCAATGTACGAATCGTATTCACTGCTAGTTGATCAGTTTTATCAAACATACAATCACTCCTTAAAAATAGTTTTCCTTAGTAGGAACTTACTACTCTATTTTACTAAATTCAAACATTCTTTTGCAACCGTTATTCTAATCTTTAACAAAATAAAGTAACCCCTTGCAAAGTGGATTCAATTTTACTAGAGACACGAGTAGTCAAAAACAAAAAGAGGCTGAAAACTTTCAACCTCCCTATCCTTATTCTTCTCCTCGATTATGTAATCCTTTTTCTTTTTGGATTGCTTTTAGTTTTTCTGGAGTCACATCATTTCCTTCTTCGTCAACAATTTTTAATCCTTCAATATGATTACGCATACCTCCACGAAAAGCTTCTAGATACTCTTTGCGTAGGAGTTGTTGTTCTTTTTCTTCTGTAGGCGTTAATTTTCCTTCTTTTTTCTTTTTAGCTAATTCATTGATACGACTAATCTTTTCTGGTGATAACATTTTTTCCTTTCCTTTCCTCTTATTCGTCCCTAGTGTATCATGATTTATAAAAACTTCCTAAAAATCTGATTTGTATACGAACATTTGTTTGATTTTCTGATGTCGTGTGTGATAAACTATTTTTAAAGAAGGAGATGTTCCGATGACAAATTTAAAAGATTCAAGACAATTAGATGTTTTACAGTTTATTTATAAAGAAGTTCAAGAGCACGGTTATCCGCCAACAGTGCGTGAAATTTGCAACGCCGTTCAGCTCTCTTCCACTTCTACCGTTCATGGCCACTTGTCCAGATTAGAAAAAAATGGATTCATTCAGCGCGACCCAAGTAAACCTCGTGCGATTGAATTAACTATGGCAGGATTAAAGGCTATTGGTGCAAAGGCAACTGCTATTCCAATGCTTGGTGTGGTTACAGCGGGTGAACCAATTCTTGCTGTAGAAGAAGCTAGTGACTTCTTTCCGATTCCACCCGAATTACAAAACGAATCTGACGATCTTTTTATGTTGCGTATTAAAGGGGATAGTATGATTAATGCTGGAATCTTTGATGGTGACTCTGTCATCGTTCGTAAACAATCAACTGCAGCCAATGGGGAGATTGTCATTGCGATGACCGAAGAGGATACTGCTACTTGTAAAAGATTTTACTTGGAAAAAGACCACGTTCGCTTAGAACCTGAGAATGACATAATGGAGCCAATTATTCTTCCAAATTGTACTATCCTAGGAAAAGTAGTTAGCTTATACCGTAGTCGTATTTTCTAAAGCAAAAATCCGCTCAATAGAGCGGATTTTTTTGTTTTAGTTAAGGCTTCATCGTTACTTTCCCAACTTCTGATTTTCCAGCTAGTGACCCTTCAGTCGCAATAGAAAATGTATCTAATTTATCCATATTCGTAAAGAGGACCATCATTGCCGTATCTTTACCTGCTTCCTTTAAAGCCTCTAAATCGACAGTGCATAAAACTGTATTCTCATCGACTTTTTGACCAACTGTTACCGTTGTTTTAAACGGAACCCCCTTTAATTCAACTGTATCAATTCCCATATGAACCAACACTTCAAGTCCTTCAGGAGTTTTAATCCCTATAGCATGTAGTGTTGGAAAGACATTTACAATTTCTCCTTTAACAGGTGAAGTAATCACTCCACTCGTTGGAAGTATCGCAAAACCGTCTCCCATCATTTTACCCGCAAAAACGGGATCATTCACTTGCGTAATTGGAACTATGTCTCCTGATGTTAGAGCATAAACTACTACTTCTTTATCGTTTTTATTCTTTTTAAAAAATCCAAACATTTTATCTTCTCCTTCTTTAATCAGGTTGAATCGCATGCAATGTATTTGAAAAAATAGAATGCTTTCTTTCCTTATCGATTTCCTTGTAATAACTATACAATATATCAACCACCACTAAAATCGGAAACTGTGGTGAAATTGTCGTTCCTTGTTCTAAAGCGTTTTTCATCGCAATGAGTACCAATTCATCACATTCATGCGACAGTTCTTCGCTCTTTTTAGAAGTGATTAGAACTGTTTTAGCACCTTGTTTTTTTGCGATGTTAACTGCATTTACTACACTCTCATTTGCTGAAACCGTAATCCCGATGACAAGACAATCTTCATCGACTAACACACGATTCATAAGCATTGTATGTAAATCCGTAATCGCCTCACAAATCATCCCAAGTCTCATAAACCGAAATTTCATCTCTAATGCAGCTAGTCCCGAGCTCCCTTGACCATATATATATACCCGTTTAGCACTACTAAGCAACTCACAAACTCGAATTAATTGAGCTTCATTCACAAGAGAAAAGGACTTCGACAAAAGCTCTGCATAATCTTCAAGAACAATTTTAGTCGAATTAATATGAAGCGTCGATTCTTCCTTACTTCTCTTTTCATAATCATAAATAAATTGTCGATATCCGTTATATCCGCATTTCTGGGCAAATCTTGTCAGTGACGGAATGGAAACAAATAAGCGATTGGATACTTCTTGAGCGGAAAGAGACACTCCTTCTGGAATCGGTTCTAGAAAATACTGTGCAATTGTCTTTTCAATAGGTGTTAAAGTATCGTAAATAGACTCTATAATGGGAACCACTTTTTTTTCGAATGACAACACCTACATCTCCCCTTTGCATTTGCTTTTTTAATGATAGCATACAATGTGATAGCATACAATGCCTATTCTTATTGAAAATTAAAAGCAGGAAAACTAGACACGAGGGCTAGTTTTCCTGCATTAGTTAAGATTGATTACTAGTCATCTACACCTAAAATTTCATTGATATTATTTTTATAAAGGATGGCTTTAGCTCCATAAATCGCTTGAATTCCACCTTTAACTTCAAGAACATCAACTGCACCGATTTCTTTTAATGTTGCTTTATTAACTTTTTCAACATCTTTAACAGATACGCGTAAACGTGTGATACAAGCATCGACATCTTCGATATTTTCTTGACCGCCCAAAGCATCAATAATACGTACGCTATCTTGTTTTAAGCTATCTTTTGTTTCCACAACTGGTTTTTCATCACTAGCTAAATCATCTTCAACACGTCCTGGTGTAGCGACATTGAATTGAAGAATAAACCATCTAAATACAACATAGTATAAAGCGCTCCAAACAAGACCAAATGGAATTTGTAATAACCAGTTTGTCTTATCATTTCCTTGCAAAACACCGAACAATGTGAAGTCAATAACCCCACCTGAGAATGTATTACCGATTGAGATATTCAAAATATCTGCGATGAAGAAACTTACTCCATCAAGGAATGCGTGAACAACATATAGTACTGGACTTACGAATAAGAACATGAATTCGATTGGTTCTGTAATACCTGTGATGAATGAAGTTAATGCAACCCCGAAGAATAAACCGGCGTATTTTTTACGACGATCTTTAGGAACACAGTGGTACATCGCTAAGCAGGCTGCTGGAAGACCAAACATCATCGTTGAGAAACGACCAGCGAAGAAACGAGTTCCTTCAGTAAATAGTCCAACATGATTTGGATCCGCTAATTGAGCAAAGAAGATTTTTTGAGCCCCTACAACAGTTTGGCCAGCTACAACTTCCACTCCACCTAATTCTGTAAACCAGAACATTGGATAAATCATATGGTGTAAGCCTACAGCACCACATAGACGCATTAAGAATCCATATAAGAATGTACCAATCGGACCAGCTTGTGAGATATATCCACCAGTAGACACTAATAATTGTTGGAATGGTGGCCATACTAAGAAGAAGATAGCTCCCACAAAGATAGACGCAAATGATGTTACGATTGGAACAAAACGGCTACCACCGAAGAAACCAAGTACTTGAGGTAATTGAATATTGTTATAACGGTTATGTAACCATACAGCTACTGAGCCGACTACAACAGCACCTATAACCCCAGTGTCAATGGAAGCATCTTTTGCCATAAATAATCCAACAAGAGCTTTAATTGTTGCAGTCATTACTAAGTATCCTGTAACCCCTGCAAGAGCAGCCGTTCCTTTGTCTCGTTTTGCAAGACCAATACATAGTCCGATACATAATAATAATGCTAAATTGGCAAATACGACTTCCCCAGCAGAACTCATTACTTTAAAAATTGCTTGTAATACTTCGTTATTTAATACAGGATAGGTCGCAACTGTTGTTGGATTTGATAATGCTCCCCCAATTCCTAAAAGCAAACCAGCTGCCGGTAAAATGGCAATTGGTAACATAAATGCCTTCCCTATTTTTTGTAAGACTTTAAACATATGGTTTTCCCCCTAAACTTAAAATGAATAATTCTTATCTTTCCTAGTGTTGATGAATCGCATCAACAAATTTTTTTGTGATGAGTTGTGGACGTGTAATCGCAGAACCCACAACCACACTATAAGCGCCCAACTCTAGCACTCTTTTCATCTTTTCTGGTGTGTCAATATTTCCTTCTGCAATTAAAGGATGTTTGATTTGTTTCAAAACAGTTCTTAGTATTTCGAAATCATTCGCTTCAATTTTATCGCCGTTACTTTGTTTCGTATATCCCACTAAAGTACTTCCGATAAAATCAAAACCAAGTTCATCAGCATGAATCATTTCTTCTACTGTAGAACAATCCGCCATCAATAATTGATCAGGATATTTTTCTCTAATTTCCTTATAAAATTCGTCCAACGATTGTCCATTTGGACGAGTAGATGAAGTCGCATCAAGTGCAATAATATCTGGTTGAACCGTCATAAGTTCATCTACTTCCTTCATCGTAGCAGTAATAAAAACATCTGAATCGTTATAATCTCGTTTAATAATTCCAATCACTGGTAAATCTACAGCTTCTTTGATTGCTTTTATGTCCACTACTGAGTTGGCACGAATTCCCTTTGCTCCTCCTTCCTTTGCAGCAACTGCCATACGAGCCATAATATAATCACTATGCAATGGTTCATGCGGCAATGCTTGGCATGATACAATTAATTGACCATGTATTCTCATAAACAGCCTCCTTTTTAAAACCCTTTCATATCTATCAGTATACTAGTCGCAGAAACCATTTTCAATACACAACGTTTTTTTAGTAAGTAGTTTCAAAAACTGCCTTTATCATTTGTTTCTTTATCCTTTTTTCGAAATTACTTTCATTCCAAACCATAGTGAGTACATTAAAAAAGATGCACGGAAAATTCCATACATCTTTTCGTTTTAATTCTTTTTATTATTCATATTAATGAATCACTAATAACAGTAGCCAAGCCTACATTTTTATTAACTGATGTTTGAATGCATAAATCGTTGCTTGCGTTCTGTCTTCTACTTCCAATTTTGATAAGATATTGGAAACATGCGTTTTTACTGTTTTTAAAGTAATAAATAATTCATCGGCAATCTCTTGATTTGATTTTCCTTGTGCAATTAAAAGAAGAACTTCTAATTCTCGTTGAGTCAAATCATTATGAGGGAAATGTTGTTGTTTCTTTTGGATTCTATTCACTAATTTATCAGTCACTTGAGGTTCAAATACGCCGTCCCCTTGATAAGTATCACGAATAGCTTTAGCAATTTGAGAAGCCGAAGAAGTTTTTAAAATATAACTTTTTGCACCCGCATTGATGGCTGGAAAAACTTTCTCATCATCAATGAAACTAGTTAAAATAATGATTTTTGCTTCTGGCCATTGACGTAAAATTTCTTTTGTCGCTTCAATTCCATCCATCTCAGGCATGACTAAATCCATTAAAATGATGTCCGGTTTATAAGATAAAGCTTTCTCTACCCCTTCTCGACCATTCTTTGCTTCAGCAATAACATCGATATCATCTTGCATTGATAAATAAGAAGACACGCCTAATCGTACCATTTCATGGTCATCTACTAATAAAACATTAATCATAATTTCCCTCCAAATGACGACCAAGCGGAATTTTGATTTCTATTGTTGTCCCTTGATTTGGGAAACTTACAATCTTCACTTGTCCACCAAGTCCTTGTACTCTTTCTTTCATATTATTGATTCCATAACTACCAGGATGAATGGCCTCAACGTTAAAACCAACACCGTCGTCTTCTATTTTAAAGATTACATTTGAATCTTTCTGTCTTAAGTAAACTTCTAAATGTTTGGCATGAGAATGTCTTAGAGTATTCGAAAGTAATTCCTGGGCAATTCTAAAGAGATGATCTTCAACCCCTTCTGGCAAAGTAACATCTTCTATATCCCAATGAATTTTCATTTGCACTTTCGTTTGTAATTCCACTAATAAACCTTCGATTCCGGATTTTAAGGATTTATTTTCTAACGAAATTGGTCGAAGGTGTAGTAATAATGCACGCATTTCAGACTGAGCTTGGGAAAGAACATGTTCAATCATAGATAGTTGTTTTTGTTCTTTTTCATCAAAATGTTGCTTTCTTTCATTCAACGCTGAAATCATCATCATTGCTGCAAATAATTGCTGGCTTACAGAGTCATGTAATTCTCTGGCAATCCGTCTTCTTTCTTGTTCAATGACTTGTTCTTTCGTTTCTTCTCCAACATACTGCGGTTTTCTACCAATTTCTTGCAATTCTAGAGATACCGTTTCAATCTGATTCGATATCGCCATTGATTGAGCATAAAATGCTTTTAAATCTAGAATTGTTGCTTCATTCAACCAATTAGATTCATCTTTATCTTTTACCAACTGAAATTGAGCCTTTTGAATCATTAACAGCTGCTCTGTAATTTTTCTTTCTGCCTGGCGATTTAATCCATATAAGATAATAGCAGAAACTAATGCTAAAAATAGAAGTATTAAAAGAAATAACGTGATAGTCCCCAGTGTTTCCTGAAAACTAATCTCTTCTAAATGATCAAAATTAAACCATTTTCTAAATAGAAATATGAATACTGTACTGACAATACTATAAAGAGCTGAAAATAGAAGCCAGCTTTTGAGGATTCGTTGCTTCATGCTTCAATCACCTCAATTTTTCCAGCTACAATTGTCGTATAGATTTTAATTCGCTTACTCGTTCTTTGATAATCTTTACTGTATAGTTGGATCGACTCATTGCTTAGAGTATAAGTTTGCTTTTCAAACTCTAATTCTCCAGCGAAACTATGATGGTGAATCATGACACCGACTCCATACGGAACCAAAATTCGAACTCGTCCAAGTCCTTTTCGTATTACAATTACATTTTCCTTTGCCGGAAGAATCGTATTTCCTAAATCAATAATGGTATCTCCAACTAATTGTCCAGCGTTAATATCGTTCCATTCATAAGGTTCATTTCCAATGATTTGAGATCCTATCCAATCGAAACGTTTAATTTTCTCTGAATCAATCTCTTCCTCTCTAGAATTCACGAAAATATATTCTTGCTGATTTTTTCTTTGAAAAATAGTCGTTATCGTAGAAAAAGATGAACTATCCTGACTAAGTAATAGAATGAGTAATGCCCCTATCATGCCTAACCAAATCCCAGCCGTAGACAATAAAGGCAATACCATAAATAAACCACCAAAACATAAGCCTAAATTTCTCATAAATTTAACACGTCTAAAAAGAACTAAACTACTTACGATAGTAGCAACTCCAAGTGCAAAGATGATAAATAAACCCATTCTTGTAGTAATTTCAATGGCTGAAATCATTGTCCCTAGTAACAATACAATGAGCATCTTTTTAATATTTTTCATCTTCTCACCTCCATATAGGTATTAGTATATCATCTTCTCACTTACAATCCTATCACGAAATAATTTCAAGACCATCAGTCTAAAGAATGATATACAAAAAAAGCTAGGAAGTCTCCTAGCTTTTTAATATGAATTAAGCAGATTGAATATCAATAATTCTGATCTTCATTTCTCCACCTGGAGTTGGAATCACTACCTCTTCATTTAATTTTTTACCAATAATCCCTTTGGCAATTGGAGAATCATTTGAAATCTTACCTTCAATTGGATTTGCTTCTGCACTACCAACAATTGTATAAGTTTCTTCATCTCCATCTGGTAATTCGATAAACGTAACTTTTCTACCTAATGATACAATATCTTTTTCAACATTGTTATCGTCAATTATTTCAGCAAAACGAATCATTTTTTCTAATGTTGAAATACGACCTTCAACAAAAGCTTGTTCATCTTTAGCTGATTCATATTCAGAGTTTTCTGATAAGTCACCGTAACTACGAGCAATTTTAATTCGCTCTACAATTTCTTTACGTTTAACGACTTTTAATTCTTCTAATTCCGCCTCAAGTTTTGCTTTTCCTTCAAGCGTCATTGGAAATACTTTTTCAGTCATACGACTCTCCCCTATATTGTTTTTTAGATTATCTCAATCTACAATGCTAAAACTTTAACATTTTATAGTGAAGATTGCAAGCCCTATTCATTATTTTTATATGATTTTAAGAAATTTTAGTGAATTTTTTGTATAGAAAAGACCTTTGAAACAAGTTCAAAGGTCCAGAAATTAAGCTAAATCTCTTAAAATAGAAGCTATTTTTGTAGTCATTAAGTCAATTGCAACTGTATTCGATCCACCCTCAGGAATAATGATGTCTGCGAATTTTTTAGTAGGTTCAATAAATTGATGATGCATTGGTTTTACAACAGACATGTACTGATGAATGATTGAATCAAGTGTTCTACCACGTTCCACCATGTCCCGTTTAATGCGTCGAATAATTCGAATATCATCATCTGTATCTACATATACTTTGATGTCCATCAAATCACGTAAACGTTTATCTTCAAGAATAAGGATCCCTTCAATGAGAATGACATCTTTTGGTTCTTGATGAATTGTTTTATCACTTCTTGTGTGATTTTCGTAATCATATACGGGTTCTTCAATCGATTCAAAATTGATTAATTTATTCATATGCTCAATTAATAAATCTGTATCAAAAGCAAATGGGTGATCATAGTTTGTTTTTAAACGTTCTTCAAACGGCATATGGCTTTGATCTTTATAATAGTAATCTTGATCAATTTTTACAATCGTTAATTCCGGGAAATTCTCCAAAATTTTTCGACTAACACTTGTTTTCCCACTTCCTGAGCCACCAGTAACTCCGATAACAATTGGCTTTCTCTTTTCCATGACCTTACTCCTTATCCACATATTTAGCTTTTAATTCTAAATGTTCTTCATACGTTTTCGCAAAATAAATTTCTTTCGTATGAATATCCGCTACAAAGTATAAATAGTCCGTTTTTTCAGGTTCCAATGCGGCTACAATAGAATCCTCACTTGGACTATTATAAGGTCCTGGCCCTACACCATAATTTTGGTATAAGTTATATGGAGAATCAACTTCTAAATCTTTCAATGATAGAGCTTCTTTATGTTCTCCTAAAGCATATTGCACAGCAACGTCTGTTTGAAGCATCATGCCTTTTTCAAGACGATTATAGAAGACACTAGCGATCTTCTTACGATCCTCGAGTTTAACCCCTTCTTTTTCGATTAAAGAAGCTAACGCCATAATTTGTTGTAAAGTGTACGGACTTGCTTCAATTTGGGAGTAGTATTTTGATAAAACTTCATCTGTTTTTGCAACCATTTCAGTAATTAACATTTGAAGTGTTTTATTATCATTCATATCATAAGTTGCAGGAAAAAGAAATCCTTCTAGAACATACTTCACATTATATGAATTATATGACTGAGTTAATAATTTTGGATACTTCTGAACTAACAATTCAATAAAACTACTATCCTGAACTTTAGCCATAAAATCTTCAGCTGAATATTTCGTTGATTTTGCAACTTCTTTAGAAATATCACTCAGTTGCTCTCCTTCTCGAATCACAACCTTCGTTGCGTTCAAGTTTTTCTCTTTTCCTTTACCCGAAAGCTCTTCAATAATTTCATCTAAAGTCATGCTTTTTGAAACTTGATAAGCTCCTGCTTTAAAGCCAGCGACATTTTTAAATTTTAAATAGAACGTAAAAAATTTTGAATTACGAATAAACTCTTTTTCCTTCAAATGATTCGCAACATCTTTAACCGTTTCTCCTTGATTAATTTCAAATTCAACCAATTCTGTTTGTTCGCTATCTACAGGTTTTACTTCACCATTAATGTAGTTCCAAGTAAAGATTCCTCCAATTAGAACAATTGCTAGAAGTGCAATCATGAAATACTTCATAATTTTTTTAATAATAGACGTTTCCTTCTTTCGGATATCTCTTTTAGAATCCGTCTCGGAAATTAAGGAATGCTTTTTATGTTCATTTTGAGACATTATTTTCCTCCTAAGATAGTCACATAAGGTAACCATAGTTGTAGTCATTATACCCTATTATTATAAAAAAATGAAGAAACTCAATCACAAAAGGATGTTAGAACGTTCATATAACAATATTTTTAGCTATTTTATATTCTAAAAAAACAAAAGACCAAGGTTACCCTTGGTCTTTTTGGATTATAAATCTTCTTCTGCTAAAAATGTGTTTAATACTTCTTCAATCATATCCCATTCTGCTTCTGTTTCGATTGGGTTTAATTGGCCTTCAGTACCATCTTCAGCTTCTACATATGAGAATGCTTGTAATTCTACTTCTTCACCTTCAGGTATTCCTGCTGGATAGCATAAAACATAAGATTTATTGTAATCTTCTGATTCAAAAGTGAATAATACTTCGTGTAAAATTTCATTTCCTTCTTCGTCAACGATTGTAATATGCTCGTGACCTTCGTGTCCTTCTAAGTGATCATGTTCATGATCGTGTTCGTGATGTGAATGTTCTGTCATTTTCTTTCCTCTTTCTTTTATTGATTTCCATTTAAATCTAAATAGTTTTGTAAAATCATGACTGCTGCGAGCATATCAATGACTTGCTTTCTTTTTTTTCTTGAAACATTTCCTTCTTCTACAAGCATTCTTTCAGCTTGCATCGTAGTAAGGCGCTCATCATGAAAAACAATGGGAATTTGGAGTCTTTTTTCTAGACTTGCTCCATAACGTCGAGAAGCCTCTACTCTTGGGCCTTCCGTGTTATTCATATTTTTTGGTAGACCTATTACAATTTTCTCAACACCGTATTCTTGTACCAATTCAACAACACGTTTAAAGCCAAATTCAGAAGCATTTTCATTTATCGGAATCGTTTCAACTCCTTGAGCAGTCCATCCCATTAAATCACTAACGGCAACGCCCACAGTTTTACTTCCGACATCTAAGCCCATCAATCTCATATTAGGCATCTCTTCCTGTAGAACGAATATAATGTCTAATGAGTTCTTCCAAAATCTCATCTCTTTCGTGACGACGGATTAAATTACGCGCATCTCGATGTCTAGGAATATATGCTGGGTCCCCAGACAATAAATATCCTACAATTTGATTAATTGAACTATATCCTTTTTCATTCAACGCATCATACACGATAGTTAAAGTTTCTTGAACGCTTTTTTCATCCTTTTCATTAAACTTAAATAGGACTGTTTCATCTATTGAACTCATACTGACACCTCATTTCAATATATATGCTTATTTTACAGGATTTTCAGTAAAACTACAATCGATACTTACCGATTCTTAAACTTTTAGAAAGCCTTTCCTTTGCTTTCACAATAAAAACCTTCCTTAAAACTCATTCATAAGCTTAAGGAAGGTTTCTAAATTTTGGTCTTATTTAGCTAAATATTCTTTTAACAATTCAAACGCTTGTGGAATACCAGCTGGGTTCTTACCACCTGCTTGAGCCATATCAGGACGGCCTCCGCCTCCACCTTGGATAGCTGGAGCAATCGCCTTAATGATATCGCCTGCTTTTAATCCTTTCGCATTGGCCTCTTTCGATACCGCTACTAAGAGATTCGCTTTATCCGCAGAAGCAGTACCAACTACGAAGATATCGCTAGCACCTTTTTGTCTCCATGTATCTGCTAATTGACGTAATTCATCCATCTCTTTGTTTTCAAGAGCTACAGTGATGAATGAAGTTCCGTTCACTTCTTCTACGTTATTGAAGACATCTGCTACTTCAGATTTCATGATTTTAGCTTTTAGTTTTGCAATTTCTGCATTTGCTTCCTTCAATTCTTGGCCCAAAGTTGCAACGCGATCTACAACGGAATCCAATTGAACAGCTTTTACTTCACCCGCTACTTGTCTTAGTAAGCTTTCGTGATGGCTTAATAAGTCAAATGCTTCCTTACTTGTGACAGCTTCGATACGACGAACACCAGCACCGATACCTGATTCAGAAACAATCTTGAATAATCCGATTTCTTGAGTATTACCAACATGGATACCACCACAAAGTTCGATAGACCAATCCCCAATGTTCACCATACGAACTAAGTTTCCGTATTTTTCACCAAAGAGTGCCATTGCCCCTCGGCTCTTCGCATCTTCTAGAGTTGTTTCAATCGTCACAACCTCTAAACCAGCCCAGATTTTTTCATTAACGATGCGTTCCATTTCAGCTAATTCTTCAGCAGTTACTTGTCCAAAGTGACTGAAGTCGAAACGTAAACCAGTTGGACTTACAAGAGAACCTGCTTGGTTTGCATGTGTTCCTAGAACATCTTTCAACGCTTGGTGTAATAAGTGAGTTGCTGTGTGGTTTTTAATGATTTTCGCACGTTCACTAGCTTCTACCACTAATGTGTATGTTGCATTTACTTGTAAGTCACCTAACACTTCTACAGTGTGTAATGGTTGTCCGTTAGGAGCTTTCTTCACTTGTAACACATTCGCTACAACTGTACCATTAGCATCTTGAATAGTCCCGTGGTCCGCTAATTGTCCACCCATTTCAGCGTAGAATGGTGTACGATCGAACACTAATTGAGCATGTGCATCTTTATGTGCAGATTCTACTAATTCATCATCGACAACGATGGCTTTTAATACGCCTTCTTCTGTTGTTGAAGCATATCCAACGAATTCGCTATCTACAGTGATATCACGTAAAACTGCAGATTGTACATTCATGGATGTTTCAGTATTACGAGCAGCACGTGCACGATCTTTTTGAGCTTGCATTTCTGCTTGGAATCCTTCTTCATCAACGGTGAAACCATTATCGCTTGCGTATTCTAATGTTAATTCATAAGGGAATCCGTAAGTGTCATATAGCTTGAACGCATTTTCGCCAGAAAGTGTCGTTTCGTTTGAAGATTTCATGTCTGCAAAAATACTTTCTAAGATGGCTAAACCATCGTGAATGGTTTCTTGGAAACGATCCTCTTCGTTTGCAATCACTTTTTGGATGAATTCCATGTTTTCAGTCACTTCTGGATAGTAGCTAAGCATAATTTGTGCGACTGTTGGAACTAATTTTGTTAAGAATGAACCTTGAATTCCTAAACGTTGTCCGTGCATTACAGAACGACGGATTAAACGACGGATGATATATCCACGACCTTCGTTTGAAGGAAGCGCGCCGTCTCCAATTGCAAAGCTTACCGCACGAATGTGGTCAGCAATGACTTTAAATGAAACATCTAATTCTTTAGAGTCATTGTATTTCTTACCTGTACTTAAGCCTTCTAATTGCTTAATAATTGGCATAAATAAGTCTGTTTCAAAGTTTGTTGGTGTATCTTGAATGACAGATACCACACGTTCTAGACCCATCCCCGTATCGACGTTCTTATGTGGTAATGGTGGATACGTTCCGTCTGGCATATGGTTGAATTGAGAGAATACTAAGTTCCAAATTTCTAAGTAACGTTCATTTTCTCCACCAGGATAGTTTTCCGGATCATCTTCTGCTAAGTTATTATATTTTTCTCCACGGTCGTAGAAAATCTCCGTATCTGGACCACATGGACCTGCACCGATATCCCAGAAGTTATCTTCTACTGGAATGATATGATCTTCAGGAAGACCTACTTTTTCCATCCATAACGCTTTTGTTTCTGGATCTTTTGGATAATACGTTACATAAAGACGACTTGGGTCTAATGCTAACCATTTTTCACTTGTTAAGAATTCCCATGCCCATGGAATTACTTCTTCTTTGAAATAGTCCCCGATTGAGAAGTTCCCCATCATTTCGAATAATGTATGGTGACGAGCTGTGTGCCCTACGTTTTCGATATCGTTTGTACGAATACTCTTTTGAGCATTTGTAATACGTGGAACTTCTGGTGTTTCAGTTCCATCGAAGTATTTCTTAAGAGTAGCAACCCCTGAGTTAATCCATAATAATGTTGGATCGTTTACAGGAATTAAGCTAGCACTTGGATGCACCTTATGTCCTTTTTCTTGGAAGAAATCAAGATACATTTGACGAATTTCGCTACTTGATAATTTTTTCATCTTCATTCTCCTTCTTTTTGTAAATAAAAAAACTGCCCCATTGCTGCAAGGGCGTCCTACCGCGGTACCACCTTGCTTACAATGAAACAGCTGTTCATTCATCTCTAATTCCGATAACGCTGGAAGAACGTTTGTATTTCTACAAAGTTTTCAATCGGGAGCACGATTTTGATGGCTATTTTCACCAGACAAGCCTCTCTAATTTGTAAAATCTCAATCCGATTGCTTACCTTTAGAAGTATACGAAAAGCACCTTGTTTTGTCAACTATTGCAAGTCTTGTTGACCTTTTATCGGAATACGTAAATAGATTTTTGTATACTCATTTGGTTTTGAGTCAATCGTCATCGTAAATGCTTCTCCAAAAAATAGTTTCAATCGTTCAGTGACGTTCTTGATTCCGATACCACCAAGTTGTTTCGTTGAAGTGGCTTCTCCAGTCATTCCAACTCCATTATCGGCAATACAAATCTCAATCCATTTGTCAATCTTCAAAAGAGTAATATCGATTTGTCCTGGTCTATCGATTTCTTTAATGCCATGATAGATGGCATTTTCCACAAGTGGTTGTATAACAATTTTTGGAATCATTACCTGGGGAATTTCTTCTGAAAAATCAATTCGATAATTTAACTTATCACCATATCTTTCTTTTTGAATAAATAAATATTGTCGTACATGCTCTATTTCTTGTTGTAACGTTACTAGTTCATTTCCTGCATTCAGTGAAAGTCTAAAATAATTAGAGAGTGCTTTTGTAATTTCAACAACCTTTTTATGGTCTTGAAATTCTGCCATCCAAATAATGGTATCCAAAGTATTGTAAAGGAAATGCGGGTTGATTTGACTCGTCAGTGCCTTTAATTCATAAACTCGGGTCAGTGCTTCTTGTTCTTTTTCATCTTGCATGAGCTTTTCGATTTTCTCTAACATTTGATTGAAGCTAGCAGCCAACACTTGGAATTCTTCTGCTCCATTCTCCTGTGCACGAATCGTAGTATCGCCTTCTTCTACTTTCTTCATGACTTGACCTAACTGTTTTACTGGAAGAAGTTGATAACGCATCAATGCATAGATTCCGAACATACAAATCATTAAACTGATAATTCCAACGGCACTCACAATCACAAGCAATTTTAATGATGTCTCTTTAAAACTACTAAACGAGCTTACCCCTACTAGGACCCAATCAACGTTCCCTATAGTACTCTTATGAACAAAAAAATCTTCAGAAACCATCGAATCCATCGCACTATTAGAGATATCTTGAACAGACATTTGTTTTTCTACCGACTCGAACACTTCAGAATCCGGGTGGTAAATAATCGTTCCATCTTTTTCAATGACAAAAGCATACCCGTTTGTTCCTAAAGAAAGTTCTTTAACATACTTTTCTAATTCTTGATAGTCTACATCTAAACGAATCACTCCAAGATGTTGTCCGTCTTCTCCTTTTATCTCCTGGCTGATAGAAATAACTACTTGATTACTATTATTCTTCGTCGATTTAATAATAGGAGTATTGGATTTTATGACAGCCTCTTTATACCACTCCTGCGCCATCATATCACTAGACGTTACCATTTCTTCATCCATACCCGTTTTTAAAATTCTACCGTCTTTTGTCACAAATAGGATAGCTCTAAAGTCAGGATGACTCTTTAAAATAGTATCAAACAACTGATGAATGACTTCCTCATTGTTTACTTGGCCGTTCTGGGCATAGGTCTCGATTTCTTTTGATTGGGCCAATGCGATTGATGTGGATTTTAAATTACTGACATACTGTTCAATATATTTTGCACTCGTATCTATCTCATGAATCGTATGCTCTTCCACTTCTCTATGAAACAGTTCACTACTTTGAACCCAATAGAAGCTACCAATGATGATGACTAGTACCAAAAGCATTAAACTTAGATATCCAAATAATCGTGTAGCTAATGACTGTTTTCTCATACATCGGCTCCATTTCTAAATTTTTTTGGGGTAATTCCCACTATCGATTTAAAGCGGTATGAGAAATAATTCATATCTTCAATACCGACAGCTTGTGCTACCTCATATATTTTCATATCGGTTGATAGTAAGAGCCTTTTGGCCATTTGAATACGCTGCTCTGTCACAAACTCTTGAAATGATTTACCAAGTTCCTTCTTGATGAGCATACTTAAATAATTCGAGCTAAATCCTAATTGCTTCGCTAGTCCAACAAGAGATAGTTCCGGATTCGATAATTGTTCTAAAATCAATTTCTCAAAATGAACAGATTCAGATTGATTGGTATTTTTATTGGCTAATTCTAATAGTCTTCTTTGTTTTTCCTCTTCGTTCAGTTTGGAAACAACTTTTACGAGTAAGGATTCAATTTCTGTTTTAGTAACAGGTTTTAAGATATAATCATCGACCCCTAATTTAACTGCCGATAGCAAGTAATCCACATAATCATATCCTGTTAAAAAGATGATTCTTAATTGTGGAAATTCACTTCTAGCCAATTGTGCCAATGTAATTCCATCCATTTTTGGCATATTGATATCTGTCAATAAAATATCAGGCGTATGCTCTTGAATCATTGTTAGCGCCTGCTCCCCATTTTCTGCTTCTTGAACAGTTGAAATTCCCAAGCTTTCAAAATCTACAAGCGAAGCAATCCCTTTTCGAATAATCGGTTCATCTTCTACAATCAAGATCGAATACATAACATCCCCTCCTGTTCCTATTATACTCTTTCAGCGTACGATTTCGAGTACGTTTTACCTAAAAAAGTGCTTTAAATGAGAGAAATCTTCATCAGTAATCCCTCTCTTCTAAAGCACCTCATTGTTATTCAACAAAATCTTTCAAATAGCCATATCCTTGAGCATCCATTTCATCTAGAGGAATGAACTTAATGGAAGCACTATTAATACAGAATCGTAATCCACCTTTATCACTTGGACCATCATCAAACACATGACCTAAATGAGAATTTGCAATACGACTTCTTACCTCCACTCGTTTCATATTAAAACTATTATCTTCATGATAAGTGACTACTTCTGAAGAAATTGGCTTCGTGAAACTTGGCCATCCGCATCCAGAATCAAATTTGTCTCGTGAAGAAAAGAGTGGCTCTCCTGTTGCTACATCCACATAAATTCCTTTTTCATGATTATTCCAATATTGATTTGAGAATGCTAATTCCGTACGGTTTTCTCTAGTTACGGCATATTGTTCCTTCGTCAATGTTTTCTTTAATGTTTCTTCATCAGGAAGTGGATACTTATTCACATCAATCACTGGATCATTAGCTTTTCTCACATCGATATGACAATAGCCGTTGGGATGTTTCTTTAGGTAATCTTGATGGTAGTCTTCAGCAACCACGAAATGACGTAGCTTTTCTGTTTCAACTGCTAATTTCTTTCCAAACTGTTCTTCTTTTTCTTTCATGACTTCTTGTATAATTGCACTATCCGCTTCATCTACATAATAAATTCCTGTACGATATTGGCGACCAACATCATTCCCTTGCTTATTCACTGAAAATGGATCAATCACTCTAAAGTAGTATAACAATAATTCTCTTAGAGAGATCTTATCGGCATCATAAGTCACATGAATCGTCTCTGCATGATCTGTACTGTGGATGAGTTGATAATTAGTTGTTTCAACATTCCCATTGGCGTAACCACTGACAACATCGATGACCCCATTGATTCTTGAAAAGTATTCCTCAAGTCCCCAAAAGCATCCACCTGCTAAATAAATTTCTTTCACGTTTGTTGCCTCCTTTTTTGTATCAGATTTATTTTCTTCTTTTTCAATCAGATTCGTCACCTTTTTTGAGATAGATTCTGATTCAGAAGAACTGACTACTGTATTTCCTTTACCAAAATACAAAGCTC